>Ga0210396_10002053_pt1 | contig 20783 bp, 18 predicted proteins | sample IncBWH17OmetaG_FD_155466 | JGI IMG/M metagenome (GOLD analysis project Ga0210396, IMG submission 155466) | Forest soil microbial communities from Barre Woods Harvard Forest LTER site, Petersham, Massachusetts, United States - Inc-BW-H-17-O ... | reverse complement strand
CTCGAGGAAGCCCTCGCCATCGAGGTAGGCGCGCACCGCCGAGACGATCCGGGCGCGGTCGGCAAACAACTTGCGGGAGTCCTCATTTGCGATCAGGTCGAGCTCGCGCCGGCGCTGGCGCGTCTCCAGGTCGCTGAGGCCGGCGTGCTTGTCCGGCGGCGGGCGCAGGGCCTTGCCGAGGATCTGGAAGCTGTCGACGCGCAGGGTGAGCTCTCCGTGGCGGGAGCGCAGGGGCGCGCCGTCGACGCCGAGCAGGTCGCCGAGGTCGAGCGACAGCAGCCGCTTGAGCGTGTCGGGGCCGAGCACATCCGCGCGCGCGTGAAGCTGGATCTTGCCGGTGCGGTCGATGAGATCCAGGAACGCGGCCTTGCCGGCGCCGCGCCGGGCGGCCAGGCGACCGGCGACGCGATGAGAATCCTCGGTCTCCTCTCCGACGGCCAGCTGCTCGTAGGCGGCGCGCAGGTCTGCGATCGGCTCGACGTTCGGGAAGGAATATGGGGCTATCTCGGCGCCGTCAGCGCGCAGCCTTCGAGCCTTCTCCCGACGCTCGGCGATCAGCTCGGCCAGGCCGTGGGCAGCGTGCTCCGGCGCAGCTCGACCATGCTCTTGCGCGGCCGGTGGCGGATCGAGGGGCTGGTGACCGGCCTCGACGGGCCCCGGCCGGTCGGGACGCTGCGGGTCCTCGCTCTCGCTCACGGCGAGGGCCTAGGTGAGCCCGATGTCGATCTTCGTGATCTTGAGCTTGCGTGCGGGGCCACGGGGGACCTGCACGGCGACGACGTCGCCCCGCTTGTGCCCGATCAGGGCACGGCCGACGGGCGACTCGTTGGAGAGCTTGGCCTCTTCGGGGTTGGCCTCGGCGGAGCCGACGATCGTGTACTTGACGGACTTGCCGGTCTTTTCGTCCTTGACGTGCACGACCGAGCCGACGCCCACCACGTCGGTGGAGATCTCCTTGGAGTCGATCACGCTCGCCATCCGCAGCTTCTCCTGGAGGGTGGCGATCCTCGACTCGAGCATCGCCTGCTCGTTCTTGGCGTCGTCGTACTCGGCGTTCTCGGCGATGTCGCCGAATTCGCGGGCCTCCTTGATCCGTTCCGCCACCTCACGGCGCTTGGCGGTGGAAAGCAGCTCGAGCTCGTCTTTGAGCTTCTCGAGACCTTCGGGAGTGAGGATGACGTCCTTCGGCATGTGACCCTCGGTGGGTGGCAGGTTGGCTTTGACGGACGGCTGAGAATCCCGCCTTCAAGCAGGAATCGCCGCCCGTGGGGGCGCAGCGAGCGCAGCAGTATAGCGAGCGTCCTCGAGCGTGGGGGCACTCTGCAGGGACTCTCCCAGAAGCTTTGCCTGCGCCCGCTCGAGGCCCAGTCGCGCCACGTACCAGGGGTAGAACTTGCGCAGGTAGCGCGTCGCCCGCTGGGAGCCAAGATGCTCGATCGCGCAATCGATCGTCCAGTCGAGCTCCTTCAGCACCTCCTCGCGCGTGGGCTCGGCCGTGCGCGATCCGAGCAGTTGCTCGAACAACCACGGGTTGCCCAGCGAGCCGCGGGCGAGCATCACAGCGCTCGCGCCGGTCTGTCGGTAGGCGCCGAGCGTGGACTCGGCGTCGGCGAGCCCGCCCGTGAGGATCACGGGGGCATCGAGCGATTGCACGAGGCGAGCGGCCATCTCGTAGTCGGGGACGCCTTTGTGGTGGACCGCCGCCGAGCGGGGGTGGAACGCAATCGCCGCGACGCCTGCCTCCCCGACGAGCCGCTGGGCGAGCTCGAAGCCGCTGGTGTCCCCGGGGCGCCTGCCGGAGCGCAGCTTGACGGTCACCGGCAGGCCGCTGCCTTCGTGGGCGGCCTTCGCGACGGCGACGGCCACGTCGGGATCGTCGAGCAGCGCGGCGCCGGCGCCGGTCTTGCAGACCTTCGGCACCGGGCAGCCCATGTTCAGATCGATCACATCCGCGCCGGCCTGGGCCACCGCCCGGGCCGCGACCCGCATCACGGCCGGGTCCTGGCCGAACAGCTGGATCGAGACGGGGCCGGCGGCCGGCTCGCGCCCAAGGCCCCCGATGCCCGCGCTGCCCGCATCGCCAACCCTGCCCTCGCCACCGCCGACGATCCACTCACGGGGATCGATCCGCAGCATCTCCACACAGGTGCGCTCGTTGCCGTGGAAGATCGCGTGGCTGGAGACCATCTCAGAGACGGCCATCCCGGCGCCGTAGCGCTTTGCCTGGAGCCGCACGAACCAGTTGCCGATGCCCGCCAGGGGCGCGAGCATCACACGGTTGGGAACCGTCAGGGGACCGAGTGTCCAGGAGTCCGAGAGCGAGGCCATCGTGTCCCCATTGTGGCGGGTGCCGGGCCCACAGCGGGTGCTGGGCCCACAGCGGGTGCTGGGCCCACAGCGGGTGCTGGGCCTGCAGCTAGTTCTGGGCCCACAGCGGATGCCACTCCCGCAGCGTGCCTCGGGGCCGTCCACGCCGGGAGGCGGTGGATGCCGGGGCAGGCGCTATTGAGCGTTGTGCTCGTGCATCAGGCGCAGGCCCGTGAGGGTCAGCAGATCGTCGACCTCCTGGATCTCCTCGGTGAAGGGCACCACCAGGCTAGAGAGGCCTCCGGTGGCCACCACGGGCACACGCCGGCCAAGCTCCTCGTAGAGGCGTCGCAGGATCGCGTCGATGGCGCCGGCGTAGCCATAGACGACGCCCGAGCGGATCGCGTCGATCGTGTTCTTGCCGATCACGGTCTTCGGCGGGGCGAGCTCGACCTTGGGCAGGCGGGCGCCGCGCTCGGTGAGCGCATCGAGCGAGATCTCGATTCCCGTCATCAGCGACCCGCCGATGTACTCCCCCTCGGCGGAGACCACATCGAAGGTGGTGGCGGTGCCGAAGTCCACGCACACCGCGGGGCCGCCGCCGAAGCGGGCGCGCAGGGCGACCGCGTTGACGAGCCGGTCGGCGCCGATCTCGCGGGGGTTGTCGTAGCGGATCGCCATGCCGGTCTTCAGGCCAGGCCCGACCACCAGCATCTCGTGGCCGAGATAGCGCTTTGCCATCGCGGTCCATTCGGGCTCCAGGTGGGGCACGGTGGAGGAGACGATCGAAGCGCTCAGGTCGCGGAAGGAGAGGCCGCGCAGCTCCAGGAGGTTGCCGAGCGCGGCGCCGATCTCATCCGCGGTGGACTCGCGCACGGTAGCGAAACGCCAGTGCTCGAGCAGATCCTCGCCACGAAAGGTCCCGAAGTGGGTCTGGGTGTTGCCGACGTCGACGACAAGCAGCATGGCGGGGGATTATGCTCGCAGCGTGAAAGTAAAGCTTTATGCGCTACCCGGGTCCCATCCGTGCGCGGCGGTGGAGGTGGCGCTGCGGTTGAAGTCGATCGACTACGAGCGCGTGGACCTGCTGCCGATGACGCAGCTGATGGTGGGGCCGCTGCGATATGGCGGCAACACGGTTCCCGGACTGCGCATCGACGGTGAGCGCCTGGCGGGATCGCGCACGATCATGCGCCGTCTGGACACGCTTGTGTCCGAGCCGGCGCTGCTGCCGCCGATCTCCGATGCGGTGGCGCGCGCACGAGTGCTGGAGGCCGAGCGCTGGGGCGACGAGGTGCTGCAGAGCGTGCCCAGGCGACTCCTGGACGCGGGGTTCCTGCGCGATCCGGGGTGCATGGAGAGCTATGCCGGCGATGCGAAGCTGCCACTCCCGCGGGCGCTGATGCGCCCAGCGCTGCCGCTGACCGCGAAGGCGATGGCGCGCCTGAACAAGGCTGATGACGGCAAAGCGCGAGCCGACCTGGCGGCGCTGCCAGCCCAGCTCGACCACATCGACGCATGGATCGCCGACGGGGTGCTGGGCGGCGAGCAGCCAAACGCTGCCGACCTGCAGATCGGCAGCTCGATCAGGCTGCTGATGACGATGGCCGACATCCGATCGATGATCGAGGGCCCACCCGCCCGGCCGGCGCTTGGGCTCACACGCTGGTTTGAGCCACAGGCCGGCGAGGTGCCAGCAGGCACTCTGCCGGCCGAGTGGCTGCCGAAGCCCGCTACGGCCTGACCGCTAGGCGCGCAGCACGACGCTGCGGGTGAGGCTCGTGGTGGCGCCGCGGGTCGGCGTGAGGGTGATCCTCAACGTCAAGGACAGTGAGTGACGGTGCGCCAGCGCGCGCTTGCCCTGCCCCGTGAGGGCGACCGAGAACGACAGCCTTCCCGCTGGCAGCGACTGGCGGACGAGCCGGCCGACGCTCACGAGCTTGGAGCCTCGCCCTTTGCCGAGCAGGGCGCTCTTGGCCAGCAGGTCGATCTCCAGACGCCCGCCGGCGCCGCTCTGGCCGACCTCGATCGACCCGCGCGCGTTGGATCCATGGCGGGGGATCGTCAGCTTGAGCGAGCTCCCTGTGAACGCCGGGCCCGGCAGCGGTTCTTCGGCTTTGGTCAGCAGGCTCCCGGGCAGCACGCCCGTTGGGGATGGCGCTGTGCTTGTAGTGGCGGTCGGCGGTGCCGGTGAGGTCGAGGTCGGAGACGGCGGAGACGGCGGAGACGGCGGCGGAGTGGAGGCGGTCGTGAACGTGCGGTCTTCGCCGTCTTGGGGCCCGGAGGCGTTTTCGGCGATGAGCCGGAAGTGGTAGAGGGTGTGGGGCAGCAGCCCTGTGACGGGGGCGAGCGCTTCCTGGCCGACCGCTTCGAGGGTCGCCTCCTGGACCGGGGTGAGCGCTCCGTAGCTCGCGGTGAGCCCGTATTCGAAGCGGTAGCTCGTCACCTGGCCTCCGGCGCTGAGGACGCCTTTGAGGGTGGCGCCGGTTTCCGTAAGGGAGGCCGCGCTCCCGGTGCTGACCGTCGGCTTTGCCACGGCGGATGTGGTGAACGTCTTTTCGACACCGGTGGCGGTGTGGCTTTCACCGTAAGCCGCGACCAGCTTGACGTGGTAGGTCGTTTCCGGGGACAGGCCTTTCAGGGTTGTGGCTACGGAGTGAACGGTGAAGTCCGTGGCGCCCTCGGAGGTAGTTGCGGTTCTCTGCACCGGGCCGGAGGTGGCGTTGTATTCGAAGTAGTAGGCGGTGGCTTCACCTTGAGGATTGAGGGCGCCGCTCAAGGTCGCGCCGGTCTGTGTCACCGATGTGGGTTCTTCGGTTGCAGCAATGGGCGTTCCCGGGACCGTGATCGTGCCGCTCATTTTCGGGCCGTGAACTGTGCAGTAGTACTGGTAGACGCCCGGTTTGGTGAAGGTGCAGCCCCCGCTCCATTCCGGCCCGGAGGCGGCTTCGGTGGTGCCCTCCTTGACACCGCTGTCACATGAGGGCGCCGCTCCTACCCAGTAGATGCCGTGGGGGATCGGGGTGGGGTTGCTGAACGTGACCACCCCGCCGTTCTTCACCGTCAGTTGCGGCGGTGCCCAACGGTGGATTTCTTCGTTGTAGAAGCCGCCGCCGGGCACGTTTTCCGCCATCACAGCGCCGGTGGAGCTCGGTTCGGAGGCCACAGCCGGAAGCACCGTCGCCGGAAGCAGGGCCAGGACGATTCCCGGCAACACCAAACGCGACATGTGACGCCCAAACGACCTCATCTCATCTACCGCCTCTCATCAGGGGCGCTCGACCACGGATCGGGTGAGCGTGGTGGGTTCGCCGCTGACGGGGGTGAGCACGATCTTCACCGTCAGCGCAAGTCGGTGGCGACGTTTGAGCGCGCGCCGGGCCTGAGCGCTGAGCTTCACCGTGAAGGACTGCCGCCCGGCGGTGGCCTTGCTGTGAACGAATCGTCCGACCGTCACCCGCGTGGCGTGCCTGCCGGCGCCCAGCGAGGCGCTGCTCGCGAGCAGGTCCACCTCCACACGATCGCCGGCTCCGGCCTTGGAGATGTCCAGCGAGCCGTGCACCGAGGCTCCGTGCTGGCTTGCGCGAAGCGAGGGGGCCGCGGCGAACGGGGAGCCGGAGGGGGCTTCGCCGCTCGGCGGGGGAGTGGCGCCGGTGGTCGTGGTGGGACCAGTCGGAGTGGTCATGGTGGTGGTAGTGGTCCCATCTGCGCTGACCGTGACCGTGCCGGTCATTTCGGGGCCGTGGACCGTGCAGTAGAAGGTGTAGGTACCCGCCTGGGCGAACGTGCAGGTGCCGCTCCATTCGGTGCCGGAGGCAGCTTCGGTGGTCCCGACCGGGACGCCGCTGTCGCATGTGGGCGTGGCCGGTCCGCCGACCCACTTCACACCGTGCCTCGTGGTCGTGGGATTGCTGAACGTGACGACGCCGCCAGCCATCACCGCCACCTGCGCCGGCGACCAGGCGTGGGAGTAGATGCCCGTGTCGACCGCATTCACGGTGGGGCCCGTTTCGGAGCTCGCGATCGCGGGCAGGATCGCCGCGGCGATCCCGAGCACGGCTATCAGTGGAACGTAGCGCCGACGCAGTCTCACGATCTCAACCCACCTCTCCCTCGAACTCGAGCGATACCTCGAGACGCGCCGGTCACGGTCACCGCGGCCATCGCGACCGCCACTCGGCACGCCTCAACTGCCAAAGACGCCGCCCACCGGGGATCCTTCCCGCGACCCCGAACATGTCTCCCACTCCCCCCACACGGACGGTGCGCGGAGCGCTACAGTCGCAAGATCGTCTCGATCGATGCCGCGGCCGCTCGCGCGCCCCGAGGTCGAGCGCCAACAGCCAATGCGCGCCCTGGACCCACAGTCGCTCACACGGCACATCGACCGCCTCTACCGCGCGGCCTGGGCATTGTGCGGCTCGCGCGAGGACGCGGAGGATCTTGTGCAGGACACGTTTGCGCGCGTGCTCTCAAAGCCTCGGCTGCTGCGTGGGGACGACGACCTTGCGTATCTGATGCGGGTGCTGCGCAACACTTTCTTCACCTCGCGGCGCACCGCCTCACGCAGGCCCGTGACGAGCGCGTCGCTCGAGGACGTGATCGCTGCGGATCCCCAACCGACCTCCCAGCCGGAGAGCGCGCTGGACGTGCAGGAGCTCTATGCGGCGATCGCAGAGCTCCCGGAGGACTTCCGCCTGGCGCTGGTGGCGGTGGACATCGTCGGCCTGTCCTACCGGGAAGCGGCGAGCGCGCTGCGCACACGGGAGGCGACGATCACGACGCGACTGTTCAGGGCACGCCGCCAGGTGGCGCGCATGCTGACGGAGGACCCCGAGCCCGACGCGCAGCAGGCACGCTCAGAGGGAGCCGGAGCGCCGGTGGAGCAGCTGAACGGCGCTCAGGCCACCGGGCGCCAGACCCCGCAGAGGAAGTTCTCAGCCGTACGGGAAGGCTCGCCGCCTCCTGAGCGTCTTGCTGAGCAGGGACACCTATGACCGATCTGCCGACAGACACCGAGCTCGAGCTGGCCGCCCTCGCCGACGGCTCGCTTGCGCCTGAGCGCCGCGAGCGGGCGCTCGAGCGGGTGGGCGGATCGCGCGAGCTGCAGGCGGCGCTGGCCGAGCAGCGGCGGATGGTCGAGCTGACCGCCGCGGCGCAGCCGGCGGCGCCCGCCTCGCTTCACCGCCGGGTCGAGGCGATGATCCCGCCAGCTCGCCCGCGACGTTCGTTTGCGATGCGACGCGTCGGCTTCGCGGCTGCGGCAGCCGCGATCGCGCTGGCGGCGATGGTCATGGCGATCGACCTGTCCGCAGGAGGGAGCTCAGGGCTCAACGTGCAGCAGGCCGCCGCGCTCACGTTGAGCACCGCGACGATGCCGGCGCCGGTCGAGAGCAGGACCGATCGCGCCCAGCTGGCGGTGGCGGTCGGTGGCGTGCCGTTCCCGTACTGGAAGGAGCGCTTCGGCTGGCGCAGCAGCGGTGCCCGCAGCGATCGCCTGGCAGGACGGAGCGTCACCACGATCTTCTATGCCAACGGCGCGGGCCGGCGGATCGGCTATGCGATCGTCTCGGGCCCCGCGCCCGCGACACACGGGGGGACCCTGGTGCGACGCTGGGGTGTGACCTACCGTCTGCTCTCCCACGACGGCGCGACCGTTGTGACGTGGCGGCGCGGGGGTCACCTGTGTGTCGTATCTGGACACGACGTGAGCGCGCACACGCTCTTGAACCTCGCCAGCTGGGGCAGCGAGAAGCCACACACGGCCTGATCGGCGGGAATCCTGGCCGAACGACAGGGAACCCCGGTCAACGTCGGGACAGCCTGGTGAAACGACAGGAAGTCCAGTCGAACGGCAGGAGCCTCGGCCAGCCTCAGGAAGGTCCGGCCGGGCGCGGAGTCTGTGTTGTTAGCGACAGAAGCGGGGCCAGCCCCGCAGAGAGGAGTCTCGACCATGAGAGGACGAACACTTGCCGGTGCGCTCGTGACGCTGGCTGTGGCGGCCGGCGCTGCGATCCCGGCGCTTGCCGCAGGGTCGGCCCACAGCGCGAGCACTCACACGGTGACGCTTTCGCACATCAGGTTCCACCCCGCCGCCCTGAGCATCAAACGCGGCGACACGGTGAGGTGGCTGTGGGAGGACAAAGGCACAGAACACAACGTCACCGGCAAAGGCTTCAAATCGCGCACGATGACCAAAGGCTCCTTCAGCGTGCGCTTCACCAAATCCGGCACGTTCAGCTACCACTGCACGATTCACGTCTCCGAAGGCATGGTAGGCAAGGTCGTGGTGCACTGAGGGAAAGTCAGGGCGGGCCGACCGGGGAGCCAGCCTCCCCCGCCGCGACCCGCCCCGCCCTGGGGCCGTTGCTGGCCCTCAGGAGTCGTCGTCGTCCACCTTGCTTCCGCTTGGCTTGAGCACGTACCAGTCGTCTCCGAACCCGTTCACGCCCTCGCCGTAGGTGTCGCCCGAATCTTTGTCCTTTGCGAAGAAGTAGAGCGGGTGGCCCTTGTAGGTCACCTGGGTGGTGCCGTCAGAGCGGGTGATCGTTCCGAGATCGGCGGACTTCGCCGAACCTGATGCTGTGGGAGCGCCGCTGGTGGTGACGGGCGGCCATACGGCAGCGCATTCGCCGGTGCATTTCGAGGACGCGCCTTTGTCGGCCTCGAACATGTAGACGGTCAATTTCTTCGAGCCTGCAGCGAGGATCGTGCCGAGTTTGCCCGAGTGCTTGACGACCACCGTGGTGCCCGGGGTCGCTGCGGGCGTTGTCGCAGCGGCGGTCGAGCCGGTTTCGCTCGTCGTCGGAGTCGTGGCGGCCGCGGTCGTGGCGCTCGAGGATTTGCTCGAGCTGCCACAGCCGGCGGCCAGCAGGGCAGATGCGCCCAGTACGGCAATCAGGCCGGTTGTCGGTGTCTTCATGAAAGCTCCTACGGTCGTTGATGTCGCACGGGACCGATCCGCCGGGGAGGCGGGGTCAAGAGGGAAGACGCCGTTGACGCCCGATCCTTTCCCCACAGTTCCCGAATATCGGGATTCGATCCTCGGCGTGGCCGATCTGTGACGAGCGCGCCGGCGTGCCGCATATCTCAGACGGACCGCGTCAGAGGGACCGCTTGAGAGGGACTGCGTGAGAGAGTCCGCGTGAGAGGGGTCGCGTCAGACCGACAGCGGCGGTCCTGCCCAGCGGACGCCCTCGCTCACCGGGAGAACCGCAAGCGCGTCCGACAACCGCGCGCCGCTGGGCGTCGCCAGCTCGAAGTCGAGCTCGAGCGCGGGGATCAGCACGAAGCGACGGCTCAGAACCTGCTCGTGCGGCAGCGTCATGCGCTCGTGGGAGAGCTCGATCTCTCCGAGCATGAGCACATCGATGTCGATCGCCCGCGGGCCGTGACGCACGCCGCCGGGCACCCGCCCAAGCTCGTGCTCGATGCGCTTGACGGCATCGAGCAGTTCCAGCGGCTCGAGCGCCGTCTCGACGAGCACGCAGGCGTTCAGGAAGCTCGGCTGGTCAAGCACCTCGCCGACCGGATCGGTGTCGTACACCGAGGAGGCCGCCGTCACGTGCACACCTGAGGCGGGAAGCGCGTCGACGGCTTCCTGCAGGTGGGCACGGCGGTCGCCGACGTTCGATCCTAGGCCGGGCACAAGGCTATATGGACACCCACAACTCAGACCGGCAAAGCTGCGTTTACCATAGTGGTATGCTTTACCCACTATGGCGTACGTCGTGGCTCGCAAGAACGGTGCGTGGGAGGTGCGCGAGTCCTGTAACACGGATGTAGGTCCTCGTAGCCGCACCCTGGCCAGCTTCAGGACGCTGACGCCGGAGGTGATCGAACGCGCCCGCACGCGCTCGACGAAGGGTGTGGACCCAGCTGAGCTGCACAGCGCGGCGCGGCGTGCCGGGGCGCCGGTCATGGTGCCGGCCTCCGATCGCGCAGCCGGAGAGCTGCTGGCGAGCCTGGCGACAGGCCACAGACCGCGACCGCTGCTTGCCAGGCTGATCGTCAAGGCACTGTCGGGCGATTCAGCTCAGCCGACAGACAACGCTGAAGCCGCCGCCGGCTGGATCACGGCCTCCCCTGAGCGACGTGGCGAGACGCTGCGCGATCTGCTGCTGCTCGTCGACCACCTTCCCCGAGTCGACGCCCCCGAACGCGCCCGCTTCCCACGCATCGCCTCCCGGCCGGTCTAGGAAGGAGGGCGGGGTTGCCGGCATGAGCGAGCCGAGCCTCCCCGAGAAGGTCCTCGCCATCCACGAAGAGCTGACGCGGATTAAGACGCCACACGCGTTCGGCGGCGCGCTGGCGCTTGCCTACTATGCCGAGCCCAGGGCGACGATCGACGTCGACCTGAACCTGTTCGTGGCTCCGAGTGCATACCCGGACATCGCGCGTGAGCTGGCGAAGATCGGTATCGGCGAGGGGGTGGAGCGGGAGATCGTGGAGCGCGACGGCCAGTGTCGCCTCCGCTGGGGGAACACGCCGATCGATCTGTTCTTCGCCTACGACGCGCTTCACGAAGCAATGCATCGGGCGATCCGCAGCAAGCCCTTCGGGGAGAAGAGGATCCCTGTGCTCGCTCCCGAGCACCTGCTTGTGTGCAAGGCAATCTTCAACCGTCCGAAGGATTGGCTCGACATCGAGCAGATGCTTGTCTGCGTGGAAGATCTCGATCTCCCCGAAGTGCGCACATGGCTCGACCGGATCGTCGGAGCAGACGATCCCCGCCGAGAGCGCTTTGATCGGGTGGTCGAGACGTGCGAGGCGTGAGTCCGCCGGCACGAATCGATGTGCTCACCCCTGCCCTGTGGCTTGCAGGATGTCTTCTCCCCGCTCGGTCAGCGACCAGGCCCTTGCCATCCCCTTTGAGGGCCCGATGCCGCTGTCCTGGATCAGGTCGTTGCGGCGCAGGCGGGTGAGCAGACGCGATATCTGCCCCGGGTCGCTGATCCCCGAAGCATCGGCCACCTGTTTGCTCGAAGCGCCCGGGGACTCCGCGATCGACATCAGCACGCGCGCCGTCCTGTAGGTGAGACGGATCGGCAGGTCTTTGAACGGGTCCGACGGCAGCCTCCGCGCCACGGGTGTTGTCTCAACCGCCGGCGAGATCTCGAGCTCGCGCTGCGCCGCGGCGGAGCCGAGGTAGGGGTACACGATCAACGCCATCAGGGAGCCCGTCAGCTCGGACAGCGGACGCGGGTCTCGCTCGAGCAGGCGTGCGTGAACAACGGAGAACACGGCGCCCACGATCCCCTCCGCGGTCAGGGGCGGAGGGGCACGACCCGCGCGAGCTTCCGCGCGTCCTTCATCGATGATGCCGACAGCTTGCGCGAGCACCCGTTTACGGATCTCTAGTGTCTGGGCGCCCGCGCCAAGCGCCTCGACGATCAGCAGGCGAGCCATCCCCGGCTCACGGTCGAGCGTGTACAGGAGCCCGGCCAGCCCCGCCCTGACTCTCTCGTGCCAGCGCTCATGGCTGCTGGCAGCCTTCTCAGCAGCCTCCACAACCACTCCGACGGCATCCCGAAAGGCAGCGTGCAAACAGTCCTCACGCTCATCGAAGAGGCAATAGAACGTGCGACGCGAGAGGCCCGCACGCTCACACAGCCTCGCGACGCTCAGCGCCTGCACCTCGCCCTCGAAAGCGAGTTCTGTCACCGCGGCCAACAAGCGTCTGCGTTGCATCTCGGCGACATGGCCTCCTTGGCGCCCGCCATGCTTGGCGGGCGCCCTTGCTTGCAGCTCGGCAGGCTCCTCGGGAGCAACCTGTCTAGGACCCGAAGGCACCCTGAACCTCCATCCCATTCGGGGTCAGCATCCAGGCGTTCGGTGCCCCGTTGGAGCCCCCGGCAGCTGAGTTCTCGACCAGGCCAAAGCCCTGCAGGCGCTTGAGCAGCTTGGATATCTGGCCCTGATCGGAGATACCCGACTCCTCGGCAACCACGCGGTTCGAGGATCCCGGTCTCGACCTGAGGGTCGTCAAGACCCTCACGGTGCGATAGGTCAGACGCATGTCGAGCGCCAGCAACGGGTCGCGCACAACGCTCCCGTTCCGCGGGCTCAGTGTGGGCGACGGTCGCTGCAGCTCCTGACGTGCAGCCGCCGATCCCAGATACGGCAGCACGATCATGCTCATCAATGGATTGACGAGCTCGATCAGATGTGTGCTCACAGGGCTGCCGTCGTTGCCCCGTTCGACTATTCGCCCGTGAACGATCGACAGCACGGCGCCGACAAGACCTTCAGCGATCAGCGACGATGGCATTCCCCCGTCCTTGCCTTTCCGGCCGCCCTCTTCGATGGCCTTCACCACCTGCGCCACCGCCAGCCAGCGTCGCTGCAACAGCGCCGCTCCGGCGCCGAGCGAGTCCACGATCAGCAATCGCGCCAGGCAAGGCTCATGGTCCAGGAACAGCAGCGCAGCGACCAGGCTTTCCCTGATCCGCTCCCGCCAGATGCCGGGGCCTTCATAGCAGGGAATCACCTCCTGAGCGATCCGTCCTATGCCGTCAGCGAATGCCGCAAACAGGCAATCCTGACGATCTTGAAATATTTCATAGAACGTGCGCCTCGAGACTCCTGCACGCGCGACTATCAGGCCGACCGTCAGATTCTCCATGCCGCCCTCGGAAATCTCCTGCAGCATCGCCCTGACGATTCGCTCGCGCTGGATCCCCGAGACACGCTCACGCGCGATCTCGCTTTGGGCTGAGCGCCCGGAGGCTGAGCTCAACCCACTCGAAGCGCCCTGTCCACCGTCCATCTCATTTCTTCCGCTCGTGTGGCTTTGCCTTCTTTGTCTTCCCTGCGTTGCTCTTCTTCTTTGCCTTGGCGCAGCCTGTGACGGTGATTGGCGTGTTCTGCTTGATGGTGGCGCCGTTGTGACCCGTGAATGCCGTCGGCATCACGAGTTTCTTGCCGCACAGGCCGGTCGGTGCGGCCAAGGCTGAGAATGGACCTTGGGGAAGGTTGAGCTCGAAGCTCGTGATGGGTACGTCTGGCACTTGATGAAAAGTGCTGCTGGTGATCCCTGCTTTGCTGATGAACGTTTCGCCGTGCAGATCGATCGTCACTCCATAGCCTTGAAGCACGATCACCAGTTCCGGGAACTTTGCGCCGCCGTAGGACACGAAATACGCTGGACCGGTCACAGGCACGGGCAACACCGGGGTGATCGCCGTCGCATGCCCTACGACCGACGCCGGAGGGCATCCCGCCGGGTTGGCTTCGAACTGGGCGGCTGTACAGGCATGTTGCAAGGTCGGCAGACGCGAAGGAAGCACCTTCGGCAGATCGACCTTCACCGAGGAGATGTTCGACTGGCTCGAGGCTTGATTTGCCCCCAGCGCCCCCGTTGGATAGAGGATCTTCGCGGTGAGGCTCGCACCGTTCTTGCGGGACGTCTTGCCGTTGGTCGAGACCTTGAAGTTCGGCTTGAATGTCAGGCTTCTGCACGAGCCGACCTGGAAGTGGCTCGAGATCGGAACGCTCGCGCCTTCGATGCTCGTCGCGGTGCCGGAGAATTCTTGCGGGCTGCAGTCCGTCGGGTTGAACATGAACCCTGGCCTGTCGATCACAGCGTTAATCGTGCGCAAGTCCGCAGGGATTCCGTCGATGATCGTTGGCAGTGGATCGGTCGTAACTGTCAACCTCGAAGTCACAGGGTCCACTTCGATCTTCGCTCTCACGATCTGCGTTTGCAACGTGAACGGGCCGACGACCAGCGGCACGACGATCGACAGGCCGTACGGCGCGCCCTTGTATCCACCCGTCAGATAGATCGGCGCCGGTGGCTGTCCCGGTTGGGGCACAACCAGCGGGTAAGGGCCTGGACCGGCCTCCACCACGGTGTGTCCTATCTGGGATGCGGAGGAGCAGGTGCCCTGGGATGCTTGTGGTTCTTGACAGAGCGGAACCTTGCTGATCATGCCGAGCAGTCCCTCGGGTGTCTTGAACTGCAACCCCGCGACGCGCTGCTGATCGTCAGGGCGCGTCAGCAGCAGTGAGAAGCTGGTAAAGCCTCCCGCCTGGTCCGTGGTGGCGCCGGCGATCATGCTCGGCGTGAACGCCAGGCTTGGGCCAGGGCACGGCGCGCCACCGGTGCCGCTGGCGATCGCGAAGCTGTCTGTAGTCAGATCGTCCGCCTGGAAAGGAGTGCCCCATGGTGTGAAGTCGGTGTGCGTGGTGTATGTTCCACACGTAAGCGGTGTCGAGAGTGCCGCTTGTGCACCGCCGCTGAAGGACAGCTTGAAGTTCGTGAACGGCAGTTGGGGCGTTTCTGTGAAAGTCGTCGTGAGCTGACCGCTCGCTTCGTCCAGGTGAACATGGCCAATCAGCTTGACGTACACCCCCGCAACCGGATCCTCCGGCGCCACCAGCAGTTCGAGATCCGGCGGGTTCGCCTGCAGGACGTACACGTTGCCTTCGAGTTCCTCTTCGAGCAATGGCGTCTTGATCGACACGGTGCCAACCTTCGACCCGTTCGGGCACGAAGGCGGACCCTCGGTCCCCAGGCCCGTCTCATCCGGCTGGCAGGCTTGCAGTCCCGCGGCCTGACCGGGATTGATCGCCACACCCGCAGGCAGCACGACCTTCGTGTTCTTCAAATCCGCGGCAGACAAGCCTTCAGGGCTTTCAAGACCACCCTGGCCCACTTTCACTTCGGCGGTCAACCCTGCGGGAGTGTCCGCTGCCGCGGTATCGGGCGAAAGTTTCAACGACGGTTCGAACAGCAGTCGTTCACAACCTGTCAGGTCAGCCAGGTTACCGCCTGCGTCGGTTGACAAGGTGGCTTCCGCCGGGTCGGGTACGAACACTCCCGGGGCCTCGGTTGAGTCGACGTTCATCGTGGAGAGCAGGGGACCATCACACGATGTCGGGAGCGTCAAGAACGCCTTCGGAGGGATGCCGCTGGGGCAACCTTTGATTTTGCCGCCTCCCGGTATTACGCAGGTGCGTTCAGGGTCATGGCCCGCTTCGGCGGGCACGCCCCAGATCGTCTCTGACACCTGCTCCACACCATTGACCGGAACGTTGTTCGTGTCAACCGATACGCCATAGTCTTCACCTGTGCGCACCGAAGCGTCCTCGAACACATTGTCACCGGCTGCGCTGGTACCCAATCGCAAAGCTACTCCGCGGGGCGGCACGACACTATAAATCGCGGCTTCTTTAATGATGCCAAGACCATCTATTCGGCTTTCAAGCACACCTATCTGCGTATTACCGGAACAAGCCGGTTCCCCTCCCTCAAATTCAGACCTAGGACACTTTGGGACAGTGCTCGTACTACCAACCAAGCCCGGCGGAAGGTTCACGTCAATATCCCGCACGTTGCCTTCCACTTTTTCTCTACTATCCATATTAAACGCAAATCTGACGTTGTACTCGTACGGATGCGATCCTGCCTGCGTATCGATCGTTCCATCGCGGTTCAGCGCTGTGACCTTGAAGCTACCCGGAATCAAGCCAAAGCTCGCGTCGGCCTCACCCACCACATTCGTAGCGCAGACACCAAACATCGCAACCAGTGTCACCGTCGTGACAAGCGCTGGCGACAGTCCGAACCGCCTCATGATCTGCTCCCTTTGTTGATGACACCGCCGCGTTGGCTTCTCTTGCTGCGCTTCGCCTTGGATCTGGCGGCCTTCTTCGTTTTGCGTTTGGCCTTGACGCACTTTCCGTGCGCGAATGTCTTGCCCTTCGCACATTTCGCCTTCTTCTTGACCGTCGCCTTCACCGTTGGTGCAGGAAGGTTTCCTACACCATTGAACGTTACGCTCGAGGGCGTCGCAAAGATCGGTGGTGCGTTGGGTACACCCTGACAACCGGTGCCAGTGCACGCCGGTTGCGTGATCGCTGGGAAACCGCCGTCGATACGAGCGTCATACAAGTCGATGAGATCATCCTGATCTTCAGGGACAAGGTGTTCGCGCGTGGTGAAGAAAACATTTTCGCCATTCGGGTCGGCGTCCACGAATTCTGAATCTCCGGTCCCGGAACCGCTGGAGATTAGCGAGATGCAGCCACCGGTTCGAGTGCACGAATCGACGTCCTGAGGCTCATACTCGTACACATCCTGTACTCGTCCGTTCACGTCATACGGCGAAATCCTCGAACTGCTGTCGAAGACTACGCGCCCATCGTTCGACAAGTCGTACGGCTGAGGGAACGTCGACTCGAGCGGCTTCATCAGCCCCAACCGTGATTCCCCGACCGGCGGCGTCCCAGTCGGGCTACACGACGCACACGACAACGTCCCGTCCGTCGAGTCGTACTCGTACACCTCGAAGTCACGTCTACCCGTCAAGGCATCAATATTGTTGTAACCCGTCAAGGGCAGTCTCGACATAAACGCAAGCAGCCGCCCATCAGAGGTCACCTGTGCGAGACGATTAGACGGCGCAGCCACCCACACACCCAAGATCGAGCCACTTTCCCCGCCCACGCCGGTACCGTTATCTTGAGGTGAGAGAGTGGTTATGAAGCGCGAAGTGCCAGACGCCGCCTCATACGCATAAGCGTTGTCCTTACCTGCTTGCGCGCTTGCGCCTTGAGCGTTCTGTTCTCTACCGCTAAGAACTTCCGTATCCACGAAATAGACACGCGAAAGGTCTTCGCTGGAACCCAAGATTCCCTGAAAGCCACCATGCCCACCGGTCAGATCTACAAGAGCTTTCGTTTCCAGATCGTAAATATGACCGTCATTAAGCAAAACTGCTGCTCCATCCGGCGTAGCCGTTAGGAACTCCCCCCGATCTGGAATTTCAACCGTGGTTTCACCCGTTTCGCGGACATATAGCCGCCGGCTCGCCTCATCCGTCCAAAAGATCCTCTTCCCGTCGGCAGAAATGGCATGACTGTAATCAGGACCAGATTCCGTAGTCGTCGCTAGATCCGTCCCAGCTCCCAACACCGCCCAGGCATGGGACACAGTATTGCCCGGCAGCACATTCACCAGTCGCAATCCGCCGGCCGTCCACTCGTACAGATTGTTGTGTGTCAGACCCACGGCACTATTGCTGGGCCCCCCGTCTTCGGGAACCGGAGCGAACGCCGTCGCTCCGGTTAGCACATCGTTTGCCTCGAAAACTATGTGACTAAAGTCCGATGACGCGCCAGCAAAGTCCATGTCAAAGCTAGCGCTTCCTGTTTCGCTGCAAGATCTGTTCGGTGGACTAGCAGTCAGCAACGGTGACTGCTCGTCCACCGGAGCTTCACTCTCATGAACATAAAGATCGCGATAGCAAGACGGAGCTTCAGGTGCCAACGCCGGCGTCGACTGCGTCAGGACTCCGATCGTAAGGTCTGATGAGAAAGCACTATAGCCTCCAAACCCAGACGCCTCGAGCGGCGGACTCAAGTCCCGCGTCTGCCAACCAGTAGCGGTACGGGTGGAGAGATACTCGTTGTCGTTGGCCGTGCCACCGGACGCCGAAAACGGAAAACCGGTGTAGACAACCGAATCGCCGTCGGGTCCGCTCTGCTCAGGCATCGACAGCGCGTTTTCGCCTGGCCCACATCCGCAAGTGCTCGCCGCGGGAAACGGGACAAAGACCTCGCCACCATCCTTGAACGCCGGTGAGACAAGCTCATACACCCGTCTGTCAGGCAAACCAACTGCCGATAGGGGGTATGTGGTAAACGTTTGATCCAGACTTTCGACCGTACCGAACTGGTTCGACGCCAATACACGATAGTGATACGTAGTACCCGGCGTCAAACCTGACAGCGTGGCTCCAGCAGTCAAATCTTCCTGGCCCGCACCAAGATCTGCGCCACCCACAGGCGCTTCTGCACACATGTGAACAGAGCAGTCTTCGCTACCATACTGAAAGCGATAGCTAGTCTCATAACCGCGTGGATTGATCGACGCATCAAGCGATGCGGAAGTAGACCCGACACCACTCGTCGACTCCCCGTCGATCGAAGGCGGGAACACGGGGGCCTGCGCAAAGATCAAACCCGTTGGCGGCGTGGGATGATCCACGCCAAAGGAAAGATCAACGTACACCACCCCCGGAGCACGACCGGCGATAAATACCGCGTTTGGGTTGAACGCAGTGGCAACTGGCGATCCCAGGCCTTGCGCACTCTTGAAACTCGCGCTTTCGTCCCCAGATGCATTAAGCTCGTGGAATTCATTCTTGTTTCTTGCGTAGTAAAAGGCTCTACCGCTACTAGGATCGACGCTCAAGCTCGCAACCGAAGGAGCTTTAAATTCCCAGGTCGGGGTGACGAATTTACCCGCTTCGAACTTATATATTGCGTGTTCGCTGGCCAGATATATATCCCCCTGAGCATCTACTGCCAGTTCGCGTGCGGAAGCTGGAAAATTCCCATGGAATGGTTCGCCGGCGTATACATAATGACCGTAATCGCCAGCGGATTCAGGCTTGAACTCAACCACCCGGGATCCACGCTTTTCGCCCCCATCGATCTGGTAAAGGTCCCCGGAAGAGTCAACTGCCAGCGAGCTTGGTCCCTCTGCACTCTGAATCTGTTCAGGGGTTTCTTCACCGTGTTCGCCAAAACTTCCTATCAATTCCCCGGTGGGACTGAATACATCAAACAAACCACTTTGTTTGCCACCGGTCTCTACATAAACGTCACCGGTACTTTGGTCAATGGCGACCTCGGTCAAACCGTCAAATTCTCCTGCTCCTTCACGTGGAAGAGATTCACCCTTAGCGTTGCGACCCGGACACGTGGGGTAGGCCGGTTCCCCATCTGGTCCACACCGCTCATATTCTTCTTTGCCGTCGCCGGCACCCCAGCCCCACGCTTCCAAAAAATCTCCTTGAGAGTCGAACCGCATGATCCGATCGTTGCCCCCGTCCGCCTCATAGAGGTCACCAGACTGATCGTCTACCGCAAGGCCGCCCGGACCGCCACTGAGCCCTTCAGGACGGTTTTCGCCCGAAGGACCCTGTCCTTCGGCAAATGTCTTTACCAGTTCGAAGTTGGCGTTCGCAGGCACGGCCAACACGAGCGCGGCGACAAGCGTGGCGAAAAGCACGGAAACCAAATAGCGGCCGGACTGAACATTCACGAACACGCCGTGGGAGCCGCGAGCAACCATCCTACCGTCCTCACCGGATTGGAGAATTCGACTCATGACCACAACCTCAGGGCGCCGTTACGGCCCAGGTGCCTTCGGTTTCGATCTGTCCGAGTCCCGGATCTGGGGTATTTTCGATCGTCACCATCTCGAGCATCGTCCCAGTCCTGCCGAAGCCTTCCTTTTCCTCAAACACGCCGCCGGCCACGAAAAGGTCAACGTTTTTTTCCTTGGCCACGTAGATGCAGAGGGTGCCCTTGGGCGCAGTGGGAGCTTCGGTGGTTCCTTCACAACCTTCCTTGGGAGCTTCTCCAACCTTCACGTAGACAGCCTTGCCCCGTTCACCTTCTTCAAGCCCGACCGGAATTGGAAATGAGATGACCGAGCCCACCAGTTCGTGCGGTACGCCTGCCAGATCATGAGCTTCGGCCCTCCAAGTCCCCGTCTCCGTCTTCCCCTTCGGCAGCGTCCCACCGGCGGTCCAAGGCGAGCCTTCTTTACCTTCTTTGCCTTCTTTCCCCGGAGCGCCTTCTTTCCCAGTCGCGCCATCTTTGCCCACCACGCCCGCGGCCCCCGTTTCACCTTTGGCGCCCGGCGCACCGGGAGCCCCCTGCAACCCCGCGGGTCCCGCCGGCCCCTGTGCCCCTGCAGCCCCGGCCTTCCCCTTCAGCTGCGAGAGCACGCTCGGCTTGATCTGTTTGGTGGAGGTGATCAGGAATTTGCTCGCGGCGTAAGCGCCGCCGCTCATCGCGAACACGAGCGCCAGCGTTGCAGCGACGTTCGCATAAGTCAGATGCCTACGCATACCAGTGAACATCTAGATCCCTCCCATCGGGGTTGATACACAGCACGAGGTCGCCGCGAGCCCGCGACGACCGGAGAACAAAGCTGAAAGCGCGCCTACTGCGCGCGAGAAGTCAAGCCGGCTTCTACAGCCGGCCGGCCGCGCAGCCCTGCCGCGGCAAAAGGGACTAGCGGCTAGAGACCGGCCGGCCCAGAGAGAGAGAGAGAGAGAGAGAGAGAGACGCGTCAGCGACGCTGACGCGTCCTATAACGGACCCGCCAGAAGCACACGGACTCTCAACAACGCCATTCCCCAAAGAAAACACGCGAAACAACTCCCTCTCAAAAACGACCCGGTCCCTCTCCCAAGGGCCCTGTCAAACGTTTGTCATCGACCACAGAGGCCAACCCCAAACCCGACCTTATGTTCGACCCGCACCCTTACGGAGGGCAGGACATGGCACTTTATACCGTAACTGGTGCTAGCTGTCAAGTCGTTTAAGAAACTACTGGCGTACCTGCTGCCTGCTGTCGTCACACTCCTACGCCCGCCCGGCCTCCCCCAGCCCACCCTCGCGCACCCCAAACCGCATGTGAAAACGCCGCAACGGCCGCGGCGCCCACCAGA
>Ga0210396_10002051_pt1 | contig 20787 bp, 20 predicted proteins | sample IncBWH17OmetaG_FD_155466 | JGI IMG/M metagenome (GOLD analysis project Ga0210396, IMG submission 155466) | Forest soil microbial communities from Barre Woods Harvard Forest LTER site, Petersham, Massachusetts, United States - Inc-BW-H-17-O ... | reverse complement strand
CGTGCCCGCGAACAACCGTGCAGCCGTCCATTCCGGTCAACCAGTCTTCAACGCCCTTGCGGTCGCCAAGCATGATTTCGTCTTTGCGCGCCTTGACTTTCGCCATGTCCACGTTGACCGCCCCGGTGCCGACGCCGAAGTCGGCACCGCGCCGGGCCAGGTGCGCCGCGTGTGCGCTGGCCACCAACGTTTTGGTCGGGATGCATCCGTTGTTGACACAGGTCCCGCCGACCAGCTTGCGCTCCACGATGGCAACGGTGTGGCCGGCCGCGGTCAGTCGACCGGCCAGCGGGGGCCCGGCCTGGCCGGCACCCACGATGATCGCGTCGAAACGCGTTGTCACAGAGCAGCAGTTACAGCGGCAAGCGCGAATCCACCGAGCACCGCGACCGCATCTTCGAGCAGGGCGATCGGCAGGTCATGACCGTGCGAGGCGACCAGGCGAGTGCGCGCCTGGTACCCGCCCAGGGTGCCGAGCACGGCGCCGATGGCTCCCGCGCCGAGCGCGCTCCAGGTGTAGCCCCAGGCGGTGCCGATGACGGCCCCCGCGAAGGCGCCCAACAGGATCCGGGCACCGAAGGACGGCGGCGCGGTGCGGGGCGGTGTCTTGGGTTGTTTGTCAAGGAATAGTTCGCCGACCGCGAGAACACTGAAGACGATGACGGCCGCCAGAGTGCCGACCCAGGACGCCCAGGTGTGATTCAAGTTGATCCAGTGCAGAAACGCCGCCCAGGCGACGACGGCGGGTGCTGTCAGAGAACGCAATCCGGCGACGAAACCGATACCCAGAGCTAGCAGCAGAACGTAGAAATGCGTCACAGCGACCCTCCTGAGGGCTCGACAAAAGAACGCGGCTCTAGCGGGACGTTAACACAGCAAAGCCGACTGCACCGGCTCATTCAAGGTCAGAATCGGCAGAACCGGATGTCCGACGCCAGGATCGCTTTCGCCCCGATGGCCGCCAACTCGTCCATGGTCGCGTTGACGTCCCGACGGGGCACCAATGCTCGTACCGCGACCCAGTCGGGATCCGCGAGCGGGGCGATTGTCGGTGATTCCAAACCCGGCGTGATCGACGTGGCCTTGTCGAGCACCGAACGCGGGCAGTCGTAGTCCAGCATCAAATACTGTTGACCGAACACCACGCCCTGCACCCGCGCGACCAGTTGGTCACGAACGGAGGCATCCGGCCCGCCGCCCGCGTCGTCAGGGTCGACCTGTTCGATGAGCACCGCTTCGGAATCGCACAGCGTTTCGCCGAAGGCCACCAGATTGTGCAGGTTCAACGTCCGACCCGAACCCACCACATCGGCGATCACATCGGCCACGCCGAGTTGCACCGAAATCTCCACCGCGCCGTCGAGGCGGATGACCGTCGCATCGATACCGCGGGCCGCCAGATCTTGTCGTACCAAGTTCGGGTATGCGGTGGCGATTCGCCGGCCGGCCAGGTCGTCGATGGTCCAGTCACGTCCGGCCGGTGCGGCGTAACGAAAGTTCGACGAGCCGAAGCCGAGCGCCAGCCGTTCGTGCACCGGCGCGGCGGATTCACGCGCCAAATCCCTTCCGGTGATTCCGAAGTCGAGCTCCCCCGACGCGACGTAAATCGCAATGTCTTTGGGCCGTAGGAAAAAGAACTCGACGTGGTTGTGCGGGTCGATGACGGTCAAGTCTTTGGGATCGGTACGACGACGGTACCCGGCCTCGGCAAGGATCTCGACGGCCGGTTCGCTCAGTGCGCCCTTGTTGGGAACCGCCACCCGCAATCTCGTGGATCCGTTCCGGTGCAGCGCTGCCATCACAGCTTCCGGTATACGTCAGCGAGCGTCAGCCCGCGGGCGATCATGAGCACCTGCGTCCAATACAGCAACTGACTGATCTCCTCGGCGAGTGCGTCGTCGGATTCGTGCTCGGCCGCCAACCACACTTCACCGGCCTCCTCCAGGACCTTTTTGCCCAACTTATGCACCCCGCTGTCGAGTGCGGCCACGGTGCTGCTGTCGGGCGGGCGGCTGCGGGCGCGCTCACGAAGCTCGACAAACAGATCGTCAAAGGTCTTCACGGCCAGCGATTGTTTCATGCGCGGGTAAGCAAAGTCACGGCGGTTTCAGGTCGAGGAGACTTCGTCGGGCATGTCTTCGAGGGAAACGCCGTTGGTTTCGCGGACCCATCGCCAGACGAAAACCCACGACAGCACTGCACACAGCGCGTAGAAGCCGTAGGCCACGACGAGCGTGTGCCGCAGCGCCGGGAACGTCACCGCGATGGTCCAGTTGGCCATCCACTGCACGCCCGACGCCAATCCCAGCGCAGCCGAGCGGATGCGATTGGGGAACATTTCGCCCAGCAGCACCCATAGGACCGGTCCCCAGGAGACGGCGAATGCGACAACGAACAGGTCGGCGGCCACCAGCGCGACCACCCCGGATGCCCCGTCAAGTTGTGGCTGACCGTTTGTCACCGGTGCGCTGGCGAACACGACCGTCATCGTCGCCAGCATCAGTGACATCCCCGCGGATCCGGCCAGCAACAGTGGCCTGCGGCCCAGCCGGTCGATCAGCGCGATCGCCACCAATGTGATCAGCACGTTGACGCCGGTGGTCACCAGGGCAATGGTGAACGACGACTTCTCACCGAATCCCACTGCCTCCCAGAGCAAATCGGAATAGGAGAAGATCACGTTAATACCGACGAACTGCTGAAAAACGGCCAGCCCCAGGCCCACCCACACGATGCCGTACAGCCCGCCGGTCGGCTTACGCAGATCGCGCCACGACTGCGGCTTCTCCTGCTCCAAGGAGCTCGCAATACGAGTGATCGTTACCTCCACGTCCGGCGGGCCCAGCAGTTGCCCCAGCACTTGGCGGGCTTGTGAAATCTCTTGTCTGCCAACCAGGTAACGCGGCGACTCGGAGATCGTGAAAAGCAGTACAAAGTACAGCAGCGCCAGGATCAACTCGCCGAGAAAAGTCCAGCGCCAGGCCGCCAGGCCCAGCCAGAGCGGCTTGCTCGCACCGCCCGCGATGTGGAACGGCACCCAGGTCAACGCCATCGCTCCGAAAAGCCCGATGACGATTGCAAGCTGCTGCAGTGAGCCAAGCCGGCCACGGAAGCGCGGGGGTGAGATTTCGGCGATGTAGGCCGGAGCCGCAACCGATGAGAAGCCGATCCCAATACCGCCGATGAAGTGGAAGACGATGAACATCCAAATGCTGGTTGCCAAACCAGCGCCGAGACCGCACACGAAGAACGATGCCGCCGAGAGCTTCATCATCGAGAGGCGGCCCAACCGGTCGCCGATCCGGCCGGCCCACACCGCCCCGACCGCCGCACCCAGAACCACAGATGCCGCGGCGAAACCCAGCAGAGCGTTGCCAATGTGAAAATCGGCCTGCAACGCCTTGACTGCGCGGTTGGTGGTCGAGATGTCGTAGCCGAACAGGAATCCACCGATCGCGGCCACCGTCGCGTAACGAACAGCGGACCGGAATGCGGCCCGCGCGGCGCGCGGGTCGACGGGCAGATCTTCGTGCGGAGCCGTCGGCCCACTCCCGAAGACGCCGTCACCACTCATGAGTGTTCCTCCATCCGCAAGCGGTCCCGGCGACCTCAGAACGCGGCCCCCAGTACACCACTACGGCCGAAGGGTCCAGGGCACAAGGTCAATTCGCGATAGTGAGAACGATTGGAGGCTCGCAGCGTTCTCCGTCGGCTCTCGGCGGCCAGTGCGAACTCAACCAACCTTAGGGCTCAGTCCTCCGGGTTGTAGCCGAGGTTGGGGCCGAGCCAGCGCTCGGCTTCCTGCAGGGTCCAGCCCTTGCGCTTCGCGTAGTCGGCGACCTGGTCCTGGGCCATCCGGCCCACCACGAAGTACTGCGACTGCGGGTGCGAGAAATACCAGCCGCTGACGGCAGCACCGGGCCACATCGCCATCGACTCGGTCAGCTCGATGCCGGTCCGCTCGCGGACGTCCATCAACTTCCAGAGCGTCGCCTTCTCGGTGTGCTCCGGGCAGGCCGGGTAGCCGGGGGCAGGGCGGATTCCCACGTACTTCTCACCGATGAGCGCCTCGTTGTCCAGTTGCTCGTCCGGCTGAAATCCCCAGAACTCCTTGCGGACCCGTTGGTGCATCCGTTCGGCGAACGCCTCTGCCAGCCGGTCAGCGAGCGACTCCAGCAGGATCCCGCTGTAGTCGTCGTTGGCCGCCTTGAACTCGGCGATCTTGTCCTGGCTGCCGAGTCCCGTGGTGACGGCGAAGGCGCCGACGTAGTCAGCCAGACCGGTGTCCTTGGGCGCGATGTAGTCGCCCAGCGACCGGTTCGGGATGCCGGCCCGGTGCTCGCCCTGCTGGCGCAGGTTGTACAACGTCGTCAGCACCTCAGTACGGGTGTCGTCGGTGTAGACCTCGATGTCGTCGCCGACTGCGTTTGCCGGGAAGAACCCAATCACCCCGTTGGCAGTCAGCCACTTCTCCTTGATCAGGGTGTCGAGCATCTCCTGGGCCTCGTCGTACAACTTGCGGGCGGTCTCGCCCGAGACCGGGTTGTTGAGGATGTCGGGGAACCTGCCCTTCATCTCCCAGGCGTTGAAGAACGGCTGCCAGTCGATGTACTCGCGCAGCTCGGCGATGTCGTAGTCCTGAAATTCTCGTACTCCCGCACCTTGCGCGGGCAGCGGCGGCGTGTAGCCGTCCCACTCGATCGGCGTCCGGTTCGCGCGGGCCTTCTCCAGCGTCAGCATCGGCCGCTCGTTCTTCTGGGAGTGCCGTTCACGCAGGGCTGCATAGTCGGTCGCGGTGGCCTCCAGCAAGGCTGGACGTTGCTTGTCGTCGAGGAGCGCTGCAGCGACCGGCACCGAGCGGGAAGCGTCCTTGACCCAGACCACCGGACCGGTACGACGCGGCGACACCTTCACTGCCGTGTGGGCGCGGGAGGTGGTTGCGCCACCGATCAGCAGTGGGATCTCCAGCCCCTGACGCTCCATCTCGACGGCGAAGTTGACCATCTCGTCCAGAGAGGGGGTGATCAGACCGGACAGCCCGATGATGTCGGCGTCGTGCTCCTTCGCCGCGTCGAGGATCTTCTGGGCAGGCACCATCACGCCGAGGTCGATGACTTCGAAGTTGTTGCACTGCAGCACGACCCCGACGATGTTCTTGCCGATGTCGTGGACGTCGCCCTTGACGGTCGCCATGATGATCGTGCCGTTGGTGTCCTTACCGGCAGCGGCTCCGGACTCTTCCTTCTCTGCCTCGATGTACGGCAGCAGGTACGCCACGGCCTTCTTCATCACGCGGGCCGACTTCACGACCTGCGGCAGGAACATCTTGCCTGCGCCGAAGAGGTCACCGACGACGTTCATGCCGTCCATCAGCGGGCCCTCGATCACCTCGATCGGGCGACCACCTGCGGCGGCGATCTCGGCCCGCAACTCCTCGGTGTCGGCGTCGACGTTGGCGTCGATGCCCTTGACCAGGGCGTGCGTGATCCGCTCGCGGACCGGGAGGTTGCGCCACTCGGCTGCCACCGGGTCGTCCGCCTTCTCGGAACTGTTGAACCGTTCGGCGATCTCCAGGAGCCTCTCGGCCGCGTCCTCGCGACGGTTCAGGACGACGTCCTCGATGCGGTCCCGCAGCTCGGGGTCGATCGAGTCGTAGGGCACCAGCGCGCCGGCGTTGACGATGCCCATGTCCAGGCCGGCCTTGATGGCGTGGAACAGGAACACCGCGTGGATCGCCTCGCGGACGGGGTTGTTGCCACGGAACGAGAACGAGACGTTCGAGATGCCGCCGGAGATGTGCACCCCCGGCAGGTTCTCCTTGATCCAGGCGCAGGCCTCGATGAAGTCGATCCCGTACGTCGCGTGCTCCTCGATACCGGTCGCGAGCGCGAAGCAGTTCGGGTCGAAGATGATGTCCTCGGCCGGGAAGCCGACCTCTTCGGTCAGGATCCGGTAGGCGCGCCCGCAGATCTCCTTGCGGCGCTCCAGGTTGTCGGCCTGACCCTGCTCGTCGAAGGCCATTACGACGACGGCGGCGCCGTACTTGCGGCACAGTCGTGCCTCGCGGATGAACTTCTCCTCGCCCTCCTTCATGGAGATCGAGTTGACGATCGGCTTGCCCTGCACGTTCTTCAGGCCCGCCTCGATGACCTCCCACTTGGAGGAGTCGATCATCACCGGGACGCGGCTGATGTCCGGCTCGGCCGCGATCAGCTTGGTGAACCGGTCCATCGCGGCGATGCCGTCGATCATGCCCTCGTCCATGTTGATGTCGATGACCTGCGCACCGACCTCGACCTGCTGCAGGGCGACCGACAGGGCGCTGTCGTAGTCCTCGGCCTTGATCAGGTTGCGGAACCGGGCCGAGCCGGTGATGTTGGTGCGCTCACCGATGTTCACGAACAGGGAGCCGTCGGTGATATTGAGCGGCTCCAGGCCGGAGAGCCGGGTCGCCACTTCGATCTCCGGCAGCTCGCGCTGCGGCACGCCCTCGACGACCCTGGCGATCTCGGCGATGTGTGCCGGCGTCGTTCCGCAGCAACCACCGACCAGATTGACCAGGCCGGCCTCGGCGAACTCGGCGATGTAGCCGGCCTGACGCTCCGGGGACTCGTCGTACTCGCCGAAGGCGTTGGGCAGGCCGGCGTTCGGGTAGCAGGAGACGAAGGTGTCCGCGATCCGCGCCATCTCGGCGATGTAGGGCCTCATCTCCGGCGCGCCGAGGGCGCAGTTGAGGCCGACCGCGAGTGGCTTCGCATGCCTGATCGCGTTCCAGAATGCTTCGGTGACCTGACCGGACAGCGTCCGCCCGGAAGCATCGGTGATGGTGCCCGAGATGATCACCGGCCAGCGGCGTCCGCGCTCCTCGAACAGCGTCTCGACGGCGAACACCGCCGCCTTGGAGTTCAGCGAGTCGAAGATCGTCTCGATGATGAGGAGGTCGGCACCGCCGTCGACGAGGCCGTTGGCGGCTTCGAGGTAGGCGGCGACCAGCTGGTCGTAGGAGACGTTGCGCGCTCCGGGGTCGTTGACGTCCGGCGAGATCGACGCGGTCCGCGTCGTCGGCCCGAGTGCGCCTGCGACGTAGCGGGGCTTCTCCGGGGTGCTGAACTCGTCGGCGGCTTTGCGGGCCAGGGCAGCGCCGGCGTAGTTCAGCTCGTAGCTGAGGTCCGCCATGTCGTAGTCGGAGAGCGAGATCGCGTTCGCGTTGAACGTGTTGGTCTCCAGGATGTCGGCGCCCGCTTCGAGGTACTCCCGGTGGATCCCCTCGATGATCTGCGGCTGCGTCAGGGTAAGCAGGTCGTTGTTGCCCTGAAGGGCGGTCGGCCACTCCGTGAACCGGTCACCGCGGTAACCGGCCTCGTCCGGCCGGTCCCGCTGAATCGCCGTGCCCATCGCGCCGTCGATCACCACGATCCGCTGGCGGAGAGCAGCCGTCAGTTCGTCGGTGCAGTCGGGGCGGATGTTCGGCACAAAGGTGTCCGACTCAACGGCGTTCACATGCGTTCCTTCCGTAGCGGAAGGCGTCCTTTGATCTGCCGAGCGTGGCGGCTACCGGCAGGGACCGGAGAACCGTTGCAACGCCTCTCGACCAGAAAAGTTTACGTCGTCACCCGACGTCTGGACGCCCAGCTCGACCCGACCCGCTTGGCGATCGCGGTGCCCTTGAGCGCCAGCTCGCGGATCTTGTCGGCAATGTCGTAGTCACCGAGGAAAACCAGATTGCAGCCGAACGTATTTCGTCTCGACCGCGTCGGCGCCGGTTGTAGAAGTCATCGAGGCTCAGATCGGCGGCCTGGCGCTGGGTACCCATCGCGCCGTCACCCACCATGACGCGTTTCGACAACGTCTCAAGGAGGTCGGTGTCGTAGTGAGTGTTCTTAGCGGAGGTCATCCGGACAAGCATAGCCGGTCTATGGAAAATGGCCGGATGCTTGACGGCGCTCGTCCCACCGGGACTCCGATCAGGCCGTACGCTGATTCTGTGACCTCGCCGGACGTCAGCGCTTCACTACCTGAACTGCACAACACGATCGTTGTGGCGGCGTTCGAGGGCTGGAACGACGCCGGTGACGCGGCCAGCGATGCCCTGGAGCATCTGGACGCGATCTGGGAAGCCGATCCGATCGTCGAGATCGACGACGAGGCGTACTACGACTATCAGGTGAACCGCCCGGTGATCCGGCAGGTCGACGGCGTCACGCGGGAACTGGTGTGGCCATCGATGCGGATCTCGCATTGCCGCCCGCCGGGCGCCGACCGCGACATCGTGCTGATGCACGGCGTCGAGCCGAATATGCGCTGGCGCACCTTCTGCGCCGAACTGCTGGCCGTCGCCGACAAACTCAACGTCGACACCGTGGTGATCCTCGGCGCGCTGCTGGCCGACACGCCGCACACCCGGCCTGTGCCGGTGTCCGGGGCGGCCTACTCCCCCGAGTCGGCGCGCCGCTTCGGGCTGCAGGAAACCCGCTACGAGGGTCCGACCGGCATCGCCGGAGTGTTCCAGGACGCCTGCGTGGCGGCCGGCATACCGGCGGTCACGTTCTGGGCAGCGGTTCCGCATTACGTGTCGCAGCCACCCAATCCCAAAGCGACCGTGGCGCTACTGCGGCGCGTCGAGGATGTGCTCGACATTGAGGTGCCGCTGGCCGACCTGCCGGCGCAGGCCGAGGAGTGGGAACAGGCGGTCACCGAGATGACGGCCGAGGACGACGAAGTCTCCGAGTACGTGCAGTCATTGGAACAACGCGGTGATGCCGAGGTCGACATGAACGAGGCGCTGGGCAAGATCGACGGCGACGCGCTGGCCGCCGAGTTCGAGCGCTACCTGCGCCGCCGCCGCCCGGGCTTCGGGCGCTAAGACTTCTCCAGCTGTTGGGTATGTGCGCTGGTGGAACGCCCCAGTGCGGCGACCTCGGCGTCCATTCGGGGCAACTGTTCGGCGGTATTTCTGTGGGCCAGATTTTCGCCGAGGCGAGTAGACAGAAACGGCTTCAGCCAACGGAACACGCCCACCCAGCCCGGGCAGTACACGCGTTTCTTGCGGCGCTCGATGCCGGCGACGAAGGCCGCGGCGCACTTGTCCACCGAGGTGGTCTTGTTCAGCGGCCACGGGAACTTTGCCAATTGCTCGCGGAATGTGGGCAGGTCGGCCTGGGTGTCACGGACCATCGCGGTCTCGATCCAGGACATATGTGCCGACCCGACGGCGACGCCGAGGTGCGCAACCTCGACTCGCAGCGCGTGAGCAAGATGCTCGTTGCCCGCCTTGGACATGTCGTAGGGCGCCATTCCCGGCGCCGCCGCGAACGCGGCAAGTGAGGAGACGATCAACACGTAGCCGCGGCGATCGATGATCGACGGCAACGCGGCACGCACGGTGTGAAAGACACCCAGCAGGTTGACGTCCAACACCCGCTTGACCGCCTCGGGATCGACATTCAGCACCGAGCCGTAACTGGCGATCCCGGCGTTGGCTACAACGGCGTCGATACCGCCGAACTTTTTGACGGCCGCCTCGGCGGCGGCCTGCATGGCGGCGAGATCACGCACGTCGGCAACCACGGTCAGCACCCGGTCGTCGCCACCAAGCTCGGCGGACCTGGCCGCCAATGCCGCCTCGTCCAGATCGGTCAGCACCAGCTTGGCGCCCTTGGCGTGCAACCGACGAGCCACCTCGGCCCCGATTCCCTGAGCGCCGCCGGTGATGAATACAACTTGTGAGTTCACTGACGTCATGGCCGCAACCTACCTCCTATTTCTGCGGCGTTGCCAGGTCTACCCCCAGCAGCGCATCCACGGCCGTTGCCAACGCCCGCGGCGCCTCGGCATCGTGGCCGCCGTATTCCAGCGCGTCGGTGACCCACCCATCAAGTGCGGCAAGCGCTTTGGGTGTATCAAGGTCATCGGCGAGATAGCGGCGCAGCCGGGCAATGACGTCGGCGGCGTCCGGGCCGGCCGGCGACGTCGTCGCGGTGCGCCACCGGTGCAGGCGCTCACTGGCCGCCTCCAGCACATCGGCGCTCCAGTCGCGGTCAGCCCGATAGTGGCCGGCCAGCAGGCCCAGACGGATAGCCGACGGCTCAACGCCCTGAGCGCGCAACCCCGACACCAGAACCAGGTTGCCGCGGCTCTTGGACATCTTGTGCCCGTCCAGGCCGATCATGCCCGCGTGCACATAGTGCCGTGCGAAACGCCTTTCGCCACTGACACATTCGGCGTGGGCGGCAGTGAATTCGTGATGCGGAAAGATCAGATCGCTGCCGCCGCCCTGGATGTCCAGGCCGCTGCCGATGCGGCTGAGCGCGATCGCCGCGCACTCAACGTGCCAGCCCGGTCGGCCTGCGCCGAACGGCGACGGCCAGCTCGGCTCGCCGGGCCGCGCGGCGCGCCACAGCAGCGCGTCGAGTTGGTCGGTCTTGCCCGGTCGGTCCGGGTCGCCGCCGCGCTCGGCGAACAGCTGCAGCATGGTGTCGCGGTCATAACCGGATTCGTAGCCGAACTGCAGCGTCGCATCGGCGCGGAAGTACACATCGGGATACTCGTCGTCGTCGACGACATAGGCCGCTCCCGAGGCCAGCATCTTTTCCACCAGCTCGACCACCTCGGCCACCGCCTCGGTCGCGGCAACATATTCGCGTGGCGGCAGCACCCGCAGCGCCGTCATGTCCTCGCGGAAGAGCGACACCTCACGGGCCGCCAGCTCGCGCCAGTCAAGACCGTCGCGGTTGGCCCGCTCGAACAGCGGATCGTCGACGTCGGTGACGTTCTGCACGTAGTGCACCTCGTGCCCGAGGTCCAGCCACAGCCTCTGAATCAGGTCGAACGTCAAGTAAGTGGCGGCATGCCCGAGATGGGTGGCGTCATAGGGCGTGATCCCGCACACGTACATGGTGGCTGTCGGCCCGGCGACCACCGGGCGCACCTGACGGTCGGAGGTGTCATAGAGCCGCAGCTCCGGGCCGCGTCCCGGCAGTGCCGGTAAGGGTGCCGAGGGCCAGGACTGCATACTGTCGACTCTAAGGCGTCAGCTCAGCTGGCCAGCCGGATGGCGCCCAGCAGCAGGTCGGCCAGTTCCGGGCGACACATCAGGAAGTCGGGCAGATACGGGTCGGGCCGGTTGTACACCAGCTCGGAACCGTCCAGCCGCGACGCGTGCATACCGGCCGCCAGGACCACACCCGCCGGGGCAGCCGAATCCCACTCCCACTGCCCGCCGGCGTGAACGTAGGCGTCGGCGTCACCGCGCACCACCGACATCGCTTTGGCCCCAGCCGAACCGATCCGCACGAATTCCACGTCCAGCCGTCGGGCCAAGTGATACAGCACCGCGGGCGGCCGGTTCGAGCTGGCGGTGATGCGAATCGGCCCCGAGTGCGTCGTTGTCGGCGCGCTGACGTTGTCGCTGCGGTGCAACTCCCCCATCGCCGGCAAGGCGACAGCGGCGTCGGTGATCGCCCCATTGGGCCCGCCGTGGCGCTGCCACAACGCGACATGGACGGCCCAGTCGTCACATCCCGGCACGGAGAATTCCCGCGTCCCGTCCAGCGGGTCGACGATCCAGACCCGGTCGGCCCGCAACCGGGCCAGATCGTCGTAGGCCTCCTCGCTGAGCACCGCATCGCCCGGGCGCTCGGCCTCTAGCCGCCGCAGTAGTAGCGAATTGGCTTGGCTGTCACCCTCATCGCCGAGCAACCACGGGTGGGCGAAGCCGACGTGTTCGCGTACCGCCAGCAGCAGCCTTCCGGCCTCCTCGGCCAGGTCGGCCGCCAGCGCCGCGTCCGTCACGTCTGGGCTCATCGCGTCCAGTATCCGGTACGGCGCGGAGTTCCTGCGTATTCGCCGTGCTTCTCGACGAGCGGTCAGGTGGTCTCGGCGACGAACACACCTATTCGCCGGGCCGCGCGCCTGGCGAGCGCCGGCAGGGCTGGGTCGTCTGTACCTGCGGGCACCACCCGCGGATTGACGATGTGCACGTCCCGTCGAAAGAGATGCATGTCGGTCTCGCCTGCGGCCAAGACATTCTTGACCCAGTCCGCCTTACCGTGACCCAAGACGACCGCAATGGTGTTGCCCTTGCGGTGGGCGTTGACGACCGTCTCGTAGTGCTTACCCGACTTGCGACCGCGGTGTTCGATCAGCGCGAACGTCGGCAGAAACCGCGCGACCTTCTTGACGGCCGGGTTGACGTACTTGACTTGCAGGCGGTGTACCGGTGGCGGAAACACCATCGGTACGCCCGGGGCATTGTTGCGGTGGTCCTTGGCAGACATGGCGCCTCCCTTAGGAAAGTTTGGTACCACACGGTACCACCCGCTGAAACTTAGAACGCGGGCCAGGGAATCGGCCGGTGCCGGTCCGGGCCGGGCATCACCGGATTGTCCAGCAGCGTGCGAGCGCGCAGGTGCAGTGCGGCGATCTCGGCGCTGGTGATGTGCTCGGCCAATGCCTCCCCGAGCGGCCCGCCCAGCGCGTCGGCCAGTTTGGTCACGGTGCCCAGCATGTTGTCGTCGAGCGGCTTGCCGGCCCACCCCCAAAGCACCGTGCGCAACTTGTCCTCGACATGCAGACACACGCCGTGGTCGACGCCGTAGATGTTTCCGTCGACACCGCGGAGCACATGGCCACCCTTGCGGTCGGCGTTGTTGATCAACACGTCGAATACGGCCATCCGCCAGAGCCGAATGTCGTCGGCATGAACCAGCGACACCGGGTCGCCGGCGTAGTCATAGGCCCGCAACACCGGCAGATAGCCGGGCGGCAGCCGCTCCGCCGGAACCAGGTCGACCGGGTCCGGCCCGGTCCCGGGTTCTGAATCAGGTGCATCCCCGGGTTGGTCCACCCACAACTGCAGCATGCCCGGACCGGCCGGCCCGTGGCGAATGATGGTGTACGGCACAATGTTCCAGCCCAGATGTCTCGACACCAGATATGCGCCGAGTTCCCGGCCGGCCAGGGTTCCGTCGGGAAAATCCCACAGCGGCTGCTCACCGGCGACCGGCTTGTACACGCAGTGCACGGTGCGGTCATCCAGCATCGACTCACACAGGAAGGTGGCGTTGCTCGCCGAACGGATGCGTCCCAGGACGGTCAACTCGCCGCGTCGCAGGACCTCGCGATCGTCAGTCCTCGGCGTCATCGTCAGGCCCGAGCAACGCGCTGCGCCGGTAGCCGTTCGTGCGCGCACAGATGTGTCCCTCGGGGTCCAGCGGTTCATCGCACAGTGGGCACGGCGGACGGCCCGCGGAAATGACGCGGTTGGAACGGGTGGCGAACTCCCGCGCCGACTCCGGTGTCAGGAACACCCGCACGGCGTCAGGCCCCTCCTCGGTGTCGTCGAGCACCACGGATGCGTCGAACTCGGTCTCGCTGACGGCCAGCAGTTCAACCACCACGGTTTGCGCCTCGGAATCCCATCCCAGACCCATGGTGCCGACCCGAAACTCCGCGTCGACCGGGGTGATCAACGGGCTGAGGTCCTCGACCTCGACGGTCTCCGGCGGAACCGGTGTGCCGAACCTGCGGTTGACTTCCAACAGCAGCGCGCCGATGCGTTCAGCGAGCACCGCCACCTGCTGCTTCTCGATCACCACCGAAACCACCCGGGCGTCGTGCACCGCCTGTAGGTAGAAGGTGCGGTTTCCGGGCTGGCCAACTGTCCCGGCGACGAATCGGTCGGGTGAGCGGAAGACGTGAATCGCGCGAGACATGGCAGTTCCAAAATACCGGCAGTTGCGGCTGAGTCGTGAATTCTGCAGCACGATTCACTGCGAGGACGACGGCCCGGCAGTCAACAGACTCAGTCGGTAGAGCCGCCGACGACCGCATCACCGGACGGCGCCTCACCCTCCGGTGACGGAGTAGCCGTCAGCGCCGAGGTGAGCCGCGGGCCAGTGTGGTTGACGTGCAGCACGAACGGGCGAAGGCGGGAGTAGTGGATCACACTCATCGACGCCGGATCGGCGGAAACCCGTTGGAAGCCGTCCAGATGTAAGCCGAGCGCGTCGGCAATGACCGCCTTGATGACGTCACCGTGAGTACAAGCCAGCCACAGCGCGTCGCCGCCATGCTGCTCGGCCAGCCGCGCGTCATGGTCACGCACGGCGGCGACGGCACGCGTCTGCACCTGCGCCAGGCCCTCACCGCCCGGAAACACCGCCGCGCTGGGATGCGCCTGAACGACGCCCCAGAGCGGCTCCTTCACCAGATCGCCGATCTTGCGGCCGGTCCACTCGCCGTAGTCGACTTCGGCCAACCGGTCGTCGATTTCCGCCTCGATGCCAAGCGCAGCGGCGAGCGGCTCGACCGTGCTCCGACATCGCAGCATCGGTGAGCAGACCACCGCCCGGATCGGCAGCTCGGCGACCCGATCGACCAGTTCTGTGGCTTGCTGGCGGCCTTTGTCGTCCAGCTCGACGCCCTCGGAACGACCGGCCAGCACGTGCGCGGTGTTCGACGTGGACCGGCCGTGCCGCAACAGGATGACGGTCATGTGGCGCTCACCACTCCTGTCGCCAACAGGATCAGCACGGCCGCGCCGGCTGCCACCCGGTAGCCGACGAACCAATACATGCTGTGACGCACCAGAAACCGCAACAACCACGCCACCGCGGCAAGGCCGACCACGAACGCGATCACGGTCGCCACCAGCAGCTGCGGGCCCGTTGCGCTCATGCCCTCGAGCACCGGGTGGAAGGCGTCCGGCAGCGAGAACAACCCGGATGCGAGCACCGCCGGAATGGCCAGCAGAAAACCGAACCGGGCAGCCAATTCCCGGTCGAGACCCAGAAACAGCCCGGCGCTGATGGTGGCCCCCGACCGGGAGACGCCCGGTACCAGCGCCAGCGTCTGCGCAACACCGACGACGACCGCATCGCGCCAGTTGAGTTGGTCGGCGTGACGGGCCTGCCGGCCGAGCCACTCGGCCAGAGCGATCACCGCCGAGAACGCCACCAGTGCTGTCGCGATCACCCACAGGTTGCGCACGCCGGTGCGGATCTCGTCCTTGAACAGCAGCCCGAGGATGCAGATCGGGATCGTCCCGATGATGACGTACCAACCCATGCGGTAGTCGGCATTGCGATGGGCGGTGGGCCGACGGCCCGCAAAAAGACCTCTGAACCATGCTTTGCCGATCCGCCAGATGTCGCGGGCGAAGTAGACCAATACGGCGAGCTCGGTACCCAACTGGGTTACCGCTGTGAACGATGCGCCGGCGTCGTCGGCGAAGAAGATCCGCGACACGATCGCCAAGTGGCCCGACGACGACACCGGCAAGAACTCGGTCAGACCCTGAACTATGGCCAAAACGACAACCTGCCACCAAGACATCGCCGGCGCCAAAGTCACGACGACGACCGTACCGGGTGATCTAGTTAGGGACCTCGGCGAGGGCGACCGCGTCACGCACCGCGGCGACCAAGCTGCGCTCGTCGGTGACATCGACGTCGACAATGTTGCACCGCACAGTGCTGGCGATGTCTTCGGGTTGCGGAACCGGGCCGCTCAGCCGAGGCCGATATATCTCGACGAGAAGCCACTGACCTTCGATGCGGAAAGCAAAGCTGCGGCCATCACCGACCTGCCCGAACCCGCTGGCCAGTATCTTCGCCGAGAACACGCCCACCCACATGTCCTCGATCGCAAACTCTTGGTCAGGGGCATGGCGGTCGGCGGCGACGCTCATATCGGCGACCATAACTCGCCGCCGATCCGGGGCTTGCACGCGGGGGCGGGGTCGGGGCCGACGCCGTTCCCTAGGATCGGACTCCAATGCAACTACTCCTTCTACACTGGGCAGCCCCCTGGACATTCGAGAGTTACCCTGTGCCACCACACCGCAAACGCAGTGCGCGCGTCGTCGGCCGGCAGGCCGCCGGCCTGTTGTTGTTGCTGGCCTTGGCGGTGGGGTGCTCGTCGAAGACGCTCGAGGAAACACCACCCACGATCGAACCCGCGCGCCCGGCCGATTCTCCGGCGCTATCGCAGAACCCGGCGGGCGTGGTCCGTGCGCTGGACGGCAAGCCGCAGTTGGCCATATTCGACGGCCGCACAGCGCAATTGGTGATCTTGACGTCCGGGTTAGCCGCCACGGCACCCACCCAGATCGTTGCGATGGGCTCCCGGCAAACATCGTCGCGCGTCATCGACCTGCCCGGCCCGGCGACCGGGCTGACCGGTGACGGCGGCGGTAACGCTTATCTGTCCGCTCGCGGCGGCTACTTCGTGGTCGATCTGCCGGCCGGACGGGTCGCCCGCGTCGGCGTCAGCGGCGCAGAGAACGTCGATTTCACCGCGATCGCCCGCCGCGTCGACGGCACCGTGACGCTGGGCACTGCCGACGGCACGGTGTACACGCTCGCACCCGGCCAGACGAACGGCGGCAACCGAACAAAGATCCTTGCCCACGTCGATTCTCTTGCAGCACAGGGAAATACCGTGGCCGTGTTGGATCGTGGGCAGACATCGGTCACCACAATCGGCGTCGACGGTAAGGTCGGCCAGGCATTGCGGGCCGGCCAGGGTGCCACCACGATGGCGGCCGATCCCGCGGGCCGGTTGTTGGTGACCGACACCCGCGGCGGCGAGCTGCTGGTGTTCGGTGTCGACCCGCTGATCTTGCGCCAGGCCTACCCGGTACCGCACTCGCCGTATGGCCTGGCCGGATCTCGCGCGCTGACCTGGGTGTCGCAGACCGCGGCGAATCTGGTGATTGGGTACGATCTGTCAACCGGAATCCCTGTGGAAAAGGTACGGTACCCAACCGTGCAGCAACCCAACACGCTGGCCTTCGACGACGCCGCGGGCACGTTGTATGTGGTGTCGGGTTCGGGCGGGGGCGTCCAGGTGATCGAGCACGCGGCGGCGGGCCCACATTGACAACGGCACGGCGCAGCCAACTGCCGGCGGGTTGGGACAGCGAGCTGTCCGACGAATACGAGTGGGTGCCGTTGCGCTTGCCGCCGGAGGTGACCAGGCTCAGCGCGTCGACCCGACTGTCCATCGAAGCGGAATACCGCGGCTGGGAGCTGACCCGGGTGCGGCTCTATACCGATGGAAGCAGGCGGGTATTGTTGCGCCGCAAGAAGTCTCGCATCGCTAACGCTCGGCCCGACCAGCCGGAACTGTGACGGTGAGCGCCCCGCGCGACGCCCGTCATCAGTTGTACGGCGCGCTCCGCCAATTGCTGTTCCTGGTGCCGCCCGAACGCAGCCACGAGCTGGTCTTCGCGGCGCTGCGTGGTGTCACCAAGGCGGCGCCGGTACGGCGACAACTGAGCCGACGACTGGCGCCGACCGACCCGGTGCTGGCCAGCACGGTTTTCGGGGTGCGGTTTCCCGGGCCGCTGGGTCTGGCCGCGGGCTTCGACAAGGACGGCATTGGGCTGAAGGCCTGGGGTGCACTCGGATTCGGCTACGCCGAGATCGGCACCGTCACCGCCCACCCGCAGCCGGGCAACCCGGCTCCTCGGCTGTTCCGGCTGCCCGCCGATCGCGCACTGCTCAACCGGCTGGGCTTCAACAATCACGGCGCCGCTCAGCTGGCGTCCACACTGGCCCGGCACAGCGCCGATGTGCCGATCGGCGTCAACATCGGCAAGACCAAGGCCACCCCGCCCGAGAACGCCGCCGATGACTACCGGGCCAGCGCCCGCCTGGTCGGGCCGCTGGCGACCTACCTGGTGGTCAACGTCAGCTCGCCGAATACCCCCGGGCTACGCGATCTGCAGGCGGTCGAGTCACTGCGCGGCATCCTGTCGGCGGTGCTCGCCGAGACCTCGACGCCTGTCTTGGTGAAGATCGCGCCGGATCTCGCCGACTCCGACATCGACGACATCGCCGACCTGGCAGCCGAGTTGGGTTTGGCCGGCATCGTCGCGACCAACACCACGGTGTCGCGCGACGGGCTGCGCACCCCTGGCGTCGATCGACTGGGCAGCGGCGGCATCTCGGGGCCACCGCTGGCGCACCGCGCCGCCGAGGTGCTGCGGCGACTCTACGGCCGAGTCGGCGACCGGCTGACGTTGATCAGCGTCGGCGGGATCGAGACCGTCGACGACGCGTGGGAGCGCATCACCGCCGGGGCGTCATTGGTGCAGGGCTACACCGGCTTCATCTACGGCGGAGGCTTGTGGGCCAAGCACATTCAGGACGGCCTCGCCGTTCGGCTGCGCGGCGCAGGGTATTCCTCGCTGAGCGAGGCCGTCGGATCCGCGACCCGCTGACAGTCAGCGCTGCTCGTAGGTTCCGTAGATGACGGCTCGGGCGATCGCATGCTGAAACAGGTTGAAGCCCAGGAATGCGGGGCTGGCGTCCTCGGTGAGGTCGAGCTTGTCGACATCGACCGCGTGCACGGCGACGTAGTAGCGGTGCGGGCCGTGGCCCGGGGGCGGCGCAGCGCCGACATACCGACGCATACCGGCGTCGTTGACCAGCGTCAGCGCGTCACCCGGTAGTTCGTTGCCATCGCCGGCACCGTCGGGTAACTCGGTGACCGAGGCGGGCAGGTTGGCCACCGCCCAGTGCCAGAAACCCGACAATGTCGGGGCGTCCGGGTCGTAGACGGTCACGGCGAAGCTTTTGGTCTCCTCGGGAAATCCAGACCAGCTCAGCTGCGGGCTGACGTCTTCGCCGCCGGCGCCCATGATCCCGCTGATTTGCGGTGTTGCCAGCGGCTGCCCGTCGGTGATCGACGCCGACTCCACGTGAAACGACGGCAATTTGGGCAACGCAGCGTACGGGTCGGGCGGTGCGATCATGGTCGATCCCCTCTCTTGTGTATGGCTCAACTTGCGGCTAGCAGTGTGTCAGAAAGCGTGTCAGCACTTCGGTGCCGAACCTGAGCGCGTCGACGGGTACCCGTTCGTCGATGCCATGGAACAGCGACGCGAAATCCAGATCGGGAGGCAGGCGCAACGGGGTGAAGCCGAAGCAGCGAATGCCCAAGCGCGCGAAGGCTTTCGCGTCAGTGCCGCCGGAAAACATGTAGGGCACCGTCCGGGCGTCGGGATCCACCGCCAGCAGTGCGGCGTTCATCACCTCGACCAGGTTGCCGTCGAAACTGGTCTCGTACGACGGCAAGTTGGTGATCCATTCGCGACTGACCTCGGGACCAATCAGCTCGTCGACCTCCGCCTCGAAGGCCGCTAGCCGGCCGGGAAGCACCCGGCAGTCCACCACTGCCTCCGCCGTCGCCGGCACCACGTTGGCTTTGTAGCCGGCCTTGAGCATCGTGGGGTTGGCGGTGTCGTGCAGGATCGCCTTGAGCATGCGTGCCATCTGACCGAGCTTGTCGATCATCCCCTCCAGATCGGAGGACTCGGTGTCGAAGGCCAGGCCCGTCTCGTCGGTGATGGCCTTCAGGAACTGCTTGACGGTGTCGGTCACGACCAGCGGAAACTGGTGTCGACCCAGCCGCGCCACCGCCTCGGCGATCCGGGTGACGGCGTTGTGGTCATGGGTCATCGAACCGTGTCCGGGCCGGCCGCGCGCCGTCAGCCGCATCCAGTGCAGCCCCTTTTCCGCGGTCTCGATGAGATAGAGCCGACGCTCGCCGCCATCTCGGCGCGGCACGGTCAGCGAGAACCCGCCGACCTCCCCCACCGCTTCGGTCACGCCTTCGAACAGGTCGGGCCGATTGTCGACCAGCCACTGCGCTCCGTACTTGCCGCCGCTTTCTTCGTCGGCGACAAACGCGAACACCAGATCGCGCGGCGGCACAACGCCGGCCCGCCGGAATTGCCTGGCTGTCACGATCATCATGCCGACCATGTCCTTCATGTCGACCGCGCCGCGGCCCCAGACATAGCCGTCCTCGATCGCACCGGAGAACGGGTGCACGCTCCACTCGGCCGGCTCCGCCGGCACCACGTCAAGATGCCCGTGGATCAGCAGTGCACCGCGGGAGCTGTCAGCGCCCTTGAGGCGGGCAAACACATTGCCACGTCCCGGCGCACCGGACTCCACGTATTCGACCTGGTAGCCGACCTCTTCCAGTTGGGCGGCAACCCACCGGGCACATTCGGCCTCGCCCTTGGTGGTTTCGAGATCGCCGGTGTTGGTGGTGTCGAACCGGATCAGCCTGCTGACAACGTCCACCACGTCGTCGACGGGTGTTTCGGTTGGCACCGTCACAGTCACCTTTCCTACCATTGCGACCGGCGCTGCCGCGCGGCGTCTACTGTCGGCTTACCCGTTTGGGTGCGAGCAGGCCAATCCGATAGCCTTAGCTGCCAAATTAATTGGCCTGGGTCCGAGTGGCGGAATGGCAGACGCGCTAGCTTGAGGTGCTAGTGCCCTACTAATGGGCGTGGGGGTTCAAGTCCCCCCTCGGACACGGTTGCGATGTCTCGGGACATCGTGCACATGTGTCTTGGGACATCGTTCACGGTTTGGCTTGTGGTTGGTAGTCCTTGGTCGGGTCGAGGTGAAGTTCTCGCAGGAGTTGCCCGTCCGTGCTGGTGATCCGGATGTGTAGGTCGTAAACGAGGATCAAGACGTTGGTGCCGGCGTAGCGACGCCCCATCCCGATGTGGTGTAGACGGCTGTTGTGGCGCAGGGTGAGTTTGCCGTTGCTGTCGATGCGGTCGTGGCGGATGCGGTAGGCGCCGGTGTGTAGTGGGGTGCCGGTTGGGGTTGCTTTGGGTCGGGCGAGGTAGGCCTGTTGTGGGGTGCGACGGCTAAGTGCGCGGTGCGGGCGCACGGTGTTGTAGTAGGCGCCGAAGGTGTCCAGCTGGGCTTGTAGCTGGGCGACGTGGTGGGCGGGTATCTGGTGGATGAGCCATTT
>Ga0210396_10002050_pt1 | contig 20796 bp, 19 predicted proteins | sample IncBWH17OmetaG_FD_155466 | JGI IMG/M metagenome (GOLD analysis project Ga0210396, IMG submission 155466) | Forest soil microbial communities from Barre Woods Harvard Forest LTER site, Petersham, Massachusetts, United States - Inc-BW-H-17-O ... | reverse complement strand
CCGCTGCCCTGGTGGCCAAGGCCGCCGAATTGTTGTCTAAGCCGCCCGTGATCGAGCAGGTCGATCTGCTCGCTGTCAAAGCCAAATAACCACTGCCCGGTTGCCGCCTCATAAATCAAAAAACAACTCTAAAAAAATAAGATGATGAAAAAACAATTCAGCACGAAATTACAATCGCGAAGCACCCTCTTTGCCGCAGTCCTGGTCCTTATCCTGGCAAACGGCTGTTCTTCAAACGACCCCAAGTCACATGCTGCGGAACCATCGGATAGTGCTGCTGCAAAGACGGCTGACGAAATTGTTCCACCAACGAACCCGGATGGTTTTAGCGGAGCAATAGGCAATGTGGTTAAATTCGCCGATCATGAGGTCGTGATCAACGCAAATGACAAACCGTTAGTCATCAAATTAACGGACTCGCTTCGCATCTATGCGCCGTCACCCAGCAGCCTCGCCAATGTAAAGAATGCGGGCTATGTCGGTGTGATCAGCAAAAAACAGGCCGACGGACCGGACCAGGCCGCCCAGGTGTTGATTCTGCCGGAAGAGTTGCGCGGGTTGAACGAGGGAAGCTTTATGCTGCCTGCCGACAAGGATGCTGAAAGCCCCGGCCGTATGACTAATGGATCCGCGGCTGAGGTAGACAACGGTGGTGGTTCCCGGATGTCGAACGGAAGCGTATCAGGAGCAGACACCACCTCACTGACGCTCCAATTCCAGGGACACTCGAGAACGGTAAGCGTACCCCCGGGAACGCCTGTAGTGGAATACAAGGTATCGACCAAGAAGCCCAATGCAGGGGATAAGATATTCCTGCTGGTAAAAAAGGATGATCACGATTCGCTGACGAGCTCCAAGATCGTCTGTTTTTGATCCGTCTTTTTAGGGAGAGTGAAGCCGAAACAGCAAGTTTCGGCTTTTTTTATTTTAGTACAGCTTTGTCGAAGCCTACCTTATCCCGGAATAGCTGAGGGGAAACGCCGACGTTCTTTTTAAAGAAACGGCTAAAATAGAACTCATCGGCATACCCCAGCTCAAAAGCTATTTCCTTCACTGGTTTGGCAGTAAGATAAAGCTGTCTTTTCGCTTCGATGATCACGCGCTCAGCGATAAGCGAGGTCAGGGTCTTTCGAAAATAGGTTTTGCTGATCTTATTGAGAACGGAAACGGAAACATGCAATAGTTTTTCATAATCGCCGGCCTGGTGAAGCGTCTTGTAATGTTTTTCGATGGCACTGGTCAGGTCGGCCAGGATCGGCGTCGCCTTTTGGAAACCGGCAGTATCGGTATGCTGCTGCTCCATTTTTTTCCTGGAAGCATTGATCAGGAATATTTTCAGATAAGAGATCAGGATATCTTTGTCCGGATGCTCCGGCCGGCTCAATTCCCCTCTGATCTCGCCGACGATCGTCATCAGCGATCGCCAATCGTCCGGCTCCAGGTTGACGACGGGCGTATCATAGAGATTATTGAACAGGACACCATTACAGGACACTTCATGCCGATGTTCGAAAAGACAGAAAAAGCCCGGATGGAAATTGAGCAGAAACCCCTCGAAATCACCATCCGCAACGACAGTATAAGGCTGATAGATCGAAAAACACATCAGGCATTCCTTTTCAAACGAAAAGCTGGCACCCTCCCTTATTACCCTACCCTTTCCGATCCTCACCAGGAGCATCGAAAAATAAGGGTTCTGTCGTGGAGTAGCGAAAGGCTTTGCCGTGTCGAAGCCGCATAGCTGCAAGGAAAGGTCCTTTGTCTGAGGATCACGAAGCGTTAGCGGATCGAATACGTCGGGCTTGCTTTTAATGTCCATGTGAAAGCGGTTTCTGTCCATGGCCTGCAAAGGTATCGATTCCGAATTTTGTCCTGTCAAATTTCATCAATAAAACTGGAAACATGAAAGCAACAACGCAATTCCCCACCCCGCCCTGGGACATGGATACCGCCGCAGAACGCCTGAAATTCGAAGAAGCCGCATGGAATGCGCATGATCCCGAACAGATCGCCGGCGGCTATGCCGACAATATCGAAATGCGCGATGGTCTCCTATTTATCTCCGGAAAAGAAGCGCTAAAACAATTCCTCCGGGAAAAGTTGGCAAAGCAGCTCGATTTCACCCTCAAACTGGACCTGTGGGGTGCATTGAAGGGGCGCATGGCCGTCCGTTTTGAAGCGGAATGGCATGACGCTTCGGGCGTATGGTTCAGGAGCTATGGTGTACAGGTCTTTCAGTTCAATGAGGCCGGTGAGGCAGAAAAACGTTTTGCCAGCCAGGAAACCCTGGCTATCGCGGCGGCCGATCGTCGGCTCAGGCCCTTGAGGGAAAATAATTCTTAAATGTTGTAATTTGCCCTAAAATTAATGGGGCGAGATGGAAGCACAGGATATCCTTAAAAGTCATATCAGTAAAACGATCACCTTGACCGATGAGCAGTTCGGGTATTTCTTTTCACATTTCAAGGCGCGGTCCTTCAAAAAAGGGCAGAACATCATTGCCGTGGGCGACGCGGTTAATCACGAATATTTTGTCCTGGAAGGCTGTCTGAAATCGTTTTATATCAATGACGACCTGAAGATGTACATTCTCCAATTCGCCATGCCCACCTGGTGGGCCTCGGATTATAATGCGCTTTACTCGCAAACAAAAGCCAGCATCAACGTGGATTGTATCACCGACGCGGAGGTACTCTGTCTCACCAACGACAACCGGGAAAAGCTTTGCAAGGAGATCCATGCGGTGGAGCACTTTTTCCGCTGGCGTACGAATAAGGGGTATGTGGCCGCGCAAAGAAGGCTGTTGTCCTTTATGAACAATGACGCCAGGGTACGGTATGAGGAGCTGATGAAATTATACCCGCAGCTCTACAATATCGTTCCTAAGCACCTCATAGCCGCCTACTTGGGTGTATCCCGTGAAACCCTGAGCCGGCTTTACCACGCTTGAAAAATGTGATATATGGCAGTCATGTGGAACAACACAAAAGCAACGGAATTATTAGGCATCGGGTATCCCATTCTGCAGGGCCCTTTTGGCGGTGGGTTATCCACCGTGGAGCTTACCGCCACGGTGTCCAATGCGGGTGGCCTGGGCGGCTTCGGCGCCTATACCTTAAGCCCGCAGGAGATCTATGAAGTGGATAAACGGCTTAAGGCGGCTACCAACAGGCCTTACAACATCAACCTGTGGGTGTCGGACACCGACGCGCCGGATGGCACGGTAAGCGACGAGCAGTTCGAAAAGGCCAGGCGGCTTTACAAACCCTACTTCGACGAGTTGGGTCTGGCGCTGCCTGAGAAACCTGCGCCGTTCAAAAGCAGGTTCGAGAACCAGCTGCAGGTGATCCTGGATATCCGGCCAAAGGTGTTCAGCTTTATGTTCGGTACGTTGCCGGCCGATGTGTTGGAGCAATGCCGTAAGTCGGGTATCAAAACCGTGGGCGCGGCCACCACGTTGGACGAAGCCCTGGCGCTGGACGCCACCGGCGTAGATATGATCATCGCTTCGGGTTTTGAAGCGGGCGGGCATCGCCCCAGCTTTTTGGCGCCGGCGGAACAATCCATCACCGGGACATTTGTCTTGATCCAGCTGTTAAAGGAAAAGATAAAAACGCCGATCATCGCTGCGGGGGGCATCGCAACGGGCAGGGGTGTCGCGGCAGCCTTGACGCTCGGGGCCGACGCGGTGCAGGTCGGCACAGCCTTCCTGGCTTGTGACGAATCGGGGGCGCTGCCTATCCACCGGCAGATGCTGTTTTCCGATGCAGCCAGGTACACCATGCTTACGAGGGCATTCACCGGCCGGCTTGGTCGCGGCCTGACCTCCCGGCTGGCCAGGGACCTCATGGGAAAAGAAAACCAGATGCTCCCGTTTCCGCTTAAAACCACGTTCATGTCGCCGTTGCGGAAGGCTGCGCTCGAGCAGCAAAAGCACGATATGATCCTGTTCTGGGGCGGCCAGATAGCGCCCATCCTGAAATATACGAAAGCAAAGGAGTTGATGCAGGCGCTTATCGGGGAGACGACGGCCTTTTTGCCCGGCAAATAATCGCCGCCGCGACCAGGGTCGATCTAAAAAAATAAATTTTAAAATGACCTATCGGTCACTTACCTTTGTCTCGTCAATCGGCTACCATGAGCAAAGGCGAACAAACCAGACAAATGATCATCGAGCGGTCCACCCCCATTTTTAACAAAAAGGGCATAGCGGCTACGGCAATGAGCGATATCATGGATGCCACCAACCTCTCAAAAGGCAGTCTTTATGTCCATTTCGATAACAAGGACGTCCTGGTCGAGGCAGCAGTCGATCATAGCATGAACCTCCTGGAGCAGAAGGTCCTGGCCGCCATCAACCGGGTGGATCACCCCAAGGAAAAACTTTTCGCCTATATCGACGCTTTCCGGAACCCGCTCAACCCGCCGGTCCCCGGCGGCTGTCCAATGCTGAACTTCGGGATGGAAGCCGACGATCAAAACCAGGTGGTGTTGGGAAAAGTAGCAGCCGCAGTGAACAGAGGCCAGCAATTGATCGTTGATATTATCATCGAGGGGATCAAGCAAAGCGTTTTCAAAGCCAGCTGGAATTATAAAGAATTCGCCACCGTGATGTTCGCCATGATCGAAGGGGGCATCTTCATTAGCAATACGACCCGTAAAAACGACAAGATGGCTATTATCAACCGTAACCTTAAAAAAATCATCGAAGGCCAGCTGGTCTGATTTTTTTTGTCAAAAAAATGACCGATCGGTCACAAATAAACAATAATTAATCTATCACAAAACACACAGTCATGAAAAACAAAGTTTGGTTCATTACCGGCGCATCCAAGGGATTTGGATTTGAAATTGCGAAAGCCGCGCTGGCGGTCGGCGACCAGGTAGTCGCCACCGTAAGAAAGAATGCCGCGGAACTGGTCGCTCGCCTGGGCAGCGGGGACCGGGCGCTGGTCGTCACGCTCGACGTGACCGATGAGAAAGAAGTAAAAGCAGGCGTCCAGGCAGCGATTGAGCAGTACCACCGCATCGACGTCCTCGTGAACAATGCCGGCTATGGTCTGCTGGCGGCAACGGAAGAAGCCTCCGCCAACGAGGTCCGCAAACAATATGATACGAATGTCTTTGGCCTGCTCAATGTGACGAGAGCCGTCCTGCCGCAACTACGCAAGCAGGGTTCGGGGCATATCATCAATATCTCGTCGCTTTTTGGCTATCAGAACAACGTGCCCGGCTTCGGGCTGTATGGTTCGACAAAATATGCCGTAGAAGGCATATCCGAAGGGCTTGCCACGGAATTAAGCCCCTTGGGCATCAAGGTGACGGCGGTCGCTCCCGGGTTGTTCAGCACGGAATTTACCTCAACAAACTCCTATCAAGGCTCGGCCGTGGTCCTGGATGCCTATAAGGATACCGTCGGAGGCATGAGGAGCTACATAAGCCAGTTCCACGGCAATCAACCCGGCGATCCGGCAAAACTCGCCGCCGTCATCGTAAAACTGGTGGCCAGCGAAAATCCTCCTCTCCATCTCCCCATCGGTCCCGACGCGGTAAAGAATTTCCGCGACAAAACGGCGCAGATGACCAGGGAAGTGGAAGCATGGGAGTCCGTCTCGACAAGCACTAACCATTAATGCCGGGCGGGCTTTCAATGCCTATACCACGAAGACGGCACGGGCTGCGGCTGACCATTATCCACGCTATAGCGCAACTCCAACGCACCTCCGCCGCCAAGGTCCATATAATCCAGGGCAAACGGATGAAGCCCCTTTGCGAGGGCTACCTGGCCGCTGCGTTCCTGGCTGGAGTGTGCGCCGTCATTGTCGATCACCGGGCGATCCGCAATGGTCAACCTGCTCCCGTCGTCGGAGGTCAGAAAGAAGCTGTAGATCCCCGTGGCCGGCACCTCGATGACCCCACGAAATTGCAGTCCATATGCATCGGGATGAACGATGGGAAGCGTCACATCCGCCGCGACAAAGCTACTGTCCGCCCGCCCGGCCATATTCGTCGTATGCTGGAACTCGCCGCGAAAAAGGCCGACCCGCAAACCGGGAGTTGCCGTGTGAGCGCCGCCCCCTGCCGTGGTGGAGGTGGTCCCTGCCGTGTTGCCGGCGGTCCCTGCTGTGGTGGGGCCAGTTTCCGCGGCCGCAGCGCCACCGGCGATCGCCGGTGCATAGTCCTGCCGGTCGAAGGAGATGGTCTGTACATCGCCTCTGCGCCCCGCGGCGGTGAAAGCAGCAACGCGCAGTTCCATGCTGTGATCGATACGCAAGGGCTGTGTGAGCACCGGTGAATGCAGGGTAGGAAACCCTTGGTCCGTATAGCGGATGGTGAGCCCCGGCACGGGCGGCGCGATGAAGAAAGAAGCCGTATCGATAAAGACCCGGCGCTCACTGAGCTCCGTGAGATCGGGTAACCGATAGTGTATATGCAATCTGTCCAGGCGGTCATATTGATGCTCCAGCCGCCGCAGATAAAAATCATAGGCGTCACGGTGCGTCCAGCCCAATTCCGCGAGCGCCGTCATCCGGGGCATCACGAGGTAATCTGCCCGATGGCCCGTAGGCACCCGCTCGCTCCAGAGATTGCCCTGCACGCCGATGATGTTTTGCTGTTCGGTGGCATTCATGCCATAGATGGGGTCCACGGGATTATAATGATAGACCGCGCTCAGGCTATTCCGGTCCGGCCAGGCATCGAAATACAACGGACCGTCCGCGGACATGATCACCTTGTTGCCATTCCGTGTGGCTTGTAGCGGCGCCTGCCTGGCCCAGGTCCGCCAGTACATCACCACGGCATTGGAGTCGATCCCGCCGGCGACGATCTCGTCCCATCCCAGCAGGGTCTTGCCCTTGCTACGGAAAAAAGCCTCCATATAATCGTTGAACCAGCTTTGGAGCTGGTCCTCACTGGTCAGGTGATGTGCTTGCATGAATTGCCCGCAGAGTGGCGACCGCTTCCAATCGGTTTTCTCTACCTCATCCCCGCCGATATGAATGTATTTTGAGGGAAACAGGTCGGCTATCTCCGTGAAGACCTCTTTGGCGAACGCCAGCGTATTTTCTTTACAGGGACATATCGGCGTAGAAAAACCATGCCGCCAGTCATCGCCCTTTTTGCCGTCACAGGTCAGCTCGGGATAAAGCAGGATCGCCGCCATCATATGCCCGGGCATGTCGATCTCGGGGATGACTTCGATATGCCGGGAAGCGGCATAGCGGATGATGGCCTTCATCTCTTCCTGGGTATAGAACCCGCCATATTGGACCTTGCCGTCAACCCGGCGGAGATGTGCGGGATCGGGCTCAAAATCGGGGTTGTCCTGTTCTTTGGCCAGCTTGAGGCAAGCCGAATCCTGGTCGTTCAAGGCCCGCCAGCCGCTGACACCCGTCAGCAGCGGATATTTCTTTATCTCGATGCGCCAGCCCTGGTCGTCCGTGAGATGCAGGTGGAGCTTGTTGTATTTGTACAACGCCATCTCATCGATGAACTTCCGCAGATAGTCCGTGCCAAAGAAATGCCTGGACACGTCCAGCATCATGCCGCGCCAGGACCAGGCCGGCTGATCCCCGATGGTTACGCAAGGCACTTCGAGCCGGCTGCCATGGCCGTTCTCGAGCGCCGCCGGCATCAGTTGCCGCAAGGTCTGGATCGCATAGAACAGGCCGGCCGGGGTATGCGCGGCCAGCACGATCTTTTTATCGCCCACACTCAACCGGTAGCTTTCGGGGGCCGTGAGGGTCTCGTCGTCTTGTACGATCAGCGAGGTCGTGACGGCCGCAACGGTGCCCGTACGCGCGTCGGCAGTGCTCGTGCCCGCCGCGACTGCGCTTTTGCCCGCGACGGTGGTCTTACCTCCCCGCAAGGCGCCCTCACCGAGATAATGCCGCAGCATCGATCGAAGATACCCCAGCTCATTAGAAAACCGGTTCGGCGCCGCTTCGACGATCAACGACGTATGGGCATCGATGGTCACTTCGCCGGAGGCCGGCGTCAGCGAGCTCGGCCAGGGGATCAACGGATAACGACCAGCATCGGGCGTGGGTGTTTGCGCGAAGACTGATCCTTGCAAAGTCGCGAACAGAAATACAGACAAGAAAAAACGAGATGATTGCATATCGCTAAAATAGGCTTTTATTTTGCATCCATTAACGCGTGCTATGATCGTTGGGGAAATCCTGCCCGCTCCATATCTTCTGGGCGCTCCACTGCTCCGCGGGTTTAGCCCAAAAATCATCCGTCTCCGGCAGCCCCAGCGGGAGGAAGATATTGGTGCAGATATAGGGGCTCCCGGAGTTGTTGTAAAAATCGCCGAGACTGGGTTGCGAACCATAGAGACCGATGGTAAGCCAACCCTCATTGGTGTAGGTCGTCGGGCTTTCCAGCGTCTTCCGGATCACGGCGGTCAGCGCACAGCGTACGCTTGCCGGCGATAGCTGCGGCGGCAGTTTTTTTCTCCAGGCCATATCCGCGAGATGATGAAAAGCCGCGCCGCGGTAGATGATGGACCGGCCCGTGGCGGGATAGGTCCCATCTGCGTTGATGAGCCGTTCCTGGATGATGGCATACCGCTCGTTGCGTTGGTAGATCTTTGGGATCAGGTCCTTGTAGGCATTGGTTTTTGCGCCGATGATTTCGCAAATGGTCGCCAGATAGGGATGGATCACATAGCTGTTATAATAATCGAAGGCATAGCCCTCCCCGTCGGAGTATAGTCCGTCGCCACGGTACCATTCTTCGAGCTGCATCATGGCGTAGTCTACGCGCATGGGATCCCAATCGTAGCCGAAGTTGGCCAGGAAGGCCTCGTTCATGGCCGAGAAAAGCAACCAGTTCGAAAAAGCCGGTTTAAAGCGTCTCGTCGCTCGGACGGACGCCACGAGCCGCTGCCGGGTGATGGTGTCGAGATGTTGCCAGAGCCAGGGCGCACGGATAAAGGCGAGTGACAGGTAGGAGGCATCGACCAACTGCTGACCGGCGATGTCGAACCGCAGGAAGTCTTTGGCGTTGGAGTCGAGGGCGTTGCTGAGACCCTGAAGGACCCATTCCCGGTATTGGTTTCTTAGGGCTGCTTCTTCCGCGTTGCCCCCTTCCAGCTGTAGCCAGGGCGCGATGCCGCTCAACGTGCGGCCAAGGATCTCGAGATAGGCTACTTTCCGCCTGGATTCCGCATTGTCGATATGGATGGAGACGGTGGTCGGCATATTGATCCGCAGGCTATCGTGCGCCAGGCTTCTGATCACGGGGCGGACCATTTTGTCGAGCTGGGCAAGCCAGAACCGGCGGTCGCTCATTGGGGTCGCTGCTTTTTGCGTCACGGCGTTTTGCGTCGCGCTTTCAGGCGTCACGCGTTTGCCGCTTTGCTGCGCCATTGCGCTTTCCGGAGCCAGTGCGACGCCGCACCAGCAGAGGATAGCGATTAATACGATTCTTCTCATGCCACCACCTTATACGTCTTCCCCGTCCCGCCGCCGAAAATACTCTTCACATAAGCCTGCGCGATCTTATGCATCGGTACGGGGATATGCCCGGGGAAGTATGGAAAATATCCGGGCGACTCTTCGGCAACGTCCGGAGCCACCGAATTGATGCGGACACCATTATCGAGCTCGATGGCGGCGCCGCAGACGAAGCCATCGATGGCCGCGTTGATACTGCTCACAGACGCGCCGTACAGCACGGGATCTTCGGCCAGCGTGCCGCTGGTAAGGGTGAAGCAACCCTTGGGGTTGATATAATGCTGACCAACCAATACGAGATTGACCTGCCCCATGAGCTTGCTGTTGATGCTGATCCGGAATTCCGTATCAGTCATTTTTGCGAACGGACCGAAATGGCCCTCACCCGCGGCACAGACCAGTGCATCGAAAGCACCGATCTTCTCATACATGCTTTTGATCGACTGGGGGTCGCTGATGTTGACCTGAACATCACCGCTTTTTGAACCTACCTTGACGATCTGATGTTCTCCTTTTTGTTCCAATGCGTTGGCCACGTGCTTACCGATGGTCCCCGTGGCGCCGACGATAATGATCTTCATTTTGATGATTTTACTTATTTATTTGTTTTCGAAAATGCGTCGATGATATCCGCTCTGTTCGCACTGTCCTTCTCGGGAAAAGAAATGGCCCCCGCATTCCGATCGATATTCATATACAATTCCGCCGAACCATCGCCAAAAAATAACTTATACTGTGCCGCGGCCCAGTTACCCGGCTTCCCGGTGTCGCCCATAGCGTTCAGGTTCGCATAAGTTGCCACAACAGTGTCGGCAAAGACCAAATTTGAACGCTTGACCCTATATAGCTGCGCCAGGACCATGAGAAAATTGTTACTCGTATCTCCGCCCATGGGCCTCAGGGTGACGCCCGTGGAGACAAACTCATTTTTTCCCGCCGGTTCGCGGAGGATGAGATAAAAACCCACCGGCTTATTTCCATACCTGGATAGCAAGGTATACAAGGTCCTGTCCGTCGATATAGGCTGCGTCTGTGCTATATTGATCGTAAAATCGCCGCCCCAGCTTCTTCCATCAATTCTAAGAGACGGTAACGAAGAACCGCTATTGGCGTAAACGGAGCGGTTAGTTCCGACGTCATTGCAGGCCAATAAAAGAAATGCGCCAAAAGAGCAGAGTAGTATTTTTTTCATAATTAGTTGTTCAAATGATCGCCTTCCCAAAAGGCATCAGCGACAGCTCCATGAGCTTGAGATGCTGCCGCGCAAAGGGGATGCCGATGATGGTGATGGCAAGAAGCGCTGCAAAAACAAGGTGCACCAACGCGGTATAAAGGCCGCCGCATAGCAGCCAGACGATGTTGCAAAAAAGCGAAAGACAACCCATGCTGCTGCCCGTAGGTACCACCTGACGCCCAAACGGCCAAAGTTCCAGGCTGGCGATCTTAAAACACTGCAGGCCAAAGGGAATCCCAACGATCGTCAGACACAACACAAATCCGCCGACGATATAGCCCATCGCCGCGAGGAAGCCGCCGAAAACGAGCCAGATGAGATTTCCCAGGAAGTTCATATGCTGAAAATAGGGATTTTTTTAAAAAGAAAAGCCTCCCGGCTGTTTATGGATTTTTATTAAATTGTGGAAATAACTGTTTTTTGACAGGAGGTATACTATGAACATAATCACTGAGATTCGTCAGGTCGTTCGTTATTGGTGGATATTTATCTTGCTGGGATGCGCCCTGATCCTGCTGGGATTGGCGGTGATGAACCATCCCCTGGCCACTTATGCGGGTCTGAGTGTTATTTTCGAAACCGTCTTTATTGTAAACGGCTTGCTGGAGATCACCTTTGCCATCAGCAATTACCGGTCGGTCCATGGCTGGGGCTGGCATCTGGCCGGCGGTATCCTGGATCTGATGATCGGCGCGTTGCTGGTGGTAAACCCCGTGATCACGGCCGTCGCCCTCCCCTACTTCGTCGGCTTCTGGCTGATGTTCCGCAGCATCGCCATCATCGGCCGGTGTTTCGATCTTCCCGTGATCTGGCCGGAACGGGCGTGGATGGGTCTGCTCGGCGTCGCTGGTGTCATCTTCTCGTTTATGATCCTCTGGAATCCTGCACTGGGTATCTTCAGCCTGGTCGTGTGGACGGCATTCGCGTTTATCTGTGTCGGGCTGTTCTATGTTTTCTTTGGACTACATCTGAAAAAATTCGGCGGGCGCACGACAAAACATTAGTATGGCCGCACAGTGGTCCTACTGCACCAATATTTTTTCAAATCGCGCCGATCTCTCTCCTTGAACCACAAGGAAATACATCCCCTTGCTCACCGACCCCGGGAGCTGGATGGTCTTGCCGCAGGAGGCGCCGCTCACGGGCATCCGGTCCTGATAAACGGGCAGCCCCGCCAGGCTCAGCAGTTGTATCCCGACCTCGCGTTCCGGACAGTCCTCCAGTGCAATGGTAAAACGACCATGGGCCGGGTTGGGAAAGCAGCGTAGCCGCCAGCCGGTCCCCTCCCCCCAGCCATAGACCGGCGTGAGAGCAGATTCCGTAATGCTGGAGTCGATGAGCGCCAGCGGAACGCGCAACCCGCGCGGCCGGTAATAATCCGGGTTGAACCCGTTGTTGATACAGTTAGGCTCGCAGCTGGTGTAGCAATTGATATCATAGGTGATGAGCACCTCATTTTTCGAGTCGATGTATTCCGGATGGATGGCGGGGCCATACCAGAAAGGCGTATGTCCAAGATCGTTATCGGTGATCGTATACAGGACCTTGTTTGCGCTAAAGGGGCCGGTGACACTATCGCTCGTGGCGACAAAGAGGTGTGTCCCGCCGTCGCAGGCCACCGCGAATTCGGAGCTGACCAGCACAAACTTATTGCGTACTTTGCCTACATAGACACCGTTGGAAGCGCCGGTGCCCGTGGGGGCGATATGGCCGATCGCGGTGTCCCAGGCCGTGCCGTTCCAAAAGGACCACCGCGCAAGTGGGTTGCTTTTGGGAAAACGCGCCACCACGATATTGCTGCTAATGAACGCCCCCTGTACGCCCCAGGTATAGGTATAGTTGCCAGGCTCCTGGGTGTCGAAACCCAGGCCGAACGTGATGCCGTTGAAATTTTGCAACGAGTCATAGCCCACGACTTGCAGCCCGGGCATCAGCAGCTTACCCAGGATGTCGTTACCGCCCCGCGTGAAGCCGAGACCGCCGGTGGTGTCCTTGATATTGCTGTTGTAGACATACACCGTGTCCCCATACTGATAACCGCCGGTAGGCCATAAAATGTGATTTACATTCGTGTCCGTTTTGAACAGGCTCGGTATGCCCGGAGTAGTGCCGAGCAGCGTCGACGTCGCGGTCCAGCTCCAGTCGTTCATCGGCTGAACCAGGGCGCAGTTGTGGACCTGGAACAAACAACCGGTAGTGCCTGCCAGCGTATCGAAATTGTTGATATAACTGTCGTTCATCGCCCACAGATCCCTGCCGTCGGAGAGCGGGATGGAGAAATTGCCGTCGCTGGCGATCCACCCGCTGTCCCGGTTGTAGAAACCCGTCACCAACGAATCTTTATAGATACCCGCGGTACCGGCGGGCGCGGGGATATACATTATATCGGGCACGGGCGAGCCATAGTTCATCGCATTCTGGGTACCGGTGAAGGCCAGCCGGAATTGATAGACACTATCGAGGTTCACCGAGTTCATAGGTGTCACACACCATTCGTATTCTTTTTTTGTTCCCGCATTCAACGTGTCGGCAAACTGCCACGTGCTGACGAGAAACCTCCCGCCGGCAAACGTACCCGCGCCGTCGTCGCGGATCAGGGACACATTGGCAGGCTGCATGTCGGTAACATAGGGACTGCTGCCCTCCATGATGAAATCGTGCCCCGTGGTGGTGTCGGAGACCGTGGTCCAGGCGCCGGCGCTGCCGCGTTGGTATTGGAGGGTGACGAGGCCCGCCTCGTTGTTGCCGGTACTATTGTAGACTTCGATCCTAAGGCGGCCGGGGACGCCCGTCACAAAGGCCTGGGTAGAAGGAAAGTCTTGCGGTGCCTGTGCGGTAGCCTTTGTCTCGGAGCCGTTGTCCTTGCGCCAGCGCCAATGGGCCTGGCTGAAGTTGGCGAAGAGGGAGTTGCTGCTGATCAGCAGCAGGATAAGTAGTCCTGATCTCATAGCAATCTGGTTTTATTGTTTATGAATTTCCGGAATCCGCCGGGGGCGGTTCCCATGACGAAAAGCACAAAGAGTAGACAGCCCACCGCCGGCAGCAGCGGGTAACGCACGGCAACGGGACGGAGGTCGTTGGGATGGATCGCGAAGACGCGGCTGGCGGTATCGACGCGGCCCGAGGCGTGGATACAGCCGGACCAGCCGTTGTTGCTGTTGATGACAAGGTCCTTGCGGGTCTCCACGGCGCGCAGACGGGCATTGTAAAAGTGTTGGGCGATCAGCCAGGTATCGCGGAACCAGCCGTCGTTGCTCATGTTCAGCAGAAACTGCGCGCCCTCGCGGACACGGACCGCCGCGGCGCCGGGCAGGGCAGATTCATTACAGATCAGCACACCCGCTTTTCCATAGGGTGTGGGCAGCGGTTCTTCGCTTTCACCGGGTTCCACGGAATAGCCGTCGGAGGAGAAAAAAGGGAATTGCCAGCCCAGCGCCGGCTGTTCGATGAAAAGCAAGGGATCGTGTTTGTCATACCGGCCGGCAACCCGCCCGTCCGGGAACAGACAGTAGGCGGAGTTCCGCACGACGCCGGCCGACACGGCCGTATTCATGCCCAGCAAGTGTATGATCGGTCGCACCTCCGGACGAGCCGGCCCCCGCGCGCCCTCCCGGCTCCCGGAATGCCGCAGGAGTTCCATGACCAGATCGTCATCGGGGGAATAGGTCCAGGGGAGGGCGGACTCGGACCACAGGAGCATGCCGGCGCCCGTGGCGATGCAGCTGTCTTCCTCCTGAAGCAATTGTTGCACACGCCCGTTCCCGTTAGTCGAATCCCAGGGGATCTCGGGCGGGATGTTCTCTTTCACAATAGCCAATAGAAAGGACGGCGCCCGCTGGGCCAAAGATGGCGTCCGCCGGTCTAAGGACGGTGCCAGCTGTTCTTCCGGCGGGAGCAGCCACCAGCCCCAGGCGAAATAGATCCCCAGGAGCAGCACTGGCGCCAATGCCCGTCGCCAGCTTCGATGCAAGCAAGCCTGTGCCAGCCCGTAGTTGACCAGGATCACGACGAAGCCGGCCCCGGTGACGCCGATCACGGATATCGGCTGGATGGCGACCAACCCGGTGGCAAGTGCATTGCCGATATGAAAAAGGAACCAGGGCATCTTTACCGCCGTCCATTGCAGCAGCGTCTCCGCCAGGATCCAAACCGGCGCGACGAGAACACCCGGGGTCCACGCTAACAGGACGGCGCACCCCAAGGAGTACACCATGACACAGATCACGAAGATCGCAATGCCATAACCCACAGCGGCGCCGGTGAAGGCATGTGCGCCCGGGATCATCCATGCAAATGCAAAAACAGAGAATGTTGCCGCGGCTACGAAGGCGGGTAGAAATCGGTCGACGCGACGCCCGTTAGAGCGACGGCTCCGATCTTGCGCGCCCCACCCCTCGAGCGCGAGGAAGAGAGGAACGAGGGTTATCCAAACCAGGAACGGCGCCCGATGCGAAAAGGCAAGATAAACACCCAGGCCGGAAAGGACGGCAGCCCCAATAGCAGTTATCCGATTCATAAGACAAGCAATCGGAAACTAAAATAAAGCTAATAAATCGTTTTAGCTAACAATTAGAACACTTTTTTATCATGTCGAATCTACACAATGTTAAAATAGTGCTCTCAGGGTAAGATTTAGACACCCAGCTTCGCGGCTATCTTGACCAATAGGCTGTTATTGGCCGTCAGTAAAGCGTTGTTCGATTTCAGGAGTTTGTTGTTTTCGGCAAGCATCTTCCCATTGCTTTTTACCAATTTGGCATTTTCCTGGATAGAAAGCTTGTTGTTTTTGATGGATTGCCCATTGTTCTTGATCGCCGCGTTGTTTTTCGTTAAAAGCGTATGATTCTTTGTAAGCAACTTGTTGTTGGCGCTAACGAGCTGATTGACTTCCGGCATAGCAAAAATTTAAAAAGGTTAGTAAATAATAACGATTCCCGTATGAATATAAAGTTTTTTCCGCTCATTACCGCGTATTCAGCGTGATGCGGAGGAGGGTTGGCGCAGGCCCAAAGGCGGGGCCGCCCCAATCCGTCTCGTCGCCATTAAGGAGCCTACTGGCTTTAAAGCCGCCGTTCTCATAGCTACCTTCCTCGACGCGCAGGTATTGCCAGGCTTTGCCTTTGTTGTCGCCGGTAGGCTTAAACGTGATGCGGGCAAGCGTGCCGGTAACCAAAAAGGTATGCCGGTCCTGCTGGATGATCAGCAATTTGCCGGTGGATCTCGCGTTGGGATGACGGTGATCGCCACGGCCGGCACCGAAGATGGCCGAGGCCTGCCAACCGTCGAGATCGAGGGTTTGTATGCCGTGATCATCGGGTTCGAGGAGCGCGCTGATCTTGCCTTGGGCGGCCCATCCGGCTAATTCCGGCAGCAGCTGCGCCAGGATCGAATACTCGGCTGCGAAAGCGGCCACGCTATCCGGTGCATCCGGCGATTCGCCACCGTTATCGTCGATCCCGAAAGGTGAAAAACCAATACCACCATGCGCCAGCACAGCATAAAGATATTTGACCTTATCGCCTGTGAGTGCCGCCTCCGGAACGAAAAGCGAATTATCCGGGCGCGTATAAAGATCGATGACCTTTAGACATTTGTCGTTCTCGGGAAGATAGATATCCGGCGCCACGAGGTCGATGGCAGGAGCGGCGATCTTATAAATAGGGATGACATTGTCGGTAGCGCCGCCGCTTTCATACGTGTTGGCAGCAGGATGGGTCAGCGGATCACGAAGCGCGACATTCACATAAAGCGGCAGCGGATATTCGGTTTTACCCGCCGCGGCCACCTCGCCGATGAAATGCGCGATAGACCAGGCCTGGAAATATTCGTCTGCATCGGCGCCGAAAACGGACTGCCAGGAACCTGCCGCAGGAGCGCCAGGCTGGCCGGGTGTTTGGGCCGCCCCCGGATGGCCCAGGGCGCGGAGGACGCCGGGTTGCATCAATTCCTTCGGTACGGGTCTTTCAAAAAGCTTTTGCGCCGCCGCGGAGTAGTCGCGAACGGTGCCCCAGGCGCCCGGCTCGTTCTCCACCTGGGCCATGATCACGGTATGGTCCGGGTCCGCTTTTTTCAGCTGGCGCATCAAAGCGGCAAAGGCTTTCTTGTCCGCTTCGAGCGTGGTTTCCGCGATAGGCGAAGGGGAATCGATCTCGCCGCCACCCGCACCGACACAATTGGGATATTTGGCAGCCTGCATCTTCATCCACGCCGGCATATAGTGATCGCTGCCGTTCTTCCAAGTGGCAAACCACAACAAGACCAGCCGGGTGTGATGCGCCCGGGCCTGCATCAGCAGGGTATCTACCAGCGAAAAATCGAATCTCCCCTCTTCCGGCTCCAGTTGTTCCCAGTACACGGGCACTTCCAGGGTATTGGCATGCAGTTCTTCCACCGCCGTCCACAGATGCGGCAGCAAGGCCGGCCAGGCGCTGGAATTGTGCGCCTGTCCACCCAGCACGAAATAGGGCTTCCCATCGACCAGCAGGGCATGCCGGCCATTTTTCTCAATAATAACAGGCATTGGATGCTGGCCAAAGACATTGCCCCAGGCCATGAATACCAGGGCCAGGAGGCCGATCGAGTACTTCGTCATGCTGATTGACCGATTTCTGGCATCAAGTTTAAACATAATCTGGCAATTTGGCTAGGATCAATTTCATCGATCACCATTGAAATTCGAGTCTCCTGAAAAATTCTTCGTTAAAAGGATACAACCATGCGAAATGAAGCGGAATCTCCGGATACGTTTCACTGAATTTCCTGTATTTGGAGGGCTTGATCGTCGCTTCATCATATTTAACCTCGACGGCAAAAGGAATTTCACGTGCCGGCAATACGAAATCCACTTCATTACCATCCGCTGTACGCCAGTAATAGATATCATCCCACCCGTTCTTATCAACCAACACCCTAAAAAAGGTAGTTTCCCAAAGTTCTCCTTTATCCGCCCTTTCGGGAACCGCCTGAAAATTATTCAGCAGACTATTACGCAACCCCGTATCCAATAGGAACCCTTTCGACATTTTTGTGAGCTCTTTCCGGAGGTTACGAAAAAAAGGCTTTACAAGGGCCAGGTGAAAGCATTTCTGCAGAATTCGCAAGTAATTGTTTACGGTGTCATTTTTTATCCGAAGTGTAACGGACAGTTCATTAACATTCACCAGGCAACTGCTCTGCTCTGCAAGCAGCCGGAATAAATGAAAAAATGCCGTTTCATTTTGAACCCCTGCTTCTAGTATATCCCTCTTTACAAAAGAATCCCTGATCTCCTTTAGCTTCTCTATTTTTTCCTTCCTATCTGGTTCCGTAATAACGGCGGGATATCCACCGTAGAGCATATAAGATTGCCATTCCTGTCTCAAATATTCGATTTGGGTGGTCTTCGCTTGTCTATTGGACAACAATCGTCGGTACTCAACCAGAAGATCATCCTTTCCGCTGAGCTGCAAGTATTCATCAAATGAACAAGTTAGCAATTGGAAGACTCTCTTTCTTCCTGCAAGTGAATCTTTGAAATGGTCGTCGATATAAAAAGCGCTGCTTCCTGTGGCCACGATCTTTACCCGCCCGACATGTTCATCATACAGCAGCTTCAGAAAATTAGAAGGCTCTTTTAAATATTGAATTTCATCCAGAAAGGCAACTATCCTTCCTTCCGCATCCGGTAGGTAATTTAACAGGTTTAATGGATTTTCATCCAGAACTGAAAGGATATCTCTATTTTCAAGATTCAGAAATACGCACGGCTTTGATAGTTCTTTACAATACACCTCCAATTGGCGTAGCAAGGTCGACTTACCGGTTTGACAAGCGCCTGTGAGGATAGTAAATTCCTTTTTGTCCAAATGGGCTACCAGCGGCTGAAATAAGGCTCTATTCATCCATTTTTATGCAAAAATCGGATATTTTATACTATTTACGGATAATAATATCGGATATTTTACCCGTATCCGCACTGGGCGGGATATTTCCTTTCCCCATAAAGAGCTACAGCTTAGCAAATTACAAGGATGAACCCGCGGTTTGCGATCATAGGATATCGAAAAAGTTGTCTATGCAACCGGCTATTCCCGGCGTAAATTTGGGGCATGAAAAAGTTATTACAAACGCTGTTCTACGACAGAGAGGTTGTAGAAGCCATCCAGATCGCAAAACCCAGCCGGGAATTGTTGTATGCTCACCTCATCAGCGGTAAGATCACGTTGAAGGAATATATCGCAGCCAGCGCAAAGAAACGCTAAGCCCCTCGCGCTGGTCCGCGGCGTCCGCCCGCGCTACTCAGCGAGTCGCTTGATCTCCACCCGATGCGTTTTTGGTTGGTTCACCGTGTAGATCTCGCCCACTAACAGGTCCATCTCCTTTTGCCAGGCGGCGCGAACAGCAGGATAGCGGGCGGCGCGATAGTTATCCCGCTTCGAGGCAACGCCCCAATTCTTTCCCGCGGCATTGTTCACCGAATCCATCGCGACCTGACCGTCATTGAATTTCAGGCCGATGTCCCGCAGGTAATCGAACTGCAGCCAGTAATATTGTCTTAGCTTCGACTCGAGGCCGATGCGTTCTTCGTTGAGTTGAAGAACCGACATCGCCTGCTCGTATTCCGGCGTGTTGGGCAGCCTGGCGAGATTGACGCCTTCACCCAATTCCGCGGCTGTGAATTTCGCTATCGGCCGATGGTCGATGGTCAGTTCATAAGTGCCGGCGCCGAGGTTCGAGATACGCAACATCTCCCTGTCAAATTCACTATAGAACGGCATAACACCTATCGCTTCGGATTGCCGGTGCGGGTTACCCCAGAGTCTTGGAACGGTATCCACCGGGAAAGGCAGCGAGTTAGCGAGGTAATCGAAACGAATACCGCTGCGGGCGGCCGCAGGCTGGCCTTCGGCCGCCGACGATCCCTTTGCCGCAGTCAGCCCGGCGAGATTCGTGATCCGGCAATTTCCCGCGCGGTCGAGACGCAGATGAGCCGCATCGATAGCGACATCCGCCACAGGCAAGGTATCCAGACCCTGTGTCTTCAGAAAGAGCCACGCCATGACGAAATGGCCCGAGTTCCCGGGATGGATACGGTCCGGCCCGGTGAGCGTAAACGTCGAGTCTTTTTGTTGTTCCCGAATATCGATCTCCGTCATAGGATGCAGGAAATCAACGAGCCCCCAATGGTTGTCTTTCGCCGCCTGCGTCTGAAAACCGGCGATCTCTTCCATGACCCTCACTTTTCCCGGGAAAACATTGTTATTGCCTTTGAGCTTCACGGTCTCGTCAAACGGTGATCCAAGGATGATGATCTTTTTAACGCCCGGTAGTTTTTTTAGCTTTTCCTGGATCAGCTCGAAATAGTGACGACTTTCGGCAACGTGAACCCTGGCAAGGGAATCCGCATTGGCCCAAAGGAATTCGAAATAGCCCGAATCATTCATCCCAAAGGTCAGACAGATCACCGTAGGATCGGCGGGGACCACGTCGTCGTCGAAACGATCGTAGATATTTTTTGCCCGGTCGCCGCCGATGCCGCGGTTGAGGATCACGATCCGCCTGTTTGGAAAGTGGAGCATATAATACAGCCAGACATAGGACTCATAATAGCCTTGCTCGGTGATGCTGTTGCCGACAAAGGCGATGCGATCGCCGGTCTTGAACGGCGCGACTTGCGCCATAGCGCTGGCGCCAAGGAACAAAAAGGAAAGAAGGGAAAGAACTGCTTTTTTCATTTTACTACATCTTTAAATTGAATGGTGCGGATGCCGAAACGCGGCGCCGTTATAGTGATGGTATTTTTGATCACGTCGAGTTGTTTGATCACATGCCCGTCCAGTGCGATCAGGCTGACCCTTTTTGCCGGGAATCCGCAACAGAGATTTTGCACGCTATCCTTCCCTTCCGCATTGAACAATCTTACCAGCAGATCGTGGCCTACGATGTTGACGGACGAAACCTCCCAACCGGGGTTGCCCATGCGAAGCAGCGATCGCCCTTCCTCTACGGCTTGCCCGGGTTGAACGGCGCCCGCGGTTTGCCCCCTTGCCAGCAGCGGCTCATTCCGCCGCGTGCCGGCGCTCCAGATCCGCGATATGTCACAGCGGCCGGTGTGGGGCA
>Ga0210396_10002049_pt1 | contig 20809 bp, 14 predicted proteins | sample IncBWH17OmetaG_FD_155466 | JGI IMG/M metagenome (GOLD analysis project Ga0210396, IMG submission 155466) | Forest soil microbial communities from Barre Woods Harvard Forest LTER site, Petersham, Massachusetts, United States - Inc-BW-H-17-O ... | reverse complement strand
CGGTTTGTCTCGGTTTCCCGGCCGTGCTCGCTCCCTGCTTGCTCGCGGGTCGGATGTTGGGGCCGGGTCGGCTTGTCCAGTTTTGGCCGATTGGTCTAGACCAGCCATCGGAGTCCCTTCCGAAGCGCACAAGTTGGTTTCCTTTGGGAGAGGCCATACCGGCGATGTCGGCACTCACGTAATTACGTGACCGAGGCGGGGAATTACGGGCTCTGGCGGTGATCACGTGATGCCCGCTCAGGCGGCGAGCAGTATCTGGATTCTCTGAGGAGGTCGAAGTTCGCCCCCCGTACCCGTCGCGTTTGAGCCGCTTGATGCGGGTGACGTTGCCCTCGACGGTGTTCCTGGTCAACCGGATGAATGAGGAATGGGTGCACGGCCGCCCGAACCCGGCCGCAGTACGCACTGGGCAGGTGGAGACCGCGCGAGCCGACCGAGTTGGAGCGCCGCGGGCTCGTCCGCCGGGCAGCAGGCGGCACCGGATACAGGTGGGCCGTCACCGACGCGGGATCTGAGGCCCTGAGCTGACAGCGGCCCGCTGAATGCGCTGACTGCCCCCGGACCAACCAACCACCGTGCATTACGCTTCGAACGGCATCGGATCTTGACGCAGTGAGCAATGAACAGATCCAGTTGCTGCACTGCAGAGGCCAAGTGCTCGAGGAGATACATGGCCTGCTGCAACGGCGCTTGGCTGCGCTCCTTATTCGCTATCAATGCCCATCTGACTGTGAAAAAGATCATCACGAAATGACAGACGGCTCAGCCTGCCACTCATCGACCTGTCCAGCGGGGGAGTGTGTAGCTCGAGATAGTCCCGGTTATCCCGGTGCACTGGCGTAGATACTGCCGGAGAGCATCTGGTAGGTGTCGTTGTCGTCGAGGATGGGAATCGCCTTCGGTCCGCCGTCGCCAGACCCGAAAGCGCAGACGGGGATGGGGTACGGTGTTGTCAGCGCCGGGTCATCGTTGTATACGTGCGCGTACATGGCTATGGTGAGGGCCGATTCGTTGGTAACGCGCAGCGCGTACAGGTTGCCGCGCTTAAGCGGTACTGGCTTAGGGAAGCTCGCGTGCAGCTCCACGTTGTTGGTGCTGCCGTCGTAAGGGACCCTGGTCGTGCCGATGATCTTGCCGCCGGTGGTCATCACGTCGAATTCGATCGGGAACGGCTTGAACGACGGCGCGTTCAGGCTGATGACCGCGGACACGCTAGCTACCTGGGTTCCCGTTGCCAGGAATACCTGCTGCATCCAGCCGCTGGCGTAGATCTGGTGCGCGACCGCGGTGTTGTCTCCCGTTACCGTGTCGGTGGACCTGACGGCATACATCAGCGGCACCCTCGCCATGGCGCCCTTGACGGGCTGGGGAGGAAGGAGGTTATTCAGGTCGCAGGAGCTTGGCGCGGCGTGCGCCTGCGGCTGATGGGAGCTGGTCGAACTTGACGCGAACGGCCAGGATATGAACGTCGCCAGAGCCAGTGCGGCTGATGCCACGCAGATCGCTGGGCCAGCGGCAGATCTCCCGGTAGGCCAGGTAGGCGCGCGGTGCGGTGGCGCTGGTGATCAGCAGAGAGCCGAGAATGATGATCACTCGCAGCGCTGAAAAGCCAGCGCCGACCGCCGCAAATGCCAGACCAAGCGCTACGACACCCCCACTGAGGAACGTCTTGAATGAAAACTGTCCCGCCTGGGCATCGGGCTGCCCAGGCGGTGGATCAGCCGGGGCGCCCGGCGACTGACCCTGAAGTGGTGCTGCCGGCGGGTGTTCCTGACCGTGCTGGTCGCCGGGCTGCGCATGCTGATCAGTCCCCATCCCATCCCTCCCCATGAGGCAGTGACCGTAACTCGATCACTGATCAGCGGAATTTCTCGTTATTTATAGGACGTGCGTGGGCCCTAACTAGTTCACTATCTCCGCATACTCTAGCAATGTTGTGGCCTCTGGTGCGCGGGGAGGTATGAGTTTTATTCGTTACTTCTCGCGGCGGGCGTCCCATAGCTCCGTGGATTTTCTCCTGGGTTTGACAATTGAAATCGCAGGCCCTCGCTGCATGGGCAGCTCGCCTCGGAGCTCCGCTTCCTTTCGAGTTCAGCCCAGACAAGTAATCCGTGAGGGGCTTACGCCGTGTTATGGACGCTGCAGGCTAGAAAGAGGAAGTACAGAAAGGAATAGAAAGAGGAAGTACAGAAAGGAAACGGCTCACGTAGCCGGAAATACCTCACTAGTGGGCCGTTTTTCGGAGACGACTTCGAGTGGCGGTGCACTGAACAACGAGGACCAGCACAAGAGCGCGACTCATGATCTGAATGCAGAAGAGAAGCAACCCCGGAACCCGGGGTGCTTTCGTGCCTCTCGATCGAGTTGTCAGCTCTTCTCATCCTGTGGCGAGTCGTCGCGGAAGCCCGCTCGTGGCAGGCGATGGTGAGCGTGAGAACTTCCATCGTCCCCGCCCGGCCCTGCGCTGCCACCCGCACACACGCCGAACACATCAGCCGTTGTCATGACATCCCAGGTCACAGCCTCAATTCACGACTCGCTGTGCAGGGCCGCTTGGCTCGTTAGCCCTCGGCGATCTGTAGGAGCGTTATCTTCGTGCCGTCGAGGGACAGCATGGCGTCGTAGTGCCCTGATGGGTAGGCGGTCGCTGGCGTGTCCCAGAATGATTCGCGGTAGGCGACGGTCATCGCGTAGCTGCCAGTTACGTGGATGAGCCCGGTGGCGGGGTCGAAGGATTCGGCGGCGTCCAGGAGGGGGTTGCCGATGAGCATCCAGGCGGCGTGGCTGCCTTCTGGGCCGATGTTCATGCACTGCGCAGGCAGGGGCGTGACCGTGCCGGCCGCGCACTTGCGGAATCCGGCCATGACCGCTGCGGAGACTTGCGCCCAGGGCAGGTCGGGGTCGTGCTTCGCTACGGGCGGGCCGACGGTGAAGCTGACTGCCTGCGGCGGTGACGCCAGTGTCGGGTGCCCGTTGTTCCAGGTGACGGTCGCCTCGTAGTCGAAGGTGTCGAGCTGCCACTGGGAGCCGGAGTCGTTGTAGGTGACCGTCATCACGGCGTGCCCGATGATCCAGAATGTTCCGCCCGAGTACCTGATCACCGCGCCGTCGCCTGGATCGCCGTGCAGCGTCCAGTGCACGTCGGAGACCTCGTCCCCACCGGACGACACGCTTTGGGGGCAGTGCAGCGGGGACAGCACTACCTGCCCAGCGCACGATGCCAGCCAGCCGGTTACCGGAGTAAGGACGAGCGGGGTGCTCGCCCGCGAGGGCCAGGCGGTGGTCTTGGCGGGCACCTGGACCGATCCGCTCTTGGCTGATGACTGGGAAAGGAGTCCTGTGAGGAGGAAAGCAAGGATCCCTATGGCGATTATCCACACGGCGACCCCGAGGCCGTTTCCATCGGGTGATCCGGCAGGGACGCAGGCGTCCTCAGCTATGGTCTCGCTGCCTGCCGATGCCGTGCCCGCAGGCTGGGAGTAGTTGAAATTCACGTCCCGGGCGACGTTGAAGAAGTCCCGGGCGGATTCCCCGAACTGCTGCGCTGACAATGGGTGCCCCTAAAGCAGTCTTGGTGGATACTGGCGCTAGCCTCGCTGAATCGTCAGGCTGCCGCCGACGTTGTACTGATCACGGCCTGCGATCCCGGTCTGCTGAATCCGGGCATCCGGCGTAGGCCCAGTGAGCCGCGCGAGTTGCGCGGCGAGCAGTCCGACGGCGGCTGCCGCCTCGGGGCTGGCCTCTGCTATCGCTTTCAGCAGCACAGCCCACTTGGCGGCCTCGTTGTGACGCTGAGACGGGCTGGCCTTCAACCTGGCGTAGCTGGCGTCAAGCTCACCCTCCAGCCCGGCCTGACCCTTGTGGCTGCGGAAGAATTCCGCCAGCTTCGCGCGGGCATCCTCCCACGCACTGGTCGTCATCGCGCCTACCAGCGCCTGCGCGGCAGGCAATACGAGGTCCACCACAGATGATCACCTGCTTAATGGGAGCTGGGGAGATTTCCCAGGAAAGCATGCGCTGGAACGCGCAGCTAGCCCATGCTAGCGCCGCCTCAGAGAAGAATGCGGTCGACGCGCCGGTAAAACCGCATTTGAGTCGAGGCGCCCGAATCCATAGAGGCGGTAAAGGTTCGACAAGGCACGTGAGCTGACGACAATTAATAGGTATTGAAAGAGGGAACACTAATCGCCAGATTATCCCCTTGCGTCTCACCTTCCCCCGGTGATGCTTACTTCCCGCTGAACAAGAGACGCATCTGCAGGTTCTAGGTGCCAGCCGGTGACGCGTCTGCTGCAGAGAACGTCTGTTCGGGGGAATCGCAGCGTAGCAGCCAGCGGCGGACGCTGGTAGGCGCGGTCAGCGAATGCCTCTTGCGGGATAATCCGAGGCTGCTGGCAGATCAAATTCGGGCGCTGCCGGACAATCCCGTGGTCGAGGATCCGGCCGACTCGAACGAGCGTGGCGATATCGGCAGGATCATCCTCGCGAAGTATTCCGAACCCCGCTGCCACAACGACTTCAACAGCGGGCCGCCGTTGGCCGACGGGGAACAGTCGATGTCGCCCACCTCAGTAAGCTGCGATCATGTCAGCCCGGGACCCCTCTGCCGACGGCTCGGGCGAGCGCGCCCACGCTTCAGCCGTGGACGTTGCGCGTCTGCCCTGGGCCTTCACCCAGCAAGACCCGCTGAGCATCGGTGAGTTCATCCGGGCGGCCAAAGACCGCGGGGTGGACCTCAACGAACTCAAACTGCGGCAGCTTTACAAACGCGGTGTGCTTGCACCGCTCGTTGTACTCACCGCGACGAGCCGCGCCGCCCCTCAGCCCGTCACAGGACCGGAGCCAGCGACACGCGGCACCTGGCTTACAGAACTGAGGGCCGCCCGGGACGACGGGCGGCTGATCGACCTGGCCACCCAGCCGTTCCTCCCCCGTCTGCCGTTCACTAGGCTGCGGGACGCAAAGCGCGGCTGGTGGAGCGGCTTGCTCTACTCGCATCACCAGCTCGCGCTGATCCCGCACCTTACGGGCTACTTGAGCCAATGCCGGTATTCGTACTGCGACAACCGGGTCTATCCGGCGCTGCCGGAGCCCGGAGCCTTCCTGACTGCCCAGGCACCGCAGTACCGCCGCATCGCGCTGATGGCCACGGCGCTGGAGGTGCGGTACCTGCCGGTCATCGACCCGGACTACGTCCATCTCGTGAACGCCGAGTTCGGCCAGGGTCCGGCATGCGACCGCCCTGCCGAGGTTATCGCTGCTGAGATCGCCCGCGCCGGGCCTGGGCTCGACGAGGGCGACGGGGATACTCCCGCGGACGCCGGCGAATGTCTGTGCGCTTCGCTGAAGCGGTCACGGCTGCAGGCACGGCGACCACGACGGCGGCTGGCTCGGCGGCATCCGCGAGTACGTCCCCGACGCCGGTCCCGGTACCCAGCAGCCGCTTCCTCTGAGCCGGCCCGGCCGCGGCACCTGCGCCGCATTGTGCCGTAGAACTCGATGCTGCCTAAGGCCGTCAAAATGACGCCTGCATCGAGGCCGCCAGGCTGCAAACCCGAGTCTCAGGATTCACGGGGGGTGGTTCAACAACGGCTGATTGTGCAGCGCAAACTACAGCATGTGACTGGAGGGCGCTCTTCTCCTGCCGGATCGCCGGTTCCGAGCGCCGACAGCTCGATCCAGCGCTGGCCTAGGGCCTTCGTGTGCGAGTGTCCTTTCACGAGAACCAGTGACATGGCCTTGCTGACCATCACACGATGGCCCTCCATGCGCAAGACAATCACGCAGGCAAGGGCCGGACATTCACGCCACCGCCGGGACGTCCGTGAGGGCGAGGAGGTCTCCCAGGTGGCCTACGCCTGGTTCGCACAGGCCGGCCAGCGCGTTCTTATCCAGGGTGCAGCGGTAGCCGGCTTCTCTGCTCAGCGCATTGTTGAGGGCTGCTTGGCTGGCGGGCGATAGCACCCAGCCGAGCGGCGCGGAGATCTGCGGTACCACGGCGGGGGCGACCAGGAAGAGCTGGTCACCCACGACCTGGTGCGTCTGCATCAGCGCTGCGGTGCAGGCGTCGTCGTTTTGGGGACAGGCCAGCCACTGGCCGTTCCCGATCATGTCGCCGATCCGCTGCAGCAGCGTGTCGGACACCGCAAGATTGGCGGGAGCGGCCGACTCGGTGTTCAGCGGCAGTATTGGTTCCGCCGTGAGCGGCGGAACGGGCGCCGGGACGGCGGCCGGCCGGGGGCTGTTTCCCAGGTACATGACAAGCGGCACGACCAGGGTGGCCGGCCCGCCTGACTGCCGCGCCTGCGCGAGCGCCCGGGCGTTGAACGCGCGCAGCTGGCTGGTGACGGCGGGGAGCAGGTCGGCGACGGTGATCAGGCCGCTGCTGTCGGCGTACCCGCCGTCAACAAACTGACCGACCGGGACGCCCTGCTGGTCACCGCAGCCGGTGACGACGCCGGAGGGCGTGACGAAGGGGAACCGTGCCGACAGCATCGCCGCGGTCACGGCGGCGATGCCGCGCTGGCAGCCCAGCCGGGCGAAGAAGTCGTAGCTGCCGCCGCCGGTGACAGAGGTCTGCAGGTCGCAGGTCAGCGGAGACGCCTGCGGTGAGCCGGCGGGCTGCACGGGGCCAGCGGCGGAGCCGGCTGCGGCGGGCAGCGCGCGGTCGGCGATGATGGCCCGGCAGCCCGAGCCGACGGTGGTGGAATTGAACAGCAGCCGCCATGGGAGCGCCGCCTTCTGCAGCGGGAACGGCTGCCTGAGCATGGGGTCCTCGTTGCTCCAGGCGCTCTCGATCAGGCCGGCACGGTCAGCGAACGGCTGGCCGGCGGGCAGCTGCGCGGCGGGCAGGTCCAGCCCGGTGTAGCCCGCGATCAGGTCGTGCAGCAGCAGCCCGTCCAGGCCCGCCGCCAGCGCATCGGGGCCGGCGATGCGGGTGATGTCGGCGCCGGCCGCGGTATCCGGGCCGCCGCTGGCGGCATGTTCACTGTCCAGCACCGCCATTCCTACTGACCCCCCGCTTACGCTGCTGACGGCGAAGATGTCGTGCCGCCCGCACGGGGTGTCCGCGAACATGGCCATGGCGTGCTCGGCCCACCAGGCAGCGCGGATCCCGCCGCCTGCCGCGGCCACCAGGATGAGCGGCTGGACGCGCACCGGCGCGTTGCCGGCGGGCAGGGCACATGTCGCGGTGTCCTTCTGGTCGGCCAGCCATGAGCTCAGCGCGTTCACGAAGGTCGTGCCAGGCGCGTCCCAGTCCTGGGTGGCGGTCGCGGCCGGGACCGGGCCGCGGGCCACGTGGAGCAGCGACTTGGAGTCGGCGATCCCGCCCAGCACGCCGACGGCGACAATGACCGACAAGACGGGGGTGACGTTCAGCCGCAGGATCCGGAACAGCGGCACCGGCCGCCGGGTCTGCGCAGCGTAGGCGAGCACCGCCAGGACCACCGTCAGCGTGCCCAGGGCGATCACCACGGTGCCCAGGACCCCCAGCCAGTGCGCGGCCGACAAAGGCCAGAACAGCAGCCATCCGACCGCGACCAGGAACGGCGCGCCCGCCACCAGCCACGGCCAGGAATTGGCCCAGGCCGAGCGATCCGGCAGCGTTCCCCGCCGGGCGCTGTCGGCGAACCGGGCGGCCGGCGACCGCCTGCCTGGCCGGTAGGGACCCGCCAGGCGGCGCAGCAGCGCACGCACCGGGCCGTTTGCCGCCGGCCATGTCAGCGTCGCAAAGGCGAACCCGAGCGCCACGGCCGCCCAGGACACGGCAGCGTACCAGCCGCCGGCGAGGAAGGCCGGCGCGGTGAAAGAGCGCACGAGCCCCAGGCCGGGGACCGCGACGGCCGCAGCGGCGAGAATGTCTCCGGCCGTCCGGACGCTGGCCACCTTCCTGGCCGCCTCGTCTTCCGGAACCTTGGGCAGAGGGTGCCCCAGCGCCCGCACCGAGTCGAGCCCCGTGTCCAGGTGGCTGGTCACTTCCTTGACGCCCTCGCCACGGATCCGTTTCTTCAGCCAGGTCCACAGCCCCGACAGTGCACGGTCCCCGGGCGAGCGGGAGAACCAGGCGATGGCCAGCGAGCTGACGCCGATCGCAAGCGGAACAGCGGCGGCCACCGCCAGCCTTGCCCAGCCCACCTCCGCGCCGCCAGTCAGCCGCAGCAGTACCGCGAGCATGACCAGGGCCACCGGGATCCCGAGCCAGGGCAGGTAAGCCGGATCACGGCGGCGGTCCGTCCCGCTGTACTTGTCCATCGCGCGCCTGGTGCGCATCCGGCCCAGGAAAATCAGCAGCACAGCCAGCAGTGCCTCGGCCAGCACTGCCACCACCGCCGGCTCCCAGCCGTTCCCGGCGAGCCAGGCCCTCGAGACATCGGGCATCTGCTCCAGGATGTCCGACCCCTTACCCGCCGCGATCACGGTCACCAGCGCCACCAGGACCACCGAGTACCGCTGGACCCCCAGGGCCGATGCCGCCAACCCGATCGCCCGCCGGCCGGCCCCGACATCCCACGCCAGGTAGGCCACGCGCACTAGCAGGACCAGCGCCGTCAGCCATTTCGCCGCGGTGACCGCGTGCAGCGCGACGGCAAGCGGGTCACCCGGCTCCCAGCGGCGCGTGATCACGGCGAAGACCGCCGCCGCAATCACGTCCTGCAGGACGTGCACGGCCACCAGCGCAAGCAGCAGCCACCTCGCGGGCTCCGTTCGCCTGCGGGACTGCGGGGAATTGCCGGTGTGCGGTCTGTAGCGGGGCAGCAGGATAAATCCGACCGCCGCGTATCCCGCGACAAACAGCACGTCGAAACCCAGGTACCACCACAGCCAGAGGGTAAGGTCGTGAGGCGCAGCGAGCTGGCTAAGCGGGCCTGCAGCTCCCGCCCAGGCGGCAAGCGCCTGAGTCGTCGTCGTGACATTCGCGATCCCTGTGAGCTGCCCGAATCCGAACAGCGCTGACACGGTGGTCCCGCCAGTCGGGGTTGCCTCCGCGACGATTGCGCCAGCCTCGCTCATGGCCACATAAGCCGCGGCAGCAAGGCTCAGCCCGGCAAGCGCCAGCCACGCCCGTCCGCCGGGCGCCCGCAACTCTGGCCCGGCCCGCCCCGCCAATATCCGGAATCCGCCTCGGCTCATTCCGCCCCCAAGAGCTCCGCTTATCAACAGGATTGCGCAAGCATGGATAAGCAATAGCGCTATTAGCGCTGGATTGTATACCACGCAGGGGATCGGTAGTTATGCTTTTTTCGCCAGGCTTCCCTTTCGTAGGGCTGGCTAGGAAGCGGTCGGTGTCTTGGCCGGCGGATTCGCCGCTGCTGGGTTGCACCGGCGGGCGCCACCGTGAAAGTAGCTGGTGGAGCGACGCTAAAAGGTGTCGGTAAGGTCGCACGCTGGGCCATGAACTCGGCAGGCAGGATACCCGGCGGAAATACAGGCGGAGCGCACCGATGAACCAGCCATGGTAGCAGGGGCAGCCGCCAAGGCGGCCAGGGCAATTTACCTAGGATTGACCGCGGCTAAGGCGATGGCGCGCCCGGTCGCAGCAGAACCGGCGGCCTGCTCGGTGGCCTCGGGCTGGCGTGTCGTCAGAGCGCCGCGCAGGTTCTTCCCCGGTGTGCTAGGGCCTTGCCTCGTGCGCGCTGATCTCCGGCCGCTCACGAACAGCACCGGCACGCGCAAGACCGACATCATCAACCGTGCCGTAGCTGATTGCCAGGATGGCAGGTTCGCCCGTCAGCAGCCATCGGTGGCGTAAGGCAATCACGTGAGGAACCAGGAAGCCGGTCGACGGCGACGCGACAGCGGTGAACCAGTCTGCCCTGAAGGTTCGCAGCCGCTGCAATCTTGCCTGTGGTTACTGCTGCACGCATGAGAACCCGGATCAGACCTGGCATCGCCAACCAGAAGACGTGCGCGGGAAGACTGCAACTAAGGCTGGCGGCCAAACCTCCTGTAACGCTCTCACCAGTGCGGGCACCTTCGAATTCCCTCTGACGATGGGATCGTCTGCGCGATTTGGCTTTCTCCGATGGTTAAGCGTGCTGCGCTTAAGTATGCGATAGTGACATCTCGTCTCGACGTTCTAACACTGCGCAACTGCCGCATCGCGTTGCGTTCTGGATTGGCCGCGCAATACCGTGCCGTGACACGCGCCTGGGGAAGCGGGCGCTGGTCGGTCAGTGGGGGGACCATTAATGCCGCATGGACCTGTCTTGAGCGAGGTGGTCGTTGCTGCCTTTCGGCTCGCGGCGAGGGAGCTGCCGCCAGGATTCCCGCTGGCCACCAGCCGGATCCTGGTCGCGCTCACCCGAGTAGACATGGCCAGCGACTGGCAGCGCATCTCCCTCTACACCGGCGATCCACTGCGCACGGACGCGGCCGGGGTTTATGACGACCCGTACCGGACAGGCCCCGCGAGCCCGGCTGCGGGATGGCCGGACGGGGTTCTCGCGCCGAATAGCTTGCCGATGTGGGAGGGCGTCCCGGTCTCCGAGCGCCTCGCGGCTGCCCTGTCGCTCGCCGACCGGATATGCGACGCCTACCGGCTGGGCCCGGCCCCCAGTGGCGCGATGGCCCTGGCGCTGGTGGCCGATCCGGGGAACGGGGCGGCGCGCGTGCTGCTGCGCTCGGGTTCGATCACGCACGGCCAGCTGCTGGACCTTATCCAGGCCGACCTGCTGGGCACGCACCTGGAGGGCCTGGGCAGGCTGCTGGCCTCGGCAGGTCCCCGCCTAGGCGCGCCGGGCCTCGCCACCGGAGCAGCACCGGGCACCGCAGGGAGCCGCACCGCACCTCGTACCCCAGCGGCACCGGCTGCCACACCGGCCGCTGTAGCCTCCAACCTGGCAGCGGCCGCGCGCCGCACGAGGCACTCCACCCGACGTCCGTGGACGACGCGCAAGTGGCGGCTGCTGTCCGCCGCCTGCCTTGCGCTCATCGCGGTCGGGCTGTTCTGGCACCGGCAGTTCTTCCCGCCGCCGACTCCGCTGGTCCTGCCGCCGTACCCGGTTCCGGCCGTGGCGCACGAGATGCTGGCGACGGCACAGCTGCCTGGCGCCGGGTCCGGCGGATGGCTGCAGATGCAAGACGGCCCGCCCAGCAGCGGCCTGTTCGTCGGCACCGGCCGGTTCCGGGCCGACCTGCGCCGCCTGGAGTTCACCGGGGCCTGGCAGCGCTCCTGGCTCACTCCCGCTGGTGACGGGGGGGTCGAGGTGACGGCCTATGAGGTCCGCACCCGGGCATTCGCCCCGACTGCCCTGGCGTCGGGCTGCCAGCCACAGCAGGACGTGCCGCTCCCCGGCACGCTGACCGCCGGCTACGTGAACAGGAGCGCGGGATCGGCCGAGGCCTGTGCGACAGCCATCCGCGGCCGGACCGCGATCGCCATCGACGTCTGGTCCGCAAAGCCGCCGGCGAGCACCATCGCATGGGACGACCTCAAGGCCACCATGGCACGGCAGCTGCCCCGGGTGCCGGAGACCGCGCCGGACCTGCCCATCCCGTGGGGACAGATGGATGACCTCCGGACGGCAATCAACTCCGCGCTGATGGGCATCGTGCTGGGCGTCCCCATCCTCCTCGGCCTGGGCACCGTGCTGCGTGACCGCTCGGCATGGCGCAGGCTGCGGTCGGGCTGGGCCTTCTACAAGTCCCGCCAGAGCTTCTCGGTGGACCGGCTGGTCAACGTCCGGCTGGCGCGGCACGGGGCGCTGACGCTGCTGCGGCTCGCCGTCCTGACGTGGACCATGCGGACGACTGAGGACTGGCACCTGAACTTCTGGCAGTCCGGGGGTCTCCTGGCCGGCGTCATCGCCGCCACGATCGCCGTCGAGTGGCTTGTCCGCCGCCGCAGTCCCGCGCCCTGGCGGCCGACGGTCTTCTCCGGCGGCCGCTGGGTCGCCGGGGCGGTCAGCCTGGTGTTCACGATCGCCATCGCTGGGGCGGGCATCTTCCTGGCGCTCGCGGGCGCCATGTTGCTGGCGTTCGGGACGGGCCCAGACGGGTCGGATCTCCTCGTCACCCAGGTAGGCCGGGTGCTGCCCGTTGCCGGCGTCATCTTGATCTTCGCGGCCCTGGTGCCGTTCATGCTCGCCCGCCGGCTGGGCATGCGGGCGCTGCGGAACCAGGCCGGGCAGCAGCGTTCCCCTGATGAGGAGCGGCATCCGGTCCTGTTGCTGCGGTCCTTCGCCGACGACCGGCGGCTGCTGCGCGCCCGCCGCTTCGACCGCGCCTCGATCGTGGAGCGGCTGTGCATGCGCCGTTTCGAGCGGTTCGAGGAGGTCACTGCCTCGGCACTCGCCGTGTACGGGCCGGTACTCGCGCTCAGCCAGGTGGGAGAGAAGCTGCCGCCGCCGCTGGGGGCGGAGCGCCGCAGCTTCGGAGACGACTGGCAGGTCCGTATCCGGTCGCTGATGGGCTCCGCGCGGCTGATCTGCGTCACGGTTGGCAGGTCGGAGTACCTGAATTGGGAAATCGAGCGGATCCGGGACGCTGGCCTGCTGGACCGGGCCATCTTCGTGCTGCCGCCGACGGGGCAGGCGGAGCAGCGGCGGCGCCTCGCCGTGCTCGCCCAGGCCCTCAAGATCGACTTCGCCCGGCTGGATCAGACCTGGCCGGGCAGCGACGTGCTCGCCGTCGTATTCCCCGACAGCGCCACCCCCGTCGTCATCACGGGCCGCGCGCAGAATGACGTCGGCTACGAGGCGGCGATCGGCGCGTGGGCGATCGCCATCACCGGCGACAGCCGGAGCTTCCCGGCCGACCTGCGCCGCCTGTCCGGCATGCTCGCCGCGTACATGACATCGGATCGGGCACCGGAACCCGGGCTGGCGCCCCTTCCGAAGCGCCGGGCACCCAAGCCCGTCGTCTTCGACAAAGGCAAGGCACCGGTCTACAAGCCATGGTCGCGGCGGATGCTGAGCTGGCGGGTACTGCCGTGGACGCTGTCTGTCATCATCATCCCGGCCGTCGGCAAGCTCGCCTTCGCCAACGACTTCCCCGAGGCCTCCCTGCAGGCGAAGTACAACGCGACGTACCTGGCCAGGGACTCCGGCTCCGGCACGCTGTACGCCGTGCTCGGCAACTACGCGATCGCCAAGGTCAACTTCGGCGCCCAGACCCTGCAGGAGGTCGCCGAGAGCAAGGACTACGTAAACTCCCTCATCGTCTCCGGCCAGGACGGATACTACGCGTCCCTGGGAACCGGCCGGGTGGGGCGCATCGACCTGGCCACCGGGCGGACGCTGTGGGACCGGGCGGTGCCCATAGGCAGCCGCTCCCCGGTCCTCGCCGACGGACGGGTCGCCGTCGTGTCACCCGGGACGGGCGAGGTGATCGAGCTGTCGACAGCCGACGGGCACGTGATCACGCGCCGCGCCCTGGCCGGCACTCCGTTCGGTATCACGGCGCTCAGCCAGAAGCTGTACGTAGTCCTGGCCGGCGCCGGGCAGGTCGCTGAACTTGACCCGAGGACGCTCGCCACGGTGGCGACCGTGAAGGTGCCGGCCGGCCCGCGGCAGATCTTCACCCAGGGCAGCCGGGTATGGGTGCTGTGCCTGCTCGCGCATGAGCTGGTCTCTCTCGGGCCGGGGCAGCAGCCGAGGTTCACGCTCAGCGACCAGGGCCCTTACGTCTCCGCCTCGGGCGGCTGGCTTGCCATCCAGGGGCAGGAATGGGTGACGATCCTGTCCCCCGCTGGCATCATCACCAGGGTCCCGCTCACTCCGCCCGACATCAGCTCAATGGAGGTTCAGCCGGACGGGTCCGTTATCGTCGGGTACGACTCAGGAGAAATCGACAAGCTGGGGCCGGTGAAGTCATGAAACGCGCCCTCGCCGTGGACGCTTTCCGACGCCCCGTACGGAATGGTCGAAGCCTACCGTCACGGACCTGTCAGCAAGAGACGGCGCGGTCCGCAACATGACGCGAGGCTACGGCGTCGCTATTCGCCCGCCGGGCTACGACGACTCTATTCAGTATCCAACCGCCGCCGGCAACTGAGGCGGGCGGGAACAGAGGCGGACTCGGGACGCTATCCGCAATGCCGCCTTCGGTGACTATTCCGCAGGGTGCGGACTGATCATGATGTCGATGACGGCGCCGGATACGTCCATCTCGATATGGACGGGCTTATCGCCCGCTTTGCAGGAGACCTGCCATGTGGTGCCTTCGTCCCCTGTGCCGGACACGGTGATACGGGCTCCGGCGGGGGCGGTGACGGGGACCTGCGCGTCCCGGGCGGCTTCGATGGCGCGCCCGGCGGCTTCCTGGGCCTTCTGTATGCGCTCCGAGCGAGGCCGGGATACCGGGGCGCGACCAGGCACATCGGTCCGGGCGCTGCCAGCAGGGATCACGAACCGTGTCGGCCGACGTTACCCGGCCCCAGTTACGGCTAGCGCATGATCTCAACGCCACGGACCTACACCATTACCATTGATCGCCGAATCCCCTTTTCGGCCGATCACCCAGACGCCCTCGACCATGGTGGTCTAGACCTATACCTGCCGATGTTTGCTCCATGTTTGCTCGGATGCCCCGGTACGCCCCGGCAGCATCCGGTATCCGCAGCGCGCTGCAGATACCGGCGACCGGACAAGATGGCAGCTCCTGGCACGTGTCGGCATCGTCCGATACCAGGTCAGAGGGGAAGATTGGAACAGAGCAGCGGACTCTTAATCCGCGGGTTCGGGGTTCAAGTCCCTGGCGGCGCACCCGTACTGACCTGGGGTTTATCGCTCCACGTCCTTTTTTATGTGCCCGTTTTGTCCCCGTGCTGGCTCCGTGCTCGCTCGTGAGATCGGACCGGGTCGTCGCAAGGTGGCCACGCCTCAGCCGAACCGGATGGCGGCGCCGGAAGCCAGCCTCCTCAGTCAGGGACGGCCAGCGCTGTCGTTGAACCTCGTGACCAGCTGGGCGAAGGCGGCTACGTCACGGTCGTCCCAGTCGGTCAGCCGCTCGGCGAGACGATCCCGGACGGCCCTCGCGGCCACGTCCAGGTGCTGCCTCCCGGCAGCCGTCAGGGTCAGCACGTAGCCCCGGCGGCCCGGCCGTTCTCCGTCCCGGCGCAGCAGTCCGGCCGAGATCAGCTGCTCAAGCTGGCGGGACAGGGTCGACTTGTCCAGACCGAAGTGCGAAGCCAGGTCGGCCGCGCGCATCCCCGGCGTGACGTCGACCCGGGTTAGCAGTGTGTAGGCGACCAGGGACAAGCCTGGATGGAGGTGATCGCCCACATCGCGGGCCCGCCGGGACAGCGTGGTCAGACCCTGGTACAGGTCATCAAGGGCAGCTTCGCGAGCCATTTCTCCCCCATCTTTGAGTTGCAGAATACAACCCCGACGCCTAGAGTTGCAAATACCAACCCTATACGGGCAGCACCGGGCTACCGGGTGAAGGAGCACATCATGAGCACACTCACCACCAATCCCGTGCAGACTGCGGGCACCCTCACCGGACCATCGGACCGGCTGGTGTACGCGATCGTCGGCTTCGACGGGTCAGCCTCGTCGTTGCGCGCCCTGGACGCGGCCGCCTGGCTGCTGAACGACCGGCCCGGCGGCATGGAGATCGTGTACGTGGCGCACCTCCCGGCCATGGCCGCCGCCAGTCTCACCGGCGAGGCCTCCGACGACGTACTGCACAGCTTCGATGACAACACGCGCGATCTATCCGAGAAGGTCCGCGCTCACCTGCAGGCCTCTCACCTCAGGGGCGCCGCGCACCGCTGGCACTTCCAGCGCCGCAACGGCGCGATCGTGGACAACCTGATCGCGGCGGCAGACGAAAAACGTGGCGAGCGCGGGCCTGACGCCGCAGTGATCCTCATCGTCGGACGGTCCGAGCACGGATACCATCACGACCTCGGCTCTGTCCCCAGCGCCCTGGAATGGCACGTTCACTACCCGGTGATCATCATCCCGTGACCCCAAGAGCGGCTGCCAATCCCGCAACATGCCGTTCGGTCCGGGCGGCTTCAGTCTGCGGTCGCCGCTAGTCCTGGGTACTTTCGCAGAGAAACTTGAGGCTGATGTTCCACAGATCGTGACCGCGGTGCATGTGGCCGGGATTGGTGTTGGCGAGTCTCCTCGGGTTGGCCCCGGTGCCGGTCTCTTCCATGACCACGTAGGTGCTGCTCTCGTCGCGCGGCTCGAGCAGCCAGGTGTGGTAGGCCAGCCACTGGTCTGTCTCGCCGTACCAGCCGATGCGGGCGGTGGGCTCGAATTCGTGGACGGTGCTGTGGATGTGCGCGCCGAAGGTGATCCAGTCGAACGTCACGCCGGCGCCGAGGAGCCTGCTGGGGGCGTTGACCGTGATGTTGCGGGCGTTGCTGTACCAGTCCGGCCAGGCGGTGGCGTGGACGAGGTGCTCCCAGATCTTTGCCGGGGGCGCGGCGATCACGATGTCGTTGTGGGCGAAGAGGTCGGCCTGCTCGGGCACGATGCCCTCCGGCCAGCGAATGTGCGCCGAGCGGTGCTGGATGTCCTCAATGACTGACATGATTGCGCCTCCATTCGGCGAGTACCCGCACCAGCCGGCAACGGGATCAGGGCGATTCGCGGGTCTGGTCCTCCCAGTAGAAGCCGACGACCGTCTTTTCCGCGAGGCGAAGGTACCGGTGCACCGAGTTCTGGCTATCAGGCTGCACCCTGTGCTGCTCGATGATGCCACCGTCTACTCCGTCCCACACCGCCCACCAGATTGCCGACGGGACGTATTCCTGGTCGAACTCGACGCGCAGGTCGATGTTATCCACCCGGCGCATGACCGCCCTGCGGTACTGATGCTGCTCCGCGGTTACCTCGCCCTCGTAGTGGAATGTGGTTGCGTATTCCAGGGAAAGCGTCTCCCCCGCAGACAGCGTCCTGGCGAGCGGAATGCGGAGCACGTAGGGGCCGTCCTTGACCTGGCTGCCGGGGCCGACCGGCGCCTCGCAGCCGTGGCCGACCCGCAGTGTGAGCGCCGACGTGTCGTAGATGTACGGGATGCTGTCCAGCCCGTCGCGGAGCGCCTCGAGCACCTGTATGGTCCGGACCCCGCCAATCCGTCCGTCGGCTCTGACGAAGGCGTGGTCGTGCAGCGAGACCGTCTGGTGGCCGGGAGGGCCGAGCAAGGCGGCTACCTTATCCGCAGTGTCCGGACGGATAGCCCGGATGCCCGTGAGCATGCGCACTCGGGGGGACCCCTCCCACAGCCGCCACAGTTGATCCTGCTCGGCGGCGGGCAGCGCGAAGGCGTCTATGAACAGATCGAGGGTCGCCTTGCTGAGCAGCCTGCCGGACAGCGCGCGGGCGGCCGTGTCTTTCAGCTGGCGGGGCAGCAAGTCGCCGTCCCTGCGCCGCCTCGGATGCTGCCACAGATGCCGGGCGAGCACCTCCGCCACGGCGAGTTGGTTGACCTGGCCATGCCGGGTGCGCTCGGCGTACTGCTCCCAGGTGCGCCGAGGCCGGCCGGGCCGGAGCAGGAGTTCACGCAGGTACTCCGCAGCGGCCTGCCGGGCAAGGTCATCGGGGGCAGAGTGCGAGCGATCGAGACCGTGGCTGGCCATAGGCGCCTCTCGGCGGTTCGAGTCGGGCGGTGCGAAATAAGTGCGACATTTAGTCGCTATCGTATGGGCCGCTGGTCCCGTCGAGGGGGTGGGATCAACAGACGAAAATTAGCTAGATGGTCACGGGCGCTGCGCATCCTGCCGCCGAGGCCGCCGGTGTCCGCACAGCGCCCGCCCGGCCGGATGCTAACCCCTTGTGGGCGTTCCCCGGGGCCGATATCGTGACCGCACGCGGCGGTACCGCGCCACACGGTGCCCCCGTCCGCGGCTGGCTGCTCGCCGCTCGGCTATCCCCCCCGGCTGAGCGGCAGTGAGCTGCGGTACCGTCGCGCTCTCGGTATCTGCCGATATTCGCCGTTCCCTGGAGACTCAGTCCTCCAGCTCGGAGGTCCAGACCACAACCTTGGTCCGGTCGCCGCGGAACAGGTCACGGGCGTATTCAAGCGGCTCACCGGAACGGGCGTACGCGATGCGCTCGACCAGCATCAGCGGCGCGCCCTCGGGGACCTCGAGCGCTTCGGCCTCGCGTACTCGTGCAGTCACCGGTTCCAGGCTCTCCCTGGCACGGTGCGGCCGCAGGCCGTACCTGACCTCGAGCAGCTCATACAGCGAGCCGTCGAGCCGCGAGTCCAGCATGCCGGGAAACCGGTCAGCAGGGAAAAGCGAGCGCTCAAGAACGATCGGCTTGCCGTCGGCGAGCCGGACCCGCTGGACCTCGCACACCAAGTCGTCCTTGCCGATCCGGAGGGCCGCCGCAGCAGCCGGCCCGGCTGGGTGCTCGCTGGCGAACAGCACCCGGGCACCGGCGATCATCCCGTGACGGCGCAGTCGCTCGGAGAACCCTGCCAGGCTCGTCAGGTCCTGCTCCAGCTTGGGCGCGGCGACAAAAGTCCCGCCGTGCCTGCCCACCGCCTTGGTGACCAGGCCGCGGCGGGTCAGCTCGGCAAGCGCGTGCCGCAGGGTCATCCGGCTGACGTCGAACCACTTGGCCAGATCATGCTCGGAGGGCAGCTTGTCGCCGGGGACCAGTGCGCCCGCGGCTATCTCGCTGGCCAGCCAGTCCTCGATCTGAGTGTGCAGGGTGGCACCTGGCCTGCGGACGATCTCGGGTGGCCGCCCCGTGCCGGTCCGCAGCACGGGGCGAATGCGGCGGCGCCCGGTCCGCGGCGGTGGCGCCATAGCCGAATCTCCCCTGTTGCCAGCCCTCGGACGGTGCTCAGCTGTCGGGCTGCGGTACGGCGCTGGCTTCGGCCGCCAGCGGGTCGTCCGGGTACGGCGCGGTCACCTGCGGGAAGGTCTTGCGCCGCCCGACACAGAGATAGTAGATGGCCCCGACCAGCACGATGACGATGGCCACCGTCCACAGGATCGGGATCTTGTTCAGGAAATCCCAGCCGAAGGTGAGAAGCCCGCCGGTCTGCTCAGGCTTGGGGTTGCTCGCCGGCCGCGGCCAGGCGAAGTTGATCAGCATCGCCCCGCCGTAGAGCAACGCAATGACATTGACCAGCAGACCCCAGCGGCCGAGCCGGAACGGCGCGCTCGCCTTGGGCCAGCCGCGTGCGCGAGCCCGCATGATCACGATGTTGCCGAGGAAGTAGCTCAGGTAGATCATGCCGGTCGCCGCGATCGCGATCGTCCCGGCGCCCGAGTACTTGATGAAGGGCACAGCGGCCAGCGCCGCGACCACGATGCAGGTCCAGACCGGCGTGTGCAGGCTGGGCGACACCTTGCCCAGTAGCCCGGAGATGGGCAGCTGGTTGTCGCGTGCCATCCCGAAGCAGAGCCTGATCGTCGCCGCCAGGATGGACAGGCAGCAGACGAAGATGGCCGCGGAGACCACGAACAGGTACAGCGTCGCGAAGCCGGTGGAGAAGTTCGCCTCGATGATCTGCGCGGGCCCGTACCCGTCCTTGACCGCGGTACCCAGATTCGGGATCGCCACCAGCGTGGCCAGCAGGAACACGCCGCCGATGATGAACGCGCCGATGACGGAGTACAGCACCGCCTTGGGCGCGGCCCGGCGCGGGTCGCGGGTCTCCTCGGAGAGAGTGGACGCGGTGTCGAAGCCGTAGATCACGAACAGGCTCATGAACATGGCGGCGAGGAACGAGCTCGGCCCGACGTGGAAGCCCGCGCTGTTGGTCACCACATGGAAGCCCTGGTGGTTGTGGAACGCCAGCAGCACGAGCGCGAACACGAACATGCCGAGGATCTCGAAGATCACGCCAGTGTTGTTGATGACCGCGACAAGCCGTACGCCGTAGATGTTCAGAATCGCGATGACGACCAGCGTGATGAGCGCCACGACCAGCTGGGTGTTCAGGCTGGCGCCGTTCAGTGAATGCCAGCCGAGCCCGTTCAGCGCGGGGATCAGTGCCAGTGGCAGCGTCGCCACGACGGCGGTGACGGTCAGGATGCCGGCGAACAGGTAGATCCAGCCGGTGAACCAGGAGTAGCTCCGGCTCGCGAGGTACTTCGTCCACTGGAAGACCGAGCCGGCCACCGGGAAGTGGCTGGAGACCTCGGCGAAGTTCAGTGCGACGATGAACTGGCCGAGTGCCACGACCGGCCAGGTCCAGATGAATACTCCGCCGAGGGTGGTCAGGCCAAGCGCGAACAGCGTGAAGATGCCGGTCGACGGCGAGATGTAGCTGAAGGCGACAGCGAACGAGCTGAACAGTCCTAGTGAACGCTTGAGTTCCTGCTTATAGCCGAAGCCAGCCAGGTCGGCGGAGTCCCGCTCGTGCCCGCCGGAGACGTCGGTGTCAGTGCTCATTGAGGGCCTCCCCTTCACAACCGACGGGACTGCCGTTTGGGGCGAAAGCGTACGTCTGCGACAGCAAACTGTCTAGACCTTTTTAGGGACGGAATGGTAAAACCCGTAATAGGTTCAGACAATTAAGGATGCGGAGGTGGTCCGCGCGGAACCCGACGACCTCTTCGACCGGACAGTAAGCCTGGCCCTGCGGCCGCGTACGGTGCACGAACTGCCCGGCGGGCTGACCAACCGCAACTACAAGGTGACGACGCCTGACGGCAGCTTTGTCGCCCGCATCTCCGGTGCCGGCAGCGAACTGCTCGCGATCGACAGGGATTGCGAGTACCGGAACTCGGTGGCCGCGGCGGCCGCTGGTGCGGGACCGCCGGTCGTGGAGTACCGCCCGCAGGACAGCATGCTGATCATCGGCTACATCGAGGGGCGCACGCTCGGCAGCGCGGACGTGGCCGAGCCCCGTACGATCACGCGGATCGCACGGGCATGCCGTCGGCTGC
>Ga0210396_10002048_pt1 | contig 20818 bp, 20 predicted proteins | sample IncBWH17OmetaG_FD_155466 | JGI IMG/M metagenome (GOLD analysis project Ga0210396, IMG submission 155466) | Forest soil microbial communities from Barre Woods Harvard Forest LTER site, Petersham, Massachusetts, United States - Inc-BW-H-17-O ... | reverse complement strand
TGGTCGATCAGCGCGCCAAGGGTGTGTGCCTCGACACGGTGAGGCTCGTGGGAGTCGATTTGTCGGGCTCGCACCTGGAGCACCTGAGGATCCTCCATGCGGCTCTGAACGACTGCGATCTCGCCAATCTGAACGCACGCGGCGCTCAGTTGAAGAGCGTGACCATCGAAGGCAGCCGCCTGACGGGCATCGATCTGTCAGAGGGGGTGCTGACAGACGTCGTGCTTCGCGGCTGCCGCGTAGATCTTGCCTCCTTCGGCTTCTGCCGGCTCGAGCGAGTCACGTTCGAGGACTGCGTGCTGGTGCAATCGGACTTCCTCGAGGCGGCGCTCGACTCGGTTCGCTTTCACGGCTGCAACCTCATGCGAGCCGACGTTCGCGGTGCGCGACTCAAGCGCTGTGAGCTTCGTCGTTGCGATCTCACAGAGCTTCAGGGCGTCGAGAGCCTTCGCGGCGCCGCCCTGGAGTGGGGTGACATCGTCGAGATGGCAGGAGTCTGGGCTGCCGCGCTCGGCATCGGGGTGCTCGACTCCGAGTGAAGTCCACGCCGGTGGGGGAGACGGAGCTTTGTCGGTGGGAGATGGAACTGTGGTCACGATCGGGAGGCCGCTTGTGGCATGCGCGCTCTGGTTCGCGCACCTTGGCGACGATCCGGATCGTCGCCAAGGTGGCCAAATCGGAGGGTTTGCCACAGCGGGTGACTCACTGGGCTTCGCGACGATCCTTATATACCCCTTATCACCACATCTGACCAAACGCCGTTTAAGCCCAAGATCTGCAGGCTATAGGCTCCTACGCCCAATAACGCATTATAGGTCACATTGTACGAGCATAATTCTGGTGAGGTATAGATTAATGTAACGCATTCGTTGCTGGCAGGTTCTTGTCTAGTGAACGAAATAGGCGTCACCTCGGTGAAATTCACAAACCTGCTTGGACCCCCAAATCTACGAGCTATCGTTACGGTCGCCGTATTATTTGTTTCTCTGAGAAAGAGTCGCGAGGCCCATATCGCGAATTCTGGGATGTCCCCCGGCTGAACCTGCGTCGCTTCGACAAGGCCTTTGAGCTTTCCTTCTTTGCTCGAGCTGACACCGGGGCACACGCCTTTGGTGGTGGTCGTGAGGTTCGTGACTGTCGGTTCGACCACCATGTTCCCATCGTTTTCACCGCTGGCCATCAGGCGCAAGCTGGTGAGACTTTCATTTTCTAAAGGTTCGAGCTTGAGTTCACAGGAAAGAGCTTTGATCGTACACGTGGTCCCGGCGATCTTGCCTTTGACTTTTTCTTCTTCGCCCGGCTCGATCATTTCCAAGTCACATGCGGTTATTTCGGCGCTGGCGCTTTCGACTTCTAAGGAGTGGAAAGTGCATTTTCCCCATTTTCCGATGCTGAACTGGAGATCCGGTCCTTTGGTGGAGGCCGTGCCTTCTTTCAGTATCGTCCAGGTCGCTGCGCTCGCTAATTCTTCCAATGCTTCACAGGTGACTGTCGCGCCGCCTGCTTCCAATGTCAATTCGACGACTTCCCCTTTGCCTTTTGTTTCTTCGGTCACCGATTTGAATTCGGCAAATGCCGGCGTCGCCGAGAAGGCAAGGGCGCTGATTACCACCGCCCCGATGATTGTCCTGGCCATATTCATGCCGTTGTCTCCCACACTCGCTGGTTGGTTGTGTGCTACGGGGCTGGACTGGACGCTCAAGAGCGTCAACCTTGGATTTCGTTTGAAGCCCCGGAATTCGACGATAGATCGTAGGGCCGGATGGGAATCCGATCAAGCGCGCACGAGGACCTCGAGCGCGGCTGTTTGCGCGCGCGATGCTCAGCGAGGAGATGAGATGCGGCTGTGTCTCTGACTGCCGTCGCATCCCAGCGTCGAGCCGAGTCCGGCGCGACGGCTGGCGGCCTCGAGGCGATATCCACAAGCGCCGTGGTGGACGGGAGCGCCGAGGGTAGGGGCTTGCTTGCCGGAGGCGAGCTTGTGCCGGGTCTCGGTATGCCTGTGGAAGGAAAGACGAAGCATGTTAGGTAGCCCTAAGTATAGCTTCTGTGCAGCTTCAGTCCCCTCCCCGGTTGTCGATCAGGCTTGCGTCCGCGCCGACCAGGGCGGATGGGTCGCCGCTCGGCTTATGCCGGAGCTCCGACCCGCGCGTGCTGGGCGGCCCAGTCGAGCGCGTAGTCGGCGACCTCCTCCCAGCCCTTCTGGCCGACTGTGAAGTGTGATCTGTCGGGGAACTCCTTGTAGTCGGTGAGCGCACTCGACTTCCGCTGGAAGCGCTCTGATGTGGCCTTGTCGATCGATGCCGGCACAACGTGGTCTGAGCCTCCGGCGATGAGCAGCAGTGGCGCCCGGTCGTCGTTCTTGAAGTCGAGCTGCAGCGCCGTACGGGGGTTGAAGTTCGCGAAGGCGCCTTCGAAGAGCACGCGCCCGGGGCCGGGAGCGGCGTAGCGCTCGAATGCCGCTCGGGCGTCCTCGTCGTTCATGGTGTTGGTGAACGAGTAGTGGAACTCGTCGAACGTGAGTGGCACCGCGCGATGCCTGTTCAGCGGGCTCTTGAGTATCGGAAACCCTGACCGCAGCGTGGAGAAGGGGAGCTTCGTGATTCCCCGCACGCCGGCCGCGTCGATGGCGACGCCGGCCGCTCCGAGGCCGCGGTCGAGCAGGATCTCCGTGAATGCTCCCCCAAATGAGTGCCCCATGATGATCGGTGGGGTGGCGAGGGCGCGGATGGTCGAGTCGTATGCGTCAATGATTTCCTCGATCCCGAGGTCATCGATCGCACTGGTGTCCTGGCGGAGCTGCTCGATCTCGATGTCCATGCCCGGCCACGCCGGTGCGAGAACCTTGTAGCCACGAGCCTTGAAGCGCTCGCTCCAATGCTCCCAGCTGAGCGGTGTCATCCACAGCCCGTGGATGAGAACAATCGTGTCAGGGGCGGCTGACTGGTCGGCACTCATGGTGCTCCTCCTCGTCTCGACATTCCTGTCGCGACGGACCACGCGCCGTTATCACTGATCGGTAGGTAGCCCGATAGCGAACTCAGGTCTCTTGACCGTACTCTCATCGGCAGGACGGCGTCGCGTCCTGCGCGCTGGCGGCTGAGAAGTGGCGACCGTCGTCGTTCTGCTCGCCACTCCGCGAACTGCCAATGTCACGGCGCGAACTGGGTCACCGACGGCGGCCTGCCAAAGACGAACTGGCAGCCCAAGCTGGCTCGGGTGTTCAGATCGTTCGGTCCAGCAGCGCGAACAGCGCGTCGAAGTGGCGCTCGGCCGCGCCCTCGTCGTACATGGATGTGTCGGCCATGGTGTACCCGTGGGCGGCGCCCGCGTAGACCTCTGAACGGTAGATCACCTCGGCCTCGTCCAGTGCCTGCTCGAGTATGGAGATGTTCTCGGGGGTCATGCTGCGGTCGTTGTCGGCGTGGCCGAGATAGACCTCCGCTGTCAGCTCGCCCGCGCTGTGGTGAGGGCTGTCCTCGTCATCGGTGACCAGGCCGCCGCCGTGGAAGCCCGCGAGTGCCGTCACCCGGTCAGGATGAGCGGTCGCGATGCGCCAGCCGAGCCGTGCGCCCAGGCAGTAGCCGGTGATCGCGAACGGCCCGCGAGCCACCCCCGCGAGGAAGTCGAGATAGCCCTGGCTGTCGCTTGCGATCAGCTCCGGTGTGAGCTCCTGCATCATCGGCCTGAGCTTCTCCATGAACGGCGCCCGCTCCGCGGGGTTCTCGAGATCGGGCATCGGCAGCACCGGTGCCCGGCCGTGCCGGTAGAACACGTTGGGAGCGAGCACCATGAAGCCACGCTTCGAGATCCGGTCGGCCATCTGCTCGATCTGAGGACGCAGCCCGAACGCATCGACGAGGAACAGCACCCCCGGCCGACGGCCGTCGTCGTCCGCCGGCCTCGCCAGGTACCCGTCGGCGAGGCCATCCTCGGTCTTGATCTCAACCTGTTCTCCGCTCACGTTTCTCCTCGTCGACGCTCATGTGTAGATCTGCTGATGTTGGTGTCGGTCTCGTATTCGACTGCGGGCTCTCGGTCAGTTGTTTGCTGAGGTCGGCAAGCTCGAGGTCAAGGCGCCGGCGATGACGGTCGTAGGGAATGTGATCTTGGGGAGAGAGTTCCCACCCGGCAAAGAGAGCGATACCACTCCGCTCGTTCTGAGGAGCGCGATGGGTGTCGCTTGGAGACGATAGCCCCACGGTCAGTGTCCGGCGCTCTGGCCACCGTCGATGTGCAAGACCTCTCCTGTCACGAAGGGCGCCGACTCAAGATAGAGGACTCCACCGACCACATCCTCGATCTCGCCCACCCTACCGACGGGGTGCAACGCGCCCATCCCGGCGTAGGAGCTCGCGTCGTGAATCGGCGTTTTGATCACCCCCAGAGAGACGGCGTTTACCCGTAGACCACGGGAGGCGTACTCGATCGCAAGCGATTTGGTGACGGCGACCAGGCCCCCCTTGGTCAGGACGGACAATGCGGCTGGTATTCCGCTGTCGGCCTGCTCAACGAGCGTCGTCGAGACATTGACCACGTGCCCGTGGCCTTTGTCGAGCATGTGTTTGACCGTTCGTTTCGTGATGTGAAAGAAACCGACGAGGTTGACGGCGATCAGGGCGTTGAAGTCCTCAAGCGTGTACTCCGTGAAGGGCTTGCCGATGTAGAGCCCAGCGTTGTTGATCAGGGTGTCGATCCGACCGAAGTGCTCGATCGCCGCGTCCACGACGCGCTGTGCGGTGTCGGGGTCCGCGATGTCGCCCTCGAGCGCAACGATGCCGGAGTCCTCAGACTGCCCGATCGATCGGGCAGTCACAATCACGGCATACCCCCGCTCGCGGTATGCCTTCGAGAGGCCCGCGCCGATTCCCTGCGAGGCGCCGGTGATGATCGCGACCTTCCCGTTGTCGCGCTCAGACGGCGAGATCATTCGACGAGGTAGGTCTCGTAGATCACGCCTGCGGCCTGCCGGGCGCCGACGCTGATGAAGACGCCCTTGTTCAGCCAGTCGAGCTCGGGGGCGGCAGTCTCGATCTGGGTTGAGGTGCGGAAGGTGTACTCGCCGGCATCGACGTCCTCACCGCGCCCGAGACGTTCAAGAACCTCAGTGCTGCCATGGCGCACGCCTCGCGATTGGACGTAGAGCAGATCACCGCCGTCGGTTTGCAGCGTGTAGCGGATGTCGCCAAACGACGTGCCATCCGGCAGGACGATCTGCCAGTCCGCGCTGGCTCCTGGAAGCAGTGTGCCGTTGAGCTCGGGACCGGTGAATGTCCCGCCCGTCTGAGGCACGATCCGCCGGTGGCCCTGCGCGACCTCGCCGAGATCCAGTGGTGCTCCGAGGGTCGCCTCCAAGCGGTAAACCTTCCTAAGGAGAGGATCCGGAAGCTGACTGCCCGTGGGCATACTGCTCATGTTGGCATCCATAGGTCGGTTTCGGTTTCTGGTAGCAAGTCAGCGTCGGGCGGGTGCCTGTCGACGCAGCCGCAAAGCGGGTGTGCTGCTTCACCCTGCCGGACTCGGCATGCACCGCCCAGGACGACCTTGACTTCCGCTCGGATGAGAGGAGAGTATGCGCGACCCGACGGAGCGTGGAGGCGATATGAGCAGTGTCCAGGCCGGGGAGTTCAAGCTCGAGGTGGTGGTTCTGCCGGTCTCGGATGTCGACCGGGCGAAGGAGTTCTACGGAAGCCTCGGTTGGAGGCTCGACGCCGACGTTGCCCGCGGCGAGGACCTTCGCCTCGTCCAGTTCACGCCGCCGGGCTCCGGGTGCTCAATCCAATTTGGCACGAACATCGCGGCGGCCGCACCCGGTTCGGCCCAGAGCCTGTACCTGGCCGTCCCCGACATCGAGGCTGCGCGTGAGGAGTTGCTGGCACGCGGCGTGAATGTGGGCGGGGTGTTCCACGAGCAGGCGCTGGGCGCTCGCTTCCACGATCCCGGCCGTGTGTCCGGGCCGGCGCCCGACCGCGGTACCTACGGATCGTTCGCCGTGTTCAGCGACCCGGATGGCAACGGCTGGCTGCTGCAGGAGATCACGACGCGGCTCCCGGGTCGCTGAAGGGAGAGAGCGATGGCCACCGCGTATGAGTCGGTGGAAGATCTCGCGGACGCGCTCAGGCGCGCGGCCGAGGCGCACGGTAAGCACGAGGAGCGAACGGGCCGGGCGGACCCGGACTGGCCTGACTGGTACGCCCTCTACATGGTGCGCGAGCGCGCCGGCGAGGAGCTGCCGAGGTGAGCAGCGACTATGACGTGATCGTGCTCGGCGGCGGCTCGCCGGGCGAGCACTGCGCAGGCGCTCTCGCGGATGGCGGCCTGCGTGTAGCCGTGGTAGAGCGCGAGCTCGTGGGAGGGGAGTGCTCCTACTGGGCTTGCATTCCCTCCAAGACGCTGCTGCGACCGGGCGAGGCGGTTCATGGGGCACGCGAGGCCGCCGCGAGCGCCGACGTCGATGTGCAGGAAGTGCTCGCCTGGCGTGACTTCATCGTCTCGAACTACTCCGACGCCGGACAGGAGCGCTGGCTGGCCGATCGCGGCATCGACCTGTTGCGCGGCAGCGGACGCCTCGCCGGCCCGGGCGTCGTCGAGGTCGACGGCGTGCGGCACACCGCCGATCATGTGGTCCTCGCGAACGGCGCCGATCCGGTCGTGCCGCCCGTGTCGGGTTTGCGCGAGCTCGACGGCGTCTGGAGCAACCGCGAGGTGACATCGATGAAGACCGTTCCGCGGCAACTGTTGATCCTGGGCGGCGGCCCGGTCGGCGTGGAGATGGCGCAGGCCGTCCGTCGACTCGGCGGCGAGGTGGCGGTGATCGACATGGCCGAGCACGTACTCGCGCGCGAGCCGGCATCGCTGGGTGAGGCGCTCGGAGAGGTGCTGCGCCGCGAGGGCATCGAGCTTGTCCTGTCCGCGAACGCGACGGCCGCACGACGCGAGGGCGAGGATTACGTCATCGAGCTCGACGACGGGCGCGAGCTGCGCGGTGAGAAGCTGCTCGTCGCCACCGGCCGGCGCCCGCGGGTGCTGGGGTTGGGCCTCGAGACCGTCGGCGTCGAGGCGGGCGCGCACGGCGTTCCAGTCGACGCGCACCTGCGCGCGGCAGAGCATCTGTGGGCGATCGGCGACGTGAACGGCCTCTGGCCTTTGACCCACGTCGGCAAGTATCAGGGCGAGGTGGTCGCCGCGAACATCCTCGGCGAGCCCCGAAAGGCCAACTACGAGGCCGTTCCCCGCGTCGTCTACACCGAGCCGCAAGCCGCGGCAGTGGGCGCTTCCGCCGGCCGTTTCAGTGCGACGGTCCCCGTGTCGGAGGTGGCGAAGACCGCCACTTACACGCGCGAGTATGCCGACAGCAACGGCTTCCTGACGCTGCTCAGCGACGGCGAGCGGCTGACTGGCGCCTACGCGCTCGGCCCCGAGGCGGGCGAGTGGCTGCAGCAGGCCACGCTTGCGATTCGCGCTCATATCCCGCTTGACGTCCTGGCCGACACGATCCAGCCGTTCCCGACGTTCTCGGAGATCTACGTCGCTGCGCTGAAGGCGCTCCGCGGCGAGATCGCGGCGGCGTCCAGAGCTGTGGGCGCGAGACCGCCGACGGCGAACTGAGGGAAGGAGCGCGCCCCCCGGTCACTGGCTAGACGAGATGGACTCCTCAACTCTGCCGCAGCCTCGACTCTACCCGCAGCTGCGCTGACCGTCCCCACGCATGACGCAACGAAAGCCGATGTGGCTTGTGGAGGTGTCAAGCGCCTGGGGCTGGCGCGCGGCGGGACGGTAACGCAGACAGTAGCTAGGTGCGCACAGATGCGAACCACCCTTGATCACGCGGCGAGGAATATTCGCGCCGGGACGCCCGCGGTCATAACTTGCATTCGGGGTCTCGATGCGCGGGTTGAGTGGCGGCTTGCAGCATGGATTCGGAGGTATCTCGATCCCAGGACCACGGGTTGAATAGTAGTCGCTGGTCCACTCCCAGACGTTGCCGGTAACGTCGTAGAGCCCGTAACCGTTGGCGGGGAAGAGGCCCACCGGCGATGTACCGCGCCAACCCTTCGCGCCGGTGTTGCGCCACGGGAAATCACCTTGCCAATGGTTGGCCATCAGCTCACCGTCCGGCCGCTCCCGGGCGCCCCACGCGAAGGCTGCGCTGTCGAGTCCGCCGCGCGCCGCGTACTCCCACTCTGCCTCGCTCGGGAGCTGCTTGCCGGCCCATGCCGCGTATGCCTCTGCATCCCCGAAGGCCACGTGGGTCACCGGATGATTTGCCCGCTCGGAGTTGTCGCTGTCCGGTCCCCACGGATGCCGCCAGCTCGCACCCGGCACATAGGCCCACCAGCAGCCCGGGTCGTTCAGCGGCACGGGCCCGGGCGTGGGATGAAATACGACCGATCCCACGGTCAGGAGCGACGGATCGGCGTGCGGATAGGCGGCCGGATCGGGTGGATGTTCGGCAAGCGTGACGTATCCGGTCATCTCGACGAAGCGAGTGAACTGCGCGACCGTGACCGGCCCGCGGTCGATTGCGAAGGCACCGATCTCTACCTCGCGCACCGGCGCCTCTTCAGGGTAGAAGTCGGCCGATCCCATACGGAAGCTTCCCGCCGGAATGTGGACCATGTCATCGCAATCCATTCACAAGGATCGTAGGGCTTGCGGCGTTTTCACCCAGATCGGATGATGCCCGCTCGCGTCTTTCGGCTTAGCTTGGCAGCCGCTGCTTTTTGTGTAGTCGGTGGCTTTGAGCAGACGAGCGCCCAGCGTTCTGACCTGGTCCGTTCATCTCGAGAACCGCAACAGGAAGGATGAGCCGATGGCCAAGTCATTCAAAGGCACCATCAAAGTCGATATCCGCGACTCGGAGCCGGATTGGTCACCGTTTGAGCCTCCAAGGGCTCCGGATGGCTCGCCGAATGTCCTGTATATCGTGCTCGATGACGTGGGCTACTCGGCGATGAGCTGCTACGGCGGGCCGATCGAGACGCCGAACATCGAGAAGATCGCCGCAAAGGGTGTTCGCTATACGCAATGGCATACGACCGCCCTGTGCTCGCCCACGCGCTCGTGCCTATTGACCGGACGCAACCACACGCGCAACAGCATGGCCTGCATCACCGAGGCCGCGATCGGCTTTCCCAACGCGAGCGGCACGGTGCCACCCGAGAACGGGATGCTCTCTGAGATCCTCGGCGAGCGGGGCTGGAACACGTTCATGGTCGGCAAGTGGCATCTGTGCCCAACCGACGAGATGAACCTCGCCTCCACGCGGCGCAACTGGCCGAGCGGGCGGGGCTTCGAGCGCTGGTACGGGTTCCTCGGCGCCGAGACGAACCAGTGGTATCCCGACCTGGTTCACGACAACCATCCGGTCGATCAGCCCAGCACTCCCGAGGAGGGCTATCACCTCACCGAGGACATCACCGACAAGGCGCTCGAGTTCATCAAGGACGCCAGGGCGGTGGCACCGGAAAAGCCGTTCTTCCTCTATTACTCTCCAGGGGCCTGCCATGCTCCCCATCACGCGCCCAAAGCGTGGATTGAGAAGTACAAGGGACGCTTTGACATGGGCTACGAGGCTTTGCGCGAGCAGACCCTCGCCAAGCAGAAGGAGCTCGGTATCGTCCCGCCCGACACGGAGCTGCCGCCAGTCAATCCGATCGGCACTACCGAGACGCGCACCAGCGCCGACGGCAAGCCGTTCCCGGAAATCGACACGACTCGACCGTGGGACTCGCTGAACGATGAGGAGAAGCGGCTGTTCGCGCGGATGGCTGAGGTCTATGCGGGCTTCCTCGGCCACGCCGACCACGAGATCGGACGCGTGCTCGACTACCTCGAGCAAAACGAGCTGCTCGAGAACACCTTGGTGGTCGTGGTCTCAGACAATGGCGCCAGCGGCGAGGGCGGCCCAAACGGCTCGGTCAACGAGATGAAGTTCGCCAACGGAGTCCCCGACGACCTGCAGGCGAACCTCGCGCAGATCGAGGACCTCGGCAGCCCAAAGACCTACAACCACTACCCGACCGGCTGGGCGATGGCGTTCAACACGCCATTCAAGATGTGGAAGCGCTACGAGTTCAATGGGGGGACCTCCGACCCGTGCATCATCTCCTGGCCGGCCAAGACGAAGGCACGCGGCGAGATTCGCGAGCAGTACTACCACGCGATCGATCTCGTACCGACAATCCTCGATGCGCTTGGGGTCAGCGCTCCGGAGTCCGTCAAGGGCCATGTGCAGACACCGTTCGACGGTGTCAGCATGCTCGACAGCATCGATGACGCCTCGGCTCAGTCCAAGCGCAGGACGCAGTTCTACTCGATGCTCGGCTCCCGCTCGATCTGGCACGAAGGCTGGAAGGCAGTGACCACCCATGCCACGATGGCCGGCTGGAGCAACTTCAACGCAGACGATTGGGAGCTGTACAACACCGACGTCGATCGCTCAGAGCTCAACGACCTGGCCGCTGCTCAGCCGGAGAAGCTCAGAGAGCTCGTCAACATCTGGTTCGCGGAGGCCGGTGCGAATGGGGCGTTCCCGCTGGACGACCGCTCCCCCATCGAAATCCTGATGACGCCGCGACCGCAGCTCGCGGCAGCTCGCGAGCGGTACGTGTACTTCCCGGATGCGGCCCCCGTGAGCGAGTGGCAGGCGGTGAACACCCGCAACCGGTCGTTCGTGATCGGTGCGCTCGTCGATCTGCCCGCGCCGGGAGCGGAGGGCGTGCTGTTTGCGATCGGTACGCGCTTCGGCGGCCACGCGCTGTACGTCAAGGACAACCGCCTGCACTACGTCAACAATTTTGTGGGCGTAATCGAGCAGGCAATCGTCGGCTCGGTGGACCTACCGACCGGTGAGAACCTGATCCTCTCAGCGTCGTTTGAGAAGGAAGGTCAAGAGTCCGGTGGCGCCGTGGGCACGCTCTCGCTCTATCACGGTGAGGAAAAGGTGGGCGAGGGCAAGATCAAGACTCAACTGGGGGCGTTCGCGGTTGCCGGGGCGGGCTTGTACGTCGGCCGCCACGGCGGCGAGCCGCTCACGGAGGACTACCCGGGTGCGGCCCCCTACAGATTCACCGGGGGGACGCTCAACCGAGTCGCGATCGACGTCAGCGGCGAGCCGTACGTCGATCTCGAGCGCGAAGCCGAGACGCTGCTCAGGAATCAATGACCACCAGCGCACGGCTTGGTTTCGCGGTCCGCGATCGGAGGGGGCGATGAGCGACATGCTCCAGTCCTGGAACGACACCCCGACGCGACAGGCGATCGTCGAGTTCGTCCAGAGCGTCACACGCGAGGGCAGCCCTCACTATCTCGCGGCGTCCGAGCGAGTGGCGGTATTCGACAACGATGGCACGCTCTGGTGCGAGAAGCCGATGCCGATCGAGCTGGGGTTCATCCTGCTCCGGCTTGCCGAGATGGCCGAGAAGGATCCGTCGCTGCGTGCTCGTCAGCCCTGGAAGGCCGCGTGCGAGCGGGACTTCGCGTGGTTGGGGGCGGTGATCACCAAGCACTATCACGGCGATGACAGCGACGTGAAGGTGCTGATGGGCGGCATTCTGCGCGCCTTCGCCGGGATGACTGTCGAGGACTACGAGGCGGCGGCAGACGCCTTTCTGCGTGGGCAGAGTCATCCCACCATCGGGCGCAGCTTCCGCGACTGCGGCTACCTGCCGATGATCGAGCTGCTGCGCTACCTCGAGGCCAATAGGTTCACCAACTACATCGCCTCCGGCGGAGACCGTGACTTCATGCGCCCCGTCACAGAAGAGATCTACGGGATCCCCGCCGACCACGTCATCGGCAGCTCTAACGCCTTGCGCTACCAGCACGACGAGTCAGGTGGCAGCCTCGTGTACCTGGCGGAGGCCGACGTGTTCGACGACGGCGACACAAAGCCCGTGCGCATCTGGAGTCGCGTCGGCCGGCGCCCAGTCGTGGCCGGCGGTAACTCCAACGGTGACATTCCCATGCTCCACTACACCGGTGGGCCATCCCGCCACGGGCTACGTCTCCTGCTGCTCCACGACGACCCCGAGCGTGAGTTCGACTACACGGCCGGTGCTGAGCAGTCGCTTGAGCGAGCTGATGACGAAGGCTGGACCGTAGTCAGCATCAAGAACGACTGGGCCACCGTCTTTGCAGACGCCAATGGATGATCGCCTCGAAAGGCGCATCGGCGACCAAGGACCGGTCCCCGTCCCAGACACGGCACGTAATCCCTAACGAAAGGAGCGAGCCGTGGGCCAGGCGATTGGTCAGGCACTGTCGTTCGGCGTCGGCGTCGCGCTCAGTCCGGTGCCGATCATCGCCGTGGTGCTGATGCTTGCGACACCGCACGGTCGCGTCAACGGTCCGGCGTTCATCGCCGGTTGGGTTTTTGGGCTCGCGGCGGCCGGAACGATCCTGCTGCTCGGCGCCAGCGGCGCTGAAGCCAGTAGCAGCGGCGCACCCGCGGAATGGGTGAGCATTGTGAAGATCGTGCTCGGTGCGGTGCTGCTAGGACTCGCCGCGCGCCAGTGGCGGGGACGCCCGCGGGGCGATGCCGAGCCCGAGCTTCCAGCTTGGATGAAGACGATCGACACCTTCACGCCGGTGAAGGCTCTCGGAATGGGAATCCTACTCTCGGCTGTCAATCCCAAGAACCTCATCTTGGTGGTCGGAGCCGCCGCCGCAATCGCGCAGACAGGAACCAGTGCCAGCGATCAGGCGGTCGCCCTGATCGTGTTCGTGCTGTTGGGGACACTCGGCCCCGGCATTCCCGTAGGCATCTACTTCCTCATGCGAGATCGGGCAGCGAACATCCTCGAGAATCTGCGCGGGTGGATGGCGCGAGAGAATGCCACGATCATGGCGGTGTTGTGCCTGATCATCGGCGTCAAGTTGATCGGTGACGCGATCAGCGCACTCGCGAACTGAGTTTTTGGCTGCATGATCCAGCTGGCCTTGCTCTGATCGAGATCTTGGAAGGAGCAGTAGGAATGGGCTTGTGGTCAGTCGTTTGCGGTGGTGAGTGTGAACCACTCTTCGTAGGCGGCGATGGTGACGTGGAATTGGTCGAAAAATCCCGTGAGTCCGAGGAGCCCGAATGCTGGTGTCCATGGTTCGCAGAACCAGACTGGCGCGCTCCACTGGTGCGTGTCTTGCTGGCTGGTGACTTGCAGGCTGACGATCGCCATGCGAGCAGTGACGGGTGCGCCTCCAACTGCGAGCTTAGTCTCGATGGATTTGGTGATATCGATTCCGCAGAGTTCGGCTACGTGAGCACCAAGGCGGATCGCAGTGGCTCCGGTGTCGAGTAGACATGCCTGGGGAGCGATATCGAGGCCTTCGACAACAAGATCAACGATTGGTCGCGCGCGGACGGTCGTCCTTCCGGCGTCTGGTATCTCCCTGAAGTTGAATCTCACAGGGGCGCGAGGCCGCTTGCGGCGAGGTCGTCCTCGGGCACACGGAAGACGCTGTCGGCTTTCTGACCGTGGTTTCCTAGCCAGCGGACCAGTGCTCGGGGAGTGTCCGATGCGTGCAGGATCTCGTCATCCTTGACGGCGATCCACTTGCCCGTGAATGCTCGCATTCGCTCCGCAAGACTCTCCTCCGGCGCTTCGCTTCTCCTGTTGGTCGGTCTTGACGCAGGGCCACGGCGTCCAGCTGTGAATCCGAGGCGCAAGAGTGTACGTCTTGCCTGATGAGTCGTGAAGTCTGCGCGGTCTAGGCCGGTGATCTGACTGATCACCTGCTTGGGTGGGAAGCGACGCGAGTCCACGACGACGAAGTGGCTGGAGATCGGCTCTGGTTCAACGTCGAGCATTGCCTTGAGGACCTCGCTACGTCGAAGATCGAAGGGCTTTCCAGCGATCGTGACGTGACGAGTGGATGTGTTCTCGGTCATGGTTTCTCTGCCCCGGTTTCTCTGCGGCGTACTTCTAGGGTATCAAGATGGCGATCATGTCCTGCGAAAGGCATGGCCGCACGCCCTGGCACCTGTGCTGGAGCCGAATCTAGGCGCAAAGCAATGGGCCGCCACTAACACCGGCTGCTGTGGGCGGAAAATGTTCGGACTTGCGCACTCACTTGGGCCAAAGATGTGCCAGTACGCGATCACAAACAGATCACAAGCCAGCCAAAACCTGCGATTTACAGGCATTTCCTATGCGCCCGAGTGGACTCGAACCACCACGGACCAAGCGGTCCACAAGGCCCTCAACCTTGCGCGTCTACCAATTCCGCCACAGGCGCAGAGTGGGCGAGTATAGCCGTCGGTCTGCTTCCGGAGGACCTGCCCTTGCTTCCGTCCAGGCACCGCGCTACTGTACGAACACATGTTCGTTTCAGAGCCCAATACAAACGACCGGGGAGCCGCATACCCATGGATCTGACCAAGCGTCAGCAGGAGATCTTCGACTTCATCCGCCGATACTCGGCCAAGTACGGCTACCCGCCGACCGTACGCGACATCGGCAAGGCCGTTGGCCTGGCATCGTCCTCGACGGTCCACGCGCATCTGGCCAACCTCGAGAAGATCGGCCTCTTGCGTCGCGACCCGTCGAAGCCGCGGGCAATCGAGCTGCTTGATCGGGCTGTCGGTAGCGCCGTCGACAGCGTTCGCAACATCGTTCGCCCCGACAGTCTTCCACTGCTCGGCTCGGTCGCTGCAGGCCAGCCGATCCTCGCCGAGGAGAACGTCGAGGAATATGTGCCGGTTCCCAGCATCGCCGGTGGTGGCGACGGTGACTATCTCCTGCGCATTCGCGGCGAATCGATGAAGGACGCCGGAATCGTCGATGACGATCTCGTGGTGGTCCACCAGCAGGAGACCGCTCAGCAAGGTGACATCGTGGTTGCGCTGCTCGGCGAGGAGGCCACCGTCAAGCGCTACTTCCGCGAATCCGACCACATCCGGCTGCAGCCCGAGAACGAGACGATGGAGCCGATTCGTACCAAGGAGGTCAAGGTGCTGGGACGCGTGGTCGGATTGCTCAGGAGCATGTGATGCCTGCCCTGCTGCTCGAGCGACCCCTGACCCTCGAGAAGGGTTCCAGACAGGACACACCCGGTCAGCTGGATGGCAATGATCTTCTCTCCGAGCAGGTGGACGCACACGGCAGGCTTACGCTGGACGATCTGATCACCGGCGTGTGGGAGGGCCTGGCCGTGCGCGACACCGTCAACTGCCCTGTGTGCGCGGGGCCAATGACTACCGGCTCTGGCGTCGAGCACGAGGAGCCTCCAACCGGCGCTTGTCTGAACTGCGGGTCGCGACTCCTTTAGAACACAGGCGCTTGGCACCGACGGCCGTTCGTGACCGTCTGGCCTCGACTTCACAGGGCCTCCCGTTCACGCTACGGTGGGGGCGCTGATCAAGCAGCCGCGGAGGTCAATCTGGCCTTCGAGGAAAGTCCGGACATCACAGGGCAAGGTGGTCGAGCTATCGACCCGGGGAAACCCGCGGGAAAGTGCCACAGAAACAAACCGCCGATGTCGGCCGTCCCACGTGAACGGCTGACAGGCAAGGGTGAAATGGTGCGGTAAGAGCGCACCAGCGTCGCGGTGACGCGACGGCTGGGCAAACCCCACCCGATGCAAGGCCAAACCGGATCGCCTGCAGGCTGCCCGCCGAGATCCAGGTAGGCCGCAAAGATGGATGGCTGCTCAACGACAGAATCCGGCTTATAGATCGGCTAAGGGAAAGCCCCGCTTCGGTGGGGCTTTCCTATGTGGTCCTCGGCCCCGTCAGTTGCATGCCCACCATCCACGCCCAGCGTCGTAGAGGGCTCCGGAAGACGAGGCGGTCCAATGCCTCGAGTCGGCCGATCACCGGCTCGAAGGACGTTCGGCCCGCGAGTGGGAGCGCCAGCATCGTCAGCAGGTGGAAGTAGTCGATCTGGGTTTTCGCGAAATGCCGTTGCAGCGCCTCCAGGTCTTTGGTGCTCAGCGGAAGCTCGTCGACGGTTCGCTGTGCCGGAGTGAGACGGCGATACAGACGCAGCACGGGATTGTGTGCGAGCGGCTCCACGAACACGGCTACGCCATCCGTCGTGGACACCCGGCTTGCCTCTCTCAGCGCACGCTGGAAGTCGAGGTGATGAAGCACCCCGAGACCGCACACGAGCTCGAACGAGCGTGTGTCCAGATCGAGCTCCTCGGCGTTCATGATCGCGAACTCGATGCGTCCGGCCAGGCCGCGTCGCTCGGCCTCGGCGTGCGCGTGCTCGATCGCGACGGCCGAGACGTCGACAGCCGTCACCGACAGCCCCCGGGACGCTGCGTAGAGCGCCGCATAAGCACCGTCTCCGCAGCCGATCTCGAGCACGCGTGCGCCTGGCGGCGCCGCATCGATGATCCTCTGGAAGTAGGCGTTGCTGGCGCGGTTGACGGCATAGAACCGATCGGCCGGCCGTGCGCCGAGCTCATCGGCGAAGCGGGCGTCGTGGAACGCTCGCTCGCGGGCGATGCGATCGTTCACCCTGCCGCCCCCTCAATTGACGTGGGCTCGGTTGCATCCGGCGCGGCGTGGTCCGATGGCGTGGCCGCAAAACCGTATGAGCGGACGATTGCCGCCCAGGGAACTCCGTGCTCCGCCATCCCGCCGAGCAAGCCCAGGCCGTGACCCGCGTGCATGACGATCAGCGCGGCTGGGACGAGGAACGCTTCCGCAAGTTCCTCGGTGCCTTGGCGGACGCGCAGACCCTCGGCTGCAAGCGCTGCGGCATACAGAAGGCCGAGACGCCGAGCACGCGCGCCGGCGCGCCCGGGAGTGACAGCGATCGCGCCGCCCGCGACCAGCGCGGGCGCGACCAGGTGTGAGCGACGTAGCGAATCGGGGTGCCGCCTGGCGGTGCGGATGCGGAAGCGTCCGTACTCGCGATACTGCTGGAAGAGCGCCACCAGCGAGTCACGCGGCATGTAGTCGACGGTCATGCTCGGCAGACAGATCAGGCGCTCGCCTTCTCGCAGGAACCGTGCGGCGAGCTCAGAATCCTCGTTCTTGCGCCAGCGCTCGTCCCATCCGCCGAACTCGAGCAGCGTGTCGCGCCGCCACACACCGCCGAAGATGCCGGTGTCCAGCTTGAACTCGAAGCGGTCCTCGCCATCGCGGTGCCACTTGTGTGATCCACCCCGTCCGAGGGGCGAGCGCAGCGCCATGGCGACCGCCCGCGAGACGGCATTGTCTCCGACGGGACGTTGGGGGCCGCTCACCCAGCGCGTGCCACCGGCCTGCAAACGTGACACGCCGTCGGCGAGGTAGCGCGGGGGATAGAGGGCATGCCCGTCCATCCGCGCCACCCACGTGCCACGCGCTGCCTTGAGCGCGACATTGAGGCCGCTCGCCACGTGCACCTTCGGGTTGTGGTGAATCTCGATTCGGGGGTCCTTGGCTGCGGCGCGACGCATGATCTCGAGCGTCCGGTCGGTCGAACCGCCGTCCGCGAGCACGAACTGCAGTTGGCCGTCGAATTGTTGGGCGCGCATCGTTGCGAGCATCGCCTCGAGATGGCGCTCCTCGTTGCGGACGGGCACCAGCACTGTGCAGTCCACCGCGCTCACGCCTGGCCATCCAGGAACTGTGCGAGCTTCGCCACTTCGATCTCACGCGTGTGAGCGGCGGCGTATGCCGCCCCGGCATCGACGCAGCCGGCCCGCAGATGGGCGTCATCGATCATCCGCTGCAACGCGCCTGCCGTGCCTGCTGCGTCCCGCGGTTGCACGAGCAGGCCTCGGCCATGCAACACATCTTCCACAGCCCCGACGGCGGTCGCAACCACCGGCAGGCGCGCGGCGAACGCCTCGATGAGCACCTGCGGCGCCCCCTCGGTCATCGACACGTGAACCAAGGCATGCGCTGCTCGATAGTGTGCCCACAGTTCGCTGCCGAATGCGACATGGCCGTGGAGAGTTACGCGGTCGCTCAATCCCATCTCTCCTGCCCGCTGCGAGAGTTCGTCGAGCACGAGGCCATCGCCGCAGATGTCAAGGCGCCAGCGCTGATCGTGTTCGACGGCGTCTCTGAGGATCTCGAGCAAGAGCAGAGGATTCTTCTCGGGGTCGGCGCGGCCGACGCTCAGCATCCGAAGCTCCGGTCCGTCATAGCGGCGCTGGTCGTTGTCTGCGGGTAGAAGGTCCTGCTCTTCCACCAGGGAGACGACCAGCTCGTGCACGGCGCGCCCCTTCTCATAGGACCGCCGGAGGGGACGTCCGACCGCGACGACGTCGGTCACGCGAGCGAGCAGTCTGAAGCAACGATCGAGCGCCGATGCGCTCCACCACACGGCCGGCCGGCCGGGATGTCGGTGGCGGACGAGCTCCGGCAACTGCTGGCGAACGCCGAGCACGACGCGGCGGCGCCGCAAGAGACCGAGCAGCGCGAAGGCGATCGCCTGGGGCGGGTTCGGGCCGAGCACCCAGACGACGTCGGTTTCGTCGAGCAAGCGCCAGAAGCGCCCCATCGCGCGGGGCAGCGACCGCAACACGGCCGCAAGGTGAGCCCCGCTTCGGTAATAGGGGAGTGGCGCGAGCTCGACACCGGGCATCTCGTAGGGGAACCGTGGAGCCGACACGTCGAGCCGGCCGGCGACGATCACCTTTGCGAAGTACGGAGCCAAGGCGCGCAGAAACAGGGCGAAGGGGAGCTCGGCTGTGAGCGTGCCTTCATCGAGACGGTAGGAGAAGTCACAGAAGATCGCGAGCCGCGGCTGCGCTTGGGCCGTTGCGCTGCCGCCGGCCATCATCTCGCGGTGTCCCCGGCCGTCCGGCGCATCGGCCCTGCGAGGGTGTCCTCGACGACCTGCAACAGGCTCTCGGCGTAGCCGCTCAGCGTGAGGTTCTGCAACGCGTGCCGGCGCGCGCGCTCGCCAAGGCGCTGGCGCCGCTGCCGATCGGAGAGCAGTGCGCGCACTGCACAGGCCAGCGCCGCGGCGTCGCCGCAAGGGACGATCACGCCTGTGTCGCCGTCGTCGACGTAGTCGCGCACGCCGGGCGCGTCGCTCACGACGATCGCCTTCCCGAGCGCCATCGCATTCACATAGGTGGTCTGGCCAGAGCTTCGGTCTGTTCTTGGCTCAAGCGGAACCACGACCACCGATGCGGCTCTCAGCATCGCGTCGTAGTCGGCGCGCGCGAACGATCGAGCGGTCACGTTCGCGGGGTAGCCGCTCGCATCATCCGCGTCGAGCGTGTTGGTGGCGATGTCCACGGGCGCGCCGATCTCGTCCGCCGCGTCGATCAGCTGACGGTAGTCGCGCAGCGAGTTGCCGCCGGCGAAGACGCGTCCGTTGTCGGTGGACTCATGCATGGGATCCGACGAAATCAGCGTCACCGGCCATGGAGTGAAGCGCACTCGGCTGCGCCGCAGACGCCACGTCCACGCGAAGCGGTCGGCCTCGAACCGCGACAGCACACAGAACGTGGTGCGCTCGCCGTCGATGAGGCGCATGGCCATGCGCTTGCCACATGCGGCGCCGGCCCTGTCGGGGACCTTCCAGGTCGCGTCCGCGATCACGAACGCTGGGCCGCCGCGGCGCGATCTCAGCAGCGCCGCTGCCAGCTGGTCGCTGCGGGCCGATCCATCGAGCACGAGCGCGTCGTACTGCCGTGCCCGGAGCAGCAGCCGGCCGACCGTGACCGCGTCGGCGCCGGACGGTCGCAGCGTCGTCACGCGCTCCTGCCACAGCGGAATCGGCGCATCCGTGCTGAAGAGCGTCGACAGGATCCTCACTCGTTGAACCCCATGCGGCGCGAATCTACCAGCGTGGCTGCCGGCCGGCCGGCGCGATGTCCGGTGACGGCGCTGATAGCCTCGCGCTTTCTTCGCGGGCGACGAATCGCATGCGAGAAGTTCATGGTGAGACTGCCCGACGAAACTGTGGATCCGCGTGCCGTTCGTGACGCGGGCACCCGCGGTGCGCGTCTTGCGCTGCTCGGCTGGGGCGCAAGTCAGGGCCTGACGTTCGCTGCGTACATCGTGCTCGCACATCTCGTGAGCCCAGGCATCTTCGGGAGCTTCGCGGCCGGCACGGTGCTGATTGGGACAGGGGTGCTGTTCGCGGAGTCGGGTATGACAGCTGCGCTGATCAGCCGCCGCGACGGGATCGACGCGGCTGCGAGCACCGCGTTCTTCCGCCTCCTCGCCGGCGGCGCCGCCCTTGCGCTCTTGGCGCTCGCGGTATCTCCACTCGTGAGCCTCTTCTTCCGCGACGCACAGGCCGGGGCGGTCGCCGCTGCGCTGTCGGGATGGCTGCTGCTGCGCGCGATCACGATCGTCCCGGACTCCCTCTTGCAGCGTCGCGGCTCCTATGCACGGCGTGTCGCTGTCGATCCGCTCGGCGCTGTCTTCTTCGCGGGCGTGTCCATCGGTGCCTGTGCCGCAGGCGCAGGCATTTGGGGGCTCGTCGCGGGCACTTACGCCTCGGAGGTCGCGGAGGTCGTGGCGGCGTGGGGATTCGCTGGGTTCCGACCAAGCCCCCGACTCGTCTCGCGGGCGGTTTGGCGCGAGATCTCAGCGGTGGCGCGGCCGGTCCTCGGCTCGGAGGTCCTGCGCCGCGTCGCCTCGCAGGCCGATGTGATCATGCTCGGCCGCTTCTCGGGCGCTGGGACGCTTGGGCAGTATCGCAACGGCTACCGGCTCGCCTCGCAGCCGGGTAACGCCTTCGTCGACGTCGCCGCCTACGTGCTGCTGCCGTCGCTCGCGAAGATCTCAGGCGACGCGGCGCGCCTGCGCCTGGCTGTGATGAGGGTGTGCGACCTCGCCCTCATGGCGGCGGTGCCCGTCAGCCTCGCGGCGGTGCCCTTGGGTGTGCCGGTGGCGGTTCTGTTCCTTGGCGAC
>Ga0210396_10002047_pt1 | contig 20825 bp, 19 predicted proteins | sample IncBWH17OmetaG_FD_155466 | JGI IMG/M metagenome (GOLD analysis project Ga0210396, IMG submission 155466) | Forest soil microbial communities from Barre Woods Harvard Forest LTER site, Petersham, Massachusetts, United States - Inc-BW-H-17-O ... | reverse complement strand
CCATGTTCGATTCCAAAAACGGCAATGTTTTCGGCGGGTTAAAGGGTGTATTTTGCGGGGGTTTTCTAACGCCATCAGTAGTCTGAGCACCAGGGGCAGGGTGACGATGCCAGTGTCGCTCACCTCAAGGAAAGGCAATTTCGCCGTCTCCGTTTTTTATCCCGAACCTCAACAAGAGCAGTGCCGCAGTGTGGGCCATCAGTTCAACAGGGTGTTCCGAAGAAGGCCCCATTCATATCGAATGGAATTCTGAATGGCCTGACGGTGTGACAAACGGAATCGCTCATCTCTTCTGCGGTGGACACAACATCGATGCTCTGCCGATCAGCCTTCGGCCGACCGTCTACGCCTGCGGACTACTGTTATTTCTGGTGTTCGATGACCGAAACACCCAGTTCATTTACTTTTCAATTTTGAGTTGGCAATTCGGAGGGAGGAGAGAAATCACTCCGCTAATTGCGATAATACTCCACACTTTTCGGCAACGTTTTTGACTTTCCCCATGTGGGTGAGCGGGCAGGTCGGTTCTATGAATTCTCTCTATCTCTCCTCAGCTAACCGGAGACGGAGCTTATGCGTGGCGCGGACGAGCGTGTTCTTCGCGGTCTCTTCCGTCGTATGCAAAATCTCGCCCACTGTGCGCAGCTTCAAACCGTGGTAATGCTTCAATTCGAAAACCAAGCGCTCACGCGGCGTCAGCTTCTCGAGCGCGTAATTGATGCGATCGCCCAACTGACGACGCATCAAATCCTTCTCGGGATTCGAGCCGGCGCGCCCATCCGGCACCTGGTCAAGGATGCTGTATTCCTCGCCGGAGGCATCCGTTCCGACCGGAGCGTCTTCTTTCCGAACCTGTTTTTTACGGAGATGATCGAGGCAGAGGTTGGTGACGATGCGGTAGATCCAAGTGTAGAAGGAGCACTCGAAGCGGAATCGTCCAATATTGCGATAAGCGCGTAGGAACGTTTCCTGGTAGATGTCCTGGGCGTCTGCGGTGGAATCAGTGAGATGCATGGTCAAACGCAGAATGCTGCGGTCGTAGTTCCGAACCAGCTCTTCGAAAGCGGTGGTGTCGCCCTGCTGAGACCGCCGAATCAGGATGGTGTCATCGACACGCGCAGAAGACGCGGGCGCCGGCACATTGCCTGCTGCCGAGAAGGCCATTGCCCCACAAACCGGAGTTTTGTTTCGCTGCTCCACTCTCTTCGTCCTTAAAGACTGCCCAACTCCCGCGTTCACCCGATATTCAGGGCCTGCCTTCAATTCCAATCACCCTACGAACTTGTAACCCGTTCCGTGCACAGTGAGAAAAAAGCGCGGATCATCCGGCCTGGGCTCCAGTTTTTGCCGCAGGCGCACGATGTGCGCATCCACGGTTCGCGTCGTGGGGAACTTGTCATACCCCCAGACCTCTTCAAGTAAACGATCCCGCGTGAGGGCCTCACCGGGATGAGAGAGGAAATACTTGAGCAGATCGAACTCCTTCGATGAAAAATCCAACGATCTGCCTCGCCGCGAGACCTGGCAACTCTGTAGGTTGACCTCCACGTCGCCGAAGGTGTAACGATCTTTGCCTTTTGGCGCAGACTCGACCCGCCGCAGAACCGCCTTCACTCGGGCCAGGAGTTCACGTATGGAAAATGGCTTGGTGACGTAATCGTCAGCGCCTAGTTCAAGCCCAACTACCTTGTCGATCTCCTGTCCGCGCGCGGTGAGCATGATGATCGGAATGGCTGGACGCCTGGATTTGAGCTGCTTACAGACATCCAGTCCGCTCATACGGGGCATCATCACGTCGAGGATGACGAGGTCGGGTGAGTCAGCGAGAGCGCGCTCGAGTCCGGAGACGCCGTCCATGGCGCTCAAGACCTGGTAGCCTTCGAACTCGAAGTTGTCGCGCAAGCCAGCCACCATGCCGGGCTCGTCTTCAACGATCAGGATCTTGGGCATCGCTCTACTCCGACATTGCCGTCTGAGAGCAACGGTTGCAAAAAAGTTCTGGTTACTTGCTCATCGATGCTGCTTACGTATGGTTTGCCATCTCTGTTAGCGGCAGCTTGATGGTGAACTTGCTGCCTTGGCCGGGCGTGCTCTCGACCGAAATCCCACCGCCGTGTGCGTGTGCAATGTGCTGCACCAGCGACAGCCCTAGTCCGCTTCCCTTCGTGTTGTGAACTAGCGGGTCTCCAACCCTGTAGAACTTCTCAAAAATCTTTTCTTGCTCTTGGCTTGGTATACCAATGCCGTGATCAATCACTTCCAGCTTCACCGAACCGTTCTCACGATATAGATTCACGCCAATGTATTTTCGGTCCTGGGAGTACTTGAGGGCATTGTTCACGAGGTTCACTAGCGATCGCGCCATGGCTTCGCGATCCACCCGCACGTGCGGCACGGGATCGATCTTTTCCTCCAGCGTGAACCCGTGCTGCTCGATCTCATAGCGATAAGATTCGAGTGTGTTAGCCACTAGTTCTCGAAGGTCGGTTTCGCGGAAGTCATACTCTTTGCGTCCCGCCTCGATCCGGGAGAAATCCAGGATATTATTGATGAGGGCAGTAAGCCGTTCACTCTCCTTGCGAATGATCTGGTAGTACTCCTGAAGTTTGTCCGGCGTTTTCAGGCGACCCATCTCCAGAGTTTCGGCATAGAGGCGAATCAGCGACAACGGCGTTCGCAGCTCGTGCGAGACATTGGAAACAAAATCTGATTTCAAGCGAGCCAGCGCAATTTCCTTGCTTACGTTGCGGTAGGTCACTCCTAGCCCAACCGCCAAAAGCAGAGATAGACCGCCTAGAATCAGGAAGCTCTGCCGAAAGAAACGATCGCTAATGGCTTGCAGCGTAGTGCCATGCATCTTCATCGCCAGCACTAATCCAGGAAAGGCGCCTTCCCAGTTGTGCTCAACCTCGGGTTCCCCGCCATCCCATCCCGCCGATGCCACAATGGGGGTGGAATCCATTTTGGCGTGGATCATCATAACTGCGTGATTCACGTCACCTTGGGACTCGGTTACATTGCGGGTCATGACGCTGTCCAGAGCCTCGGGAAAGAAGTGGTCGCGCAGATACTCGGCGTCAAAGATCACGCCGCCAATCGACGGTTTCCCCCCGTCTGATGCCGGCATCTGAAACATGGCCAGTGACTGATAGAGGTGCTTGTCACCTCGGGCGGGCCAGTTATTCTCACAGGTGTAGGATAGGCCTGTGCGTTTCTCCTTTTTCTGCAAGCTCCCTACCAGCTCATCGTAATAAGGCGGCATCCACGTTCGCGCCATTTTGAAGAAACTTTCACTCTCCTCGCGAAAGTCTGGTTCCTTCATGCGGTCCGGCTGGGAGCGGAAAACCCAGTTTTCTCCCTCGGGACTATAGATAAATACATGAGCCGCGTAAGGATGCGTAGTCAGGATCTTGTCCAGAGTGCCTCTGGAGTCCGGACTGGGCCTGGGAAACTGCTTGCGTACGTCGTCGATCAGGTCGTAAGCCCTCTCGTTAATCTGCTTTTCCGAAATAGCGAGTACCTGGTTGAAGTCGCGCTGGATCGCCGCGGCCACTGCCTTATCACGCTCGATATGCTTCAGGTGGTGCACGCTGAGCCCAATCAATATTCCCACCGGCAGGATTACCGCGAGCTCGAGCGTGAGCATCAGTCGAGTCTTCGCATTCCAGCGCGGGCTCAGCTTCTTGAAATTCACCTTATCAATTCCTTGTTTACGCAGTCACATTATCGAAGCATGAGTTCGTGGGTGTGAAATCGAGGTAAAAAGACGTAAAAAGTTGTTAAATGGGCATCCACAAATATATATCCCGGCGCGCTGACCAAGGAGTTTCGCTCGCAGCTCTGACTGGGCCATCCTGCTCTCGCTCAGTCTGTAACGTTGCCCCGCACTGTCAACGCTCTCCGCATCGAATTACCAAAACGACGCCACCAAGTTTGATCTTCACAAGGACTTTGGACTCGAGATCCCGCAATCATTTAGCTGGCCGTCTCTGCCTTTGTAGCGGAACTCCACGGTTGTGAAGCCCGGTAAAGCTGTGCAGCAAACGCTCCCAAACCGAGGCACAGCACCCCCAAGTGGACCAGTCCACCAAGGTACGGAACGAGCCCGACGATTGTGAGGATCAGCAGGCCCACCAGAAGTCCCAACATCCAATCGCCCTTCGTGGCTCCCGAAGACTTCAGAAGGGTCCGGCCCAAGAAAGCTCCAACCCAGAGCTTTGCCAAGTAGAGCGCGGCGAGATATAGCGCAAATAACATCAGTGCGACTGGGAGGCCCAGCAAGGTAATGCCGGCCACGATGATCACGACCGGAATGCCCGCCAGAACGCCAACTCCCAGTGCGGGGATGCTCCAGCCTGAGCCCACGGCCTGAGTAGTGGCCGGAACGAATCCGGGAAACAGAACCAGGCCCAGCCATCCCACCAGCATGGCGGCAGCGAACCAGACAGCTTGATGGACATAGAATCTGGGGCGCGCAAACCGACTTTGTCTCACATTCACCTGGATGTCACGTTTGCCCGCAATGGTCGCGCCGTCGTCAATGTGTACGTCTTTCAATTGACGCACGCGCGCGCTCAGATTGCCACCGACCCGGGCCGTCTTCGTGAGCGTTAGGCCAGCTCCGGCCATGGTCAGATCACGGCCGATACTTCCGCTCACATCGGCATTACCACTTGCAAGAATGTCAACGCTGCGCTTCACGTCGCCCTCGAGGCTGACCTCGCCGGCGGCAACCACAATACCCTCGCCGACATGGCTTCGGTCATTCACACGCAACGATTGCGCAAAGCCACTGGACGAAGCGGGTGAGCATCTGTTGCGCGGCTACCGTCTCCTGACTCATCCGTGCGGCACCGGCCGAAACGCGCTCCCCGAGAGCAAAGGGGTCGCACGGCTATTTCGGATCTTGATTCGTAAAGATGAATTTCCCGCCGCTTCGTGCAAGCATCACCGACTGCACGCTTTTGAGTTCTTTCGGGTTCGCCTGATCAGTCCACAGGAACACTCTGCCGGGACCGCTCCATAGGGCCGCTAACGATTCCGGTGTCTCGAAGATATGCGACGCATCGGGGAATTTCGCGCCATACCACAAGTTCCCGCTCGGTTCATGCAAGACGTGAACCTGGACACCGGTGTAAAAATTCAGCGTTGAAGCCTCATGGTACTCGCCGTCGATGACGATCACATCACCCGGCCGAAAGTGCTTTTGAATCGCCTCCGCGAGATCATAGGAAGACAGAATGGGCGAAAATCGAATGAAAGAAAAATGTACACAGGCAAGCAAGACGATCATCATCGCGGCTAGCGCTACATTGCCCGCGATCGGACGGCCGCGCCTTCGAAAAATCCAGTTGAGTCCGGTCCCGAGGAACAGCGCCAGCGATGCTCCAAGAAGTGGACCGCGAAAGGCGCCTAGCGCCCGCGGCGTCAGATCAAGCACATGACCGAGCGAGAGGTTGTACTCGTCCGGATTCTTGGTAAGCAAGTCGGCTAAGTCCGCGCCAGAAGCAGGTCGATGGGAGATGGACAAAACAATCATTCCAGCTACGAATCCCAGAGCGCCCAGAGCGAAGAGGACTGTCGATGAGATCCGGCCTGCTCGCCGGTCCGATTCACTCGCTACCGGTCCGGATTCTCGCGCCAGCCAACCGCCAACCAGGAGCGCCATGCCCGGCAAGACAGGAACCGCGTAGTACTCCTGCCGGGTCGAGAAGCTAAAAAAAACCAGAACTACTGCAACCCATAACAGGAAGAGCAAGTTCGCACGGCGGCGATGGTCCAACTTTCTTACTGGTGTGCGAAGTTCGCGTAGCCTGATCGGAACGTCGAGAAGAGCCTGCGGCAGAAACGCAGTCCACGGGAAAAGCCAGGCTAGAGTCAGCCCCCAGAAAATGCCGAGCGGAGCCGTATCAAAACCCGCAGGCACGCGCTTACCGAGAAAGCGCATCAGGTGTTCGTTGATAAAATAAAGCCACAGAAAACTCGGCGCCTGGCCTTGAGCTGGAGTTCGGACGGCTGCCAGGATATGCCAGGGCGCGGCAATCGCCAGGAACACCAGCGTGCTCGAAACAATACGCATTTTCAGCATGTGACGCAGGTTTCCGGTCAGCAATAAAAAACTTCCGATTGTTGCCGCCGGGAACACCAACCCGATAAGACCCTTCGTTAGCACGTTGAACGCACAGGTTGCCGCGAACCCCCAGCATGCAACACGCGAAGGCCGTTCTTGGTCGAGCGTTCGCAAAAAGAAGTAGTAGCCCAGAGTGAACCACAGCGCGATCATCACTTCGGGAATCAGAAATCGCGTGTAAATGTACACGCCTATCGAAGTGACCACGACTAACCCCGCATATAAGCCGCCGGTCTCTCCGTAAACGCGCCGTCCGAGGAAATACGTCGCGAACACCAGCGCGAGAACGCAGAGCATCAGCGGCAAGCGGGCGCTCCATTCTCCGATTCCAAAAATCTTAAAGCTGGCAGCTACGCTCCAAAACAGCATCGGAGCCTTCTCCATGTAGCGGATGCCATTGGTGTAGATCGTCACCCAATCATTCTGCAGCGCCATTTCGCGCCCAGCTTCGGCGTGGACCGAGTCGACATCGTCCAGCAACGGAGGGCGCGAGAGGTCGGCCATGTAGATCGCTGCCCATAACACAACTAAACCGCTCGCAGCGATGACCATCCAACCATTCCGGCGGCTGGGCTGAGTGTCAGGACCTTCTCGTTGGATGGAAGGTCGATTCTCCAGCGCTTCATCCACATCAACAGAATCATCAGGCCCCATAAGTGGTAACCCCAATTCGCTCTTCTCTCCATGTGCTCTCTCAGCAAGGCTTCGATAACATGCCAATCGAACAAGTTGCTTTCTGCGACAGCCTTCTGACTCACAGTGTCCAGTAGCAGTGGCTTAAGTACGCCTCGAAACCAGTCATGGACTGGGATATCGAATCCAACTTTCGGCCTTTGCAAGATAGCCTTTGGAAGTTTGTCTCTCATCAGTCGACGAAGAACGTATTTTGTCTGGGACCCGCGGAGCTTGAAGTCATCCGGCAGGCTGTTCGCGAAATCGACGATGCGAGTATCCAGGAACGGAGGCCGGGCCTCCAGCGAATGCGCCATGCTGATTCGATCCACTTTGTACAGGATGTCGTCCGGAAGGTAGTAGCGTTGATCGAAGTCTAACGCGTGGCGCAACAGGCTTCGATGAGTCCCATTTGCGGTTATTGCTTCGAGAGGTTTGGCATCGGAGTAGCGGAAAAAACACTGTTTTTCACTTTCAGAAAAAGTCCCGTTCCAGAATACATGCGCGAGTTCGGGAGTAAGCAGTGATCCCTGCAAGAACCTTTTGACCTTGTATTCGAAGCTGATCTTTTCATCCGAGACGGGCAAATGATTCGCACAGGCAAGCGCTACCTTGCGGATAAACTCCGGAGTGCGACGTGCCATGGCATTGTGCCTGTCGGCGCGGTAAGTAACGTATCCAGCAAAGAGTTCATCGGCGCCCTCTCCAGACAGCAGGACGGTAACATCTTTCCGGCTCATTGCTGCCAGAAACCAAAGCGGGAGTGCCCCCGCATCCCCACTTGGCTCGTCCGAGTAATACGACAAGTGTTCGATTGCACTCGTCAGATCAGCGCCTGGGTTGAGATCAAACTCGGAATGCTCGGCCCCATACAGGCGGCTGACTTTACGAGCGTAGGAGCCATCGTCGAACGAACGCCCCCTGAAGGTTACGGAGAAAGTCTTCAATCGGCCCGGGTAGTGGCGAGCGACATAATGCAGGACCGTAGAAGAATCGAGACCCCCGCTTAACCAGATTCCCAGTGGAACGTCGGACACCAATTGCTCAGAGACGGACTGGTCGATGAGACTGTCGAGTTCCTCGCAAGCCTCTTCTATTGAGGGAGGCGACGGGAGTGGGGCGCGCGTCCTGAAGGATCGTACTGTGGAAGTGCCCTTGTGCCACTCAAGAATGTGCCCAGGCATCAACTTGACGATGTCTTCGGCGAGCGTGTATGGGCCCGGCACATAGTTCACGCCAAGAAAGCAATTCAATCCATGAAGACATAGTTTGCGAGGAATCGATGGGTGGGCAAAGATGCCCTTCAACTCAGACGCGAAACAGATTTCTCCATTCCCAAGCCAATAATACAAAGGCTTGATGCCGATCGGGTCGCGGGACAGGATGAGGCACTGATCGGATTCAATCCACACTGCGACAGCGTACATTCCACGTAAACGGGAAAAGCAATCGGTACCCCAGCGCAAGAAAGCGTTCAGAACGACTTCGGTATCGCAATGGGTGTCGAAATGAAATCCTTCGGTTTGCAGCTCTGCACGGAGATGCTGGTGATTGAAGATCTCGCCATTAAAGATAACGACAACATTCTTATCCGGACTGAACAACGGCTGGTCACCCTCCGCCAAATCGAGGATACGCAACCGAGTCACGCCAAGTGAGATGTGGCGCGAGACAAATTGTCCTTGATGATCCGGCCCCCGATGGGAGAGGCAGTTTAAGCCGCGGTTCAACACCTCCGGCGGCAAGCGGCCCGAAATGTGTGAGTACCCGAGAATCCCACACATAGAAATCATCGAGGCACGTTGGAAGAGATTCGTTCGACGCCGACAGCCCCAGTCGGCGGCAATCTCAACCGCGCCCGTTGAAACTTAAGAAACCTCAGTCCTCAAGAGAAACGGTGGTGTGCAGTTTAACCGCTTAAAGACCAAAAGACCATAGATAAGCCCATAACCACACTCGCATTCGGAAATAGTGTCAACAAGAGTAGAGCGATTGGCCATTGTAAGAAGGACTGCGTCGCTGGTAGTCCACGCGACATCTAGATGCGTTTGTCAACTTCGCTCTTGGGAGTATCGCGATTGCACTCATCTACCGTCAGTCAAACACTTTCCTGCCGCGGACCTGCTATCGCCCGTTAGGTGACAAATTGTCGGTTGACTGGGAAGTATTCGACAACTACGATTGTCGGCGCCTTTGGGCCTCGCCACCTTGCGTCTCAGGCGCCGTTGATTCACTGCCGGCGTGCCACCACCACCCTCATTACGTACTGGAGGGCGTGCCATGAAGTTCGAAGTGCAAACTCCTCACTCGCTTATCAAGGGTTCTTTGATCCTGTTGGTTCTACTCTTCTGCGTCGGTCAGGCTGTGACGCAGGCTGATCCACCGATTCCGGCCGGAGAAGTGCGCATCCACTATTTTCGGCCCGATGGCAACTACTCGGGCTGGGCGCTCTACACGTGGAATGCGTCTACGGAAAACGCCGTGTGGTGCCAGAGCGAGGTAGCGATCACGGGCACCGACAGTTTCGGCGTCTATTTCGATGTCACAGTGAATCCAGCACAGGGTACGCCGGTTGGTGATTTGGGTTTCATCATCAATAACTGCGCTGCAGGACAGATCAAGGATCCGGGGCCAGATCAGCATCTGCAGATCACACAGTTCAACGAGGCCTGGGTAATTCATGCCGACGCTACGGTGTTCACGACGCAGCCAACGGCGCAGCAGATCGCCAACGCAGTTCTGGGCATTGAACAGGCTTACTGGATCGACCGCTCGCATCTCGCGATTCAGTCACAATATGTACAGAGCGGAGCGACCTACGCACTTACTACCAGCCTGACTGGCGGCTTGAATCTGACCAACACGGGGGTGACGGGCGGCACGCAAATTCCTCTGACAGTCGGAGGAAGTCTTTCATCCGATGAACTGGCGCGTTATCCGCAATTAGCCAGCTACGCAGTCCTGCAGTTACCTTCAGGCATTGACCTGAACACCATCAAGCAAGCGCTGAAAGGCGAACTCGCCTTCTCGGTTGTGAGCTCAACCGGCACGTTGCTCTATGCGACCGGCCTTCAGATCCCCGGTGTACTGGATGACCTCTACTACTACTCGGGAAAACTTGGCGCTGTGTTCAACGAAAATTCGAACCCTGTCCGGCTTAAAGTCTGGGCGCCAACCGCTCAATCGGTTTCGCTTGAACTGTTCGATCACGCTAGCGATACGGTGCCCTCGGCGACGATTCCCATGCAGGAGAATAACGGAGTTTGGACCGCGAATGGTACCAACGATTGGAAAGGGAAGTACTACCTCTACAACCTGAGTGTTTGGGTTCCGCTCGATGCGGCCGTCGACACAAATCTCACCACCGATCCTTACTCCATTGACATCGCGATCAATGGAGCGAAAAGCCGCATTACCGATCTCGAGTCTGCCGCAACCAAGCCGGCGGGATGGGATCGTAGCGGCTCACCCGCGCTGCACAGCTTCAGCGATATGAGTCTGTATGAACTGCATATTCGCGACTTCAGCGTGAATGATCCGACAGTCCCAGCTTCGCATCGAGGCACCTACGAAGCCTTTTCCGATCAAAACTCCAACGGCATGCGGCATCTGAAGGATCTCGCGAAAAATGGTTTGGCCGCTGTGCACATTCTTCCTTCGTTTCATTTCGCGAGCGTGAACGAAGATAAATCCACGTGGCTGACGACCGGCGATCTTTCGCAGTTCCCACCTGACGGTCAACAACAGCAGGCAGCGGTCGCGGCGATCCAGGGCAGGGACGCATTTAACTGGGGCTACGATCCGGTGCACTACATGACGCCGGAGGGCAGTTATGCGATCGTTCCCGACAACCGTGTGCGCGAATACAGAACGATGGTGATGGGCCTGCACAGCGCGGGATTGCGGGTGGTACAGGACGTTGTTTTCAATCACACGAACGCGTTTGGCGAAGGACCGAATTCGAATCTCGACGAGGTAGTGCCCGGTTACTACCATCGCCTGGACGCGAATGGGAACGTGGAAACCGGATCTTGCTGTCCGGATACCGCCAGCGAACATCGCATGATGGAAAAGCTGATCATCGACACGCTCGTGCTCAATGCGCGCGAGTACAAGATTGATGGCTTCCGCTTCGACATCATGAGTTTTCACTTCACCTATAACATGCAACACATTCAGGCCGCCCTTCAGGCTTTGAGGCCGCAGAGAGACGGGGTGGACGGCTCAAAGATCTACTTATACGGCGAAGGTTTCAACTTTGGCGATACGGCCAACAATCAGATTGGACCGAACGCCAGCCAGATCAATCTGTACGGGTTCGGCATTGGAAGTTTCAACGACCGCATCCGTGACGGCATCCGCGGCGGCAGCCCGTTTACCGATGAGCGCGTCCAGGGATTCGCCACTGGCCTGTTTACTGATCCAAGCGACTATACGAATCAGAATCCTCCCGGAGCGGGTCAGCAGGGCCAGCTCTTGCAGTATTCGGATTGGATCCTTGTCGGTCTTACCGGGAATCTGCGCGATTACAGTTTCACGAACAGCGCCGGGAATACCGTGACCGGTGCTCAGGTGAATTACAACGGTCAACCTACTGGCTACACGGCGACGCCGATCGAGTCCGTAAACTACTGCTCGGTGCACGACAATCAGGATCTGTTCGACGCGGTCCAGTTGAAGTCCAGCTTCAACGACAGTATTGCGACACGGGCGCGCCGCCAAGTGCTTGCGATGAGCCTGGTGGAACTGGGACAGGGCGTTCCGTTCTTTCAGGCGGGTGACGATCTGCTGCGCTCGAAGGATATGGATCAGAACAGCTACGACTCCGGCGACTGGTTCAACAAGATTGATTGGAGCGGGCAGACCGCCAACTGGGGGATCGGCCTTCCCATCGCCAGCCAGAATGGGGGCCAGTGGTCGATCATGACACCGCTGCTCAGCGATCCGGAATACACGCCGCAACCGCAAAACATCGCGTACAGCGGGAATGCGTTTCGCGAGTTCCTGCAGATTCGGTACAGTTCGCGACTCTTCCGCATGCCGACGTTTGGCGAGGTTCAGCGGAATCTTACGTTCCTCAATGTCGGCCCGAACCAGGTTCCGGGATTGATTGCCATGAGGCTGAATGCGAATGGAGGCGACTACGGCCAGTACACCAACATTCTCGTTGTCTTCAACGCAACCGATCAGCAGATGACGTTTACGGACGGAAATTTGACGGGCTTGCATTTACGTCTGCATCCGGTGCAACGCAGTTCAAGCGATCCGTTGACGCGGCAATCCAGTTTTAACTCGAAGGCAGGCTCAGCCACGGTCGCGGGGCTGACTACTGCCGTCTTCGTAAGCGAGGATAGATAGGATTGAGCGGCCCGAACGAGCTGGAGGTGCGACGACGGGCCCCGTGCTCGATCAGGCGGAACTGAAGGTAAGTACGGCAGCGGACGCCGGCTTTGACAGCATGATGCTGGGGCGCCCGGAACCGCGTATCTGCAAATATATATCTTAGAGATATATATATATAAATAGTGTGTATATCTAGTATGAACACAAAGAGTTCTGGCAAAAATGCGAAACGAAGCCACCAAGTATCTTGTTTTCAACGCGACTGGAGTTTTGGCGTGTACCGATTTGCGGGAGAACGTCACCTTACCGCCCCCTTGCCAGCAGACGTACGATAGAAACAGCAGTGCAGGAGGTCTCCCATGATTGCACTCCGTCTCGTTCGTCTCATTGAGAATCATTCCGCAGAGCTGGCCGACGGGCTCACTCGAAAACTCCTCTCCTCTGATCGAACCCGGGACTTGCACAAAGTGCCGGCACACGAACTCCATCAGCGCTGTGACGAGATCTACCATAACCTAAGCGACTGGTTGCTTTCGAAAACCGACCACGAAATCGAATCGGTCTACAAGAGCCTCGGTGCCCGGCGCGCTCACCAGGGAGTTCCGCTCGCAGCTCTGACCTGGGCCATCCTGCTCACGAAAGAGCATCTCTGGGGATTTCTAGAGTCGGAGGGTGTGTACGGAGGATTGCACAACGTCTTTGGTGAGCTCGAGTTGCTGCGATTGCTGGATCAGTTTTTCGATCGCGCCGTTTACTACGCGACGGAGGGCTACGAACAGGCAACAGCGAAGGTGGCTTAGGGACGAGCACTGAGTCGCGAGCATTTCGGCGCGTAGACCTTCGCTCTTAGTCCCCGTGACTTCTCGACCGTTTCCCGGGTCTGTTTAGCGTTTTGCGCGGACCGCGCTTCCATTTACCGCGCGAAATGTCATCTCCAAAGCCGGACTGCGCGTCCGCCGTTTCCAGGCGAAGAATAATCCCGCATACGTGTCCGTAATATAGGCAGACTGCTTTATTCCCAATATCTTCGCCGTTTGGTCGATCCAACGCGCAGGTCCCTCGATCTCTCCGAAGTTGCCGATCGGCGTTTCGTCCACGACCACGTGTCCTTTGCCATCGGCCCACTCGGCGCGAAACTTCTCGTAACGGAACGTCGGCTGAAAGCCTAAAGCGTGCAGGATAGCCTCCATCTTCCTGCCGTCGGATACTTTCGTCTCCGTCTCCACGCGTGTTTTGTGCCGTCCCACCTTGCCCTTGGCCTTGTGCGTGAGGACCCATTCTTTTCCATACAGCCGCAGCCGCAAGAGGTCGCCGCGCTTGCGCAACGGCAACCCGGGCAGGTCATAGAGCGTATTCATCTCGTGTGTACGCGGGGTGATGCGCCGAAGTCTCGACGCCCGCAGACTTCGCGTGAGTCCGCGCAAATCGGCGACACGAAATTTGATTTCGATTTCTCGATTGGAAGCCATACTCAACGCCGGCGACACCCCTGTCCCAAGACCAAAGGTTTGTCCTAACTGAACGTGGGCAGTTTCACCAGATCCTCGCGCGGTACGGGCTCTGTCGGTTGCCCGGCCTTTCGCCAAGCGGCCAACCCTCCCACCAGAATAAAAGCGTTGAAGCCTTTCTCCCGCAGCAAGTGCGCCACCCGGGCGCTCGTGGCTTCGCGCTGTCAAGTGCAGTACAGATAAATGTCCCGGTCCGGTGGGATTCTCTGCAGTTCTTGTTCGAGATTGTTCGGCTCGATACGGATCGATCCCTTAATCCTGGACGCCTGCGGATCGTAATAGCCGTGGCTGCGCACATCCACCACCAGGATCTTGTCCGCCTCTTCTGACTTCAGCTTCTCGATCAGTTCCTGAACCTGCACCCGTGGAACGACTCGATACACCCGGTTTTTCCGAACAAGCCACAAGCGATAGATCACATACGCAATTACGCCGACAACGAGAACCTCCTCGATCGTATGACCGGCCGTCTGAAAACCAACATTAATCGTCTTCAGAAAATCGCGTCCCACAAAGCCGAGTGTGAAATACGCGAGGATATATAACGACGCGCCCGCGATGTCGTAAGCAAGAAACTGCCCGAACCGCATCCGCATGCTGCCCGCGAGTGGCGGGCCCATCGTATTCACGCCCGGGATGAATTTCGCGATCACCAGCGTCAGTTTGCCGCGCTTGTAGAAGGACTCCGCGGACCGAAAGATGCAAGTCTCAGGATTCGCGGAGACTTTGCATAAGAATCCAAGGAGGGACCATCCAGTGTAACGTCCGGCAACAAACAGCAGGGTGTCGCCCACGACCATCGCCGTGAGCACGAGGGGTAACATGACCGACGCGTGCAGAGCACGGCTCCCCACTGCCGCCCCCGCCCCCACCAGGGCGACCGCTGCGGGTACCGGCAATCCGATCGCTTCCGCAAACACCAGCGCGACGATGACCAGATAACCGTGCCGCGAAATCAAGGTAACAATTTCTGTCATGCCAAGAATTAGACTAGCGGGGATTGGAGGACCCGTCCAGCGACCCTGGCCCTTGAAAACCCAGAATCCATCTGGCAATGTCCGTAATCGAATGCAGCAAACCCTGAAGTCAATCGATGGCGATATGTCAGAGTTGAAAACCTCGTCTCGTCGCACGATCAATCTTCCAGGCCGTCCTGCCGCCCTGCCTTTCAGCGATGCGGTCCTGGTAGGAGATACGCTTTACCTCTCCGGACGGATTGGCATCGATCCAGTCACCGGGCGGGCCCCGGCCGATCTCGACGCCGAAATCAAACTTCTTCTCGACGGAGTGGAGGCTGTGCTTGCCGAAGCAGGTATGCACATGGACGATCTGGTTTCGGTACAGATCTTCTGTCCGGATGTATCTCTATGGGAACGTTTCAGCGCGGCTTATCTGAAGCGTTTCTCGCAGGAACTCCCGGCGCGGGCTTTCGTCGGTTCTGGACCGCTGCTACTTGGTGGACGGTTCGAAATGATGGGAGTAGCAGTTCGTCGTTCCTGAAAGGCAGTTGGCGAACGCAGGGGGCCTAAGCAAAGTCCGAACAAGCAATTGTCCGACCCTCGGTTGCACGGGCGTACCAACCGGCGCCCAACTCCAACAGCCACGCAATCCTCGTACTCGTGAGGCGTGTGGGAATCTGGGCGTCCTCGAACTACTGCGAGGGCTGGGACGCAGTTTCAGCGAGTCGTCACATGTTTTCCGTTTTCAAAGACGTTCGAGTCTTGCGGAAGAACGATGGGCCCGGTGCGACGCATGGTGCTCCAGTCGTATCCGAAGGCGGTGCCGCAGATGAGGCAAACCTGGTAGTCCTGCCCATGGGTGCCGCTATGAGGCCAGGAAAAACGGTGAGGGCAGAGGTTCTCGATAAGCCGCTGGAGGAAACGGGCCATACCTGTCGTACTCCTTAGGGGACCTGGCACGTCGGGGCGCGTCGCTTTCCTGGCCAGAAACGGAATCGCGCAAAACGCCTGACTGGTACCGGTTTTCACACTAACACGAGTTTTCGAAACACGCGCACGCCATGGTGCATGGCTCGTGTGCGGAGGGTCATGGGCTGGTCCATTACCCTCCATTTTGTTGCCGAACGGATGGTGTTTGAGGACGATCCGTGAGTTGATGAGAGCCCGCACCTCTTGCCGGGCGATGCGCACGGCGCGTCAGCGTTACCCTACTCGCCCTTGGAGGAGGTTCCTTCCGCACTCAGGTCCGGTGTTCGTGGCTGGTGTCCCGTAACACAATGTCTCTTCTGGCACCCTACCCCAGGATTGAAGTCATGGAAGATCGATCGTTCGTCGCTGCCTGCGCACAAGGGTTTGCGTATCACTCCCAAGACTATGCCCGGAAGACGCTCGTCTCCACCGATGCACCTCTGTGCACGAGGCGTACAGGCCCTTCCGTAATCTAGGGAGTGTGATTACTAACTTCCTATACTGTGCGTGCAATGAGCACCCTCCCCCAAGTGCAAGTTACGCCACGTTCGCCCCGTCTGCATCTCGACGGCGGGACCCCGGCGGTTGTGAGATTCTCGGACGGCGAGCGCATCTCCGGAAGCCTGGAAGTCATATCCCTGAGCGGCGGCCTGCTCGCGCTGGATAGTCCACTCGCCCAGGGATCCCAGGTAAAACTGATGTTCGTAACCGGCGCCGGGTCGGTATTGGCTGGAGCCGAGATGCTGCCTCCGGTGGACCGCTCCCATCAGCCCTTTCGCTTTACATCGCTGGCTCGGCAGGACCGCAACCGGCTCGAGTCGATCATTCCAGTGTCGGTCTACCAGGACATCGTAGAGCCGGACTGGATGAAAAAGCTCAGGGCCGCATCGGAAGACCGATATGTACCACGCAAGCAGAGACGACTCAATCTGACTTTGCGTACCGTCGGCGTGATTGTGCTTAGTCTGATTTCGGCTGCGTTTCTTCTGACCCGCTTGCCGTTACTCAAGCTCGTGTTGAAATAGGGTCTGCCGGAGCATCGCATGAGCCTGACAAACAAACGTCGCTGGCCGCGCTACCACGTCCACCTGCCTGTTTTTATTTCTACGGAGACCGAAGTGTCGACGGTGGCCGTTCCCGGCGTGGTCAGCGAGATCAGCCGGGGCGGCATGGAGTTGTACGGCGGCGTGCAAAGGCGGCCGGGCGACCTGATGGAGGTCGAGTTCCAAGCGGCTGGCATTCTGCGCGTAGCCGGCGTCGTTCGTAGCCAGTCGGGATTCTGTTTTGGACTTGAGTTTCTCAGCCTGTTACCGGCCGAGCCAGGCGGCGGACTGCGGCCTTTGGCGCGCGAAGATGGGCGGATGACGCTCGGCGAACTGGGCATGAGTTCCGCGCAACCACGCGGTTCTGCAACCCAAGGCCATGACGAGATCGACTCAGACGATGCGCTGTTCGTGGAGATCTTCCTCGACCGTCATGATAGCTTCCTGCGTGAAGCCCAAATGGAGATACAGAGCCTTCGCCAGAGGGCGCTGAAGATCAGGCAGTGGCGGGAGGAAATGGAAGCAGTGCTGAAGCAGCGAATGGGCCGGGAGTTGAACCTCGAATTACCCGGGGCCGACGGTGCCCCAGGTTCGCGTCCGTTTGCGGGACGCTAAACCTGGGCAAATTACCGTGTGGTTCGTTCCTTTGCGGGCGGATTGAAGCCCAGCGTGCGCATCACTGCTTCTTCATAGTGTCGTTCTTCATGTTGTCCTTGCTCATGGTGTCTTTCTTGCCGACGGGCGATTCCTGCGCCTGCTTGTAGCCCGCCTTCTGAGCGTCAGCCTCGGTCATGTACTGCCCATGCTTGGTCTTGCCGTACCAGGAGTCTCCTTCTTTGTGATAGACCTTGGTGTTGCTGTTGACCCATACTTTGCCGCCGCCCCCGCCGGGAGCCTGCGGAATCGTCGAGGGGTCCACTGGAGCAGACTTCGTCTTCGCGGTCTTGGTGGGTTTTGAAGTGTCGGATGTGGCCGGAGCAGTCTGGGCAATACAAACGGCCGAGGTCGCGGCGGCAAGTATGGCGAGGATCAGGAATCGCAGTTTCGGAGTCATCAAGGCGTTCTCCTTCGAGGGGATTGTCTGTTGCGTGGGCCCGGAGAAATGTGTACGGCGGGGGATTATACAGCGTTGGACGACTACGGTGTGTGTCTTAAGGGCTAGCGGCCGGTGATGATTCCTTTCACATATGGGGGATTTTACGATGTGCCGAGACAAATTGTCTTTGCGCATGGGGGATCCCTTTATGTGCTGATTAGCGTTTTTGATGAGCAACGCGATGACTACGCCGATTGCTATTCCGTGTACAAGGCACTGCTTTCGGCGAGAGATCAGGCCAGCGTTCCACCGAAAGACTTCATCAACAACCATGCCAGCATTGGCGCCGAACTCATGGGCGAGGTACCTGTCAGGGACATGCTCTTCGACAAGACCCTGCGTAACGAACTGGACGTAGCTGTCGTTGAAAAACATATTTTCCGAGTCGGACGGGCACTCAAGAAGTAAGGTTCGTCCCAATTGACACCCCCTCCAGGCACCCCTAGACTGAAGGACTGGACGCGGGGCACGAGGACGCATGAGCTGGCTACAGAACAAGTTCGAAAAGAATTTCCTGATCACCACGGTCGATTACGTCTTCAACTGGGCGCGGAAGTCGGCGGTATGGCCGATGACCTTCGGGCTGGCCTGCTGCGCGATCGAAATGATCGCGTCGTCGACGGCGCGCTTTGATATTGCGCGCTTTGGGTCGGAGGTGTTCCGGCCGAGTCCGCGGCAGGCAGACCTGATGATCGTCTCGGGCACGGTGACGCTGAAGATGGCGCCGGTCGTGAAACGGATTTACGACCAGATGCCCGATCCGAAGTGGGTGATCTCGATGGGCGCATGTTCGTCGGTTGGCGGGCCGTTCAATACCTACGCAGTACTGCAGGGCGTCGACAAGATCGTGCCCGTTGATGTGTACGTGATCGGGTGCCCGCCGCGCCCGGAGAATCTGTTCTATGCACTGCTCAAGCTGCAGGACAAGATCGACACCATGACTCTGGCGAAAAAGCCTACCGAAGTGCGGCTGGACGAGAACATGGTGGAGAATTTCAAGAAGCAAGTGATGATCGCGCAGACACTGCAACCGAAGTAGCCGCGAACTCCGAGCGGCTAGCTGCCAGCTTAAACGCGCGGTTCGTTATGCCGACCGATCCACAAACATCGCAGTCGGCATTCAGCACTCGGCATTCAGCCGCGGCACCTTCGCGGTTTCTATGTACCGAACAACTATGATGGCTGAATGCTAATTGCTAACTGCTTAGAGAGCCGCGGCTCACTCCATGTCCCAGCTCGTCAAGCTCACAACTCAATCGGAACTGCCGGCGGCGAATGAAGCCAAGGAATTCCCCTGTGGCGACAAGGTGATTTGCATCGCCAATGTGAACGGGGAGTTCTCGGCAATGGATAACGTCTGCCTGCATCGTGGCGGTCCGCTGGGACAGGGCGTGGTAGAGAAGGGCAAAGTCGTGTGCCCGTGGCACGGGTGGGTGTGGGATCCGAAGACAGGGCAGGCCGTGCACAATCCGGCGGCCAGGGTCGCGGTCTATCCGATGAAGATTGAGAACGGGGAAGTGTGGGTAGAGATTCAATAGAGCTGACTGGGATAGTCGATGGTGCCCGTATCCCCACTCCGCTGTGGATTTTTCTGCTGAACCTCGGCGCCCGAAGGCGCTCGACCAAGATCGCCGCTTGCGGGCACAGCTGAAGGCGTGCCCTCCCGAAAAACTCTATCCAAGGTATTTGAGGAACTTTCCTGACTGATTGTCGAACTCAGGGAAGACTTGCGCCAGCTTGTCGTTGCCCAGGTGGCGCACCACTGCTTCTCCGACCACGCGACGGAAGTCAGTCGTGAGCGCGAGGTCGCGGCCTTCGTAGAGTTGGGCCTGATCCAGGCCGGGCCACTGGCCGTATACTTTGCCGCCTTTCACAGGCCCTCCCATCACGAACATGACGTTCGCATGGCCGTGGTCGGTGCCGCGATTGCCGTTCTCGCGTGCGGTGCGGCCGAACTCCGACATCGTGACGACAACGGTGTCGTCGGCGAGGTCGCCGAGGTCGATCCAGAAAGCCGAGAGCGACTGTGAGAACTCGCGAAGCACGTTGGCGATCTGGCCCTGCGTGCTGCCCTCGTTGACGTGATGATCCCAACCGCCGATGTCGGCAAAGGCAACCTGCACACCGAGATTGGCTTTGATCAGTTGCACGAGCTGCTTGAGGCTGTCCCCGAAGCGACCGCGTGGATAATCGGCGCCCGGGGCGGGCTTGTACTTTGCCGGATCGGCGGACTTCAGCATCTTCACTGCGTCAAATGTCTCTTCGCCCGTTCCGTGCAACACGGAGTCAGAGGAGTGGTCGTACATCGCCTCGAACGTATTCGCAATCGGCGCAGCGTTCGGATTGCGGCCTCCTACGCCGAAGTCGTTAATGTTATTGACCGCAACAGCGCGCTCCTGGCCGGTGAGAATGCGCGGCAGCGCTGGGCCCAGCGAGATGGCCCGGAAAGCGGACTTGTCGCCAGACTCGGGCGCCGAACGCAGCGCACGATTCAACCAGCCGTCGTTGGTCGCTTTTAGGCCGGGCGTGCCAGACTCCATAAAGTCCTGCGCGTCGAAATGCGAGCGCGTGGGATCTGGAGAGCCGGCGGCGTGCACGATGGCGAGATGCCGCTGATCCCAGAGCGGCTGAAACGATGCGAGCGAGGGATGCAGGCCGAAGAATCCATCGAGATCGAGGACGTCTTTGCGCGGGATGTTAATGCTGGGCCGCATCGCGTAGTACGCGCGCTCGCCGTGGGGCACGACAATGTTGAGTCCGTCGGCCGCGCCGCGCTGGAAGATCACGACCAGCCGCTTGGTGCGCGTGCCGGGTTCGGTCGCGCCGAATGCCGCGCGGGTCAGGAAACTCGGGATAGCAGTGGTGCCGACGACGGCCAGAGCGCTGTTACGGAGAAATACGCGACGTGTGATGGGCATAACGGACCTCAACAACCTATCAGTTCTCAGCTTTCAGCTGTCAGTTAGACGATGATACTGACGGCTGATCGCTGATGGCTGGCGACTCTTGTCATCTTCTTTGAAATTCCGGTGAACCTAAAATCAATCCCGCGATCGCGCCGCCGTTTGACGCGGGCGGCGGAGGAGCAGGCTTGTCGTTCCTGCG
>Ga0210396_10002046_pt1 | contig 20827 bp, 20 predicted proteins | sample IncBWH17OmetaG_FD_155466 | JGI IMG/M metagenome (GOLD analysis project Ga0210396, IMG submission 155466) | Forest soil microbial communities from Barre Woods Harvard Forest LTER site, Petersham, Massachusetts, United States - Inc-BW-H-17-O ... | reverse complement strand
AGATCGCGTCCGATCAGCAGCCGGAAGCCGCTGGAGAGTTCGGTGACCCGCACCAGCGCGTAATGATCCGCAGTCTCCTGCTCATCGAGCCGCCGATAGGCGGTTTCCGACCATCCGGTCGTCGCCATCACGCCCGGTGCAAGCGAGCCGACATTACCGGCGATGGCCTGCCCCGCCGGGGTGGTCACGAGGTAGAGGTTGGCGCCGGGCCGCAACGCCCGGTTCTCGATCGTGAGCACCAGGCCGCGCAGTCCCCGCCGCGCGAAGATATCACTGACCTCGCTGGTTTCCCCGTTCACCATAGTGGTGATCTGTTCGGTGATCAGCCGGCGCGTGTTCCACGCGAAGTAACCCAGCAGCGATGCGGCAAACAGCGCGAACAAAAACAGATAGACCAGCGTCAATCGAAACGCCGTGGTTCGGATCAGCTTACCGAATGCCGTCACGGATCATGTATCCCGCGCCGCGAATGGTGTGGAGCAATGGCCGTTCGAAACCCTTGTCGATCTTGGAGCGCAGTCGCGAAATATGCACGTCAATGACATTGGTCTGCGGATCGAAATGATAGTCCCAGACGTTTTCCAGGAGCATGGTTCGCGTCACCACCTGCCCGGCGTGCTTCATCAGATATTCCAGCAACCGGAACTCGCGCGGCTGCAGCGTCAATTCGTCCTTGCCGCGCGCTACCCGGTGCGACAGCCGATCGAGTTCGAGATCGCCGACGCGATAGGTGGTTTCCTCGGCGGGGCCGCCATGGCGGCGCGACAGCACCTCGACCCGTGCCAGCAATTCGGCGAATGAATAGGGTTTTGGCAGGTAATCGTCACCGCCGGCGCGCAAGCCCTTGATGCGGTCGTCGACCTGTCCGAGTGCGGAGAGAATGAGCGCCGGGGTGCGATTTCCCTTCTCACGCAAGGAGCCGATCAGGGAGAGGCCATCTCGTTTCGGCAGCATCCGGTCGATGACCAGCACGTCGTAGTCGCCGGTATCGGCGAGGGCTAAACCTTCCTCGCCATCTCCGGCCAGATCAGCGACGTAACCGACTTCGCGGAACGCCTTGACCAAATAGTCGGCGGACTCGCGGTCATCTTCGATGATCAACAGGCGCATCTGGGTGTCGGTTACGGTCAATGAGGTCAACTTTCCATCACCATGGCGCGGTCGGCATCCTCATGCAAGGCGACCTGACGCGCTCCATCGAGCCAAAAGAGCGGGCGGTGAAGCTGGGGGGACCTCACCGCCCTTTGACCTTCCGACAGAGGGGGGCGTATTCCACCGGAAGGTAACTTTGAGGGAGCGGGTTTTTGACCCGCCCCCCGGAAAGAGCCGTCGGCGGGGGCGACTAATGCCGGCGACACCCTCCATCTCGTTATGCGCTCAGCCCTTTGCCAGGGGTACCGCGACGAAGCGTGACGATCCGCCGCTCTTGATGCGCATCAGAACGCTGTTCTTGTTGTCGGTGCGTGCGGCATTGATCGCTTCGCGCACGTCGCCGGCATTGGTGACGCTCTTTCCCGCAACCTCGAGAATTACGTCACCTTCCTTGAATCCACGGTCGGCCGCCGCACTCTTCGGATCGACCTCGGTCACCACGACGCCCTCCTTGCCGGCACCGGCAACGCTATTGGCCGGCGCGAGGGTCAGACCGAGCTTCGGCACGTCGGTTCCGCGGGTAGCGCCGCCCCTGTCGCCATTATCGATGTCGGCCTTGGCTTCCAGCGTATTCGGCAACTGGCCAAGGGTCAGGTTGATCACCTTGTCCTGGCCCTTGTGCAGTACGTTGAGCTTCACCGCGTTGCCGGGGGCCAGACCGCCGATGGTGCGGGCGAGTTCGCGGGCATCCTTGACCGGCTCGCCATTCACCGCGGTGATCACGTCGCCGGATTCGATACCAGCCTTGGCCGCCGGACCGTTAGCCTGGGGTTCCGCAACCAACGCGCCTTCCGCCTTCTTGAGGCCGAGGCTGTCGGCGATGTCTGCCGTGACCGGCTGAATCTGGACACCGATCCAGCCGCGGCTGACCGAACCCTTGTCCTTGAGCTGCGCAATCACGGTCTTGACGGTCGAGGCCGGGATCGAGAACGCGATCCCAACGCTGCCGCCAGACGGCGAATAAATCGCGGTATTGACGCCCATCACTTCGCCTTCGGTATTGAAGGCCGGACCGCCGGAGTTGCCCTTGTTCACGGGCGCGTCGATCTGGATGAAATCGTCGTACGGGCCATTGCCGATGTCGCGGCCGCTGGCTGAGACGATACCGGCCGTCACGGTGCCGCCGAGGCCGAAGGGATTACCGACCGCGAGCACCCAGTCGCCGATCCGGGGTTTGCCGTCGGAAAGCTTGGCGAACGGGAAGTTCGAGCCGCCCTCGACCTTAATCAGCGCGACGTCGGTACGCGCGTCGGTGCCAATCACCTTGGCGGAATAGGTCTTGCCGTCATCGGTGGTGACTTCGACCTTGTCGGCGCCGTCAACGACGTGGTTGTTGGTGACGGCGTAGCCGTCGGCCGAGATGAAGAAGCCGGAACCTTGCCCGGTCACGTGGCCGCCGCGCGGACCACCGCGCAGTCCGGGCGGCAAGCCATCGGGTCCGCCAAAGCGGCGAAAGAAGCGCTCCATCGGCGATCCCGGCTGGAACGGCGAGTCATCATTGTTGTCGGCGCCATCGTTCTTGGCAACCTTCTCGTTGATATTGACCTTCACCGAAATCACCGACGGTTTCACCCGCTCGACAATGTCGGCAAAGCCCACCGGCTGCGCGACCTTGCGGACTTCGTTATTGACCTGCGCATGCGCCGCGCTGGTGAAAATATCAACCGGACCGGACGACGGGCTAAAGCCGTAAACGGCAACGCCGAGGCCGGCGACGACCGAAGCCATCAACGCGAACTTGCGCGCCGAGAACAGCGAACGGCGGGGCGCCTGATAAGACGGAAGGGACGACAGATCGGTGGGACGGTCGGTCATACAGAAATCTCCAAAGACTGAATCAGTAATGGGGGGGCGAGCACCGTGTGGTTCCGAACATGGGGATTTCCGCCTTACAGCGCGCTGGCGGGGGAATTAAACTTTTGTAATAAACGCAGGAATGGAATGCGGCAGTTTATCGCAGGGCTAAAACGGTTTCTCGCACGGTGAGGTGCGACTTTATCGCTGCAGTTGAGGGCGGCGCTAAACCGGCTTGTCCGGCGCGGGTTCTGCGATCAGCCGTTCCAGCCGCGCTTCTTCGTCGGCCGTTAGCTTGAACAGCGAAACCTCCTGCGTTGCGGCGGATTTCGTTCGGCGCCGGCCATTTGCCCACAGCGCGAACCCGCCTCCGGCCAGTATCAGCGGCGGCAACAGCCAGAGCAACCAGGTATGAGGGTTGAGCCGCGGCTTCAGCAGCACAAACTCGCCATAGCGCGCGACCAGAAAATCGATCACCTGCGCGTCGCTGTCGCCGGCCGCGATGCGCTCGCGCACCAACAATCGCAGATCACGCGCCAGCGGCGCTTCGGAATCGTCGATCGACTGGTTTTGACACACCATGCAGCGCAGTTCGCGCGACAAATCCCGTGCCCGCAATTCCTTTGCGGGATCGGACATGATCTCGTCGGGCTGCACGGCGTGGGCCGTGGATGCAGCAAAAGCAGCCAACAAGACAAATGAAATCGCTATCAGCTTCCGCACTTGGTCTCTTCCCTCATCCTGATGAGCATCCGAAGGATGCCTCACGAAGGATGGCTCGCTAACAAATCTCATCCTTCGAGACGCCACTCCGCGGCCCCTCAGGATGAGGAAAACCTATTCCGCCGCCTGCAATCCGCGCAGAGATTTCGCAGGCTTTGGCGCACCGACCCGTAGCCGCCGATCTGACAGCGATAGCATGCCGCCGAATGCCATCAGCACCGGGCCAAACCAGATCAGCAATACCAACGGCTTGTGGTAAATTCGCACCGCGATCGTGCCGTCGCCAGCGGTATCGCCAAGAGAGATGTAAAGCTGGCTTGCGCCACGCGTCAGCAGCGCAGCCTCGGTTGTCGTCGCTGCCCGCGTGCTAAAACTGCGTTTCGACGGTGTCATGGTGTCAAGCAACTGGCCGTCGAGGCGAACGCTGAACTGTGCTACCATCTCACGAAAATTCGGCCCTTGGCGCTGTGTCACGCCATCGAGCTTCAACTCGTAACCGGCGATCCCAGCGACATCACCCGATTTCATCGATCCGATATATTCGCTGTTCCAGGTCGTCTCGCAGACGATGCCGATCAGGGCGACGCCAACGCCGGCATGGGCAAACACGGTGCCCCAGGTCGAGCGCGGCAGCCCGCGCGCGCGCCGCAGCGCGGTTCCCAGCGGGACGCGAAACAGGCCTGTGCGCTCGGCAAGGTCGCTCAACGCACCCGCGATCACAAACACCGCCAATCCGATCGCGAGCGGTGCGAAGGCGCCGCCACCGGCCGTCCATGCCCACACCACCGCGACTATGATCAGCGCCGCGATCCCGGCCGCCATCAGCCGCTGCGCTGCACCGAGAAGATCGCCGCGTTTCCAGGCCAGCAGTGGCCCGAACGGCACCGCGATCATCAATGGCAGGAATAGCGGCCCGAAGGTGAGATTAAAAAACGGCGCACCGACCGAGATCTTGTCCCCGGTGATCACTTCCAGCGCCAGCGGATAGAGCGTTCCAATGAAGACGGTCGCGCAGGCCGTCGTGAGCAACAGATTGTTGAGCACCAGCGCGCCTTCGCGCGAGATCGGTGCGAACAGACCACCCTGCTTGAGCGCCGACGCCCGCCAGGCGTAGAGTGAAAGACTGCCGCCGATGAAAATGCACAGGATCAGCAGGATGAACACGCCGCGCGTCGGGTCGGTCGCAAACGCATGTACCGAGGTGAGCACGCCCGAACGCACCAGGAAGGTGCCAAGCAGCGACAGCGAAAATGCCAGGATCGAAAGCAGGATGGTCCAGACCTTGAGCGCATTGCGCTTTTCCATCACCACCAGGGAATGCAGCAGCGCCGTGCCCGCCAGCCACGGCATCAGTGAGGCATTCTCGACCGGATCCCAGAACCACCAGCCGCCCCAGCCGAGTTCGTAGTAAGCCCAGTAGGAGCCCATGGCGATGCCGAGCGTGAGGAATATCCACGCCATCAGCGTCCAGGGCCGCACCCACCGCGCCCAGGCGGCGTCGATCCGGCCTTCGATCAGGGCCGCGACGGCGAAGGAAAACGAGATCGAGAAACCGACATAGCCGAGATAGAGCATCGGCGGATGCACCGCGAGGCCGATATCCTGCAACACCGGATTGAGGTCGCGGCCTTCAATCGGCGGATTGGCGATGCGCAGGAACGGATTCGAAGTGATCAGGATGAACAGATAGAATGCGCTCGCGATCCAGGCCTGCACCGCCAGCACATGGGCGCGCAGCGACAGCGGCAGATTGTTGCCAAAAATCGCGACAAGGCCGCCGAACAGCGCCAGGATCAACACCCAAAGCAGCATCGAGCCCTCGTGGTTGCCCCATACGCCGGTAATCTTGTAGATCAGCGGTTTGAGCGAGTGCGAATTCTCGAACACGTTGACGACGGAGAAATCCGAGGTGACGTGTAACGTGACCAGCGCCGCGAACGACGCCGCCACGAACAGCAACTGCGCAAGCGCAGCCGAGCGCGCGACATTCATCAACGCAGGATCGCGCCAGCGCGCCCCTAAAATCGGTATGGTCGATTGGATCAAGGCCAGGGCCAGCGCCAGCACCAGCGCGTAATGTCCGGCTTCCGCTATCACCGCAGCGCTCCTTGTCCGGCCTGCAACGCACCTTGCGCCGCGCGCGACGTTCCCAAGCCGGCCCCGGATTTTACGTTACCATCAGGCTTTGCGCCGTAATCGTCTTTCCAGTGCCCCTGCTTCTTCAGCGCGTCTGCGACATCCTTGGGCATGTAGTTCTCGTCGTGCTTGGCGAGCACAGTGTCGGCCTTGAACACACCGGAAGCGTCGAGCGCGCCCTCCGCGACCACGCCCTGCCCTTCACGAAACAGATCCGGAAGTATGCCCTTGTAGGAAACGGGCAAGGTGGCCCTGCCGTCGGCAACCTGGAAAGTGACGGCCAGGTTGTCGCCGCGCACCAGCGAGCCCGTTTGGACGAGGCCGCCGAGCCGAAAACGCCTACCCGGCTGGATATGCTTCTCGGCGACCATCGTCGGCGTCGAGAAGAACACGATCGAGTCGCGCAGCGCACTGAGCACCAGCGCGGCCGCAACCGCGAGTACCGCGAGCGAGCCGCCGATAATCGTCAAACGCCGCTGCTTGCGCGTCATGCGCTGCCTCTAACTCTCGCGCATGATGTTGCCCAAAACCGTTTCACACTTTTCGGCATCATGCTTATCCATCAAGCCCGAGATTTTTCAGGCCCTCATTCAGTTGTCGCAGCCGTTCCGGATCGTTGGCAACAGCCTGACGGGCCTCCGTCAGCGCACCCTTCGCCTTGCCCTGGTCGCCCATAACCATATAGGCTCGCACCAGCCGCAGCCATCCCTCGACGTCGTCGCCGTTCTGCTTCAATCGGGTAGCCAGACGTTCGACCATGCCACGAATCATCGCGCTGCGGTCGGTCTCATTCATATCTTTTGCCGCGGCAGCCGCGTCGTTTGACAACGCCGGAGCCGGGGAACCGCCGACCCGCACCAGCGCGGCCTGAACCAGCGGTCGCCACGGCGCATTCGCCGGCGCCTTCCCCAGCATCGTGCGCCAGATCGTGGCGGCCTCGGCGGGACGGCCGTCCTGCTCGGCGGCAAGGCCAAGGAAATAGCTGGCCTTGACCTGGTCCGCGTTCAGCGCAATCGCGCGTTCGAATTCGGCCTTGGCTTCTGAAGTGACGACGCCACCGGCCGCGGCGGTAAGGGTCTCACCAAGATCGGCCCGGCGCTCGGCGCTGTCGCCGACATAGGTAATCGAATTGTGATAGGCCCGAACCGCATCGTCATAACGGCCCAATCTTGCCAGCACCGGCGCGAGCACGTTCCAGCCGCGACCATCGGTAGGGTTGTTTTCCAGGTGCTGTTCGACCTGGGCCACCAGATTGTCGAGAGGCTGCGTCGCATCGGGCGCGCGGGTGCGCTGCGCCAGCGGAAAATCGCCGAGATTCGGCGAGCCCAGCGGGTAATAGAACCCGACCGCCACGATCGGAAGTCCAACCAGGGCAATGACCGCCGCCGTACGGCGCAACCTGACGTTCGATCCGGCGGGTGGATCGCGCTGATTATCCGCCGCCGCAAGCAGCCGACGGCTGATTTCGACGCGCGCCGCCTGCGCCTCGGAGGAGCCAATCAGGTCGGCGGCGACGTCACGATCGATCTCGGTAAGTTGATCCTTGTAGACCGCCGCCTCGCTGCCGTCATTTGGGGGCCGGCCGCGACGGCTCAACGGCCAGAGCACGGCGAAGATCGCTGCGGCCGTCATCAGCGCGAACACAAACCACAGCGTCATCAAGAGGGTTCCGGTGGCACGACGCTAACAAGCAAAGCGCCGATGCCGCCGCTTTACACCACTGGCGGCAAGCCGGGCAATTGACAATTGTGAATGTGCCGACGTGGCAACCAAATCCGGAAAACCCGGTGAAAATCGGCAGTTAGGCGACAAAAAACCCGACACTTTGCGCCGCAAACTGGCCATGCCCGTTTAGCGCTTTCAGGTAATAATCCCCTGATTTGACCGAGGCCGGCAGGCTGATCCGAAGCGAGCCAGCCGGCACCGGGGAGGTAATCCTGGTGACCGGATCGGCCAATTGTTCCCCGCTGGCCTTGTCGACAAGCACGACCTTCGCCCCGATCATGAGGTTTCGATAGGTTGCCGAGATGACCCGGTTTTCGAGTTCAACGAAATTGATGACTGGATTCATACCGGATAGGTACGTCGCCCGCCGAATTTGGTCAACCGCAAATTGTAATTTGAATTTTCACCATCTTTTTATTACCCGGCGCGCGACGGCTTGCGTTCGCCGGTCAGCGCATTTTCGGCCGCCCTGCTCATCAGCGATGCGTAATCGTGGCCGAACAATACGTCGCAGAAACGGATCGCCGCGGCGACCTGCATCTGACGATAGGCACGGCTCTTGCCGGTGCTGGCGCGCAGGGATTGCACCAGGGCCTCGGTGGATTGTTCCACGTAGTGTTGCAGATCTGAATAAGTCCGCAGCGTGACCTCATTGATCGCGAGTTCGCTGGCATAGGTGCGGCATACCGCGACGAAATCGATCAATGCCGCGGTTTCGTCGATTTCGCTGGCGTCGACCTGGACACCGGCGAGAATATCCTTGTCGGACCGCTGGCGCAGCAGACGCCGGACACGGCCAGGCACGCTGTCGATCTCCGATTGCAAGGCATTGGAAATATCAGCCCGGATCGATACCAGTTGCCTGCCCCAGGTGGAATCGTTGCGGAGATCGAGTTCGGTTCGCAAGCCGCGCACGCCGTCATGAAGGAGCTTGAGATGTTCGGCGACGTTTTCGAAATGTCCGCGCTTGATATCCGCCCGCAGGCTTGCAGCCAGGCAATACAGATCATGCAGGGCCAAGGTGACGGCAACGCCATAGGGCGTGGCGGCAACGCGGAGTTCATCGTCGGACGCGGCCATCCTGATGGCAAGCCGGATGATCTGCCACGGCGCGGTCAGCCGCTGCATCACCAGCGACAGCGCAAACGGCAGCAGTTGCGGCGTTTGCAGCGAGGGGACGTTGAGCGCGGCACCCACCGAGGCGATCTGGGATTCCGCGAAAATTCGCAAGTAGCTGGGAAGCCGGCTGTTGAGGGTGTCGATCGCTTCGCGGGCCTGCAAGATCGCGCCGATCGGCAACAGGTCCTCGATCACATCGGGTGAACCTACCCGGGCCAGCGCGCGTCGCTGGTCACCGCCATGCACAGGCGTGGCGATTTTAAAGATCTCATCCGCCGCCGCGAGCTGAAGTTTTCGGACGGCGACCTCGATACCGGACGTTGTTCCGGTTTCGGGCCCCTGCAACAGCGCCGCCTGGAGCTCCCGTGCCTGATCTGGCGCACCGTCGCGGACCAGCCATTGCCATACCGGCAACAGCGAAGCGCGGCGGACCTGGCCGGGCCTCACCGGAAGATTGCTGTCGACAAGAAACGGTTCCAGCGGGCGGAACAACAGCCGTGCTGGATCGTCGGTGCGTGGCCGCGCCTCCTCGTCCGTTCCGCGCACGATCTTGCGCAATTGTTCGAGCACGAAGGTGGCGACCGTGGTGTCTTCACCGCGTTCGATGGCGCGCTCGAACTCCCGCATCAGCAACGCCTGCGACTGCGGCGGAAGCTGTGCGAGATAATCCCTCAGCCGCTCGTTCGATGTCTGGCCCATGCGCCCGGTATGCACACTTGTGTCGCGCGGACGGCAAAGCGCGTCCACTGGTGATAATAAAAGCGCCGACGTTAAGAAGTCGTTTAGGAATGATGCATTGAGCGAGACGCGTTGGTATTTGTTAGCCTGAGATAGCGGGTAATTCGAGCCCCCCTACACTCCCGGCAGCACCAATTCCGCGCGCAGCCCTCCGATCGGTGCACTGCCGAGGGTAAGGCTGCCGCCATACAAGGCCGCGAGGTCGATCACGATCGACAGACCGAGTCCGGAACCCGGCTTGGACTCGTCCAGCCGCTGACCGCGGCGCGATACCTGCGCGCGCTCGGCCGCCGAGAGGCCGTGTCCGTCATCGTCGACGATGATCCGCAGCATCGGAGCGGCGCCGGGTTCAACCGGCCGCTCCACCAGCACCTCGATGAAGACGCGCGACGCCGCCCATTTGCAGGCGTTGTCGACAAGGTTGCCGGCCATTTCCTCAAGGTCCTGCCGCTCGCCGCGAAACTTGGCTTGCGCGTTGGCCTCGACCTCGATGGCGATGCCGCGGCTGCGGTGGATCTTCTCCATGGTCCGGCGCAACGCCTCGATGGCGGGAGCCACTTCGGTGACCGTGCCAATGATGGTGAGACGCGCCGCGATGCGCGCGCGTTCCAGATGATGAGCGACCTGATCGCGCATGACGTCGGTCTGCTCGAGAACCTTGGTCGCGAAGGGATCGGCGGCATGCGCGGAAGCTTCGTTGACGATCACGGACAATGGCGTCTTGATGGCGTGCGCGAGATTGCCGACATGGGTTCGGGCACGCTCGACGATTTCGCGGTTGGCATCGATCAGCGCGTTGGTCTCGCGCGCCAGCGGTGCGATCTCGACGGGAAATTCGCCCTCGAGCCGCTCGGCGCGGCCGGAGCGAATGTCGGCGATCGAATCCGAGATGCGCTTGAGCGGCGCCAGGCCAAAGCGGACCTGGAAGATCGTGGTCAGCACCAGCACGATCGAAAGGGCGGCGAATGTGCCGCCGAGGTAATAATCGAAGCTGCGCGTTTCGTCGAAAATTTCTGACGCATCGCCGGCCACGTTGACCAGAAACTTGCCATCGGCGCCGAGATCGACCGGCCGTTCCACCATCCGCAGGTTCTGGCCCTCGGGGCCTTCGACATAGCCGAGACGGATGCCGGCCGCGGTCAGATCGGCGCCCTGCGCTTCGAGCTTCGGCAGCTTCTTGTCCCACAGCGAGCGCGACGCGCGCACCTCGGGCTTGTCGGAATCGGTTCGGGTGATCTGCCAGTACCAGCCGGACAGCGGCAATTCGAACAGCGGCTCGCCGAGCGACTGGAATTGATGGTCAGGCGGCTCGTCGGGCGTCGCGACTTCGGCGACCAGGGTACGCAGATAAAGGTTGAGGCGACGGTCGAAGGCGCGCTCGGTGGCATCACGGTATACGGACGACAGCACAACGCCGGTGATGATCAGAATGACCACCACCCATGCGGTCGCGGACAGGAACAGCCGGGTGGCGAGCGAGCTGCCGCGCATCAGCTGCTTGGCGATGGCGGTGTTAGCAGATAACCCAGCCCGCGCACGGTCTGGATGATATCGACGTCCAGCTTCTTGCGGATGCGGCCAACGAACACCTCGATAGTATTGGAGTCGCGGTCGAAATCCTGATCGTAGAGATGCTCGACCAGTTCAGTGCGCGACACGACGCGCCCGGTATGGTGCATCAGATAGGCCAGCAGCCGGTACTCGTGCGAGGTCATCTTGATCGGATTGCCTGATACGCTGACCCGGCCGGTGCGGGTATCCAGCGTCACCGGTCCGCAGGTCAGTTCGGACTGGGCGTGACCGGTGGAACGGCGCAGCAGCGCGCGCATGCGGGCCAGGACTTCCTCGAGATGAAATGGCTTGGCAACATAGTCGTCGGCACCGGCATCGAAGCCCTGCACCTTGTCGCTCCAGCGATCACGCGCCGTAAGGATCAGCACCGGCATCGCGCGCCCGTTGCGGCGCCAGGCCTCCAGCACCGAGATGCCGTCCATCTTCGGCAGGCCGATGTCGAGCACGACCGCATCATAGGGTTCGCTGTCGCCAAGAAAGTGCCCCTCTTCACCATCGAAGGCGCGATCAACAACATAGCCGGCGTCGGTCAGCGCGGTGGTCAGCTGACGATTGAGGTCCGGATCATCTTCAACGACGAGCAGGCGCAAGGTGGCCTCCAAATTTGAGCCGCACAATATTCGCCATCAAGAGGCCCGCCGGCGTGAATGAGCTGTGAACAGGGCAGTTACTGTGCGTTTACTTTTTCTTCCCAGTGACCAAATATCCCTCTTCCAATTTTCCTATCAATATTCGATCAGGCTCCGGGGGTGTTCCCGCCGGTGACGGCGCAGACCTTTTCGGAGGCTCCAAACCCGGCCAAACGCCTAGAGCCTTGTCGGTTCTGATTCAATCAGAACCGAAGCTCTACTCTTTTGTTTTGATGCGTTTTCTTGACGCAAACCGGTATCCACTCGAAAACGCTCTAGCACACCGAATCGGAAGCCCCAATAGGACCTGCGGCGCGGCGCGATCAGCGTTCTGCCGGCGTCCCTCTGATCTCGATGAAATCGACAGGACCGCCCGGTCTGTCATCATCGAAAACGCCGATCGTCAGCCGTCCGGTCCGCCAGGCGAGCGTATCGAGGTTGGTCCGGCTTTCGTAGAGCAACGGCCCCTCGGGGAAATTATCATGGCCGTGAACGACGTGGAGATCGCCAAACCCGCCGGGGAATCCCTTCGGATAACGCTTCCACAACAGCGTCGCCTCGCTCTGCCGATCCAGGGGGATCTCGGGATCGACACCGGCGTGAACGTAGATGCGATGGGCGTCGACATGCATCAGCCGCAGGCGATCGAGCCAGCCGATGTGGATTGGCGGCACGGCGGCGGGGTCGCCGCCGTAAGAGGCCAGCGCGGCATCACCGCCCTTGGCGATCCACGCCGCCATCTTTGATGGATCCTGCAGCGCTTCCACCATCATGGCGTCGTGGTTCCCCTTCAGGGCGACCAGACTCCAGCCCTCGGCAACGCCTGACAGCAGCCGGTCGATGACTTGTTTACTTTCCGGGCCCTTGTCGACGTAGTCGCCGATCGTGAGGATGACGCCGGCATCGCCACGCGCAGTGATTTCAGCCAAAGCTTCGTTGAGCAGATCAAATCGACCGTGAATATCCGGGATGACGTAGGTCAGGGTCATGGACTACGGTTTCCAGGTAAACGTGGATATACCGGGGTTAACGATATCCCACCATTCATATCGGGAACCAATGGATATGGCGGGGAAAAGATTGAGATGAGACAGGTTGTAGCTTATCTACCAGCGATGATTCAAAGGGTGTCGATTATCGCGGGCTGGCTGGCACTGGCTCTTATTGTGTATGCGACGCTCTCCCCGATCGACGCCCGTCCCGTCGTCGCGGGCCCTCAGTTCGAACATTTCGCGGCATTTGCGCTGACTGGACTGGCGTTCGGTTTGGCTTACCCGAACCGCATGCTTCTTGCCGTCGTTATCGTGATCGGAAGTGCCTTTGGATTGGAAGCGTTGCAACTGCTGACGCCGGATCGCCATGGCCGCGTCCTGGACGCCCTCGTGAAAGCTGCAGGCGGCATCTGCGGGATCAGCGCTGGTCAGTTGATGTCATTTCTGCTGCGGGCTCGATTTAGCCGCGCCGGATAATCCAGGATAATTTTTCGTTCAGTGAAGTTTCATTCGTACCGATAGCCGGTCCGCAATCGCGAATGCGCAATCGAGCGGAAGATCGCTTTGACGATCGTAAAAATAGCGAGCTTTAGTTGACGAGCCTCGGATATCCAACGATATCAGGCTTGGCGCGCGAGCCACGGTCTGCCGTGATGTAGAAACGCATCGCGACAAACGCCACATTCAATCCCAACCATACGGCCAGCAAGACAATGATCGTCGTCGACACGTTTTCTCTCCGTTACGAATCAACCATGTCAAACGTATAAAAGAAAGTTTTATGACGAGCTTCATATTTCGATGCGGCGACGCACCAATTCGATTGAGCACTGCACGCGCGAATCCAACGTTCTGCCTAATCCTGAAGCAGGCCGCGAATCTGATCAGGTTCATTCCGTAGAACTACGGAGCTTGGATTCGTTCTGCCTAATCCCTATTCGATTCAAAATTTACCCTTACTTCCACTTGGAACCTTTTTAACAGCGTTGGGTTTGTTACTCCAAACAGGAGTCTGACATGACCTCGACGAAATTTTTGCTCTTGATCGCTGCCCTGCTTGCTGGCCCGTCGCTACCGGCTTTGGCACAAAGCGGAGGCGGTAGCGGTGCCGGAGGCGCAGCAGGTACTTCGGCCGCTAACGGCGCCAGCGGAGCGATCCCCAGCACGGCAGCGACGCAGTCAAGCAATGCGGCATTCCAAAATCCGATCAGCCAAGGCGTCGCTCCTGCGACCTTTGCCAACAATAACCAGAACGCTGGACAGACGGTGGGCTCCGTCCCAGTCGCTGGTGCAGTCGAACGGAAAACCCAGCGGGAGTTCGGGCTCCGGCCCAAGATCTCCTGAACAGCCGATTGATTCCGCGTCCAGGTAATAAACTACCTGTATACGCCAAGTCTCGTACGCCAGGTCTCGCCCGCCACAGTCACCCAGCGTTAGCGATGGTCGCGCAACCCGACCAGCCCCGCCACATCACGACCTTCGTCTCCCCATAATCGAAACGCAGAGCTTCGACAACGTCGGCGCGTCGGCGTTCAAAAATGTAGAGCAGTGATGCACATGCGTGCGGGCCGATGTGCCACGGAAGCGCCGGAATGTTTTGATGCCGCTTGATGACAGCCATCCACCTCTTCCCTGAAACCAACGGGCAGCGGATGCCCTCTAGAATCTTAGAACGTAGGAACGTCTCTTGAAGTGCGCGCTGATAACTGGAATTACCGGACAAGACGGAGCACATTTGGCCCGTTTTCTACTTCAGAAAGATTACAAGGTATTCGGCGCGTGCCGTCGGCTAGCCAGCAGTGACCTCTGGAGGCTGGAGGCTTTGGGAATTCTCGAGCATCCAAACCTTACGCTTTTAAATTACGACGGAACCGACCCGGCATCAGCGGTCCGCACCGTCACGATGGCGTCTCCCGATGAAGTCTATAACTTGGCTGCGCAAACTCACGTGGGTAGATCATTCGAAATGCCTCACGCCACCGCGACGATCACCGGTCTCGGGGTGTTAAACATTCTTGACGCGGTACGGGAAAGAAGACCGGAGGCAAAATTCCTTCAAGCCTCCTCGTCAGAATTGTTCGGCAACACCACTATTGCCCCCCAAAACGAAGATACTCCCTTCAAACCACGCAGCCCTTACGGAGCGGCAAAGCTTTTTGGGTACAGTTTAACCGTGAACTACGCTGAGGCCTACGGGATGTTCGCATCTAATGTTATCCTGTTCAATCACGAATCTCCTCTTAGATCGACGGAGTTTGTGACTCGAAAAGTGACATCGGCTGTGGCCGATTACGTTGTAAACGAACGCTTTCCACTCCTGCTCGGAAATCTCTCGGCCCGACGGGATTGGGGCGCCGCAAGGGAGTATGTGGACGGCATGTGGCGTATTCTTCAGGCGCCGGCGCCAGACGCCTTTGTACTTGCCACCGGTCGATCAGAGAGCATTAAAACACTCGTCGATTTGGCGTATGGCACGCAAGGCATCGTTTTAGAATGGCAAGGCGCCGGAAGAGAAGAGCGCGGTCTCTGCCGAACAACTGGTCGCGTGATTGTCCGTGTCGATGACACATTCTATCGTCCGTCCGAAGTCGAATTTCTTCTTGGAGACCCAAGGAAAGCTGCCACTGAACTAAACTGGAGGCCAAAGATAGTATTGGAAACGATTATCGCAGAGATGGTGGAGGCAGATATATCTCGTGCAAAATCGAGATTGATATCACTGTGAGTCACCTTCGGAAGCAACCTCGAATGCTAAAATCCCTGTCAATTCCAATGTTCGCAATTCGCCATAAAGCGATCGGCGGAACAGAGTTCGCAACTTACAATCTTATCAAAGGAATCTCGGCAACAGGCGTTTCCACCAAGTTGATCTTGGATCGTGATGATCATCTGTCTCCGGAATTCCGCGATTGGCTGACCGACAATCCAAACGTTGGTCGAGAATATCGCCTGAGACTACCTGGCCCAAAGAACATTCGGTTTCTTCAGGAAACTATTTTTTCATTGAGTCGCCGAACTAAAGGATGGGCCCTGTTTCCAAATTATTACTTACCACCGGCAAAACGCTCGTCTGATCGGCCGAATGCCGTTATACTATACGATATTCAATATAAAATTCATCCGGAACTCCATACGAAGCTCAGGACCGAATGGCTGGATTTTTATCTGCCCCGGATGTTCGACCGCGCGGATTCGGTTCTGCTCATTTCTCAATCAGAGAAAACTTTGATCGAGCGGTTCTTTGGCAGGAAAGCAGCCGACAAATGCGATATTATCAATATCGCGATTGATCTGGATAGATTCGATAGAATAAGCGAAGATACAAAAGAATGGGCCACTGAATTGATAAGCCGCCCGTTTATTCTAAGCGTTTGCCATCCGTTTCCACACAAAAATTTGCAGACGCTGCTGAGCGCATTTCAAAGAATATCGCCGCGACATCCTGATCTGTTTCTTTATCTGGTTGGTCAAGAGTCACCGACCAACAGGAAGTTTATCAACAAGAATATCTCTAACGAGACCAGCCGAAGGATCAAGCTCTTGGGCTATCTGCCTGACGAAAAGCTCGGTCTACTTTATCGCAAATCGGAGTTCGTCGCTATTCCCTCGTTATATGAAGGGTTTGGAATGCCATCGGTTGAAGCCCTTGCTGTCGGCACGCCCGTTTTGGTGAGCGGCAACACGTCGATGCCGGAAGTGACCTTGGGTTTTGGCGACTATATCAGTTCACCCAAGGATCCGGATGCCTGGATCTCCGGAATAGAGCACATGCTCGCCAGGAGAACTCGGCCGACCCCTGAAATTAGCGCGCGCGTCCGTGACGCATATTCCCCCGCAACTGTCGCGAGGAAGCTTCTCGGGGCACTCGATAGACGCTCATCATCTCGTTGAAAGCGGGTTCCAATCCGAAAGGCCGCGACCCGAACAAGAAAACAGACTCTTTGGCTCGCTTGGCGGGACGGCGCGCTTGAGCTTCGCCACCGCGACACGCATGAACTTTCGAAGATTAGCAGGGATCTTCTAGCAGCCCCTGACCAGCAGCGGACCGGTCAGCACGTCATCGGTATAAAATTGACAGGCCGGCGCCGGAGCATCGACCTTGCGAAGCTCAAACGGAACCTTCAAGTTGAGCGGCATTCCGAGCAGGCTCGCGCTCGCCGGATGCAAGCAAATGCAGAGCGCCGCGATTGCCGTTATGATGATGGAAATGTTCTTTTTCATTGTTGCTCTTCCCGTTTCTTGAAACGAAGATAGCACCAACGAATTTCCATTTTGTCGTGCACTTGGATCAAATGTCTCGTTCGCAGTATCCGATTTGTTAACCAATCCCCTCCCCGGCTTTGAACATTGTACCCAGCGCCACGCACGAACAGGATTTGCCACGCTTTTGGGAGATCCCGTTCCTCGATCCTTACGGTGGCCCGAAAAGCCTGAGTCAATCGAGTATTTTGGTGCTGCTCATGGACGCCGGCACGCTAGTTAATTAAAATAAGCGCTGATATAATCGAAACTGGTCCCGGATGTTTTGCATGAAGCGGTTAATCAAAATCTTGTCTACTTTCTTCGGTTTGATTATTTTGCCGAGCGCGTCCGCGTACGCTGGCCAAACCGCGGCTAGCCCTGTATTCGACTATCTTCATCTCACTGGCAATGTTCGATTTCGCATCAGTGGAATGTAACTCAAGTCGAGCACTTTTCCGCCAGGGTCGGGCATGACACCGTGAGCTGCCTCAGTAAGGGACACGGAATGATCTTGGTAACTGGAGGCGCCGGGTACGTGGGCTCGCATGCCTGCGTTGACCTTCTCAACGCCGGTGAGCAGGTCGTTGTTTTCGATAACTTCTGCAACAGCAATCCCGCATCGCTGGACCGCGTTCAAAAGATCTGTGGCAAGCCGCTGATTGTCGTCGAGGGCGACGTCCGCGACCAAGCGGCCATCGAACGCGCGCTGATCGAATATGGCTGCGATGCTGTGATGCATTTCGCCGGCCTGAAGTCAGTCCTGGATTCGGTCGCTCGACCGCTCGAATATTACGACAACAATGTCATTGGATCACAACGGCTTTTGCGCGCGATGCAAAATGCAGGCGTGAACAAGCTGATCTTTAGTTCCTCCGCGACGGTCTACGGACCTCCGCAATTTCTGCCGTATACCGAGGAGCATCCGCTGAAGGCCATCAATCCCTACGGCCGAACCAAACTCTTCATCGAGGATATGCTGCGCGACCTTTATGTGAGCGATCCAAACTGGAGTATCGGGATCCTGCGCTACTTCAACCCGGTCGGCGCCCATGAAAGCGGTCTGATTGGCGAAGATCCCAAAGGCGTTCCCAATAATCTCGTCCCCTTCGTTGCCCAGGTCGCCATCGGCCGTCGCGAGTGCCTGAACATATGGGGGGATGACTACGATACGCCGGACGGGACGGGCGTGCGGGATTATATTCACGTGATGGATCTAGCCGCCGGACACGTAGCGGCGCTCCGGTTGCTGGAGGGCCCCAAATGCTTCGCCGTCAATCTGGGCACCGGCACCGGAAGCAGCGTCCTTGAAATAGTCAAGGCGTTTGAAAAGGCGAGCGGAAGGCGCGTACCCTACGATATCAAACCGCGGCGTCCCGGTGACTTGGACGCGTATTACGCGGCGACAGTCCATGCCTCTGAATTATTGGGATGGAAGGCCCTGAGGACACTTGAAGAGATGTGCACTGATCATTGGCGATGGCAGAGCACTAACCCGGACGGATACGCTTGAAATATCGCAACCGTTAAGAGGACCGACAGGTAAAAGCTGTCAATCAGCCGGGCGTGTGGGTCATTATTCCCCCGAAGGGAGCCAATTTGCTTTAACCCTGACCTCTATCGCGCGTGCAATCTGCTCGAGCGGTTCTTCAAGGATCAAGGAGTGTCGGCATATCGCCACTCGCGACGAGAAACTCGCAGCCGACTACCTCGCCTTCATCACATCAAGCTGGCAGTTATGCGCATCTGGCTGCATGCCTATGAGTCCGCACCGAAATCAACCGCAACGAGCGACCTCATGCAGGAATCCAAACCAATTCATTTGGGAAATCAATTCACTTGGCTTGCGCGGGAGTCGCTTCATCCATTCTGCCGCCGTTCGCCACGCACTTGTTGAAATAGTCCTGCGCCACTCGCCCGCCTCCCTTTAGAATGCCCGCGGCCGGATTGCCGGGTTCGCGCGGAGGATATGCCTTGTCAGTTAGGGTCTTGCACGCCCTGGCAACCTCGACGGTCACCGCTGCTGCGCGGATGGGGATCGCGCCTAGTGCGACGCAAATCAACGCGGGCAAAGCGTATCTTGAACTCAGACTGGTGAACATAGCACTAGTCCCTAGCTTGTCGCAGGGCAGCGACGAGGCCACGCAAACTCCATACTATCACAGCATATTAGATTTTTCGCACTCCAAACAGCAGGGGTCGCAAGGTAATGCGGTGCTCTCCAACGCCAATCGGAATAAATCGCCACGGTTACGAAAAACTGCCATCCTACCGTGAATTGCAATCAGGTCGGTAAAGCGCTCTATCACGGAGTGGATTTGAAAAATCCAGTCCCTCCCCGTCAAAAGCCGGTTCGGGACTTACGGTGTGCCGCGTATGCGTTTCCTGGCAATGAACCGGGCCAGTTTGTAAAGGAGCCCTTGCTGCGATGCTGCCCGCCATTCCCGCATTTTGGACCATGGACCATGCGTAATGGCGAATGCCGGCGCTTATCCCATGTTAATCATGGTATTTCTGCGATCGTGTATTCGAAGCTTCCGAATTGGTTTAACGTGCACGATATTTATTGCACGCCACTAGGCTCCGACTAGGGAGACAGCACACCCGATGGCTTCGGGAGACTTGATACCGGACAACCACGATCAATCGGATCCGGCTTCCACCGAGGTCCAGTTCGCGCTTGTGATCGCCCGCATGATCGATTCGGTCAGGAACAGCCCGGCGGACATGCGTCAGGCTATCTACGATCTCGCCCGCTACAAGCTCCAGGAGCAGTTTACATACGCCGACGAAAAAAATATCCAACGAGCCCAACAAGCCCTCGAAAATGCTATTCGAGGTGTCGAAGATTTCTCAAAGCAACATGTTAACATCTCTTCCCTGGCAACGCCGCCGCAAGTCAATGGTCCCGACGTTGGGGCGCCAGCATCACATAGGCCTCCTCCTGCTTTCCTGATTTCGGAGATTCGAGCGCGCCCGTATCTGGAGATTAGTTCAGAACGACTCGCTGGCGTCTCGAAGCTAGCGCAATTTCCACGGCCGCATCTCCGGCGAGCGCTCGCCGTGATCGCCGTTCTCGTGGGGCTATCGGTCGTTATGCAGCAGCGGGAGCGCCTACTGTCATTAACTCATAGTCTAACCGGGTTCGAATGGCAGACTGCTTCCGAACCGCCGCACCCGCCTGTCCAAATTGCGAGCGCCCCAGTTCCGCAGCCGCCTCCGGCGAAGCCGGCGCCGCTACGGCCGACAGATTACGGTGTCTATGCCATCAGTGATGACGCTCTAATCGAACTGCCGCTATTGCCCGGACGGTCGCCGGATATCCGGGTTGCGGTCTCTGCCGCGCTGAAGGTACCCAGCCGGACATTCCTGACGAATGGACATCCAAAATTTATCGTCTTTCGCCGCGATGTAGCCTCAAGTATTTCAGACCGGGCCGAAGTTCGAGTCATTGCCAAGGTCGAGCGCGAATTCTCGGCCGAAGTCGCCGGCAAGAAGCCAAGCGACGGCGAAGAGACCTGGGTCATTCGAAATGTTTCGTTCCCCTTCCGGTCGTCTCCCGTCAGCGGCAATCCGGAGATGTATGAGCTCCACAGTGAAGATCCCGGATTGGAATTGACGCCCGGCCGCTACGCACTGATTTTGAAAAGTCAGTCCTATGATTTCAGCGTCGAGGGCCAACCCGTGGACCCGAAGCAATGTATCGAGCGTATCGTTGCGGCGAACGGCACCTATTATTCGGACTGCAAGAAGCCCTGACTACTCTGGAGAAGGCAAGATGGGAAGTCGTCCGTGAAGAATTCCGAGAGGAATGCAGCAGGTCCCGAAAATCGCTGAGTTCCAGAACGATAAGGAAATCAAACGGAGAACGAAGCGGAATCAGATCGACCTTGAAGGCTGTCAACCGAAGCCGCCAAGCGTTTTTGCTCTCTGAAAAATTGCAAGGAATTGCGAATAACACCCCCAAAACCTTGCAAATTTTATCGTCGATTTTCGCTCAATAAAAGA
>Ga0210396_10002045_pt1 | contig 20843 bp, 18 predicted proteins | sample IncBWH17OmetaG_FD_155466 | JGI IMG/M metagenome (GOLD analysis project Ga0210396, IMG submission 155466) | Forest soil microbial communities from Barre Woods Harvard Forest LTER site, Petersham, Massachusetts, United States - Inc-BW-H-17-O ... | reverse complement strand
AGCGGGAGCCACCGCATCGACCAGAACGGGCGCCGCGTCGGGCGGCGGCAGAGCGCCGTCCGGCGGCATCGGCAGGAACATGTGGTGCGTGAACCCACGCTGGTAGGCGCCCGGACCACCAATATGTACCCCGCCGTGTTCACCACTGGATACCGAGGTCCCATCCGGCAAGGTCACCGCGGTGTGACCACCGTTCCACCCGATCACCAAGGCATCGGGAGCGGTTCCATATTGAAAGCCGCGCTGCAACAAAGCAGCTTCCTCGTTCCCGGTATTAAATCTGTTCCCGAAAATCGGCCTGTCGGTTGCCGCATTAGCGACCCACGAAGCGAGCCCTGAACAGTCGGTCCCGGCGGGAGTATCTCCACCCGTAATATAGGGCGTCCCAGAGACCTGATTGATAAGCGTCAATAGCGTTGCGAGAGCAATCATGGGCAGGAACGCTAGCAATAAAACACTTAGAAAACCAAAATTTGTGGCCCGCATCACGCTTAAAGTCAGCAAATGGCTTACGTTCTATACCGTCAGAATGTCTCATAAAGGCATACATCTCGAAACAGAACTAATTCTCTTTTACGATCAGCAAACGAACTATAAATCGTGATATCAGCGTTCATCGGGCTGCTGAGCTGTGCAAACAACCGTTGGCAGACCGAGCTTGATTGAGCGCCGCAAATTTGGGATTACGTATCCACCGCAAACCGGCAATCCCATAATCAATGGCAGCCGATCTTCCAACACGCGCGCTGGCTAGCCTGGCTCTACGTGCCGGGTGGAAGGAACCGCCGATGACCGCAATCCAGCCAGAGCTATGGGTCGAAAAGCCAGCGCGCGCCGTTGAGTTCTACCAAGCGGCGTTCGGCGCGACCGTGACTCACCGCGTCGGTGATGGTGATGACATCGTCGCCCAACTCGCGATCGGTGACGCTGCTTTCTGGGTGGCCGCGGCCGCCCCGGAGCTCAACCGGTTCAGCCCACGGGCAATCGGCGGCATGACGAGCCGGACCCTGCTGGTCGTCGAGGATCCGGCCGCCGTTCTACAGCAAGCAGTCGGCGCGGGTGCGAGCGAAACCGCGGCGGTGGCAGACGAGCACGGCTGGCGCATCGGCCGCATCGTCGACCCGTTCCGGCACGAATGGGAAATCGGCAGACCGCTGGGCGCCTGGCCTCCCCCGCCGGCCTGACCGACCCGTTCAACGCGAACGCAAGGATTTCACAAGTGGTGCGCGGCAAACTAACGGCGCTCATAGATCTGAGAACCGACAGGGACCGCCATGAACACCCCTAGCTCTCTGACGCGGATCATTGGCGGGGCGTTGCTATCAGGCGCCGTCGCGGTGGCGGGTCTGGGCCTCGCCGCGGGTACCGCCCAAGCCCTACCCCCCGGCTGCGACGTGCCATACGGCTGCTGGTGCCCGGGGCAGCCCCTACCCAAGACGAACGGGCCCCTCCCTTGGGATATGAACACCTGCCACAACTATCACTATTCGGTGTTAGGCGGACACGGCTACCTCATACCGCCTCCTCCCGGCTTCTGCCCTCCTGCCCCCTTTTCGGACAACCTTTACGACAAGTGCTAAATCCGTTCGCATCTCGATTCCGCTGCTGCTTGGGAGGGTTTCGTAGTCCAATGGCTGAGACGATGTGGCGGCTATTTGCCCTGCGCATCGATGCCGACCTCGGGGCACTCCCAGTTTCCAGCGGTGTTCTTCGCCGCGTCGCTGTCCGCGATGTGCTCAATTCTCTTGAACGAGATGAGATGAGAGGAGTCGGCAGTGACGATCACGGCGAAGCCGGCGGTGGGAGCCCATCGGGCCGGCACCAACACCCAGCGGTCATTGTGGACGGCCAGTGCGCGGAAACACTCGTAGCGAAGAAACGCCGACTTCGCTGTCGAGTCGCTTCCCAGCGGCGCCCAGCTCACTTTGACCTGATTGTCCAGCAGCAGCGGCAGGTCCTGTGTCGCCTCCACATCCAGAACGACGACGTTCGCCCGCGACCACAATCCCGCGTTGGTGTTCCTGGCGAGGTCTTGACCACGAAAGGTGGCGAACATGTTGGTGACCCAGAACAGCGCCACCACGATTGCGCCCGCCGCCACGACAAGGCTGCCCCGTTCAGCGGCCGCGAACGGCCGCGGCACGTTGGGGTCCCGTGTGCCCGCGAGCATCCAAAACCCCACCATCAGTAGGGCGGTACCCAGGCCGAGCGCCACCGGCGTCACCGCATCGACATGGATCGGGGCCCAGTCTGGCTTTGTCAGACCGACGATCGCTCTGGCCACGCACACCGCCCCGACAGCCAGCGCAACCCATGCCAGCCTGCGCAGCAAGGGCGTTCTGCGCCCGGATTGCAGAAGGCGACGCAGGTAGTCAGCGGCCCATAACATCGCCAGCCACGCGAGCAAGCCCACCACCAACGGCACGTACAGCGCCGGCACGCTCTTGATGACGTAGTCGGTGCTGGTGAATCCAATTGCGTCCGTGTCGATTCCGAAGTACGAAAAATAGGTCCGGGTCGCCACGTAGCCGTAGAAATAACACAGTGAGGTGATGACGGTGGTCGGCGCGATGAACAGCCCGACGATGCCGATCCATTTCGGCATGGTGTGCGGAGCATCCCCTTCCTCGCTCATGAGGACGGAACCGGGGTCGATGTGACCGAGGGTGGCGGTGGAGGCGGGGGTTTGCCGGTTGTCGCCGTCGTCGTAGTGCGCGTTTGCGGGGGAGTTGGGATCGGCGTCGTGACGCCGGTTGTCGGCGGCGTTCCCGTGGTAAGCGGCGGCGGCCTATAGACGGTAATAGCCGACGAGGTCGGCTGGGTTGTCGTCCGCGTTGTCGACGACACCGACGATGAAGTCGTCGGCGGCGTATTGGTCTCGGTTGCACACGAGGGCACCCAGCTCGCCGTAGCAGCGAGGATTGTGATTACTGCCGTGCGCGTCGCCGTCTTCGGTGCGACCGAATGACTCGGCTTCATCGCAACCTCCGCAAGTAACGTTCTCAGGCGTTTCTGATACTCCCACCTAGGCGAACAGGTGCGATGAGTAATGCGGTACCGCAATTTCGCCGGGTCCAGGCAATACCTGCAAGCGGCTTCGAGGGACAGATGAAGTAGGCCGAGGCGATGCCATGACGGCGGTCGTGCTGTACTTCGCGATCCAGTTCTTTAGCCACCGAGCTCGCAGCACCTGAATGCGACCGCTGATGAAACTGGACTTGCCTAAAGCCTTCCCGGCATGGACCCCCTCGACTTGCGTTGGGGTGGGCCGGGGGGCGGCACGCTGGGAGGAACTTGGCCGCCACAACCGACCAGTTTTGGTTGGCCCGGTGGACGGGGGGATGTTCGTTGTGGTGGCCCGCCCACCGGGGGCCTGGTGGGAGGGCCCGTTCGCAGGGGAAGGAGGGGCCCTCACTGAGTGAACGTGGGTACGCCTGAAACCGTTCACTCCCACCACACGGGACGCCGGCTGCGAAAGGCCCGAGCGCGTGGCGCCCGTTGTCTTACTGCCCAGGTTGCTGCTCCCTCAAGAGCCGATGCTCCGTCTCTATCACCTCGCCCAAGCACGCCTCAATGGCGGCCAATTCGGAGGCACGCTGGCTCAGTTCCCGCTTGAGGATGTTTCGGCGTTGGGTGAGCCGGATGCGGTGGGCTGCGGCGATCCGTAGTAGGTCATCGATCGAATAGGTGGATGGCTGCCGACGTTCCATCACGTTCCCCTTCATTCGCTTGATGAACCGGGTCACGACTCCCGAGTGAGGGAGCTGGCAGCGACGTCGGTGGTAGGTGGCAGCGATCGCCAGGCGGGTAGACATCTGAGGATTGCGGTTCCGGCTGTTATCCGCCTAGGGGGTGGCTGTAGACGCGCTTAGAAATCTGCCGGCCAGCCTTCGAGTAGGCGACAAGGTGGACTGGCCACAGCGAATCCCGAGTATGGGCAGTTAACCAGGCACTTTTGCCGTTGGATCAGAACTCGACCGCAGTACTACACCGGCCGTCAGCGCGTCAGTTGCTGTGCCGAGGCGTCGTCGTATCGTTCGGCGACTTTCGGCTCCCGAACAGCAGCGGGTAGATCAGACCTCCGATCAGGCCCCCAATAAGCGGTGCCAGCCAGAACACCCACAGTTGGCCGGGTGCGCCGTCCCCATTGAAGAAGGCGACGCCAGTGGACCGGGCCGGATTGACCGAGCAGTTACTGATCGGGATCGAGGCGAGGTTTATGAGCGCCAGCGCCAGACCGATTGCCAGCGGCCCGAATCCCTTGGGCGCCCGGTCGTCGGTTGCGCCGAGCACCACGATGAGGAAGAACGCCGTCAGCAAGACCTCGGTGATGATCACCGCCGCCAACGAGTAGTGGCCAGGCGAATGATCACCGTACCCGTTTGCGGCCATATGCCCGACGGGCGAGAATCCGGGCTTCCCCTTCGCGATGATCAGCAGGGCCAAGCCTGCGAGCAGGCAACCGACGACCTGGGAGATCCAGTACCCAGGAAGATCCTTCCACGGCAGCCGCCTACTCACCGCGGCGCCCAGACTGATCGCCGGGTTGAAATGTCCGCCCGAGATGTGACCGACGGCGTAAGCCATCGTGACCACAGTGAGCCCGAAAGCCAGTGACACTCCGAGGAAGCCGATGCCCAATTGGTAGGTGCCACTGCCGTCCTCGGCTTGTGCTAGCTGTTTGGCCGCGAAAATTGCGCTGCCACAGCCACCGAACACCAACCAGAAGGTGCCGAACAGTTCTGCACTGAGTTTCGAAGCCAGCGACGACGATGTCATGTGCCGCCTCCTTTTGAAGGAGTGTCCCCGCGACGATGGTAATCGTCACTCAGCGACATCATCAAACGTTTACCGGCCGGCGTAGCTCGCGGGTTTTGTCGTTGCCCCGCCAGACAGTGAACCGGAAGTATGCACTGGGCATTTGCTGAGCGGAGATATGCCGCTGCGTCTAGCACCCTATGCTGGTGAACCGGGGCCTCGGGGGTCGGAAGCGGCGGAGGGTCGGATGACCGCAGCGACGGCGTGTCGCACATGTGGCAACGAACCGCGCGAAGGCGCGCGATTCTGTCACAGCTGCGGTGCACCGGTCACCGTGCAGGACAACCGTGCGGAGTACAAGCAGGTAACCGTCCTGTTCGCCGATGTGGTGCGCTCCATGGAAATCGCTGCGGCGGTGGGTGCGGAGCGGTTGCGCGAGATCATGGCCGAGCTGGTGGAACGCTCCGCGGCGGTGGTGCAGCGCTTCGGCGGCACCGTGGACAAGTTCACCGGCGACGGGATCATGGCGGTGTTCGGTGCGCCAGTCGCGTTGGAGGACCACGCTATTCGTGCATGTCTGGCGGCCTTGGGCGTTCAGGAGGAGGGAAAACGCCTTGCCGTCGACGTCGACGCCCGCGACGGTGTGCAGCTGCAGTTGCGCGTGGGGCTTAACTCCGGTCAGGTGATCGCCGGTGAAATCGGTTCAGGACCGTTCGGTTACACCGCAGTAGGTGAGCAGGTCGGGATGGCGCAACGGATGGAGGCGGCCGCTCCGCCGGGTGGGGTGATGCTCAGCGTCGCGACAGGGCGACTTGTTGAGGACGCGGCGACTCTCGGCGAATTGGAGCTGGTTCAGATCAAGGGTGCCGAGCAGCCGGTACCCGCCCGGCGGCTGCTGGGCATGAAGGAACAGCAGCGAAGTGTCAGGCGTGCCGAGTCGAATCTGGTCGGTCGGCGATGGGAGATGTCCGCCGTCGAGGGCCTGCTGGACCGCGCGGTAGACGGCCATGGGTCTGTGGTCGGCGTGGTGGGTCCACCTGGCATCGGTAAGAGCCGTCTGGTGCGCGAGATTGCGGCGACAGCTCGTCGCCGTGGCGTGGAGGTGTTCACGACCTTCTGTGAGTCGCACACCAGCCAGGTCCCCTTCCATGCCGCAGCACGGCTGCTGCGCGCGGCTACCGGCATCAAGGGTCTTGACCCGCATGCCGCCCGAACGCGGATACGGGCTGGGGCCCCCGACGCGGAGCCGGAGGACTTGTTGCTCTTCGAAGACCTGCTGGGCATCGCCGATCCCGATCTGGCACTTCCGCGGATCCATCCGGATGCGCGTCGGCGGCGGTTGACCGCTCTGGTGAATGCCGGCTCGTTGGCACGCGAAACCCCGGCGCTCTACATCATCGAGGACGTCCATTGGATCGATGAGGTCAGCGAGTCGATGCTGGCCGATTTCCTCACGGTGATTCCGCAGACGCCTTCGCTGGTGCTGGTGGCCTACCGACCCGAATATCGGGGCACGTTGTCCCGAGTAACTGGTGCCCACACCGTTGCGCTTGCGCCCCTGAGTGATTCGGAAAGCGCGGCACTGGTCTCAGAGCTGCTCGGCCCCGACCCTTCGGTTGGTGCACTGGGCCAGAAGATCGCCGCGAGGGCCGCCGGTAATCCGTTTTTCGCCGAGGAGATCGTTCGCGAACTTGCCGAGCGTGGCGTGCTCCGCGGCGAGCCGGGCGCATACATGTCGGCGGCAGAGGTTCGCGAGGTGAGCGTGCCTGCGACGCTGCAGGCGACCATCGGTGCGCGCATTGACCGCCTCGACCCGAAAGCCAAGCGCACGCTCAGCGCGGCGGCGGTCATCGGCTCGAGGTTCAGCCTCGACTTGCTGGAAACATTGGGGATTGATCCTGTTCTAGAGGATCTTGTGAGGGCCGAGCTCGTCGATCAGGTGAGGTTCACCCCGCACGTCGAATATGCGTTTCGGCATCCGCTGATCCGGGTGGTGACCTACGAATCTCAGCTGAAATCCGACCGCGCCCAATTGCACCGGCGGCTAGCCGCGGCGATCGAAGCGCGTGACCCACAATCGGTGGACGATAACGCGGCGTTGATCGCCGAACACCTGGAGGCCGCCGGTGATCTGCACGACGCGTTCGGCTGGCACATGCGCGCGGCAACGTGGGCGAGGGACCGCGACATCGCCGCGGCGCGACTGAGTTGGGAGCGTGCCCGCAAGATCGCCGACGCGTTGTCCGTCGAGGATCCGAACCGGGCAGCGATGCGCATTGCCCCGCGCACCATGTTGTGCGCGACCGCCTTTCGAGTCCATGAACATGCGGGGGCCACCTTCGATGAATTGCGGGACTTGTGCGCCGCCGCCGGGGACAAGGCGTCGCTGGCCATCGCAATGGCGGGGGTGGTGATGGATCATGCCTTGCAGGCCCGCACGCGCGAGGCGTCGCAATTGGCATGGGAAGCCATGACCCTCATCGAGGCGATCGGCGATGCGAACCTGACGGTCGGGCTGTCCCGTGCGTCCATCTACGCCAAGCTCGAAAGCGGTGAGTGGGCTGAGGCGCTGCGCTGGTCGCAGAGGGTTATCGACCTGGCCGACGGTGATCCATTCAAAGGCAACTTGTGAGTGGGCTGAGGCGCTGCGCTGGTCGCAGAGGGTTATCGACCTGGCCGACGGTGATCCATTCAAAGGCAACTTTATGGTCGGGTCTCCGTTAGCGCTGGCCCTCACGACGCGGTCTCTTACCCGGTATCACCTGGGTCTTCCCGGATGGCGTGACGACATGCAGCACGGCCTGGACATGGCCCGCGGCGCCGACCCCTACTCCTATGCCACGGCCGTCACCTACGTCTACTCCGTGGGCATACCGTACGGCGTGCTGAAGACAGACGATCCCACGATGCGCGAGCTCGAGGATGCCCTGCGAGTTGCCGAACGATCCGGTGATGACCTTGCGTTGAGCATCGCTCGCATGACGCTGGGCTATGCGCTGGTGCACCGCCCAACGGCTGCGGATCGAGACCGCGGGCAGCAGCTTCTGACCGAGGTCAGCGACGCGTTCGTGCGGCAGCGATACGCCTTCGCCGAGTTACCGCTCGTCAACGTGTACGTGGCCCGCGAGAGGGCTCGTGGTGGAGATCCCGATGGCGCGATACCGCTGATGCGCGCCAACGTCGACCAGCGATTCCTCGACGGACGTCTGCTTGCGTGGGGCATTCCAGCGACGGGTGCTCTGGTAGAGACACTGCTCGATCGCGGGGCCGACGGTGACGTGGCCGAAGCCGACGCGGCGATCGAGCGGTTAGCGACCGCGGCGACCGACGACGGTTTAGCGGTGCGCGACATCGAGCTGTTGCGGCTGCGGGCTCTCCTGGCCGGGGCGCGCGGTGATGCCGCGGCTTATACCGACTTCCGGGATCGTTACCGCGACATGGCGAGAACGCGTGGCTTCGAGGGGCAAATCGCATGGGCCGAGGCCATGCCATGACCTGCGCGCCATGATGTCGCCACGCATACCCATGGCGACGTAGGCCGACTCACCTCACTTCTTCTGCTGACCAGACGTTGCTTGGAAGCGGAACTCGACCACGTCGCCGTCGGCCATCACGTAGTCCTTGCCTTCCATCCGGACCTTGCCGGCCGCCTTGGCCGCCGCCATTGACCCGGCCGCGATCAGGTCGTCGTACGACACGATCTCGGCCTTGATGAAGCCCTTCTCGAAGTCGGAGTGGATCACTCCAGCGGCCTTCGGCGCGGTGTCGCCCTGATGAATGACCCACGCCCGCGCCTCTTTTGGGCCGGCCGTCAGGAAGGTCTGCAGCTTGAGGGTGTGGAAACCGGCCCGAGCCAGCGCGTCGAGCCCCCGCTCGGTCTGCCCGATCGACTCGAGCAGCTCGGCGGCCGACTCGTCATCGAGCTCGGCCAGCTCGGACTCGACGGCGGCGTCCAGGAACACCGCGTCCGCAGGCGCAATGAGCTCGCGCAACTCGGCGACCCGCGCGGCGTCGGTCAGCACCGCCTCGTCGGCGTTGAAGACATACAGAAATGGCTTGGTGGTCAACAGGTTCAGCTCGCGCAACGCTGAGGCGTCCGAAACGTCAATGCCCGCGGCGAATAAGGTCGTCCCACTGTCGAGTACTCCTTGGGCGGCCAGCGCCGCCTCGTAGACCGGCTTGCGCTCCTTGTTGGTGCGAGCCTCTTTCTCCAGCCTGGGCAGGGCGCGCTCGAGCGTCTGCAGATCGGCCAGGATCAATTCGGTATCGATGACCTCGATGTCGGATTTGGGATCCACCTGGCCTGTGACATGTGTCACGTCGTCGTCGGAGAACACCCGGACCACCTGACAGATGGCGTCACATTCGCGGATGTGGGCCAGAAACTTGTTACCGAGCCCCGCTCCCTCCGACGCGCCCTTGACCAGGCCGGCGATGTCGACGAAGGTCACCGGCGCCGCGATGATGTGCTCCGATCCGAAAAGCTCCGCCAGCTTGGCCAGTCGCGGATCAGGCAACGCAACGACACCCTCATTCGGTTCGATCGTCGCGAACGGATAGTTGGCCGCCACCACGTTATTCCGGGTCAGCGCGTTGAACAGCGTCGACTTGCCGACATTCGGCAGACCCACGATTCCCAGGCTCAAGCTCACAGAAAGGCAAGTCTAGGGCCCAGCGACGGTGCCCGCCCGGACCCCGCCTACGTGCCAGCATCCGGGCCGGGACGCATGGCACGCCCAAGGTCGCTACACGGTCTTTACGGGCCTTTCGGCCCATTGCCGGTACGGTCAATATGTGTCAGCACAGCGGGCGCGGTCGGCGGTTGAGGCTTCCCACCGTTCGATCCACCCAAATATCCCAGGTGTGCCGTGGTGGGCCGCCCTGCTTATCGCCACGACCGCCGCCGCCATCGGGTACGCAATCGATGCCGGAGCGGGACATAAGGAGCTGACCGACGTCTTCGCCGCCCTGTACATAGCCGGCTGTGTGGTAGCGGTGCTGGCTGTGCGGCAGTCGGGCGTGTTCACCGCGGTCATCCAGCCGCCGCTACTACTTTTCTGCGCGGTGCCCGGCGCCTACTGGCTATTCCACGGCGGCAAAGTCAGCAATCTCAAAGACCTCCTGATCAACTGCGGCTATCCCCTCATCGAGCGCTTCCCGCTGATGCTGGGCACCGCCGGCGGCGTGCTGCTAATCGGCCTGATCAGGTGGTATTTCGGGTTATCACACCGGACGACGACGCCGGCGAACACCACCAACGACGTGCCCACCAGCGCCGAGTCCGAGTCAAAGTCCGTCATCAGGGGCATCGCTGCGAAACTGGCCTCGTTTCTCGGCCACGACGCGGACCACGAGGACGACGACGCCGAGGCTCCGTCCGCCGACGCGCCCCAGGTCCACGCGGTTGGCGATCCCCCCAGAAACGGCCGAGCAGCCCGCGGCAGTCGGTCCACCCAGCGCACCACCCGAACCCGCTCGCGGCATTCTCGACCGCCGCTGGAGCAGGAGTATGAACCGCCGGTAGAGTCCCGGCGGCAGGGCGCAGGGCGACCCCGACCTGCGCGCCCAGCCGCCACGGGAAATGCGCCGGGACCCATACGGCCGCCGCAGCGCCTACGAGCGCCCGGCCAGCCGCAGCAGCCGGTTCGATCCCTATGCCGAGCGCTTCAGTCCCTACGAGAAGCCGAACGAGCCCTACGAGCCATACGAGCCGCCGCGCCGTCGCGCCACGGCAAGTGGGCCCAGCGGCGCCGGCCCGACCCACCACCCGATCTCGCAGGTCCGCTACCGCGGGTCGGCCCCGCGCGACGAAGGTCGAGACCAGCACGGCGATGAGCCACGCGCCGAGCGCCGCAGTCGCTCGCGCGCACCGCGTCGGCACCAGAGCGAAGACTGGGAATACGACGTCTAGCTTTTGAGGGCTGACCGGATCTCCCGGGGCAGCGCGAACACCAGCGTCTCGTGGGCGGTCGTCACTGGTTGCACCACGGCGTAGCCGCAGTCGGCCAGCCGCTCCAGCACGCCGCGCACCAGAACCTCGGGGACCGATGCACCAGAGGTGATGCCCACCGTGGTGACACCGTCCAACCACGCCGGGTCGATATCGTCGGCCCAGTCGACCAGGTGGGCGGCCTGGGCGCCGCCACCCAAGGCCACCTCGACCAGCCGCACCGAATTCGACGAGTTGCGCGACCCGACGACGATGACCAGCTCGCACTCGGGCGCCATCGCCTTGACCGCGACCTGCCGGTTCTGCGTCGCGTAGCAAATGTCGTCGCTGGGCGGATCTTGCAGCTGCGGGAACCGCTGACGTAGCCGCTCGACGATCTCCATCGTCTCGTCGACCGACAGCGTGGTCTGCGACAGCCAGACCACCTTGTTCTCGTCGCGCACCCTCACGCTCTCCACGGCGGCGAGCCCGTCGACCAGCTGCACGTGGTCGGGCGCTTCTCCGGCGGTACCGATGACTTCCTCGTGGCCCTCATGACCAATCAGCAGGATGTCGTAGTCGTCACGCGCGAATCGCCTGGCCTCGTTGTGCACCTTGGTGACCAGCGGGCAGGTCGCGTCGATGGTGTGCAGGTTGCGTTCGGCGGCGGCCTCGTACACCGTCGGCGCGACCCCGTGCGCGGAGAATACGACGATGGCCCCTTCGGGAACCTGGTCGGTCTCCTCGACGAATACCGCACCGGCCTTGACCAAGGTGTCAACCACGTGCCGGTTGTGCACGATCTCGTGGCGCACGTAGACCGGGGGGCCGTACTTCTCCAGCGCACGCTCGACCGTTTCGACGGCCCTATCCACACCTGCGCAGTAGCCGCGCGGCTCCGCCAACAGAACCCGTTTTTGTGTTGGGCTGTCGGCCACCGATCCTGATGCGCCGGGAATCCCCATATCGACACTCGGCGGCATGATGTTCAGGGTACAGCCGGTGCCCTCGGCTTGGAGTTGGCCGCGGCTTGAGGCAGTCTTGGACCCATGGCTACTGCACCGTATGGGGTTCGGCTACTGGTCGGCGCGGCGACGGTCGCCGTAGAGGAGACGATGAAGCTGCCGAAAACCATCCTGATGTACCCGATGACGTTGGCCAGTCAGGCGGCGCACATGGTGATGCGATTTCAGCAGAACCTGGCTGAGCTGGTAATCAAGGGCGATAGCACCCTGGGGTCGCTGTTTCCGCCGAAGAACGAAAAGCCGGACTGGGCGACGTTCGACGAGGACTTGCCCGAGGGTGCCGATGGCGCCGCCGCGTTGGCCGGCCTGGACGCCGCCGACAGCGATCGCCGGGCCGAGGGACGGTTCGCCTTGTACTCGGTGTCCGACACACCCGAGTCCTCCGGCTCTGAGGCCGCCGATCCCCCAACCAAGCCGGTGCCGGTCAGGCAACCAAAGAGGTCGGCGTCCAAATCGACAGTTCCGCAGCCGGCGGTGGCAGCCGATCTCGACTATCCGACGTTGACGCTGGCCCAGCTGCGGGCCAGGCTGCATTCGCTGGACGTCGACGAGCTCGAAGCCCTGCTGGCCTACGAGCAGGCGACAAAGGCCCGCGCTCCGTTCCAGACGCTGCTCGCCAACAGGATCACTCGCGCGACCGCGAAGTGACCCAGGCGAATTCGGCCGAGAACCCGTTCCCGGTTCGCGCGGTGGCGATCCGGGTCGCGGGCTGGATCGACAAGCTGGGCACCGTCTGGGTAGAGGGTCAGTTGGCCCAGATCACCATGCGGCCGGACTCCAAGACGGTGTTCATGGTGTTGCGCGACCCGGCGGCCGATATGTCGCTGACCGTCACGTGTTCGCGTGACCTGGTACTGCGCGCTCCGGTGAAACTGGCCGAAGGCATTCAGGTGGTGGTCTGCGGCAAACCCTCGTTCTACACCGGACGCGGCACATTTTCGTTGCGCCTCAGCGAGATTCGCGCCGTTGGCGTCGGCGAGCTACTGGCACGCATCGATCGGCTGCGCCGACTATTGGACGCCGAAGGGCTCTTCGATCCACGGCTTAAGCGGCCAATACCGTTCCTGCCCAACACGATCGGGCTGATCACCGGCCGGGCGAGTGCCGCCGAACGCGATGTGACGACTGTGGCCGCCGCGCGCTGGCCCGCGGTACGTTTCGCCGTCCGCAACACCGCCGTCCAGGGGCCCAACGCGGTCCCGCAGATCGTCGAGGCGCTGCGCGAACTGGATCGCGACCACGATGTCGACGTAATCGTGGTGGCCCGCGGCGGCGGCAGCGTCGAGGACCTGCTGCCGTTCTCCGACGAGACGCTGTGCCGCGCGATCGCGGCCTGCCGCACCCCGGTGATCAGCGCGGTCGGTCACGAACCCGACAACCCGCTATGCGATCTGGTCGCCGATCTGCGCGCCGCAACCCCCACCGACGCGGCCAAGACGCTGTGCCGCGCGATCGCGGCCTGCCGCACCCCGGTGATCAGCGCGGTCGGTCACGAACCCGACAACCCGCTATGCGATCTGGTCGCCGATCTGCGCGCCGCAACCCCCACCGACGCGGCCAAGAAGGTCGTCCCGGATACCGCCGCCGAGCAGCGGCTGGTCGATGACTTACGCCGCCGCAGCGGACAGGCACTGCGCAACTGGGTATCACGCGAGCAACGGACGCTGGCCCAATTGCGCAGCCGCCCGGTGCTGGCCGACCCGCTGACGGCGCTGACGGCGCGGGCCGAGGAAGTTCACCGCGCCCGGTCAGCGATTCGCCGCGACATCAGCCGGCTAGTCGCCGCCGAGACCGAGCGCGTCGGTCATCTGGCCGCGCGGCTGGCCACGCTGGGCCCGGCGGCCACATTGGCCCGCGGCTATGCGGTGGTACAGACGGTCCCCGCAGCCGGACCTGCGGCGGTGCTGCGGTCGGTCAACGATGCACCGGCGGGCACCAGGCTGCGGGTGCGCGTTTCCGACGGCGCTGTAGCGGCGATAAGCGAAGGACGCACCGATGGCGGGTAAAGAAGACGACGACGAGACCGGCGCTACTACACCTATTAGTCAGCTTGGCTATGAAGATTGCCGGGACGAGTTGATCGAAGTCGTGCGGTTGCTAGAGCAAGGCGGGCTGGACCTGGATGCGTCGCTGAAACTGTGGGAAAGAGGGGAACAACTCGCCAAAAGGTGCGAGGAGCACTTAGCTGGCGCGCGCCGGCGGGTCGAGGATGCGCTCGCGGCGGGCCCGGCCGACGAAACCTGAACCCAGGCCGGCCGGGAAACACACCATCTGTCAATACTGGAACACGTTTCAGTTATTCTCGACTATGCTCCGCGACACTATGGGTGATCCATCTCTGACAACCCAACTGGGACGCGTCCTGGTCACCGGCGGCTCAGGCTTCGTCGGCGCCAACCTGGTGACCACATTGCTCGACCGCGGGTACCAGGTTCGGTCGTTCGACCGTGCCCCGTCGCAGCTACCCCAGCATCCGAAGCTAGAGGTCCTGCAGGGCGACATCACCGACGCAGCCGTCTGCGCCGCGGCGGTGGACGGCATCGACACGGTCTTCCACACCGCGGCGATCATCGAGCTGATGGGCGGCGCTTCGGTGACCGACGAATACCGAAAGCGCAGCTACGCGGTGAACGTCGACGGCACCAAGAACTTGGTTCGCGCGGGCCGAAAGGCCGGAGTCAACCGGTTCGTCTATACCGCGTCCAACAGTGTGGTGATGGGCGGGCAGCACATCTCCGGCGGCGACGAGATGCTGCCCTACACCGAACGGTTCAACGACCTGTACACCGAAACCAAGGTGGTTGCCGAGAAGTTCGTGCTGTCCCAGAACGGCGGCCCGGATGGTAGGGGCATGCTGACGTGTTCCATCCGGCCGAGCGGCATCTGGGGTCGCGGCGACCAGACGATGTTCCGCAAACTCTTCGAAAGCGTCGTCGCCGGCCACGTCAAGGTGCTCGTCGGCGGCAAGAAGGCCAAATTGGACAACTCCTACGTGCACAACCTGATTCACGGTTTCATCCTGGCCGCGGAGCATCTGGTGCTGGGCGGCACCTCACCCGGACAGGCTTACTTCATCAACGACGGTGAGCCGATCAATATGTTCGAGTTCGCCCGGCCGGTCGTCACGGCGTGCGGCGAACCCTGGCCTCGGATGCGCGTGTCGGGCAAGATGGTGCGCGACGTGATGTCACTGTGGCAGCGGCTGCACTTCCGGTTCGGGCTGCCCAAGCCGCCGCTGGAACCCCTTGCGGTGGAACGGCTTTACCTTGACAACTATTTTTCCATCGCAAAGGCTCAGCGGGACCTGGGCTATCGTCCGCTGTTCAGCACCGAGCAGGCGATGAAGGACTGCCTGCCGTATTACAAAGACCTGTTCGAGCAGGTCAAGGCGTCCTCCAAACCCCATCTGGCGTCCGTCGTCGCGGCGCCACCCCCGGAGTAGCAGAGCGCACCCGATGGTCCCGGTCCAGACATGAACACCGAATTCACGCTCAATCAAAGGCGTGCCGTCGCGATCTTCACGATCATCGCGCTGCTGTTCGGTGCCTACTTCCTGCGTGCCTTCTTTGTCCTGATCGTGGTGGCCGCGGTCGGGGCGTATCTGTTCACGCCCCTTTTCAATCGGTTCAACCGACGGCTGGGCGCCGGCCTGTCGGCCACCTGCACCTTGTTGTCGGCGCTAGTCATCGTGATTGTGCCGATCGGGGTCCTGGTGGCCCTCGCCGTCGTTCAGATTTCGCGCATGGTCGACCACATCGCCGATTGGGTGAAGACGACCGACCTGAGCGGGCTCGGCGACAAGGTCCTGCACTACGTCAACGAGCTGCTGGCCCGGGTGCCATTTGCGCACGTGACGGTGACCGCGGAGACGCTCCGGAAAACGATGATCACCGGAGGACAACACGTCGGCCAGTGGCTCCTGCAATTTCTGCAGGGGGCCGCCGGGGGCATCGCCGGCGCGGTCACCCAAGCCATCATCTTTCTGTACGTGTTCGTCGCACTGCTGGTGAACCGCGACAAAGTGCGGACGCTCATCGGCCAGCTCAACCCGCTCGGCGACGAAGTGACGGACTTGTACCTGAAGAAGGCGGGTGCCATGGTCCGCGGCACCGTGAGCGGCCAGTTCGTCATCGCGCTGTGCCAAGGTGTCGCCGGCGCGGCGTCGATCTACATCGCCGGGTTCCACCACGGCTTCTTCATCTTCTCGATCCTGCTGACCGCGCTGTCGATCATTCCGCTGGGCGGCGGCATCGTCACTATTCCGTTCGGCATCGGGATGATCTTCTACGGCAACATCGCCGGCGGCACCTTCGTGATCCTGTGGCATCTCCTGGTCGTCACCAATATCGACAACTTCTTGCGCCCCATCCTCGTTCCGCGCGACGCGCGGCTGAATTCGGCGCTCATGCTGCTCGCGGTGTTCGCGGGTATCGCCATGTTCGGCCCCTGGGGCATCGTCATCGGTCCGGTGCTGATGATCCTGATCGTCACCACCATCGACGTTTACCTTGCGGTGTACAAAGACGTCGAGCTGCAACAGCACAACGAAGAACCCGTCCGCCGCAAATGGCGCCCGCGCCGGAAAGCGAAAGCGCCGGATGCCACGTCAGCCCCTACGTCAAACTCCGAGTAAGAAACTCGACCACCCGCTTGCGGGCTTCATAGGCGGGCTGGCCGTCGACCTCGCGGACCTCGTCGGTCAGCACCGAGTGCGCCGCCTTGCCGAAACCGTATTCGTTGCCCGGGCGCGAGTCGATCTCGATCACCTCGAACGCGTCGCCGAGCCGCTCCTTGAGCGCCGTGAAACGTTCGCGCGGCGACATCATGTCCTCGCTGAACCGCAGGCCCATGGCGCACAAGCCGTCGTTGGTGCAGCGATCAACGATGGTGGCCATCTCGGGTTCGCTGAGCCCGGTGTCGCGGCGCCGCGACAGGCCCAGCGGGATCGGCACCGACGGCTGACTGAGCACCGGCGCCAGCACGCTGTCGTCGACCGCGGCGGCCAGCGCGAAGCCGCCGGTGAAGCACTGGCCGATGACGCCGACGCCCTTGCCCGGCGTCGACGCGTTCAGGTCGCGGGCCAGCGCGCGCAGGAACAGCGACACCGGCCGCGGCCTGTTGGTCGCGAACGCCGCGAATTCCCTTGCCACACAGGCACGCGCGATAATCGCGGCCGTGTAGCCGGCCGTCGCGGGCTTGCCCGGCTCACCGAACAGCGACGGCATGGCGACGGTGAACCCGTTGTCCACCAGGTGATTGCCGAGGGCAAGCACACCGGGATGGATTCCAGGTATCTCGGGAATCAGCACCACCCCAGGGCCGGTGCCCTTGCGGTAGACGTCGTGGGTATAGCCGCCACCGGTGAACGGTGCCGCCGACCACCCATCCAGGTCTGCTTCGGGTGCAGTCACGGAATGTCCCTTCTATCGACTTGCCGGCTACCGGCTGGGCAAAGGCGGCTGCGACTGGGTCGCCGACGCCAGGGTACGGAACTGATCGGTGTTCCCGGCACCGGTGATCGCGACCTGGGTGGGGCCAACCGGGCTGGCAAGCCTGGTGGTCCACACCGGTTCGGTGGTCGCCGCGCCTTGGTAGACAACCCCTGGTGCCGGCGACGTCGACCGCGCCGGTCGGATACAGAGCCTGCTGGGACGGATGGATCGAGCCGACCAGCTTGTCCTCATCGGCGTTGCTCTGGGTCAGGCTTAGATACATCCCGGTCGGGGTGATGTATCCCACGATCGACGTAGCCGCGTTCAGCCGCTGACCGGTCGAGCTGTCGGTTCGCCCGTTCTCGATACCGCCGCGAGCTCCGGAGTTGGGCTGCCAGCCCGCGGGTAACCGAGGCAGCCGAATCGGGAACCCCAGCGTCTTAGCGTCTGCGCGCAAGGCCGCCGACGCATCGTAGGACGGAATCGTGCCCTTGGTCGTCCCGCCCGGCTGAAATGAACACATCCCCACCAGACCTGCCAGCACGATGCACCCGACGACCAGGGGCACAAGCGACCAGAACATGTCGCGGCCATCCTGCAGTACCCGCGGTTTCGCCGGCCTTGGTGCCGGACCCGGGCGGTTTCGCCGGCCTTGGTGCCGGACCCGGCTGACCGGCGCCAGCAGAATTCGGCGGCGGCTCGACGGTCACTCCCCGAGTATCCCAGCTCCAGCCCGCGGTATTGCTTCTGGGACAATCACCAACCATGACAGCTGAGGGCGACCGCTCGTTCAGATCCGGTTCGCCGCCGACCGCCGTCTCGGGCCGCGACCCGTCGAAGGCGCGGCCGCGCGGTGAGGCCCCGGACCGCAACCTTGCCCTGGAGCTGGTACGGGTCACCGAGGCCGGTGCCATGGCCGCAGGTCGCTGGGTGGGTCGCGGCGACAAGGAGGGCGGCGACGGCGCGGCGGTCGACGCGATACGCGAGCTCGTGAACTCGGTCTCGATGCGTGGGGTAGTGGTCATCGGCGAGGGCGAGAAAGACCAGGCGCCGATGCTCTACAACGGCGAAGCGGTCGGCAATGGTGACGGCCCGGATTGCGATTTCGCCGTCGACCCCGTGGATGGCACCACCCTGATGAGCAAGGGCATGCCCAACGCCATTTCGGTGTTGGCAGTGGCCGATCGCGGCGCGATGTTCGACCCGTCGGCAGTGTTCTACATGAACAAGATCGCCGTCGGGCCCGAGGCCGCGCACGTGCTGGACATCAACGCGCCGATCGCTGACAACATCAGGGCGGTCGCCAGGGTCAAGGAACTGTCGGTGCGGGACATGACCGTGTGCATCCTGGACCGGCCGCGGCACGCTCAGTTGATCGAAGACGTCCGCGCCACTGGGGCCCGTATCCGGCTGATCACCGACGGCGACGTGGCCGGCGCGATCTCCGCCTGCCGGCCGGACTCGGGCACCGACATGCTGGCCGGTATCGGCGGCACCCCGGAGGGCATCATCGCCGCGGCCGCGATCCGTTGCATGGGCGGGGCGATCCAGGCGCAGCTGGCGCCCAAGGACGCCGCCGAACGCCGCAAGGCGCTGGACGCCGGCTACGACCTCGACCAGGTGCTGACCACCGAGGATCTGGTGTCCGGTGAGAACGTCTTCTTCTGCGCCACCGGGGTCACCGACGGCGACCTGCTCAAGGGTGTGCGCTATTACCCCGGCGGCTGCACCACCCAGTCGATCGTGATGCGTTCGAAGTCGGGCACGGTCCGGATGATCGAGGCCTACCACCGGCTCTCGAAGCTGAACGAATACTCCGCCATCGACTTCACCGGCGACAGCAACGCCGCCTATCCCCTGCCCTGATCACTCACCGAACCCACAAAGACAGGACCCGATTCATGGCCGAGAGCGCCGAATATCGCATCGAGCACGACACCATGGGCGAGGTCCGGGTACCGGCAAAAGCGTTGTGGCGGGCCCAAACCCAGCGGGCGGTGGAGAACTTTCCGATCTCCGGCCGGGGCCTGGAGCGCACGCAGATCCGCGCGTTGGGCTTGCTGAAGGGCGCATGCGCGCAGGTCAACAAAGACCTCGGCTTGCTGGCACCGCAGAAGGCCGACGCGATCATCGAAGCGGCCGCCGAGATCGCCGACGGTCTGCACGACGACCAGTTCCCCATCGACGTGTTCCAAACCGGCTCGGGCACCAGCTCCAACATGAACACCAACGAGGTGATCGCCAGCATCGCGGCCGCCAACGGAGTCACGGTGCACCCCAACGACGACGTGAACATGTCGCAGTCGTCCAACGACACCTTCCCGACGGCGACCCACATCGCGGCCACCGAGGCCGCGGTGCGTCATCTCATTCCGGCACTCGAGGTGCTGCACGACGCGCTGGCGACCAAGACTCGCGAGTGGCGCACGGTGGTCAAGTCGGGCCGCACGCACCTGATGGACGCCGTTCCGGTGACGCGCACGGTGGTCAAGTCGGGCCGCACGCACCTGATGGACGCCGTTCCGGTGACGCTCGGCCAGGAATTCAGCGGATATGCCCGCCAGATCGAAGCCGGCATAGAAAGAGTGCGCGCCACCCTGCCTCGGCTGGGTGAGCTGGCAATCGGCGGCACCGCGGTGGGCACCGGCCTCAACGCTCCCGAGGGCTTCGGCGCCAAGGTGGTCGAGACGCTGGTCGCGGTGGTCGAGACGCTGGTCGCTACGACGGGTCTGACCGAATTACGAACGGCAGTAAACTCTTTCGAGGCCCAAGCGGCCCGCGACGGGCTGGTCGAGGCATCCGGCGCGCTGCGCACCATCGCGGTGTCACTGACCAAGATCGCCAACGACATCCGCTGGATGGGATCCGGCCCGCTGACCGGCTTGGCGGAAATCCAGTTGCCGGACCTGCAGCCTGGCAGCTCGATCATGCCGGGCAAGGTGAACCCGGTTCTGCCCGAAGCGGTTACGCAGGTCGCAGCGCAGGTGATAGGCAATGATGCCGCGGTTGCCTGGGGCGGCGCGAACGGAGCCTTCGAGCTCAACGTCTACATCCCGATGATGGCCCGCAACATCCTGGAGTCGTTCAAGCTGTTGACCAACGTGTCAAAGCTGTTCGCGGAGCGATGCATTACCGGGCTGTCCGCCCACGTCGAGCATCTGCGCGAGCTGGCCGAGTCGTCGCCGTCGATCGTGACGCCCTTGAATTCGGCCATCGGCTACGAGGAGGCCGCCGCGGTGGCCAAACAAGCCCTCAAGGAACGCAAGACAATCCGTCAGACTGTGATCGACCGTGGCCTGATCGGCGACAAGCTGTCGATCGAGGAGCTGGACCGGCGGCTCGACGTGTTGGCGATGGCCAAGACAATCCGTCAGACTGTGATCGACCGTGGCCTGATCGGCGACAAGCTGTCGATCGAGGAGCTGGACCGGCGGCTCGACGTGTTGGCGATGGCCAAGGTCAAGGTGGCCGACTAGTGGCGATCGCGAGCGCGGCGAAGCCGGGTGAAGCGGGTCGCCACCATGATGACTAGTGGCGATCGCGAGCGCGGCGAAGCCGGGTGAAGCGGGTCGCCAACATCACGACTAGTGGCGATCGCGAGCGCGGCGAAGCCGGGTGAAGCGGGTCGCCAACATCACGACTAGTGGCGATCGCGAGCGCGGCGAAGCCGGGTGAAGCGGGTCGCCAACATCACGATTA
>Ga0210396_10002043_pt1 | contig 20846 bp, 19 predicted proteins | sample IncBWH17OmetaG_FD_155466 | JGI IMG/M metagenome (GOLD analysis project Ga0210396, IMG submission 155466) | Forest soil microbial communities from Barre Woods Harvard Forest LTER site, Petersham, Massachusetts, United States - Inc-BW-H-17-O ... | reverse complement strand
TCGGGTGTGCGCTATCGAGTGTACTTGGAAAATGGCGAGGTATGGATGAGTTTTGATCGCGACGGAGACGCGGCTTTACACGGCAGACGAAAGCTTGAGTATTATATCGGGTCCGGTCATCGCGGGAAGACATTCACGTTTAGTGACGATGGTTTCTCGTTCGAATTGCCGATCAATTTCTATTCGCAGCCGGGCGGCGGGCCGGGCGGTGTTTGGGACATGCAACCGAAGAGCCAGGGCGCGAAGGAGATGCCGCTGACCGCGCCGGCAGCTTCGTCGTGCTTGAATTGCCATACCAGCGACGCGCAGGCGCCGGAAGTTGGGACAGAAAACAAATATGGGTCGCCCCTTTTTGCGCATGGGGGAATTACTTGCGAGCGCTGCCATGGCGGCGATGTATCGCACGGGGTGAGCGCGCAGAGACCGGTCAAGGGCGGGGCGGGGAATTCGAGAGCGAGCGGGCCGGGGCGGGCGGAGATCATAAATCCGGCGAAACTTACGCCGACCCGGCGTGATGCGGTGTGCATGCAGTGTCATCTGGAAGGCAATGCGGCGATTCCGCAGCCGGGCCGGCACCTTTTCGAATTTCGTCCCGGAGACGATCTATCGGAATTTGTGAGGTACTACGTTTATAGCGGAGATGGGAAGGACAATGTGCGCGCGGTGAGTCAGTTCGAGGCGCTGGAGCAGAGTAAATGCAAGCGGGCGACGGGCGACGCGATGACATGTACGACCTGCCACGATCCGCATTCCTCGCCGCCAGCGGCCGAGCGAACGGCGTATTTCCGTGGGAAGTGTCTGACGTGCCACGGCGAGGCTTTTGGGGCGAAGCATCATGTGGAGCAGCAGAACTGCGCGGCGTGCCACATGCAGCGATTGACGACGATGGATGTGGGGCATACGCAGGCGAGCGACCATCGCATTTTGCGCGTGCCGCAGCAGGGAGGGGAACCGGCGGACGAGGCTTCGAATGGCGCGACGCCAGGAACGAAGTTGGTGCGATTCCCGCCGGTGAAGGAAGAGGAGTCGTTGCGGGGGCTGGCGCTGGCGTGGACGTCGCTGGCAGTGGCGGGGTCGAAGTATGCGTTCGAGCAGTCGGAGAAATCTTTGCCGGAGGCGCTGGCGCAAAATCCAGAGGATGCGGACTTGCTTGCGGCGGTCGGATATAGCGAGCAACTCCGGGGGTTGACGGAGCAGGCGCGCGAGCATTACGAACATGCGCTGCGAGTTAAGCCGCTGTCTTTGGATGCGGCGGCAAATTTGGGGTTGATCGAGGCGGAAGCTGGGAATGTGGAACGCGCGGCGGCGCTTTGGAAGCCGGCGTTTGAGCGGGCGCCCGGGAGAAGTTCACTGGGAATCAATTTGGCGCGGGCGTTATGCCTGAGCGGACATGGCGAAGAGTCGAAGAGGGCGATTGAGCGTGTGCTGAAGTTCAATCCGGATTTTTCGACGGCGCGTGGGATGTTGAAGCAGTTGGAAAGTGGCGAAGTCAAATGCGAGGACAAATAAGTTGGGAATCGGATAGCGTTGGAAACGGCGGTCCTTCAGCGAACCATTGCTCACTTCTATCGCATTGAAACTGCGAAACTGAAGTCACAATTGCACGGTTTGGCCGCTGGCCCGTCCGTGGGCATTTGAATCCTTTCCAACCAAAAGGCAGGAAAGACAAAGGCCTCGCGGGCCAAGGGATGGGCGGACAGTGAAACTTGTATCGGTGAACACGGGATTGCCGCGGGAGGTGAAGTGGCACGGGAGAGCGGTGACCACGGGTATTTTTAAGGAGCCGGTCGAGCGGCGGGTGGCGTTGCGCAAGTTGAATTTGGATGGAGACCGGCAGGCGGACCTGACGGTGCACGGCGGCGAGTTCAAAGCGGTTTACTGCTACTCGCTGGGGCATTATGAGTACTGGAAAAAGGAGTTGCCGGGGCGGGAATTGCCGATGGGGATGTTTGGAGAGAACTTTACGATTGATGGCGGCAAGGACGAAGCGCTGGAAGAATCGGTCCATCTGGGCGACCGATTCTCGATCGGAACGGCGGAAGTGGTGGTGACGCAGCCGCGGTTGCCTTGCTACAAGCTAGGTGTGAGGTTCGGGTCGGACGACATGGTGAAGAGGTTTCTGGCGAGCGGGAGGACGGGATTCTATGTCGCGGTCGTGCGCGAAGGAGAAGTTGGCGTGGGCGATGAGATCAAGGTGATTGGCCGTGAGACACAAGCCGTTCCGGTTTCGGAGATCACACGGTTGTATGTCGCGAAACGGTACGGGGAGGCAGAGATTCGTGCGGTCCGGCGCGCGTTGGAATTAAAGGAGTTGCCGGAGAGTTGGAAGGAGTACTTCCGGGAGCGACTGCGGTATGCCGCGTCGGAGTGATTGCGGTGCGGCGGTGGGCGTGTGCCCGTTATGATGTAAAAGGGGATGGTTGGGAAACCAAGCAAATTGAGGTTTTTTGAGCGGGTGCGGCTGAAGGGACACATGATACGGGCAATGTTGGAGCGCAGCCGAGTGCGCAGTGAGTGAGCAACCAAATCATCCAGTTGCGCTCTAGGGGGCTTCCTGATAGGGGGAGCCCTCTCCCCTACTAAACCAAGCCTGGAGCCGATTGGGATAGCGGTCCCTTCAAATCGGCTCCATTCCATTTCGGCGACTTAGTGTTGGCGCCCTCCGTCACCGAGCGCCATTCCCAGAGATGCCCAAACGTTGTGAATGCGACTGGCGGCGATTTCGTTGTGCCAGCTTGACGGGGACCGTTGCGTTCGATAGCGTGAAATGTGCCTGCACGCGAGGCGAGCGAGAAGACCTTGAGAATCTTGTTTGTGGCGTCGGAGGGGCTGCCGTTTTCGAAGACGGGCGGCCTTGCGGACGTGGTGGAGGCGCTCCCGAAAGCGTTGGTGGCGCAGGGCCACGAGGTGGCGGTGGTGTTGCCGCGCTACCGCGAGACGAAGGCGACGGCAGTGGTGATGCCGAGCCTGACGATTCCGATGGGGGGGACGCGGCTGCGGTTTCCGGCGATTGCCGACGGGACGCTGCTCAGCGGGGTGCGGTATTACTTCGTGGATGATCCGGCGTATTTCGACCGCGACGGATTGTACGGCGGGAGCGCTGGGGACTATCCGGACAATGCGGAGCGGTACGGGGAGTTCTGCCGCGCGGCGATCGAGATTTCAAAACATGTTTGGCCGGCGGACGTGTTTCATTGCCATGATTGGCAGACGGCACTGGTGCCCGTGCTCCTGCGTACTTCGTACGGGGACGATCCACTGGTGAAAGACACGCCGGTGGTGTTTTCGATTCACAACATGGGTTATCACGGGCAGTTCACGAGGGATGTGCTGGACCGCGTGGGATTACCGCAGGCGTTATTTCATCCAGCGGGGATCGAGTTTTTTGGAAGTGTGAATTTATTGAAGGGCGGATTGGTCTACTCGGATTATTTGACGACGGTCAGCCGAAAATACGCGGAGGAGATTCAGACGGCGGAGTACGGATCCGGTTTGGACGGAGTGGTGCGGAGCCGCGCGGACCGATTGGTGGGAATTCTAAATGGCGTGGACTACAGCGCGTGGAACCCGGAGAAGGACAAGCTGATCGCGGCGCGGTATTCGGCGAAGGATTTGAGCGGGAAGCAGGTGTGCAAGCAGGAGCTGCTGGAATTATTCGGATTGTCGCACGATCACCTGGAGCGGCCGCTGATTGGAATTGTTTCGAGGTCTGCCGACCAGAAGGGCTTCGACCTGATCGCGGAGAAAGCGCACGAACTAATGCGCGAGGGTTTAGTGCTAGTGGTGCTGGGGACCGGCGAGCGCAAATACGAGGATTTGTTCCGGGCGCTGGCGGCGGCGTATCCGGGGCGCGTGGGAGTGAAGATCGCGTACGACAATGCGATGGCGCACAAGGTGGAGGCGGGCGCGGACATGTTCCTAATGCCGTCGCGGTACGAGCCTTCGGGGTTGAATCAGATGTACAGCTTGAAGTATGGTACGGTGCCGATTGTGAGAGCGACGGGCGGGCTGGACGACAGCATCGAGCCGTTCGATGTGGAACACGGCACGGGGACGGGATTCAAGTTCAAAGAATATTCCGGGGACGCGCTCTTGTACGCGGTGCGGCAGGCGCTGCATCATTATATGGATGAGCGAATCTGGAAGCGCATCCAGTTGAATGGGATGGCAAAGGATTTCTCGTGGAAGGGACCCGCGGCGGAGTATGCGAAGCTGTATGAGGCGGCGCGGGAGGCTCGGGGATTGGGGCTGGCTTCACAGAATACGTTGCAAGCGAGCCAGGCGGCAGGGCAGAGCAAAAGAAACCAAAAGCCTGCTACAACATCTAATTGAGTTCAACAAGGAGAACTAAGCGACGGCCCGCCGGAAGCTGGTAAGTCGCTGAGGACAAAGAACATGGCTGATAATTCAATTCAAGCAGTAACGGATGGAAATTTCGAAGCCGAAGTGCTTGCGGCGAGCAATTCGCAGCCGGTGATGGTGGATTTCTGGGCGGAGTGGTGCCGGCCGTGCCACATGCTGGCGCCAACCGTGGCGGAAATCGCGCACGATTATGCAGGCAAGCTCAAGGTGATGAAACTGAACGTGGATGAAGCGATGAATTCGGCGGGACGCTACAATGTCCGCGGGATTCCGACGCTACTGGTGTTCAAGAACGGGCAGGTGGTCGAGCAGATCGTCGGCGCGGTCCCGAAGGACCAGATCACAAAGGCGCTGGAGAGGCACCTCGCTTAATTTAGGGATAGAAGATGGTTGGGGCGTGTCGTACAGTTAAGTGCGACACGCCTTTTTTGTGCGTGAAGAGCACGCAATTTGAGCTTGGGTTAGGAGAAAGGATTTGGCTACGGCAGAGCCGGCGGCAAGTACTTCGCGGACGATTAAAGGGGCGGATCATCCGCCGCTGCTGGCGGGAAATCGCGGGCCTCAGGCCGTGTCGCGGCCGGGGTTGCACGAGACGGTCCTTGGAATATTGAAGGGGCTGCCGCGCGGTCTGGTTCTGGATTGTCCGACGGGAGAAGGCGCGTTGGCGGAAGATTTGATTAAAGAAGGATTTGAGCTGCGCTGCTGCGATTTGTACTCGGAGCTTTTTAGGCTGGATGGAGTGGACATCAAGCGCGGTGATTTGTCCGGGACGCTGCCCTACACATCGAAATCGTTCGATTATATCGTTTCGCTCGATGGACTGGAGCACATTGATTCGCCGCCACAGGCATTTCGCGAATACAAGCGATTGCTGAAGCCGGGCGGGCACTTGATTATCAGCGTGCCGAATATCATGAACATTGAAGAGCGGCTGAAGTGGCTGCTCTTCGGGTATACGTCGCACTTCAAGCCGCTTTCCGAGCAATACAAATCGAAGATTGATGATGACACGGCGGGGAAGCACGAGATCGTGGTTCACGCGAATCCCATCGGGTACAACGAACTGCGGTATTACCTGGAGCTGAATGGCTTCACGATTCAGGATGTACATCGCGACCGGGTCAAAGGGAATCAGTGGTTGTACTGGCCGCTTGTGGCGTTTATCCGGCTGCTGGCGAAGCTGACTCCGGAAGCGCGGCGCAAAGATCGCTGGACGGATGAGCTGGCGTCGGACCCGGTCCTGCTGGGCGGGAATACGATTATTATCCATTCGACCTTGCGCTAACGAGTCGATTCGGCGTCTCTCAAGAAAAACTCAATGATGAAAAAAGCTGCGGATGCTGTCGTTCGTTGTCACTGGGCAACCAGCGAGCAGAACATTCCTTACCACGATGAGGAATGGGGTGTGCCAGTGCATGACGAGCACACGTGGTTTGAGTTTTTGATTTTGGAGGGGGCGCAGGCGGGGCTTAGTTGGGAAACGATTTTGAAGAAGAGGGCGCGGTATCGCGAAGTGCTGGACGGATTCGATCCGGCGAAGGTGGCGCGGTACGACAAGAAGAAGGTGCGGGAGTTGCTTGGGGATGCAGGGATTATCCGGAACCGGTTAAAAATCGACGCGACTATCGGGAATGCGCGGGCGTTTCTCGAAGTCCAGAAAGAGTTTGGCAGCTTCGACGCGTATGTGTGGCGTTTTGTCGGCGGGAAACCCAAACAAAATACTTGGAAGACGCATAGGCGCTTGCCCGCGCGGACGGCGGAATCGGATGCGTTGAGCAAGGACCTGCAGAAGCTGGGATTCCGGTTTGTGGGCTCGACGATTTGTTATGCGTTGATGCAGGCGACGGGAATGGTGAACGATCACTTGGTGAGCTGTTTTCGGTATGCGGAATTGTCCCGGTAGGATTGCAAGGCAGAGTTGCTTGCGTTGAGGGCGGGGCCAGCTTACGATTAGAGCCTGCCGTTTCGTGGTGATTTCCAAAGCAGTTTAGGTGGAGTGAGCGCGAAGGCGTTGGGGTGTGTGGAGGAGTGGGCGGGTGCTTTGTCTGGCTCGGCGTAAGCGGGAATGGTTGGCCACTTTTTGGAGCCAAGGGGACAGGCAGGAATGCCTGTCCTACCTTAGGAGAACGACTGGATGAAATCGGTGGTGGTGGTGGGGGCGCAGTGGGGCGATGAAGGCAAGGGCAAGGTGGTGGACTACCTTGCGGGGTCGTTTGATTACATTGCGCGGGTGGCGGGCGGGCACAATGCGGGGCATACGGTCATCATTGGGAAAGACCGCTATGTGCTGCAGCTGATTCCTTGTGGCATTTTGCGGCCGAAGCAGCAGGCGGTGATTGGGACGGGCGTGGTCGTGGATCCGGCGGCGCTGGTTGCGGAAATCGAGACGCTTTCGAAAGCGGGGATTGACGTGAAGGGGCGCTTGCACATCAGCAATCGCGCGCACCTGATTTTTCCGTATCACCGGGAGCTGGACAAAGCGGCGGAGAGCGCGCGCGGAGCCGACAAAATCGGCACGACATCACGAGGCATCGGGCCGGCGTATGAAGACAAGATGGCGCGGCGCGGGCTGCGCATGTGCGATTTGCTGGAGCCGGAGTTGTTTCGAAAGAAGGCGGCGCACGTGGTGGCGGAGAAGAACCGCCTGGCCAAGGGCGCGTATGGCGCGGATATTGATTTTTCGCACGAAGTGGAAGAGACGCTGAAGCTTGGCGAGAAAATTCGCGGATATATTTGTGACACGGCGGAATTGGTGAATCGCGCGCTTGACGAAGGGAAGTCGGTGCTCTTCGAGGGCGCGCAGGGCACAATGCTGGACATCGATCATGGGACGTACCCGTTTGTTACGTCATCGAGCGCGATATCGGGCGGGGCAACTACGGGTGTTGGCGTGCCACCCACGAAGATTAAACATGTGCTGGGAATTTCGAAGGCGTATACCACGCGCGTGGGAGGCGGGCCGTTTCCAACGGAGATGCCGGATCTTGAGGCCAACGAAGTGCGCGCGCGCGGAAAAGAATTTGGGGCGGTGACGGGGCGGCCACGGCGGTGCGGGTGGCTGGATTTGCAGGTGCTGCGCTACGCGAAGATGATCAATGGGATTGACTCGCTAGTGATTACGAAGCTGGACGTTTTCGATACGCAGCGGGAGATTCAGGTTTGCGTGGGATACAAGTACAAGGGGACGACGCTGAAGGAAATGCCGGCGCTGGCGGAGGAGTACGAGCACGTCACGCCGGAATATAAGACGCTGCCGGGATGGAATGAGACGACGTATGGGGTGAAGGACGGGGCGAAGCTGCCGAAAGCGGCGATCGAGTACCTGCGGTTTATTTCGGAGTTTTTGCAGGTGGAGATTGGAATGATTTCGACGGGGCCGGAGCGGGATGCGACGATTGTGCCGGCGGGGACGCTGCTGGCGCGGTGGTTGTAAGAAAATACCAAAGAATTAACGCAGAGATCGCAGAGAGCACAGAGTATACAGAGACAGAGAAGCGAAGAGAGTTGGGCGCGCTGGGCTGAAGCCCAGCGCCTACAGAAACCCTTCTATGCTCAGATACGAGCGAGCCCGCCAAATCGTCATCGAGGAAATCGGAAAAAGGAGAGGACCACGCGCGACTGCCGGCGTGAGTGTGTGGGAGGCGCTGGGATTGGTGTTGGCACAGGAGGTGAGGACGGATCGGCAGTATCCGCCGTTTGACCGGTCTACGCGCGATGGGTATGCAGTGCGCGCGAAGGAAGTTGTGCCTGGAAGCAATTTGACGTGCGTGGGAGAGATCAAGGCGGGGGATACGGTACGGGAGGGATTGGCGCCGGGGAAGTGCGTGCAGATCATGACGGGAGCGGCGGTACCGGCGGGCGCGGATGCCGTGGTGATGATCGAGCATACACAGCGCAAAGGCGACTTGGTGCGATTCGAACGCGCGGCACAGGTGGGGCAGAGCATCGTGCCTCGAGGGAGCGAGGCCGCGGCGGGACAGACGATTCTGACGCCGGGGATGCGGCTCGGGTATGCGGAGCTGGCGCTGGCGGCGCAGGTTGGGGCGGTGCAGTTGAAATGCGCGAAGAAGCCGCGCGTCGCAATTCTTTCGACTGGCGATGAGGTTGTCTTGGTTGATGAGACGCCGGGGGAGTTTCAGATTCGGAATAGCAACAGCGTTTCGCTGGCGGCGCAGGTGCGGATTGCGGGCGGCGAGCCGGTGATTTTGGGCAATGCGGCGGACCGGGTTGAGGATTTGGGAGAGAAGATTGAGCGCGGGTTGAAGGAAGACGCGCTGGTGTTGTCGGGCGGAGTTTCGATGGGGAAATATGACCTCGTCGAAAATGTGTTGAAGGCCATGGGGGCGGAGTTTTTCTTCGATGCGGTGGCGATACGGCCGGGGAAACCTACGGTGTTCGGCATTTGCCGGGGTAAACCGGTGTTCGGGTTGCCAGGGAACCCGGTTTCGACAATGGTGACGTTCGAATTGTTCGTGGCGCCGGCAATTGATTTGCTGAGTGGAGCCGAGGTGCGCGCGCTGCCGCTGCTGGAAGCGCAGTTGGCCGAGGCAATGAACGAGAAGCCGGGGCTAACGCATTTTTTGCCGGCGAGGGTGGAGTGGAACGGCATGCTGCCTGAGGTGAAGCCTTTGCGGTGGCAGGGATCGGGGGATATCGCGGCGCTGGCGAAGGCGAATTGTTTTTTGGTGGTGCCTGCGGATCGGGAGAAGATTGAGATTGGTGAACGCTTATCTGTGCTGATGAGGAAGGACGTCGTTTAGTCGCGTGGAAATGGCAAAGCTATCGCATTACGGGAAGAAGGGCGAAGTGAGGATGGTGGACGTGTCGGCGAAGGCGGTGACAACGCGGACGGCGGTGGCGCAGGGATTTGTGAAGATGAAGCCGAACGTGGTGCAGGCCGTCAAGCGACTGAAGAATCCGAAGGGGAACCCGCTGGAAGTGGCGCGGATCGCGGGAATTGCGGCGGCGAAGAGGACCGCGGAGTGGATACCTCTTTGTCATCCACTGCCGCTCACGCACATTGATGTGACCGCACGGCTATGCCAAAATGGCGTGGAAGTGCGATCCACTGTAACGACGACAGCTCAGACAGGCGTGGAGATGGAAGCCCTGGTCGCCGTTGCCGCCGCAGCCCTCACGGTCTACGACATGTGCAAAGCCCTCGATAAAGGGATGGAGATTACGGATATTGTCCTGGCCGAAAAGACCGGCGGGAAAAGCGGGGATTACCGTCGAAAGACGGCTTCGTTGAGGCGCGGGAAATGAGCGCGGCGGGCGGAAAAAGCGTAAAGCTGTTGCTGGCGGATGATAATCCGCTGGTGCGCGATTTGATCGCGAAGGGGTTGGAACCGTTTTGTGAGGTAGAGACTTCTACGGACGGGGCGGACGCGCTGCTGAAGGTGATTGACGCGCCGCCGGACGTGATTCTTTGCGACTACAAAATGCCGGGGCTGGATGGAAGGCAGCTTTTTGAGAAGCTGCGCGGGCGCGAGGCGACCAAGCACATTCCGTTTTTGTTCATGGCGAGCCGGCCGGACATTGAAGAGCGGCTTCGGCCGCTGGTGGACGGCGTCGAGGATTTCATTACCAAGCCGTTTTTGATCAAGGATTTGGTGCGCATTGCGAAGAAGGTTGTGGACCGGCTGCACCTGGAAAAACTGCAGAAGAAGGCCAAGCGGCCGGGGGTCATTCAGGGGCGGCTGGAAGAGATGAGCATGATTGACCTGATGCAATCGCTGGAAATGGGGCAGAAGTCGTGCCGGTTGGTTGTGCAGCATGATGGGGCGCAGGGCGAATTGTACTTTGCTGCCGGGCAGTGCCGCGATGCGAAGATTGGCGGGATTGAAGGCGACGACGCTGTTTATAAAGTTGTTTTGTGGACGGCCGGAGAGTTCGAGATCGATTTTAATGCCGCGAATGCCTCCACGCGGACGACCACGACGAAGAACACCACGGGCCTGCTGATGGAAGCCATGCGATTAATGGACGAGTCCAACCGCGACGCCGTCCCGACGCAATGAATCTCCGGAAGAAACCTTCCTCATGCGCGTAGCAGTCCTTACTATTAGCGATTCTGTTTCCAGAAATGAACGCGAGGATTTGTCGGGTCCGGCGGTGGTGGCGGTTTGCCGCGGATTGGGTTGGGAAGTGACGTCGGCGTTGCGCGTGTCCGATGATCCGGCGAATATTCGCGAGCAGTTGCGGGAATTGGCGGATTCGGGGCGCGTGGATGTGCTGCTGACCACTGGTGGAACGGGGCTGGGGCCGCGGGACAATACGCCGGAGGCGACACAAGCGGTGGCGGACCGGATTGTGCCGGGAATTCCGGAAGAGATGCGCCGCAAGGGACTGGAGCTCACGCCGACGGCGGTGCTCTCGCGTGGCACGGCGGCGGTTCGGAGCAAGACGCTGATCGTGAACTTGCCGGGAAGCCCGAAGGGTGCGGTGGAATCGCTGGACGCGGTGGCGCACCTGTTGCCGCACGCGGCAAAGGTTCTGCATGGCGCGCGGCACGATTAAGCGCGGGATTTCCTTCCAGAAAACATTCTTCGGTTGACCGATTTCGCAATCGAGTCAAGAATGCTTGCATCATGGCGACTAAACCATCCGACAAGAAACTGGCTGTACTGGGAACGGGAAAGCTCGGCGGGATCTTGCTGCGGGCTTACTTGAAGCAGGGGCTTTTTTCGCCGAAGCACGTTACCGCGACGGTGAAGCATGGCGAAAAGGCGGCGGCGCTGGCGAAGGAGCTGGGCGTTAGCGTGACCACCGAGAACCGCAAGGCAGTGCACGGCGCGGATATCGTACTGCTCGGCGTGAAGCCGCAGGTAGTGGGCGACGTGTTGAAAGAGATCGCGCCGGAGTTGAATGAGAAGACGCTGGTGATTTGCGTGGCTGCGTCGGTGCCGACGAGCTATATCGAGCAGCGCGTCAGCGCAAAAGTGCCGGTAGTGCGGGCGATGCCGAATACGCCGGCGGCGGTCGGCTGCGGCATGACCGGGATCTGCGCGGGCGCGCACGCGAAGGCGGAGCACCTGGAAACGGCGCGGACCATGTTCGACGCGGTGGGGCGCACGGTCGTCGTGGATGAAAAGAACATGGATGCGGTGACTGGGCTTTCCGCGAGCGGGCCGGCGTATGCGTACATCATCCTGGAATCGCTGGCGGAGGCTGGCGTCAAGGTGGGATTGCCGCGCGACGTTGCCACGCTGCTGGCCGCGCAGACGATGAAAGGCGCCGCGAGCGTAGTGCTGGAAACCGGCGATCATCCGGCGCTGTTGAAGGATGCGGTGACCACACCGGCGGGCTGCACGATTGACGGAATCATGGAATTGGAAGAAGGGAAGCTGCGCGTCACGCTGATCAAAGCCGTTGTGAAAGCGACCAGCCGGGCGGGCGAGATGCTGTTTGAGAAGTAGCGTCTGCCGCCGGACTTATACGGTAAGCCTCCAAGATTGATTCCTACCGCCTGGACATCGGGGGTTTGACTGACCTAAGTTACTGACGAGCGCGCTTACGCGCCCTCTCGATGGAAATCATTTTTTCCACCATGGGGTCCTTGTCGCTTGGCTTCCAACGTTGAAACTTTGCGCGGAGTTCCTTTGCCGTCATTGAAGATTCAGCTGTAAAGCGAATCTGTCGGCTGTCCTTGAAATGTATGAAAAACTGTCCAGAAGACGGCACATAGTCGGTCACCCACCCGAAGGCAATAGCTTGATTCAGAAAAGCGTGCAATTCGACAAACTCGTCATCGCGGAAGTACTGTGCAGGAGCCACTTCGAGAGAACGCAGCTCACCGTGGGCTCGCCGAATGCTTTCTAGAATTAGCCATCCCGGCCTCACCATTTGGGGACTTCCGATATTCCATCGCTGCAGCCAAAGCAATCCACCGCTGAATGATTCTTCGCCCCGACACTTGAGGATGTGGTACGCGAGGGCCGTTATCATCCGATGCTCTTCAGGAGCCGTGATGAAAAAAATGTGCTCTTTCGACTGTTTGTAGCGGAGGAAATCGCAACGCCCAACTCTGAGACCTACGGCATCCTGCGAGCACCATTTTCGCACTTCGGCTGTGGTCATCGCTTTCATCACAGGTCCAATATACATGAACAGCTAGGGTGCAGCGCGCTGTCCATTGATGAAACTAACGGTCAGGGAAAGAACCTCATTTCTCGCTGAGAGATCTACCCCTAGAACCGGGATTCATCCTTGGGGTAGTGCAAAGAATCCGCGAACACGGCATTGCTTGCGTGCGAAATGGTGGTACGATGCTGCGCGTGAGGGAGTTATGCCGAGCGCTTACCTTCCCGTCTTACTCTATGCGGCACTGGTGATTGCGTTTCCTGCGGTGACGCTGGTTTTCGCGAAGCTGATTCGGCCGACGTCGACCCGCGTGGGGGCCAAGCTGATGCCCTATGAGTGCGGGATTCCGCCGGAGGGCGGCTCGCGCGGACGGTATTCCGTGCGGTTCTATATTGTGGCGATGCTGTTTGTGATTTTTGACGTGGAGACCATGTTTCTGATCCCCTGGGCGATTCTGTATAAGGGGTGGGTGGCGGCGCACGCGGGACTGTTTGCGCTGGTTTCGATGTTTGTGTTCCTGGGGATCCTGGTGGTCGGCTACGTTTGGCTCTACAAAAAGGGCGCGCTGGAGTGGGCGTGAGCCGGGCGATTTTTTCTCCTCCTCGAAGGCATGGTCTTGGCCGCAAGTGGTTGTGATTGACTCGGTTTGCGGCGTGTGTTAGAAACGCGGCGTTTGAATTTCTGGCTGCTCCGTTGTTGCTTGAAGCGAACGGCAACTCGTTCGCCGCAGCCTGTCAACTCCAGGGTCCATGGCCGACGAGCCTCGGGAACCTAAACCGCCCCAACCGCCCCCGGGCGAAAAGCCCGCGGGAAGCCCGTCTCCAACTGTAGCTCCTTCTCCAAAGCCTGCCGATGCCAGTGCACCCGCCGCTCCTGCGAAGCCAGCGGCGCCTGCTGCTCCCAAACCTCCGGTAGTCTTGCAGACTCCGCTCAACAACGAGCTGGTGGCGCGGCTGCGCGCGAAGTTCGGGGTGGGCATCGTGGAAGCGATGGAGGATCGCAAGCAAGCGATTGTGACCGTCGAGCGAGCGCGGCTGGCGGAAATCGCGTTGCACCTGCGCGACGAAGAAAAGTTCGACATGCTGTCGGACCTGACGGCGGTGGATTGGCCGAAGCGCGAGAAGCGATTCGATGTGGTGCTCAATCTCTATTCGTTCGCGAAGAACGAGCGGCTGCGGGTGAAGGCGTGGGCGGCGGACGGAGAAGAGGTGCCGAGCATGACCGGAGTCTGGCTTGCCGCGAATTGGCTGGAGCGCGAAGCGTTTGACATGTTTGGGATTGTATTTGCCGGCCATCCGGGCTTGACGCGCATTTTGCTCCCCGAAGAATGGCAAGGCCATCCGCTGAGGAAGGACTACGACATCCTGCAGCAGGATACCGCTTGGGTGCGGGAGAATTTGGGAATTGAGAGCGGGCAGTGATGCAGCTGTGCGGCTGAATTGGAAGTCAACGGGAGACGACTCTGAGTAGCGAGGCCACAACCGAAAACAAAACGCTGCTGGGCGCGGACGAGCTCATCATCAATATGGGCCCGCAGCACCCTTCGACGCACGGGGTATTGCGCGTGAAGCTGAAGCTCGATGGCGAACGCGTGATCGGGTCGGAATGCATCATCGGCTATCTGCACCGCGGCGTGGAGAAGATCGGGGAGAACCGCACGTATCAGCAGTTTGCGCCGTACGTGGACCGCATGGACTACGTCGCGGCAGTGAGCAACGGGCTGGGATATTGCGAAGCGATCGAAAAACTGTTGGTGGTGGAAGCGCCGCCGCGCGCGCGGGTGATTCGAACGATCCTTACGGAGTTGCAGAGAATTGCCAGCCACTTGTTGTGGCTGGGGACGCATGCGCTGGACATTGGCGCGTTGACGCCGCTCTTTTATTGCATGCGCGAGCGGGAAGAAATTCTGAAAATATTTGAGAAGTATTGCGGGGCGCGGCTGACGACGCATGCGTTCCGCATCGGCGGGTTGCAATACGAGGCGTACGACACGCTGGAAAAAGATGTCGAGCGCTTCTGCAAGGATTTCGAATCGCGCGTCGCGGAATACGAGACGCTGCTGACGCAAAACCGCATCTGGCTTGGACGCACGAAGGGCGTAGGCATTCTGACCGCCGCAGATGCTATCGCGTTCGGCGTGACCGGGCCGGTGCTACGGGCTAGCGGCGTGAAATGGGACCTTCGCAAAGCGGCGCCGTATGCGGCGTACGACCAGTACAAATTCGAAATTCCCGTGGGCACGACGGGAGACACATACGACCGGTACCTGGTGCGCATGGAAGAGATGCGGCAGTCGCGGTTGATTTGTTTGCAGGCCATAGAGAACATTCCAGCGGGGCCGATCCTGGCGAAGGTGGGGAAGGTTTTGAAGCCGCCGCCGGGCGAGGTGTATCACGCGATCGAAGCGCCGAAAGGCGAGTTGGGATATTACGTCGTGAGCGATGGGACCGTGCAGCCGTATCGCGTGCGCATCCGGCCGCCGTCGTTCATCAATTTGCAGGCGTTTGATCGCATGGTGCGAGGGCATTTGGTGGCGGATGTGGTGGCCATCATTGGGACGATTGACATCGTTTTGGGGGAAGTCGACCGGTAGGACAGTGCGAAAAGAAGACCGCTGAGTTCGCAGGAGAAATAGTTCGCTGATGCAAGCCGTCATTCAGGCAACGATGGATTTTCTGAAGCTCTATTGGGCTCCGCTGCTATGCGGGTTGGTGATCGTTGCCGTGTTGCCGCTCATCGTCGGCTACATCGTGCTGGTGGAACGTAAACTCATGGCGGACATGCAAGCGCGGCTTGGGCCGATGCGCGTGGGGCCGCACGGGTTGCTGCAGCCGATCGCGGATGCCGTCAAGCTGCTCATCAAGGAAGACATCATCCCGGACAACGCGGACAAACTGGTTTTTTGGCTCGCGCCGGTGCTTTCCGTGGGAGCGGCGTTGCTTTCGATCGCTGGGCTGGCGATTGGGCCGGCGTTTCAAATCGCGAAGGACATCAACATCGGGATTTTGTTCGTGGTGGGCGTCAGCGCAATGGGCATTTTCGGAATCGTGCTGGGCGGATGGGCTTCGAACAGCCACTATTCGTTGATGGGCTCGCTCCGAAGTTCCGCGCAACTGGTGAGCTACGAAACCGCCGCGGGCATGGCACTCGTGAGCGGGTTGCTGCTCACGGGCACGCTGAACATCAAGGCGATCGTCGAAGCGCAGTACAACGAAGGAATCTGGTTCGTGATGCTGGCGCCGGTGGCCTTCTTTATTTATCTTGTGGCGTCGATTGCAGAAACGAATCGCGCGCCATTTGATTTGCCGGAAGCGGAGTCTGAGCTGGTGGCGGGCTACATGACGGAGTTCAGCGGATTTCGCTGGTCGCTTTATTTTCTCGCGGAGTACACCAACATGATTGTGGTGTCTTCGGTTGCCACGACGCTGTTTCTGGGCGGCTGGCTGCGGCCGTTTGCGAAAGTACACTTCTTCAATTTTCTGGATTATGTGCCGCCGCTGCTGATGATTGGCGTCGCGGGTTATTGCCTGTTGCGGACGCCCAAGCAGCCGTCGCGGGTGCAGCAACTCTTCATGCTTGCGGTGGCGGGTCTGTGTCTTGCCCTGGCGCTGGTGCTACTCGCGCCGGTCGCGCTGCCGATCGCGAAGCCGCTCTATGCGGGGATTCACGGCGCGTTCTGGTTCATTTTCAAGGTGAGCGCGTACATTTATTTTTTCATGTGGCTGCGATTTACGATACCGCGCTATCGCTTCGATCAGCTGATGCGGCTGGGTTGGCAGTTCCTGATTCCATTGTCCATTGTCAACGTACTGGTCGTGGGCGTGGCCCTGATTGTGAGTTCGTATTTTAATTTGCATGGCTGGGGGATGCTTCTGGTGACGACGCCGGCGGCGATCATCGCTCTCGTGGTAGCGCTGATGATTCTGGCCGCGGGGCAAGAAAGCCAGGCAGGGAAGGAGAACGCGGCCGCTCCGGACTTCTATGCTGGATAAGATCTTATTTTATATTTTCGCGGGGCTGGCGATCGCCAGCGCGGCGCTGATGGTGACGCGGCGCAACGCGGTCCATAGCGCGATCTTTCTGGTCACTGCGCTGCTAGCCACGGCTGGAATCTTTTTGCAATTGCGCGCGGAGTTTTTGTTTATCGTCCAGATCATCCTGTATGTCGGCGGGATCATGGTGCTTTTTATTTTCGTGATCATGCTGGTGAATCTGGATGTGGCGCTGCAGCAGATTCAGTTCGCGCGGCAGAAGTGGGTGGCGCTGATCGTGGCGCTGGCGCTGAGTGCGCAGTTCGGGCTGATGCTGTGGTCCTCGGACAAAATACCGGGGCAGGGGATTCCTGTTTTGGCCGCTCCGCCTGCGAGTGAATTACCGGCGAATTCGGAAGCCGTGGCGCGGAGTTTGTTTGGAACGTATTTGCTGGCGTTCGAAATCGCCTCTGTGTTGTTGCTGGTGGCGATGATCGGAGCGGTGGTCATGGCGAAGAAGGAAAAGTGATGCTGCCGATTGGACATTACCTGTTTTTGAGCGCGGCGCTGTTTATCATCGGCGTGATCGGGGTCATCACGCGGCGCAATGTGATCGTGATTTTGATGTCCATCGAACTGATCCTCAATGCCGTGAATATCAATCTAGTGGCGTTTTCGCGTTTGTATGGCGACGTGGCGGGGCAAGTTTTCGCGCTCTTTATCATTGCCGACGCGGCGGCGGAGGCGGCGGTGGGACTGGGAATCATCATCGCGTTCTTCCGCAACCGCGAGACGGTGCTGGCGGACGAGATGGATTTGCTGAAGTGGTAGCGATGGAAACGGCGAAGTGAAAAACGAAATAAAACTCGCATGACGCCCACAGGAACGTTTCTCAGCTTCCTGTGGCTGATCCCGCTTTTTCCGCTGGCGACGGCGGCGCTGATGCTTTTTGTCGGCAAGCGCATTCCGAAAGCGGGAGTGAGCTTGCTGTGCGTTGGGAGCGTCGGGTTATCGTTTATTTGCGCGGTGGGGGCGGTTTTTGAGCTGCTGGCCGCGGATCCTGAGCATCGTGTGTCCCAGCAGATTCTGTTCGAATGGTTGACGCCGGGCCCGATGCAAATGACGGGCGGGCACCTCGTGAGATTCGTGGCGGACTGGGGATTTCTTCTCGACCCGCTCTCCTGCGTGATGGTTCTCGTCGTGACCGGAGTCGGCTTCCTGATTCATGTGTATTCGGTCGGCTACATGGCGCACGAAGCCGGGTATTACCGCTTCTTCGGATACATGAATTTGTTTATGTTCGCCATGCTCACGCTGGTCCTGGCGAATAACATGTTGCTCATGTTCGTGGGATGGGAAGGCGTCGGGCTGTGCAGCTATTTACTGATCGGGTTTTATTTCCTGAAAAAGTCGGCGTCGGACGCGGGGAAGAAAGCGTTCATCGTAAATCGCATCGGGGACGCGGGATTTATCCTTGGCATTCTTCTGACCGCCGTCACTTTGGGCACTATTCGCTTTATGACGGATGGTTTGCCGGATGCGGGAGGCGCTTCCGGAATCTTCCAAGCGCTGAAAGCTGCCAGGGATTCAGGAACGCTTGGAATCATCGGACCAACGCTAACTGCCATTGCCCTTTTGTTATTCATCGGAGCGATGGGGAAATCGGCGCAGATTCCGCTGTACGTCTGGCTGCCGGATGCGATGGAAGGGCCGACGCCGGTGAGCGCACTGATTCACGCGGCCACTATGGTGACCGCGGGCGTCTACATGGTGGTGCGCATGAACGCCGTCTACCAGCTTGCACCGGCCGCGATGGACGTCGTCGCAGTGGTGGGGGCCGTAACGGCGATTTTCGCGGCGTCCATGGCACTAGTGCAGAACGACATCAAGAAGGTGCTGGCGTATTCGACGATCAGCCAGCTTGGGTACATGTTCCTGGCGCTGGGCGTGGGGGCGTTTGCGGCGGGAATTTTTCACTTGATGACGCATGCCTTCTTCAAGGCATTGTTGTTCCTCGGCGCGGGCAGCGTGATTCACGCGATGTCGGGGGAACAAGATATTCGGAAGATGGGTGGGTTGTGGAACAAGATTCCGACCACGGCGCGAACTTTCTTGGTCGCAACGCTGGCGATCGCAGGAGTTTTTCCGTTCGCGGGATTTTTCAGCAAGGATGAAATCCTCGGCCGGGCATTCGATCGCTTTTTCTTCTTGTGGGTCGTCGGCTTTATCACCGCAGGCTTGACGGCCTTTTACATGTTCCGCCTGCTCTTCTTTACTTTTTTTGGCTACTGCCGCGCCGACGAGCACGTGGAGAAACATATCCACGAATCGCCGAGGGCCATGACCGTTCCGCTCATCATTCTCGCCGGACTTTCTGTTATTGGCGGGTGGATTGGATGGCCGGGCGCGCTAGGCGGGGAGAATCGTTTCGAAAGGTTTCTTGAGCCGGTCTTGGCCGGCGTTATTTCGGAGACGGGAGCCGTTCGGATCGCCCACCACGCGGTGGCAAAAGAAATCTTGTTGATGATTCTGTCTCTCTCGATGGCCGGCGCGGGCATCTGGCTGGCGTATGAATTCTACCGGACGAAGAAAATTGCGCCCGAATTGGTGGCGAAAAAATGGCCGAAAGTCTACGAACTGCTTGTCCACAAATACTACGTGGACGAGATCTACGATGCGTTGATCGTGAACCGAGTGAAGGATCTTGGCACGCTGTTCGGCGTTCTCGATGCAAATGTCATCGATGGGCTTGGTGTCAACGGAGCGGGGTGGTTGGCACGCTTCGGGTCAAGGGTCTCGATGTGGTGGGACAAGTGGGTGATTGATGGGTTGCTGAATTTCGGGGCGAAGCTGACGCAGCTCTTCAGCTATCCGGTGCGGCTGCTGCAGACCGGACTTTTTTCCAGCTACGCGTTGCTGATTTTAGTGGGGCTGGTCGTCCTGCTGGCTTACTACGGGCATCACATGCAAACCTTGGTGCGCGCCGTGCGCTGAGAGGCGGAGAATGGACTTCTTTGCACATCACATCCTGAGCGTGGTGCTGTTCACGCCGCTGGTGGGGGCGCTGATCTTGCTCTTTGTGCCGCGTGAGCAGGATAGCGTTCACCGGCTTGTGGGCAATTTATTTGGCGTCCTGGGTTTCCTCGTTTCGCTGCCGCTGGTTCGTTGGTTCAGACCGGAATGGGGCGGGTTTGCCTTCGAAGAAAATGCGGATTGGATTCCTTTTATCGGTGCGAGGTACCACCTGGGGATCGACGGCATTAGCCTTTTGCTGGTGATGCTTACAACGTTTTTGGGCATGATCGCCATCTTTTCGTCCTGGAGCGCCATCAAGCTGCGGCAAAAGGAATACTACATTCTGTTGCTGCTGCTGCAAGTTGGCATGCTCGGCGTTTTCGTCTCGCTGGACTTCTTCCTCTTCTACGTTTTCTGGGAAGTGATGCTGGTGCCCATGTACTTCCTGATTGGCGTATGGGGAAGCGACCGGCGGCTGTATGCGGCGATTAAATTCTTTCTCTACACGCTGGCCGGATCGGTGGTGATGCTGCTGGCGATCTTGGCGCTTTATTTCTATGCGCCGGCAGGTGCGGACGGGATGCGCACGTTCGATATACCCACGCTGTTGGCGGCCACGCAAACCTTTTCCGATCCGCTGAAGGCTTGGCTCTTCTGGGGCTTTTTCTTCGCATTCGCCATCAAGGTGCCGATGTTTCCGTTCCACACGTGGCTCCCGGACGCGCACACGGAAGCGCCCACCGCGGGCTCCGTCATTCTGGCCGGCGTTCTGCTGAAAATGGGGACGTACGGCTTCATTCGTTTTTCCTTGCCGCTCTTGCCAACGGATACGGTACTGCGCTCGCGCATCATTCATATTGTCATTGTGCTGTCGTTGATCGGTATCATCTACGGCGCGCTCGTCTGCCTGATGCAGAAAGACATGAAGCGGCTGATTGCTTACAGTTCCGTGAGCCATCTGGGTTTCTGCACGCTGGGAATCTTCGCCCTCAATCCGAACGGGCTGTCCGGCAGCGTGCTGCAACAGATCAATCACGGCATTTCCACCGGCGCGTTGTTCTTGATTGTCGGCGTGCTTTACGAGCGGCGGCATACTCGCTTGATTTCCGAGTTTGGTGGACTGGCCACGCCGATGCCGAACTTTGCGGCGGTCTATCTCATCATCAGCTTAAGTTCGCTGGGCATGCCGCTGCTGAATGGCTTCATTGGAGAGTTCACGATTCTGCAAGGCGCGTTTCAGGTGAGCAAGGCGTGGGTCGCGTGGGGCTCGCTGGGCGTGGTGCTGGGCGCCGCGTATTTGCTGTGGTTGTACCAGCGCGTGATGTTCGGCCCAGTCACAAACTCGATCAACGAAAAGCTGCCGGATTTGAATGCACGCGAATACGCCACGCTGATACCGCTGGTGATTTTGTCGTT
>Ga0210396_10002042_pt1 | contig 20864 bp, 22 predicted proteins | sample IncBWH17OmetaG_FD_155466 | JGI IMG/M metagenome (GOLD analysis project Ga0210396, IMG submission 155466) | Forest soil microbial communities from Barre Woods Harvard Forest LTER site, Petersham, Massachusetts, United States - Inc-BW-H-17-O ... | reverse complement strand
TCGAGCACGACGTCGCATACGGGCCCCGCTTCGGCGGTAAGTCCAAGGTAAGCGGTTCGCTGCGGGGCAGTGTGACCGCGATCCTGGACTTCTGGAGGGTGATCTCGTGAGCCGTGACGGTGACGATGCGGAGCGAAGCGACGAGGAGGAGCGGCGCGCATGAGCGTCGTGCCGGTCACGCTGCTGGTGGTGGCCAAAGCCCCGGTCGCCGGCCGGGCCAAAACCCGGCTGGCCGCGACGGTCGGCGACCAGGCCGCCGCCGAGATCGCCGCCGCGGCGCTGCTCGACACCCTCGACGCGGTGGCGGACGCCGCGGTCACTACGCGAGTCGTGGCGCTCACCGGCGAGCTGGACGCCGCCGCCGGCGCCGCGGAGATACGGCGCCGGCTGGCATCGTTCGTCGTAATCGACCAGCGCGGCAACAACTTCGGTGATCGGCTGGCCAACGCGCATGGCGACGCCGCGGCCGTCGGCGGGCAGCCGGTACTGCAGATCGGGATGGACACCCCGCAGGTGACCGCCGAGCTGCTTTACGACTGCGGCCGACGCTTGGTCGAAGCTCCGGCCGTTCTGGGGTTGGCCCTCGACGGCGGATGGTGGGCTCTCGGCGTGCACACGGCTGCGCTCGCCGAGTGTCTGCGCGACGTCCCGATGTCGCGGCCGGACACCGGAGCACTGACGCTGAAAGCGTTGCACGGCAACGGTGTTGACGTAGCTCTGCTCGACGATCTGGCCGATTTCGACGTCGCCGACGACGTGGCCGCGGTCCGTGAGGTCTGTCAGCCGGGCAGTCGGTTCGCCACAGTCAGTTGCGCCGCGGGTCTGTGAAGGACCGTTGGGCGATCGCGCGTCCGGTCAGGCCGATCGCGAATACCCCGAGCCCGACGACCACCGACTGCCACGGCAAGGTGGCGACCAGCAGCAGACAGCCGACGAGCCCGCACACGTTCAGCACACGCGGCCAACGTCGTTGCGCGGCCGGCTGGGTGTAGGCCGACGCGTTGGCGATCGCGTAGTAGATCAGCACCCCGAACGACGAGAAGCCGATCGCGCCACGCAGATCGACCGTGGCCGCCAGCACGCACACGACCACCCCGAGGGCGATCTCGGCGTGATGCGGCACCTGATAGCGCGGGTGGACCGCGGCCAGCCAGCCGGGCAGATCCCGGTGACGGGCCATCGCCAGGGTGGTGCGCCCGATCCCGGCGATCAGCGCCAGCAGCGCGCCCAGGCTGGCCAGCGTCGCGCCCACCGCCACTACCGGCAGCAGCGGCGCGGCCCCGGCCGCGCGCAGCGCCTCGGCCAGCGGGGCGGCAGAGCGCGCCAGCCGCTCAGGTCCTGCCGCGAGCAACACCGCAACCCCGACGAGCAGATACACCGCCACCGCTATCCCAAACGCGATGATGATCGCCCGCGGTATGGTCCGGGTCGGGTCTCGGACCTCCTCACCCATCGTCGCGATTCGCGCATAACCGGCGAACGCGAAGAACAGCAGCCCGGCCGATTGCAGAACCCCGTACACGGTGACCGACGACCAGGCGCCCGCGCCGCTGAGATTCGACGGGTGCACACCGGCGACCGCGATGGTAATCACCACAACAGCGAGGGCAACAAGTGTGCAGGCCAACAAGATTCGGGCCAATACCGCTGTCTTGGTGACGCCACGGTAGTTCAGTGCGGTCAGCCCGATCACTGCGGTGACAGCGACGAGCCGCTGCGCCCACCACGGGCCGGCCAGCGCATACGTGCCGATCGTCAGCGCCATCGCCGCGCACGACGCGGTCTTGCCGACGAGAAATCCCCATCCCGCCGCGAAACCCCACCACGGGCCGAGCCGTTCGCGCCCATAGATGTACGTGCCGCCGGACGTCGGATACACCGCCGCCAGTTGGGCCGACGCGGTGGCGTTGCAGTATGCGATCGCCGCGGCAATGGCCAACCCGATCAACAGCCCCGCACCGGCGGCGCGGGCAGCGGGGCCGAACGCGGCGAACACCCCCGCACCCATCATCGATCCCAGACCGATCACCACCGCGTCGACAGTGCCGAGTCGGCGTGACAGTTCCGGCATACCCAAGCCCCTCTACCAGTGCGTGAAGATCAGACTGTTCAGCAACAGCGCGCCGATGACGTTGACGCCCAGCCACAGTTGCTGCGACCGCGGCGGCAGCAGCGCCGGCGCGGCCGTCAGCCAGACCGTGAACGGCAGCCAGATCCGTTCGGTCTCGGCCTTACTCAGCATGCTCACGTCCGCGCAGACAATGGCAACCAGCATCGCCAGGAGCAGCAGGTGCAGGCCCGACCGCCGACGGATCGCGGCCGGGTCGAACACCCGGCCGAGCCCGGCGACGCTGCCCAAGCCGATCGCGCACACCACCGACGCCAGATTGCCCCAGCTCCAATACTGGAATGGCCGATCATGAGCAATGCCGGACCAATAGCGTTGCTGCACAAGGGCATAGCCGTCGGACCAGCAGAAGCCGTTAGCAGTGAACGCCGCCGCCACCGCGGCTGCGGTCAGAACTGCCGGGCCCAGTGCCCGCAACGACGTGCGCCAGTCGGTCGCGCAGGCCAGCACCGCGACTGCCGGGAACGCCATCAACATCAGGCCGTAGCTGAGGAACACCGCCCAGCCGAGCAGCAATCCGGCTGCGGCCGCGGCCAATACAGAAAACCGAACCGTGCCGCGCACCGCCAATGCCAGCAATGCGATGCCCCAGGCGGCCACTCCGGCGAAGTACCCGTCGGCGGAGACCGCAATCCAGATTGCCGTGGGTGTCACTGCGACGAACGGCGCGGCTCGGCGTGCAGTCGGCTCGTCGGCCAGAGCGCGCAGCGTGATCACGATTGCGGCGGCGGCGCTCGACCCGGCCAGTAGGCACAGCAACCCGGCCCATGCACCGCCGCCCAGCCCGATGCGGTCCAGCCACACGAATGTCAGCAGCGCACCCGGCGGGTGACCGGAGACGTGGGTGATCCACGAGTTCGGCTGAAAGTCCAGGATGCGACTGGAGAACGTGCGCAGCGTCGCCGGGATGTCGGTGATGCCCGGCACCTGCGGCAGGTACTCGTCCTTGTCGGTCAACCGGCCGGCGAATCCGCGCTGCCAGCCGTCGATCATCGCCAGTGAGAATGCCCACCCGCAGCACACGGCCCAGGCGACCAGTGGCAGCATCCGCCATGAAAGCCGCTGCGCCACAACGGGTCCCCACAGCACCGCGGCCAGCGCTAGCAGAATCGCGGGTCCGGTGCCCCAGCCGACGTGGGCGTCGAACCAGCCGAAGATCGGAGCGGCGCCGGCATGCCAGCCGAAACGGTCCGGCACGGCGTGCAGATGCGATCTGATGCCCCAATGCAGGCGGGGCAACACGAACGCGGCGGCAACCAGAAGCAGCCCGACCGCAGCCGCGATTGCGTCCCGGCGCGCGATCCTCACTAAGTCTGTTGGGCGGGTTGTTGGCCGGCGGGAGCGTCGGCCGCGGCCGGTTGGGGCGGACGTCCTCTGCGCAGCGTGTCGAGCACTTCGCGATAGGGACCGACGAGATAGACGGTGTCGTCGGCGTGGAGTCGGGCGTCGCGACGCGGGTGCAACTTGACCAGTGCGTTGGGCCGGGTGATGGCGATGACCCGGGTCTGGGTGGACAGTTCGAACATGCGCAGACCGTCGAGTTCGCTGCCTCGCGCCACGCCCATTCCGCCGACTACGAACGAGCGTTGCCCCACCGAGAAGGTGCCCAGCACCTGCAGACCGACCGCGGCGCCGATGAACCACGGTGCGGCCAGTTCGACGGTGGAGCGCACGTTTTCAAAACCGAACCGCTGCGCCACCGCGAAGCCCAGCGTGCGGTCATAGACGCGCAGGACCAGCGGGACATCGGTCCAGTTGAGCCCGGGCCGCACCTCGGTTCCCAGCATTTCGGTCAGCACGATGCCGGTTTCGATGTTGGTCATGTCGTCGCGAGTCAGCACCGCCACGGCGCGGGCGCGATCCACTCGCGCCGATTGCAGCGTCTGGCCCAAGGTGGCGTCGCCGAGAATCACCGGCACGTCCAGATCGCGTGCCATCGACAGTAAGGGGTTGTCCTCGTCTCGCTCGATTACCGCGACGTCGTAGCCGGCGGCGGTCAGATCGCTGACCACGCGCATGCCGACTGCGCTCAACCCGACGACGACAATGTGGTTGTGCAAGTGGCGCACCCGCGGGCGTGCGACTCCCATGACGAAGCGGCGCGACAGCAGCACGTCGGCGACGAATGAGACCAGCAACGCGGTGGTGGTCACCCCGCTGAACATCAACAGCGCGGCGAACACTCGCAGCCAGGTGGGCTGGTGCACAAAGCTGAAGTCGCCGTAACCGGTCGTGGTCATCGTCTCGATGGTGAAGTAGATCGCGTCGACCCAGCCCATCCGCGGCGGGGCCTCGTAGCCGAACCGCAACAACACCGTGGAGCAGGCCAGCAGCAGCAGCGTGCCCGCCACCACGGGAAAGAACGCCGGGTTGAAGTCATTGACCAGGGCGCGGACGGAGTCGAACGCTTTGCGCAGCCGTGGCTGACGTGTCCGCGTGCGAGGCAGCGCCCGAACCCTGATGTTTTGGGCGGCCAACTCGTCGGCGGTGCCGACCATCATCGTCCAATCGCCGGCGTGCACCTGCTGATCACGGCTCGGGCAGATGTCCATCTCGCCGGGGGTGGGGGAGTTCTCGCCGTGGATCACCGCCACCGGGGCCAGATCGCCGTAGAGTTCGCGCAGCGTGGCGTCGCGGTACGCGTCGCGGCCGGAGACGACGAATTCGAGGCCTGCGGCCTCGAACTGGTGCGTGTTGTGTTCCAGACAAGCCTCGACCACCGATGGCGCCGAGAGTTCGGCGACGTTGAAGATCGCGCCGGGTCCGTTGTCGTCGGCTATCGCTTCGCGCAGCACATCGTTGGCGACCCGTGCCACCACGCGGGCTTTCGCGTTGGCTCTCCTTGCCAGCAAAGCGATTTCGAGGTTCGTCGCATCGTCATTTCCAGCGCATACGACGGCGAGCGCATTACCGACGTCAGCGAGGGCGAGCTCGCGAGCGACCCCGACCTCGCTGAGTTCGATGTTGGCCAGCCTGGCGACGGTCGCGCCGGCGTTTTTCAGCTCCTCGATGATCGTCGTGGCCAGCGCATCGTCACCGCTGACGATGATGTGGCGGTGCATTGGAGCATTATGTCATCCGCTCTTAACTTGCAGGTGAGCTGACACGGGCGTCCTCTTCTAGGGCAACTCTTTTCCAGCATCACGTCCAGCGTGACGTGCCAACGCCTGCCGGTCCACTTTGCCGATGCCCCGCATCGGCAGCGCGTTGACGATATGCAGCTCGCGGGGCGCGGCGGTGCGATCCAGGGTGTGCCTGACGTGTGCCCGCAGGGTTTCGAGCGAGGGCGGGGCATGACCATCGGCCACCACGATCGCGGCGGCAACCCGCTGACCCAGCCGCTCGTCGGCGAGCCCGAACACCGCGCAGTCGGCAACTGCCGGGTGCGTCCGCAGTGCGGCCTCCACCGGCTGCGGCAGAACAGTCAACCCGCCCGTGCTGATCGCCTCGTCGGCTCGGCCCAACACGCTCAGGACACCCGAATCATCAACAGCGCCAATATCATCGGTGCGAAACCAGCCCCGCTCGGCGAATGGGTCGGGATCGGGCGGGTTGCGATAGCCGTTGGCCAGTGTCGGGCCGCCGATCACGATGCGGCCGTCGGTCTCCAGCCGCAGCCGCACCCCGTCGAGCGGCACACCGTCGTACACACAGCCGCCGGCGGTTTCGCTCATGCCGTAGGTGCGGACCACCGTGATACCCGCGCTCGCGGCAGCGTCGAGGATCGGGCGCGGGGCCGGCCCGCCGCCGATCAGCACGGCATCCAACTCGGCCAGCGCGGCGGCGGCTGCCGGATCGGTGAGGGCCTTGGCCAACTGTGTGGCCACCAACGCGGTGTAGCGCCGACCAGAACCGAGTTCCTTGACGGCAGAGGGTAATTCGTCGATATCGAAGCCGTTGGAGACATCAAGCTCGACCGGAACGGTATCGGACAGCAGGCTGCGCACCAGCACCTGGACGCCAGCGATGTGATAGGCCGGCAGCGCCAACAGCCATCGGCCCGGCCCGCCGAGACGGTCATGGGTGGCTGCCGCGCTGGCCCTCAGCGCGGCAGCGGTGAGCAGCGCGCCCTTGGGCGCGCCGGTGGTTCCCGATGTCGTCGCCACCAGGGCGATGTCGTCGTCGATAGCTTCGCCCACCCGCAGCGCCGCCGATGTGGACTGCCGATCGGCACCGGCAGGCACCGGCAGCAACGCAGACGCGCGGCCATCCAGAACCTGCTTGAGGGCTGCGAGCAGCGGGCGCGCCGTGCAGCCCTGCGCCACGGCCAACGCGCGCAGAACGGCTATCCGGTCTCCTCGCCGTCACGAGCATCGTCCAACGGCCAACCCTTGGCGGCCAGCCGTTCCCGCACCCGCTCGACGTCTGCAGGAGAGGGCAGTTCGTCGGTCATCTGGGTGATCAACACGCCGATGTCGACGTCGTCGAAACCATCCCGGTGCGTCAGCTCGTGGGCCACCGCCTTGACCTCGTCGGTGGACAGCCGACGGGACAGCAGGGCCAGCACCGGAAAGTAGTCGGTGGGTGGGATGCCTTCTGGATACCCCGCGCGCAGCCACGCGACGATCGAGGCCAGGAAACCGTTCATACCGCCTCAACTTCCCCCGCACAGCCTTGGTTAAGCCTGAACAGCGAATGAATTTACGTTTTTACGCGGGCTTGGCTCCAAGGATATACATGCCGGTGTGCAGCCCGATGAAGTCCCGGGCGACGTACAACACGCCGATCACGGCCGCGACCAGCGCCAACGAGTACAACGCCCAGCTGAGGGCGGTCAGCGCCGGATTCTTGTGCATCACGGCAGTGCCATCGGAGCCCTCGACACCGGCGCCCGCGGCCCCCGCCCGCACGCCGAGTGCGAACAGCGCAGGCAATCCGCTCCCGAGGAGCAAACCGAAAAACAGGATCTTCAACGAAGCCTCGTAGTTGAACCACGTGCTCATGGCATGCCTGCTTTCTTTGCCGGAGCGGTGCCGGGAGCGGCGTCGGTAGCCTCTCCGTTCCCGCCGGGGACTCCTGCGCCGATTTTGGCCGTCGGCTGGCCGGCCTCGTCGAGCCCGGCGGTCAGGTCGCCCTTCCATTCGGCGTTGACGTTGTTGTGGTCTACCTTCGTCTTGCGCGACTGCAAGTAGATGGCCGCGGCCGTCGCCACCAGCAGGGTGAAGCCGACGATCGAGCCGAAGTAGCCACCGATCGAGTGGACCACCCAGTAGGTGATGGCACCGACGGCACCGGCGGCGGGCAGCGTGATCAGCCAGGCGACGGCCATCCGGCCGGCAACCCCCCAGCGCACCTCGGCTCCGGGTTTGCCGACGCCGCTGCCGAGCACGGATCCGGTGACCACCTGAGTGGTGGACAGCGCGTACCCGAAGTGAGCGGACAGCAGAATGATGACTGCCGAAGACGATTCGGCGGCCATGCCTTGCGGCGACTTGATCTCGACGAGTCCCTTGCCCATCGTGCGGATGATCCGCCAGCCGCCGGTGTAGGTACCCAGTGCCATCGCGCAGGCGCAGGCCACGATGACCCAGAAGGGGGGCAGGGCGGCGGTCCGACTGACCGCGCCGTAAGAGATCAGCGCCAGGAAGATCACGCCCATCGTCTTCTGCGCGTCGTTGGTACCGTGCGCCAGCGAGACCAGCGACGCCGAGAAGATCTGGCCGCGGCGGAAAGCGGCCTCGCTGCGCTCCTCCGGAACGCCGCGATCAAGCCGGTAGACCAGCCAGGTGCCGACCGCACCGACCAGCCCGGCCAACACCACCGACACCAGGGCCGGGATCAGTACGCGCGACACCACACCGGTCCAGATCACCCCGTGAGCGCCGGCCGCGGCGATCATCGCACCGACGATGCCGCCGACCAGGGCATGCGAGGAGCTCGACGGGATACCCAGCAGCCAGGTCATCAGGTTCCAGACGATCCCGCCGACCAGACCGGCGAACACCAGTTGCAAGGTCACCAGATGACCGTTCACCAAGTCCTTCGCGATTGTCCCCGCGACAGCGGTGGACAGGAACGCTCCGCCGAGGTTCAGCACTGCCGACAGCGATACCGCCGCCTTCGGCTTGAGTGCGCCGCTGGCGATGGAGGTGGCCATGGCATTTGCGGTGTCGTGAAACCCGTTCGTGTAATCGAATGCGAGGGCAGTGATCACGACGATGATCAAGAGGAACAGCTGAAGGTCCACGGCGCTAATTCTGGGGGTATCGGGGTGCGGTTGTCGAAAGAACGGGGATGTGAATCCCAGGTATTTGACAAGCGTCGACAGATGTTCGCTTGCAATTAACCTTCGGGCTTGGGGCGATCACCCCGAGTGTCGCGGCGCAGTGGGTGATCAGGTGGGATCTGGACGAAGATCAGGAGTACGCCGTCGGGATCGACCACGTGCATTTCGTGCAGCCCCCACGGTTCCTGGCGGGCCTCGCGGGCGATCGCCACGCCTCTGCTCTCCAACTCGGCCTGCGTCGCGACCAGATCGCGCACCTGTAGCCACAGTGCGCCCGGGAACGCCCCGGCCGGGTGCTCCGGCGCGCCGTGGCCGGCCAGCTCTATCAGCGACTGGCCGGCGTAGAACACCGTGCCCGCGCCGTAGTCGCGGAAGATCGCCAAGCCGATCTGGTCGCGGTAAAAGCTCAGCGATCGCTGGTAGTCCGCCGGCCGGAACAGCATCCGGCTGGCCAGGATTTCCATGCCTCCGTGTCTATCACGGCCGGGTCAGCCGTTGGGCTGAAGCCGCTGGCGCCTGATCATCTTGGTCGCAAAGCCGGGACCCACGGTGTCCATCGTCCGAGCGAAGACGGCCATCCGCGGCGCGATCCGGACTGGCCGGGTGCGCGCGGCGGTGATCATCCAGCCGGCCGCCTCCTGTGATGTCAACGCCGGTAACCCCTGGTATTCCTTCGTCGGAGCGATCATCGGGGTGGCCACCAGCGGGTAATACAGCGTGGTCGAGTGCACACCCTTTGCGCCCCATTCGGTTTCGATGACACGGCTGACCGCGGACAGCGCGGCCTTGGTCGCGTTGTACACCGAGAACAGCGCTGACGCCTCGCTGAAGACCCCCCAGGTGGCGACGTTGATGATGTGCCCGTCGCCGCGCTGCAGCATCCCGGGCGCAATCCCGCGGATCAGCCGCAGCGGCGAGTAGTAGTTGAGCGTCATCGTCCGCTCGACGTCGTGCCAGCGTTCCAGCGACTCGGCCAGCGGTCGGCGGATGGAGCGACCGGCGTTGTTGATCAAAATGTCCACGCCGCCGAGGCGCTGCTCGACGTCGGCGGCCAGTGCGTCGACGGCGTCCAGGTCAGACAAATCGCAAGGAATCGCGATCGCGGTGCCGCCGCTCTCTTCGATTCGGGCCACCAGCGCATCCAGCAGGTCTTTGCGACGGGCGGCGACCACCACGGTGGCGCCGTGGCGGGCGAACTCCTCGGCGGCGCTCTCCCCGATCCCCGACGACGCTCCGGTGAGCAGGACACGCTTGCCGTTCAGGTCGACAGCTTTGCTGGCATCGCGGTACGCCGCGAGGCGCGCCCTGAAGGGTGGGCGCATTGTGGCCAGCATGAACTGCTCGGTCAGTCGTCGAAGCGGGTTTTTGCTCACAGGTGGCGAGTCTAGGGGGCGTCTAAAGTCGCCCAGATTGACGTAACCGTGAGCCCTACTCGCATTTTTCCGCGGTGGCGTCGATTTCGGCGGAGGTGTCGGTGTCAAAGGCCACTATCGGCGCATGGGTGGGGTGTTGGTCGGCAGTGAAGCAGTCGCTGCCGGGGCGTTGACGGAGCATCAATTGCGGCGGTGGCATAGGCCGCTATTCCGGGACGTCTACGTACCGAAGTGGGATGCACCGTCGCTTGACGATCGCATCCTGGCGGCGTGGCTGTGGTCGAGGCGGCGGGCGGTGGTTGCCGGTGTCGCCGCGTCGGCGTTGCACGGCGCGCAGTGGGTTGATGCGGACAGACCGATCGAACTCGTCGCGCGAAGCGCTCGACCGCAGCGTGGGTTAGTGGTCCGCAACGAAACACTCGACGGCGACGAAATCACACGCTTCAAGCAGCTACCGGTGACCACCGTGGCACGAACCGCCTTCGATCTGGGTCGTCACCTACCCCGGGGGGCCGCGTTGGCGCGACTCGATGCGCTGATGCACGCCACACCGTTTTCGCGCGAAGACGTCAACGTGCTCGCTAAGCGTCACCGCGGTGCGCGAGGGTTGCGACGACTTAGGGAGGTCTTGCCGTTAGTAGACGGGGGCGCAGCCTCGCCGAGGGAGACGTGGTTGCGGCTCTTGTTCATTGATGCCGGTTTGCCAGCACCCGCCACGCAGATACCGGTCTACGACGACTGGCAATTCGTGGCCATGTTGGACATGGGCTGGGAGGACTACAAAGTGGCTGCCGAGTACGACGGAGATCAGCACCGCACAGACCGTAGGCAATTCGTGAAGGACATCAACAGGCTGGCCAAGACGCAAGACCTGGGTTGGCACGTGATCCGCGTGGTCAACGAGCATCGACCCGACGACGTCATCAGCCGGGTATATCAAGCGCTCACCCGCCGCGGGTATCGCCGAGATCTGCGTTAGCGTGACACCTACTCGAACTTTTCCGCGCTGCCGTCGATTTCGATGAAAGCAGCCGCTTAGAAGTAGCGCGGGAAGCGGCTCCAATCGGGACGCCGCTTCTCCAGGAACGCGTCGCGGCCCTCGACGGCTTCGTCGGTCATGTAGGCCAGCCGGGTGGCCTCACCGGCGAAGAGTTGCTGACCCACCAGCCCGTCGTCGAGCAGGTTGAACGCGTACTTCAGCATCCGTTGTGCCTGAGGCGATTTCGCGTTGATCTCGGCTGCCCACTGCACACCCGCCGATTCGAGTTCGGCGTGGTCGATCACAGCGTTGACCGCGCCCATCGCGTGCATCTGCTCGGCGGTGTAGTCGCGACCGAGGAAGAAGATCTCGCGGGCGAACTTCTGGCCGACCTGCCGGGCGAGGTATGCGCTGCCGTAGCCGCCGTCGAAGCTGCCGACGTCGGCGTCGGTCTGCTTGAACCGGGCGTGCTCGCGGCTGGCCAGGGTGAGGTCGCAGGTCACGTGCAGGCTATGCCCGCCGCCCGCGGCCCAGCCGTTGACCAGGCAGATCACCACCTTGGGCATGAACCGGATCAGCCGCTGCACCTCGAGGATGTGCAACCGGCCGGCACGGGCTGCGTCAACGGTGTCCGCGGTCTCGCCGGCGGCGTACTGGTACCCGCTGCGCCCGCGGATGCGCTGATCCCCGCCGGAGCAGAACGCCCACCCGCCGTCCTTGGGTGACGGCCCGTTGCCGGTCAACAGCACGACGCCGACGTCGGGCGCCATCCGGGCGTGATCGAGCACCCGGTAGAGCTCGTCGACGGTGTGCGGCCGAAACGCGTTGCGCACCTCGGGCCGATTGAACGCCACCCGCACGGTCGCGTCGGCGACGTGGCGGTGATACGTGATATCGGTCAGCTCGGCGAAGCCGTCGACCGGTTTCCAGTCTTCAGCGTGGAAAGGGTTGTCACTCATCGGGTTACACCGGGTCCAGCCGGAACACCGCGCAGCGTCCGGCCAGCGCCTCGAATTCCTCGGGCCTGCCTTCGGTGACGAGTCCGGACCGCTTCATGAAGCCGACGCCAGTGGGCACTTCGGTCGGGAACGCCCGCAACAACGGCCGCGCATCGTCAGCGGACAACTCGACCATGTTCACCCGTCGTATGTTTCGGCCGCGGGCCAGCCGAACCTGTCCGGCGGCTCGCACGTTGGCTACCCAGTCGGCCCCGGGGAATCCGGCGACGACATATTCCTTGCAGCCGACGGTCATCGGGGTCACCGGTGTCGAGTGCTCACGTCCGGATTTGCGTCCGGGCACCGTCAACACGACCGGGCTCTCGCCGCCGAAACTCATGCCCAATCGCGACATCTGGATGACGACCTTGTTCGCCGGTTTGAGCCACCACGGCGGCCGGACTGATTCGCTGCTCGGCATACGGGCGACGGTACTCGTCACTCCGGCCAGCACTATGTTTGGCTCCGTGCCTACATCGCATCCGCATGAGCCGCACCTGGGTTCGGTGTCGGCCCGTTTGAACTGGTTACGCGCCGGTGTGCTCGGCGCCAACGACGGGATTGTCTCAACCGCGGGCATCGTCGTCGGCGTTGCCGCGGCGACGGTCGCTCGCGGCCCGATCATGACCGCGGGCGTCGCCGGGTTGGCGGCGGGCGCGGTGTCGATGGCGCTGGGCGAATACGTGTCGGTCAGCGCGCAGCGCGACACCGAGCAGGCGCTGCTGCGGCAGGAACGCCGGGAGCTTCGCGCGGACCCCACCGCCGAGCTCGAAGAACTCGCGGCGCTGTATGAGGCCAAAGGGTTGTCGGCGGCGACGGCGTGGACCGTCGCCGAGGAACTCACCGACCATGATCCGATCGCCGCGCACGCCGAGGTCGAGCTCGGGTTCGATCCCGAGGATCTGACCAACCCGTGGCAGGCCGCATTGTCGTCGGCGTTGGCGTTCGCCGTCGGCGCGCTGCTGCCGCTGATCGCGATCCTGTCCGCGCCGGTCGCGCTGCGCATCCCGATCACCGTCGCGGCGGTGCTACTGGCCCTGGTGATCACCGGCGCGGTGTCGGCCGGTCTGGGTGGGGCACCGAAGCATCGTGCAGTGCTACGCAATTTCGTCGGTGGGGGCCTGGCTCTCGCGGTCACCTACCTGATCGGTCATCTAGTCGGCGCAGCGATCGGCTGACCCTCAGCTCTGCTCGATGAACCTCTCGATGCCGTGCCCGATCGCGTCGGCGCCCGGAGCGGTGACGGCGTCCAGCCGGGCGATCGCCTCGGCGTTCAGCGCGACGTCGCCCGCGCCGAGGTTCTCCTCGAGATGCGCGATCGACCGTGTTCCCGGAATCAGCAACGTATTCGGTGCGTGCGCCAGCAGCCACGCCAACCCGACCTGGGAAGGTGTCGCGCCGATTTCGCCGGCGATGTCGACCACCACCGGGTTGTCGGCGACCTTCGGGAAGCCGGGGAACGCCGACCCGAGCGGGAAGTACGGCACCCAGGCGATTCCTTCCGTCTTGCAGACGTCGAGCATCTCCTCCTGCGAGCGGTCGAGCAGGCTGTAGGCGTTCTGCACACAGGCGACGCCGGCGGGCAGCGCGCGCCGCAGCACGTCGAGCGGCACACTGCTGACGCCGATCCCGCCGATCTTGCCCTCGTCGCGCAGCGCGATCATCTCGGCCAACTGGTCGTCAACGTCGACGATCTGATCACCCTCGGCGGCCAGGCCGGGCCCGAGGTCGAGGCGTCGCAGATTGACGACCGGTATCTGGTCGAGGCCTAGCTGGCGCAGGTCGTCTTCCACGGCAGCGCGCAGCTCGGCCGGCCGTTGCGCCGCGCCCAGGGGCACCGGCTCATCCCCGGTGTATCGCGCACCCACCTTGCTGACGATGACCAGGTCGTCGGGGTAGGGCGCCAGCGCCTCGCGGATCCGGCGATTCACCTCGCCGGGGCCGTAAAACGACGCGGTGTCGATGTGGTTGACGCCGAGCTCGAGCGCGCGACGCAGCACCGCGACCGCGTCCTCAAACGAGGCCTCGAACAGTTGCATGGCGCCGTAGCCGACCCGGGCAACCGCTTTGGTGCCGATGCTGCTCGAGCCTCCTGGACCGCCGGGTGACGGCTTGTCTGTCATGGTGCTCCCTCTCGCGTGCGATACTGGAGAAATGCGGAGGACCCTCCGCTTGTTTGATGATAGCAGAAACGGAGGAGCCTCCGCTTTGGCTGGCAGCGTCCGGTCCGACGCGCGACGGAACCGCGAGAAGTTGCTCGAGGTGGCGACCGCGGCATTCGCCGCCGCGGACGGCCGCCCGGTGTCGCTGGAGTCGATCGCGCGGGACGCCGGCGTCGGCATCGGCACGCTCTACCGGCATTTCCCCAACCGGCAGGCCCTCGTGGAGGCGATTTACCGGACCGAGCTCGCTGAAGTGGCCGCTGCGGCCGAACAGCTGCTCAAGCGGCATCCGCCCAAGACGGCGCTGCGCCGCTGGATGGACCGCTACGCGAGCTTCGTCGCCGCCAAGCGCGGGATGGCCGAAACGCTGCACGCGATCTTCGAGTCCGGCGCCATGGAGCCCACTCAGACTCGCGACAGCCTCGTCGGTGCGCTCGACATGCTGCTGCGGGCCGGCGTCGACGACGGCAGTCTGCGTTCCGATGTGCAGGCCGACGACGTGGTGTCCAGCCTGATCGGAGTGATGCTGGTCAGCGGTTCGCCGGCGCAGACCGGTCGGCTGCTCGATCTTCTGGTGGCCGGCGTGGCCACCGCGGGAATCAATCGGCGCGCTCAGCGGTAGACGTTTGCATGGAACTCAACGAAGCTGCCCGCGAACTCATCGGCAACGGCGCCGATGCCACCCTGGTCACCCTGAATCCCGACGGCAGTCCTCAGGTCACCGTCGTCTGGGTGGCGTTGCGATCCACACCCGACGGCGACGAACTGGTGACCGCCCATCTGGGCGAGCACAAGAAGGTCCGCAACCTGCGCCGCGATCCGCGCGCCGCGTTGACGATCGTGTCCACCGAGGACCCCGGCAAAGCGATGCGGCCGTACCTGTCGATCGAGGGCACCGCGTGGATCGAAGAAGGCGGCGCTCCGGAGCTGCTCAAGACGCTGGCGCAGACGCTGTCCGACCCGAACGTGTTCCCGCCCGAAGGCGCGCCGCCCGGCTTCGTCACCCACATCCGCATCGACAAGATCGGCGGAATCGGTCCCTGGCAGTGATGTCGAGTGTGCGTCCAGGCCCACACTCGACCGCGAGTGTGAAGCCAGCCGCACACTGGCGCAACCAAACTCAGCCGACGGCGCGGCCGGCGCCTTCCCAGAACTGCGCGCGCACAGCCTTCTTGTCCGGCTTGCCCAGCCCCGTCAGCGGCAACGCGTCGACGACCACCACCCGCTTGGGCGACTGCACCGAGCCCTTGCGATCCTTGACCGCCGCCTGGATTTCGGTGGTCATGGTCTCGACGGCGGCGTCGTCGCGGGTCGCGTCGGCACGTAGTACCACCACCGCGGTGACGGCCTCGCCCCACTTCTCGTCCGGCGTGCCGACCACGCATACCTGTGCGACGGCCGGATGCTCGGCGATCACGTCCTCGACCTCGCGCGGGAACACATTGAAGCCGCCGGTCACGATCATGTCTTTGACCCGGTCGACGATGAAGTAGAAGCCGTCCTCGTCCTCGCGGGCCATGTCACCGGTGTGCAGCCAGCCGTCTTTGAAAGTCTCGGCGGTGGCCTCCGGCAGGTGCCAGTAGCCGCCGGCCAACAGCGGGCCGCTGACACAGATTTCGCCCGGCTCACCTTGCGGCACCGGCTTGCCGTCCTCACCCAGCAGCGCCACCCGGGCGAACAGCGTCGGGCGCCCGCAGGAGGTCAAGCGCTTCTCGTCGTGATCGCCCTTGGCCAGATAGGTGATCGCCATCGGCGCCTCGGACTGCCCGTAGTACTGGGCGAAGATCGGGCCGAACCGGCGGATCGCCTCGGCCAGCCGGACCGGGTTCATCGCGGAGGCGCCGTAGTAGACGGTCTCCAGCGAGGACAGGTCCCGGGTATGTGAATCCGGGTGGTCCATCAGCGCGTACAGCATCGACGGCACCAGCATGGTGGCCGTAATACGTTGCTCTTCAATGACTTTGAGCACCTCGGCCGGGTCGAACTTGCCCAGCACGACCATCTCGCCGCCCTTGACCACGGTGGGCGTGAAGAACGCCGCACCGGCATGCGACAGCGGCGTGCACATCAAGAACCGCGGATGCTCGGGCCATTCCCACTCCGCGAGCTGAATCTGGGTCATGGAGGCGATGTTCCCGGTGGTGCCGATCACGCCCTTGGGCTTGCCGGTGGTGCCGCCGGTGTAGGTCAGGCCGCCGATGTGGTCCGGCGGCAGATCGGCCACCACCAGTGGCTTGGGGGAGTACTTGGCCGCCTCTGCGGACAGGTCAACGGCTTGCCCTTTTAGGTCCTTCAGCGCCTCGGGCACCGGACCGATCGTCAGGATCTGCTTGAGTGAGTCCACCTTCTCCAGCAGGCCCAGCGCGCGCTCGACGAACATCGGGTTGGGGTCGATGATCAGCGAGGTGGCACCGGCGTCGGAGAGCACATAGGCATGGTCGTCCAGCGAGCCGAGCGGGTGCAGCGCGGTCCGCCGATATCCCTGGGTCTGGCTGGCACCAAGGATCATCAGCACCTCGGGGCGGTTGAGCGACAGCATGCCGACCGTGACGCCGGAGCCGGCGCCCAGCGCCTCGAACGCCTGGATGTACTGGCTGACACGTTCGGCAAGCTGACCGCCGGTCAGCGTGGTGTCCCCGAGGAACAGCACCGGCCTGTTCTTGTGGCGCTTGAGCGCGCCCACGAACAGATGGCCGTTATGGGTCGGGTTGCGCAGCAGCTCGTCCGCCATGGCGCCGCTCCTCCTCATCGCTTCGCTTGAGCATCGTCGCCGGCGCGACTCATGTTGCCAGACTAGAACGTGTTGCAATTCGTGTCCGGCGCACCCTGTCGGCAGCCTCGGATCGTTAGGATTTCCGTCCATGGCCGATGCAGATGTCGTCATCACCGGAACCGTATTGACCGTTGACGACGCCCGGCCCACTGCCGAGGCGCTTGCCGTAGCCAACGGCCGGATCGTCGCCGTCGGTAGCAGGTCCGACGTCGCCGCGTGCACTGGCCCCGACACCCAAACCGTCGATATCGGTGACGGCTGCGTCATGCCGGGATTCATTGAGGCGCATGGCCATCCGTTGATGGAGGCCATCGCGTTGTCGGACCGGCTCATTGACATCCGGCCGGTCACCATGCGTGACGCGGGCGCCGTCGTCGAGGCCGTTCGCGGTGAGGTGGCCCGCCGCGGATCCGACGGCGCCTACCTCAACGGCTGGGACTCGCTGCTGCAGCCCGGCCTGCCGGAACCGACGCTGACTTGGTTGGACGAGATTGCACCGGACGATCCGCTGGTGATCATCCACAACTCCGGACACAAGGCCTTCTTCAATTCGCGCGCAGCCAAGCGCGCCGGCCTGAATCGTGACACCGCGGACCCCAAGGGCGCCCGCTTCGGCCGCGACGCGAACGGCGAGCTCGACGGCACCGCCGAGGAAACCGGAGCGGTGTTTCCGCTGCTGAACGGCGCCATCGCGCCCGGCGATTACCCCGCGATGCTGCTCGCCGAGTGCGCCCGGCTGAACCGGGCCGGGCTGACCACGTGCTCGGAGATGGCGTTCGATCCGGCGCTTCGGCCGCTGGTCGAGGGCCTGCGCGGGGACCTGACGGTGCGGCTGCGGACTTACGAGATCTCCAACCCGCAGATGTCGACCGCGGCCACGCCCGGCGAGGGCGACGACATGCTGCGCCAGGTCGGCATCAAGATCTGGGTGGACGGCTCACCGTGGATCGGCAACATCGACCTGAGCTTCCCCTACTTGGACACCGCCGCCACCCGCACGATCGGTGTGACACCCGGTTCCTGCGGCCACGCCAACTACACCCGCGAACAGCTGGCCGAGATCGTCGCGGCGTACTTCCCGCTGGGCTGGCCGATGGCCTGCCACGTGCAGGGGGACGCCGGCGTAGACACGATCCTCGACATCTACGAAGAAGCGCTGCGTCAACATCCCCGCGACGACCATCGGTTGCGCCTCGAGCACGTCGGCGCTATCCGAAACGAGCAACTCCAGCGCGCCGCCGACCTCGGCGTCACGTGCAGCATCTTCGTCGACCAGATCCACTACTGGGGTGATGTCATCGTCGACGGGTTGTTCGGCGAGGAACGCGGATCTCGTTGGATGCCAGCAGGATCCGCTGTGGCCACCGGCATGCGCATCTCGCTGCACAACGATCCGCCGGTCACGCCGGAGGAGCCGCTGCGCAACATCAGCGTGGCCATCACCCGCACCGCGCCCAGCGGCCGCGTGCTCGCACCCGAAGAGCGGCTGACCGTCGAGCAGGCGATCCGGGCGCAGACCATCGACGCGGCCTGGCAGCTGTTCGCCGACGACATCGTCGGCTCACTGGAAGTCGGCAAGTATGCCGACATGGTGGTGCTGTCGGCCGACCCCCGCACGGTGCCGCCCGAGCAGATCGCCGACCTCGATGTACGCGCGACGTATCTGGCGGGCCGCCAGGTCTACGCGCAGTGACGCCCACGCACTTGCCCCCTCTGAACGAAGTCCTGGACCGGGTGCACGTCGTCGCGCTGCCGATGCGGGTGCGCTTCCGCGGCATCACCACCCGCGAGCTGGCATTGATCGACGGCCCGGCCGGCTGGGGTGAATTCGGCGCCTTCCTGGAATACGACCACCCCGAGGCCGCGCACTGGCTGGCCGCCGGGCTCGACTCGGCCTATCGGCCGGCGCCGTCGCCGCGACGAGACCGCATCGCCATCAACGCCACCGTCCCGGCCGTCCCCGCCGCCCAGGTGCCGGAAATCCTGGCCCGGTTCCCCGGCGCGGGCACCGCAAAGGTGAAGGTCGCCGAACCCGGCCAGACGCTTGCCGACGACGTCGCCCGCGTGGACGCGGTGCGCGTCCTGGTTCCCACCGTGCGGGTCGACGCCAACGGCGCCTGGACCGTCGCGCAGGCGGTCGAGGCCACCGCCGCGCTCACCGCAACCGGTCCGCTGGAGTATCTCGAGCAGCCCTGCGGCACCGTCGACGAACTCGCCGAACTGCGCCGCCGCCCGGATATGAAAGACGTGCTGATCGCAGCCGACGAGAGCATCCGCAAAGCCGGCGATCCGCTGGCCGTGGTCCGCGCCGGCGCGGCCGACATCGCCGTACTGAAAGTGGCTCCGCTGGGCGGAATTTCGGCCCTGCTGGAGATCGCCGCGCAGATCGACATCCCGGTGGTGATCTCGAGCGCGCTGGATTCGGCCGTCGGCATCGGCGTCGGACTGGCCGCCGCTGCGGCCCTGCCGCAACTGCAGCACGCCTGCGGACTCGGCACCGGCCGGCTGTTCGTCGAGGACGTCGCCGAACCTGTCACGCCCGTCGACGGCTATCTGCCGGTCGCGCCCGTGACACCGGACCCGGCGCGGCTGCAGGCGCTGGCCGCGCCGCCGCAGCGGCGACAGTGGTGGATCGACCGGATCACGGCCTGCTACCCGCTCATGTCCTGATTTGTGGGATACATGGCGTAGACGACATCGCGTTCGTCGCTGACACTTAGCGGCATGCGCACGGTGATTTTCTTCGCTTTTTCCGGGATGCAGACGCTGGACGTGGTCGGCCCCCTTGAGGTGTTCGCAACTGCATCGCTGGTAGCTGCGGCCAAAGGGCGCGACGGATACCAGCCGGTGATTGCGTCGGTCGATGGCAAACCGGTGACGACGAGTTCCGGGCTGACCCTGGCGACCACGAAACTTCTCGACCCGGACAAACCGGCCGACACTTTGGTATTGCCCGGTGGCGCCGGAGTTCACGCGGCCCGCGCCGATGCCCGGGTCGTCGACTGGACTCGAACCGTCGCAGCCGGCGCCCGTCGAGTGGCAAGCGTTTGCACGGGTGCCTTCTTGGCGGCGCAGGCCGGGCTACTGGATGGCTGCGTGGCGACCACCCACTGGGGGTCCGCCGATCAGCTGGCTCGCGAATTCCCTTCGATCGTGGTAGATCCCGATCCGATCTTCGTGCGCAGCTCCGCCACCGTGTGGACTGCTGCGGGCGTCACGGCGGGCATCGACTTGGCATTGTCGCTGGTGGAAGACGACCACGGCACCGAAGTTGCGCAAACGGTGGCCCGCTGGCTGGTGCTGCACCTGCGGCGCCCCGGCGGGCAGACGCAGTTCGCCGCACCCGTGTGGGTGGCACGGGCCAAACGCGAACCGATCCGCGCCGTCCAAGATGCGATCGAATCCGAACCTGGTGGCGCGCACAGCATCTGCGAGCTGGCCCGCCGCGCCGCGATGAGCCCGCGGCATTTCACCCGGGTGTTCACCGACGAAGTCGGCGAGGCGCCGGGCGCATACGTGGAACGGGTCCGCACCGAGGCCGCGCGCCGCCAACTTGAGCAGACCGAAGACACTGTCGCGACGATCGCGGCGCGGTGCGGTTTCGGCACCGCGGAAACCATGCGGCGCAACTTTATTCGACGGGTTGGCGTCCCGCCCGACCGCTACCGGAAAACATTCAGTTGAACCAAGGAGAATGGCATGACACAGATCGCGATCGTGACGTATCCAGGCTTCACGGCGCTGGACTTCATCGGCCCCTACGAGGTGCTGCGGTGGCTGCCCGATACCGAGGTCCGCTTCGTGTGGCACGAACCCGGCCCGGTCACCGCCGACTCCGGCGTGCTGATCATCGGGGCCACTCACTCGTTTGCCGAAACTCCCTCGCCCGACGTGATTTTGGTGCCGGGCGGAATGACCACCATCGAACACGCCCGAGACGACACGCTGCTGGAGTGGGTGCGTCAGGCGCATCAGGGCGCGACCTGGACGGCGTCGGTGTGCTCAGGTTCGATCATCCTGGCGGCGGCGGGATTGCTCAACGGCAAACGCGCCTCCTCGCATTGGGCAGCGCTGCCGATGCTGAAGACATTGGGCGCCATCCCAGTTGGCGACGAACGCGTCGTGCACGAAGGCGACATCATCACCAGCGCGGGCGTGTCGGCGGGTATCGACCTTGCGCTGTGGCTGGCCGGCCAAATCGGTGGGGACGAGCGCGCGAAGGCTA
>Ga0210396_10002040_pt1 | contig 20889 bp, 14 predicted proteins | sample IncBWH17OmetaG_FD_155466 | JGI IMG/M metagenome (GOLD analysis project Ga0210396, IMG submission 155466) | Forest soil microbial communities from Barre Woods Harvard Forest LTER site, Petersham, Massachusetts, United States - Inc-BW-H-17-O ... | reverse complement strand
GCATTGTGACATTCATCACTGGCCTTTTGGCCACCCTCGTTTTTGCGCCTTCGCTCCGCACTTTCTGCGTCTTCTCTCTTTCTCTTTCACTCCCGCCTCTTTCTGTCGTCTAGCCCAAATCGGAACCGTACAGCCCACGGAACTGGTGTAATATCGCTCCCGCTTCCAACCCATTCGCGAGGATCTCCATGAACACGCAGGCCATGCGACGCATGCAACTCGCCCTATTACTGACCGCAGGGATAACTCTGGCCGCGGTATTCACCGTTGCCGAAACCGACACCTCACCATCGCTACCCGCGCCTCCCGTTGCCAAGAAAGAGCCCAAGGTCACCGAGATCAACGGCCACAAGTTGGTCGACAATTATTTTTGGCTGCGCGACAAGAAAAATCCCGACGTCAAAGCCTACCTCGAAGCGGAAAACGCCTACACCGATGCGGTCATGAAGCCCACCGAGCCGCTTCAGAAAAAGCTCTACGACGAGATGCTTAGCCGCATCAAGGAAACCGACGTCGAGGTTCCTTACAAGGAAGGCGACTATTTTTATTACACCCGCACCGAAGCCGGCAAACAGTACGCCATCCGCTGCCGCAGAAAAGGAAGCATGGACGCTCCGGAGGAAATCGTCATCGACGTCAATGAACTCGCCAAGGGCCACACCTTCATGTCTCTCGGCTCCTACAATGTCAGTCCAGACGGCAACCTCCTCGCCTACACTACCGACGACACCGGCTTCCGTCAGTACACCTTAGCGGTAAAGGATTTGCGCACCGGCAAAGTTCTGCCCGACCACGCCGAACGCGTCGGCTCCGTGGCCTGGGCCAACGACAACAAAACAATTTTCTACACCGTGGAAGATGACGTCACCAAACGTCAGTACCGCCTCTATCGTCACATCGCCGGCAGCGCCGGACCCGACGATCTCGTCTTCGAAGAAAAAGACGAACGCTTCGAGGTCGACGTCGTGAAGACTCGCAGCAAAGCCTACATTGGCCTCATTTCGGGCAGTCACACTACCACCGAAGTTCGCTACATCCCCGCCGATCAGCCCAACGCCGAATGGAAAGTGATGGAGCCTCGCAAGCAGGGCGTCGAATATTATCCCGACCACAACGGAGATTTTTTCTATATTCGCGTCAACGACACCGGACGCAACTTCCGTCTCGTCAAAGCTCCCGTCGCCGACCCGCGCAGTCAGAACTGGCAGGAAGTGGTTCCGCAGCGCGCCACCGTGATGCTCGACGACATCGACTTCTTCAAAAATTACTACGTCATGTCCGAACGTGAGAATGGCCTGCCGCAACTAAGCGTGGCCGATCTGCAAACTGGCAAGTCCAAGCGCATCGATTTTCCCGAGCCCGCCTACGTCAGCTATTCCTACATCAATCGCGAGTACGACACTTCAAAATTTCGTTACGGCTATCAGTCCTTTATCACGCCGCCGTCCGTCTACGAATACGACATGGCCCAGGGCACGTCCACGTTGCTTAAACAAAGAGAAGTTCCCGGCGGCTACGATCGCAATCGCTATCAGGTCGAACAAATCTACGCCACAGCCTCCGATGGCGTGAAGGTCCCCATTTCCGTGGTTCATTTGAAAAACGCCAAACTCGATGGCCACGGCCCCATCTACCTGACCGGGTATGGCTCGTACGGCGTTTCCTACGACATCGGCTTCAATTCCACGTTCTTCAGCCTCGTTGATCGCGGCGTGGTCGTCGCTGTGACGCACATCCGCGGCGGCGGTGAACTGGGCAAAGCGTGGCATGACGACGGCCGCATGATGCACAAGAAAAATTCCTTCTCCGATTTCATTGCCTCCGCCGAATATCTGGTTGCCCAGGGCTATGGCTCAAAAGATCGTCTGGTCATTGAAGGTCGAAGCGCTGGTGGCCTGTTGATGGGCGCCGTCTTGAATATGCGCCCCGATCTTTTTCACGCCGCGCTCGTTGGTGTTCCCTTTGTCGACGTGATGAATACCATGCTCGACGAATCGCTTCCGCTCACCGTGGGCGAATTCGAAGAGTGGGGCAATCCCAAGGAGCAGCCAGCCTTCGACTACATGATGTCCTACTCGCCCTACGACAATATCCAGCCCAAGTCCTATCCCAACATGCTGGTGCGCACGTCATTCAACGATAGCCAGGTCATGTATTGGGAGCCTGCGAAGTACGTCGCCAAGATGCGTGCCACGCGCACCGACCACAACATTTTGCTGCTCAAAACCAACATGAGCCCTGCTGGACACGGCGGCGCCTCCGGTCGCTACGACCGCCTGAAGGAAACCGCCTTCGACTACGCCTATTTCCTTACTCAGATGGGCATTCAGAACTAGCCGCCGCGTTCGCACCGCGGCAAGAAACTCAACACGAAACACTACGCCGTCCTCCGCCGTAAATAGAAATACGCCGGTGCGCCCGCCAGCACCACCGCGCTCCCCAGTGCAGCTTGCATCGGATTGTGTCCCGCCAGCAACACCAGAAGCACCGCAACCAACAAAATGAAAATCACCGGCGTCACCGGATAGCCCGAAGCCATCGTCGCCGTTTCTTCTCCTCCTTTTCTTCCCCGCAATACAAACAGCCCGCCAACCGCCAGCCCCAAAAACAGCACCGCCACAAAAATGAAATATGAAATGATTTGCTGAAAATTGCCGACGATCACCAGCCCCGTAGCGATCGTCCCCTGCAATCCAATCCCATAAGCAGGTGTCCCAAACCTACTGTGCGGACGCGCCACCGCCTTCAAAAACAATCCATCTTTTGCCATCGCGTAGTACACGCGCGGCGCCACCATCGTAAACACTGCCAGGCTCCCAAGCACACACACCACCACAATCGCCGCCAAAAAGTTTCCGCCCGCATGTCCAAACAAAACTTCGCCTGCCTGTGCCACAAACGTCTCGTCTGAAGTCACTTTCTCCAGTGGCACCAGGTAAAAAAACACCCCGCTCACCGCCATGTACACCGCCGTCACACCCAACACGCCAAGAACCAGCGCGCGTGGCATTGTCCGCGCAGGATCCTTGACCTCGCCCGCAATTTTGCTGACGTCCCACCACCCGCCAAACGAAAAAAATGCCGCCACCATCGCCCCTCCCAACGCAGGACCCAACGGCATCGACCCTGACCTTTGTTGCCAGAACGGCTCGAAATGTGTCCACGATCCCAACCGCAACACGATTGGCACAATCGCCAGTAGCCCCAACACGCCAAATTTCAACCACGTCACCCATCGCATAAATCCTGCGCTCGCCGTAGTGCTCACAATATTCACCGCGCATAGCGCGCACAGCACACTCACCGCTGCTACCTTAATTCCCAGCGGTGACCAATGAAAAATGTACGCCGCATACGCACCCGTGCCGGTCGCTAGCGCTGCCGCCAATCCCGGATCAAGCACCAGCAAGCACATCCATCCATACAAAAACGCCACCAGCGGCCCGTACGCTTCTCGCAAATACACATACGTTCCGCCAGATTGTGGCAACCGGCTCGCTAATTCGCCGTAACACAGTGCGCCGCTCAGTGTCATCGCCCCAAGTATCAACCACACCACGAACAGCAGTCCCGGCGAACCGAGGGACTTTGCCATTCCCGCCGGCGTCAAAAATATTCCCACTGCAATGGCTTCGCCAGCCACCGCAGCCGCGGCAGATCCTAATCCCAATTGACGTTTCAGTTGTTCCGGCGGCGCCGGAGCGATGGCAGTGCTCACAAAGTTTCGAATTTATTTATTTTGTTTCCGGCGCGGCGGCGCTGATTTTATCAATCACAATCGCGTGCGATCCGCCGCGGTCATAGACTTTTCCCGTCACGTTCACTTGCTGCCCAGCAAATGGCAGTACCTTCGCATTTTGCCCCACCGCTGGCGTCGTATCTGAAATCGGCCAGTACACGGCACCATCAGCCGACAAGATCACCAATGGCGAGCCGGCCGCCGCGCAAGACTCCGCGCACGCTTTGCTGATCGGTTTCTTCAAATCCTTTGTAAACGCGCACGCCGAATCCAATACATAGCCCTTTATCGCCACCGTTTGCTTCTGCGTTTGCGCCAACACCCCGGCCACACCCAGAATTCCCAAAGCCGCCACAACTGCCTTGATTTTCAATTTCATCGGACATCCCCCTCAAATTAACTTGTCTCGCGTGCCGTGAAGCTACTCGTGCTTCCATCTGCAAACAATAGTAGAAACGTATTACCGGCGCATCCCCCGTTTTGATCTCCAACAGCTTTCGTGAACTCCTCGCTCCATGCATATAATGTCCAAACATGAAAACTTGGGCAGACTTGGTCAAGACCATCTATCGCGTTTTCACGCGCGTCTATCCGCAATGCAGCATGATTGCCCAAGCCATTGCCTTCAACGTTTTCCTGGCCTTTTTTCCCACCCTGCTCCTCGCCGTGGGTTTTGCCACCAGTTGGATTGGCAACCGCACCGCGCTCCTCGACGCCATTCGCGATTTCACTCAATTTCTTCCTCCCGGCAGCCAGTCTATTGTTTCCGATTTTCTCGGACGCCGCGGCCCAGACGCCTGGAAGTTCGCCGTTCTCGGCTGGGGCGGCACGCTGCTCGGCGGCTCACAAGTAATGAAGCTTCTGACTAAGGGCATTCACCTTATATATGGAGAAGAAGAAGGCCCAGGATTCATCCGTCGCCAGCTACGCGGCCTCCTACTACTACTCATCACCATGGCACCGATTTTGGCGGCTGGTATTCTCGGCGTCTTCGGCAGGCCGCTCCGCCACTGGATGACCGATCAATTCGGCAAGCAGATCCCCATCCATGTCGTTTGGTTGGTCTTTTTCCCGATCGCCGCCATGGTTCTCGCCATGCTGGCCCTCACCGTCATCTACTGGGTAGCTCGTCCCAAGGAGAAGCGCCTTCGCCATGTTCTGCCAGGTGCCATGCTCGCCACGCTCCTTTGGTGGCTGGTCAACGTGATCTTCGGCTTCTATGTGCGCCGGGTCCCATACAGCCTCGTTTATGGAGGCTTGGCCGCCGTCATCGGCCTGCTCATCTGGATGAATATTTCCGCTATCATCGTATTTCTCGGCGCTGCCTGGAACGCGGAAAGCGCCGCAGCAGATGGCCGAACAGGTTAGTCGGTACTGTTGCAGCCACGGGAGGTGCGAATGAAAACCGTGGAAGTGGAATCCTATGCTGGCTATAAAGCCGGCGAACGGCCCCTTCGCCTGAAGCTGCCCTCCGAAACCCTCGAAATTGCCGAAGTCGAAGATCGCTGGTATGCCCCAGGCGAAACCGTTTTTCGGGTACGTGTCTTCAATGGCGACCGCTACATTCTCCGCCACGTGGAGGCCCAAGACGTTTGGACGTTAGAGGGCTATCGCGCTGGCGCGCCGCATCACTCCACTGATTAACCACCGCAATTTAGAGGCTTTGCGCCGCCGCTCTGTGCGTTGCATCCCCAATTCCTGCGGCGTATAGTCAGTACTCCCACCCGCGTCGAGGCGGCCTGCTGGGCGATTTTACGTCACACATTTCTGGTTCGGCTGCATTTTGGGGGTCAGGGAACAGATGGACTTCAGAGTCTCCTGTTGCGACGTTTTCATCCGCCTCGTCTCGCGGACTACTCTGTGTGCCCTCTCCCTGCTTTGTTTCTTCGCCGCCGCAATAGCCCAAGAACCTGCCACGTCTCCTCCTCCGCAATCCGCACCGCCTCCTGCTTCCACTCAGTCGCCCGCGCCTGCCGACAAAACACAATCTCCCGCGCCGGCATCCCCCGCAGCCTCCCAAGCTCCCAAAACCACTGACGCCAAGACCGAAGTCTCCATGCAAGACACCGGCACCACCTTCAAACTTCGCGTCAACCTTGTCCAAGTCCACGTCGTCGTCCGCGATGTAAAAGGCAATCCCATTGGGAATTTACGCCGCGAAGATTTCCAGCTCTTCGATCAAGGCAAGCCCCAGGCCATCACCAATTTCAGCGTTGAAACCCCGCAAACTCGTCGCGAACGCGCCGAAGCCGCCGCGAAGACCCAGGCGCAAGAATACGATACGCCGCCCGACGAAAAAGTCTCCTTGCCCGAACGCTTTGTGGCCTTAGTCTTCGACGACATACATATGCGCATGGACGATGCCGTGGTCGTTCGCGTCACGGCCGGGCGTTTCATAAAACAAATGACGCCTTCCGACCGTCTCGGCATTTTTTCCACCTCCGGCGAGGTGAATCAGGATTTCACCAGCGATCGCGCGGTCCTCGAACGGACTCTCCTCAAAATCATCCCGCACCCCTTGATCGGCGGTGGTGTCACTCAATGCCCGGATGTCTCTCACTATATGGGCGATCAAATCGAGAATAAGCACGACACTCAGGCTCTAGCCGTCATCGCCGAGGAAATTGTTCAGTGCCAGTTTGGAGGTGATGAGACCAAGCTGCCTGCGGCCATGCAAATGGCCGAACCCGCAGCCATGATCGCTCTCACCGCTGGCGACAATGAGAATACCTACACCTACCGCCATCTCGAGGAAGCGCTCCGCACGTTAGCCAGCAAACCCGGCGAACGCGTTCTTCTCCTCGTCTCTCCGGGCTTTCTTCTGACTACCGAGACCCTCGAAGAGATGAACATCATTGATCGCGCCAATCGCGCCAACATTGTCATCAACACCGTCGACGCTCGCGGCCTGTACACTCCCGATCTCATGGGCGACATCTCGCAACCCAATGCCGACAGCATCAAGACCGCCGGCTTCAAAGCTTCCTACCGCGTCAGCGCTCAATTCGAACAGCAATTCGTACTCACCGATTTTGCCAATGGCACCGGCGGCACCTTCTTCCACAACAGCAACGACCTCGACACCGGTATGAAGATTGCCGGGGCTGCTCCCGAGGTTTCCTACATGCTTGGCTTCTCTCCGCAAAATCAGAAGATGGACGGACGTTATCACACCATCAAAGTGGCCCTCACCAGCAAGCAGAAGTTTACCGTCCAGGCTCGCCGCGGCTACTATGCTCCCAAAAAAGTCGACGACCCCGCCGAGCAAGCCAAAGCCGAAATTCAGGAAGCCATCTTTTCCCAAGACGAAATACACGACCTTCCCCTCGATTTGCAAACTCAGTATTTCAAATCCGGCGCAGAGGGTGTACACCTGAGTGTAGTGTCGCGCCTCGAAGTCAAAGGAATGCATTTCCGCAAAGCCGATGGCCGTAACTTGGATCAACTTACTCTTGCCACCGCCATTTTCGACGAGAACGGCAACTTCGTTACTGGCGGAGAAAAAGTTTTAGAGATGCGTCTGCTGGACACGACCTACGATCGTCTGAGTCGCACTGGCCTCACCGTCAAATCCAGTTTTGACGTCAAGCCAGGCAAATATCTTGTACGGCAAGTTGTCCGGGATTCAGAAGGCGCGCAAATGGCCGCGCGTAATGGCGCGGTAGCGATTCCGTTTTAGGGGGCGTTATGAAAATTCAGATCAAGCACGCATCTTCCAGGAATTTTCTAGCTGGAGCTTTCGCGCTCACTGCTGTCTTCTCGCTAGGCTCGCCTTTCCTGACCGCACAAGAGCCCGCCAATCCTGGCGGCGCCAACGCCCAAACCCCGGTGAATGGCGGCATCATTAGTACCGAGTCGCGCATTGTCTTGGTCGATGCTGTCGTTACCGACAAAAAAGGGAAATACGTCCGCGACCTCACCCGGCAGGACTTCAAAGTTTTTGAAGACAATAAAGAACAATCCATTACCAGCTTTTCTTCGGGTGCCGATCCCGCTAATCAGACCAACGGACAAAAGCGCTACATCGTCTTGTTCTTCGACAACTCCTCTATGGAGATGCCAGACCAGATTCAATCGCGCGCCGCCGCCACCAAATTCATTGAGACCAACGCCAGCGTTGATCACCCCATGGCCATCGTCGATTTCGGCGGAGTTCTCTCCATCAAACAAAACTTTACGGTCAGCGCCGAGCTCTTGAAAGCCGCTGTCTCCGGTGTTAAGGCTCCGCACATTGAGACCAATCCCTCCAACCCTCAGCAATCTATGACCGTCGCTTCCAATAATTCCTTTCCTTCCTTCAGCTCCTCCGAATCCGACTTTGGCGCGCGCACCATGTTGCTTTCTGTTCGCAGCTTGGCTAAAAGTCTTCGCACCGTTCCCGGCCGCAAGATGCTCATTCTTTTCTCCGCCGGCTTTCCTTTGGATTCTGAACGCACTTCCGAACTGACCGCGACCATCGATGCCTGCAACAAAGCCAACGTGGCGGTTTATCCTCTTGATGTGCGCGGACTAGTCGCTGGCGCGCCCATAGGGCCTTCCGGCAAGAACATTCAGCCCGACTCGATTTTTCCTTCTCATCCCAACGCAATGTACGCGCATCGCACTTCCGATTCCAACTCCAACCAGCACGCCGGTGCGATCCAGCCAAAGCTCATCGCCGCATCCTTTGTAACGTCTGCCTTTCCTGATCCTCAGCGTCCTGGCGGTGGAGGAGCTGGTGGCGGCGCGGGCGGCGGTGGTGGTCATCCGGGCGGTGGCACAGGTGGAACCGGAGGCACTGGCGGCACGGGTGGTGCTGGCGGTGGGAAGAGCGGCGGCACCGGCACGGGTAGCACAGGTACCGGCACGGGCACTGGCGGAAAAACTGGTGGCGGTGGCAACACCTCCACTAACCCGGTCAACTACGCGAATTCCAACTACTACAACAATCCCAATGCCCAACCTCGCATCATTCTTCCGCAAATTCCTCCTTCTTCCTCCACTAATCAACAGGTGTTGCAAGTTCTCGCTCAAGGCACGGGCGGCTTCGCCGTCTACAACACCAACGATCTGCTTGGCGGTTTGAATCGCATCGCCGCTGATCAAAACGAATTCTATCTCCTCGGTTACGTCCCGCAATCCACGCCTGAGGGCAGTTGCCATTCCATTAAGGTCAAGCTCAACAAAGGCGGCATGGAAGTTCGCGCCCGCAGTGGCTATTGCAACGTACACGCCGCGAATCCGCTCGATGGCCGCCCCATTGAGAAACAAATGGAGGCCCAGGCCAGTGGCTCGCAGGCTGGCGCCATTCACGGCACCATGCAGGCTCCGTACTTTTATTCCGGACCAAACGTCGCTCGCGTCAACCTCACCATGGAGATTCCCGGTGAGTCTGTCGTGTTCAACAAAGATAAAGGGAAATATCACGCTAGCGTGAATGTGCTCGGAATCGCCTATAAGCCAGATGGCTCGATCGGCGCCCGTTTCAACGACACTCTCAACCTCGAATTTGAAAAAGATGACTGGAAAAGCTTCACCAAGCTGCCGTACCACTATCAGAATCAATTCGACGCCACACCTGGCACCTACAAACTCGCTGTCGTCCTCAGTTCCGGCGGTGACAGCTTCGGCAAGTTCGAGACTCCTCTCCACATCGACGAATTCGACGGCAACAAGTTCACCGTTGGCGGCGTTTTGCTTTCCACCAATCTGCAACGCATCGATCAGATTTCCACTGATGTCGACGCCGCTCTCCTCGAAGATCGCACTCCCCTCATCCTCAAGGGCATGCAGATCACTCCCGCGGCCACGTACAGCTTCCACAAAGCTGACAATCTGGTCCTTTATTCCGAACTGTATGAGCCGCTGCTGAAGAACGACAATCCTCCCAAGGTCGCGGCCGCCTATCGCATCTTCGAAAAAGACACCAACAAGGAAGTTTTCTACACCGGTCCAGTCCCCATGAACGATTTCATTCAAAAGGGAAGTCCCATCGTTCCCTTCGGCCTGAAAGTTCAGATCCAGGATCTGCCGCCGGGAAACTATCGCCTCGTGTTGCTCGCCGCCGATGGCGCCAACAATCATGCACCTCAGCGCGAAGTTGAATTTGCGCTGAGCAATTAAGGGTTCCGTGGAGGCCTGAACCGTCTCACCGCAATACCTTAAAAACAGGTGTTTTGCCGCTGTTTCTAGCTTCTCTATCAATAGAGAACATCTGCTCTTCTTACAGCAACTTTAGCCCGCCCCTGGGGTTAATCTGAGGGATATGCGCCTCTTTCCCAAAGCCCTCAACTCCGTAGCCTTCTCCCGCCCCAATCGCATTCAAGCCGGGCTGGTGTCTTACACCCCGAAGGCCCTTCTCGCCGCTATTCTTACGCTGAGTTTCTTCGCTACCTTTGTCATCGATCTTCCGGCGCTCGCGGCAATCCCCGCGCCCGCAAAAACAAAAGTAAAACAGGATCCCGTCCTCAAGGGTTTGCCGATCACCGATCTCTCCACCGACGAAGCCGTCGAGCACGCCCTGAATCGGCTCGCCTACGGCCCGCGCCCTGGCGACATGGAACGCATCAAGCAAATCGGCTTGGCGAAATGGATTGACCAGCAACTCAATCCCAAATCCATTGACGACACCGCCGTCGAAGCACGGCTGAATGATTTGCCAACTTTGCGCATGCCTACGTCGCAGCTCCTTGCCGAGTACCCGAATCCCAAGCAAGCCGTTAAGCAGGAACAGAAGGCACAGAACACTCCGCAGAATTCCACGCCACGTCCCGGAGACGCTGCCGCAGTAATTGCCCACGATATGCATCCCAACAATTCGCAGCCGGTAAACTCCACCTCTCCTGCCCCCAATACCATGGATTCCTCGTCGAACTCCGCCGCCGATTCCAATTCGCCTCCCGCCGTTACCACTGTGGCTGCCTCGGCTCCTGATTCTCCTTCTCCCATGAAGCTGAATCCCGCCACGCGCGGTGCCGGCAAACGTGATCCACTCGGCAATGATCCCAACGCTGTTCCCCCTGCCATTTCCGACGACAGCAAAAGGCCGCAGCGTGTCGTCGAAGAACTGGCTATGGCGAAAATGACGCGCGCCATCTATAGCGAGCGCCAGCTTCAGCAAGTCATGGACGATTTCTGGTTCAATCACTTCAACGTTTTCGCCGGTAAAGGCGAAGTGAAGTGGTATCTCACTTCTTACGAGCGCGACGTCATTCAGCCGCATGCCCTGGGCAAGTTTAAAGATCTGGTCACCGCCACCGCGAAAAGTCCCGCGATGCTTTTCTATCTCGACAATTTTCTGAGCGCCGACCCCAAAGCTGCCGAGCGCCAAGCCATGGAACGCGCCATGCATCAGCAGATGCGCCAGCAACGCTACGGCTATCCGCCACCGCCCCGCCCGCAGCAAGCGCAAAATAAAAAGCCCCAGCAGCGCGGTCTAAATGAAAATTACGGCCGCGAACTCATGGAGCTCCACACCCTTGGTGTCGATGGTGGCTACAAGCAAAAAGACGTCACCGAAGTGGCTCGCTGCTTCACCGGCTGGACCATCGACAAGCCCCGCGAAAATCCGCAATTCAAATTCGACGAAAAACTTCACGATCCTGATCCGAAGACCGTTCTTGGCAAGAAGATTCACGCCGGCGGCATTAAAGATGGCGAGCAAGTCATCGATCTGCTCACCAAGAATCCCAATACCGCCAAATTCATTTCCACTAAGCTGGCTCGCCGCTTCGTGGCCGATAATCCGCCACCCGCCCTCGTCGATCGCATGTCCAAGACTTTCCTCAAGAGTGACGGAGACATCCGCGAAGTTTTGCACACCATGATCTACTCGCCGGAATTCTGGTCGCGCGACGCCTATCGCGCCAAAGTGAAAACGCCTTTCGAACTCGTCGTCAGCTCCGTCCGTGCGCTTGGCACCGATGTCGACACTTCCATGCCGCTCGTGCAGTGGTCTGGCCGCATTGGCGAACCGCTCTATCAATGTCAGCCGCCCACTGGATATTCCGATAAGGCCGACACTTGGGTGAACACTGGCGCATTGCTCAATCGCCTGAATTTCTCGCTCGCTCTCGCCGGGAACAAAGTCCGTGGCTCGCGCAGTGATGTCACCGCGCTCCTCGGCAGCGATTCCGGCAGCGATCCAAAATCCGCGCTTGATCGCGCCGTACAAGTCTTTCTCGGTGGTCAAGCCGCCGCAGGCACCGTCGAAACCCCGCAAAAGCAAATTGAGAATCCGCAAGTCATTCAGGCCAAGCTCGACGATCCCGTTCGGCAAGTCGATCTTGGCGTAGTCACTGGTCTGGTTCTCGGTGCTCCGGAATTTCAGCGCAGATGAAACTGCCGTGAAGCTCAATACGAGGTCCTTATGAGCGATAAATGCTGCGAAGGTGTGCGTCCCGCGAAATTCTCGCGCCGCTATTTCATGAAACAGGGCGGGATCGCCATGGTTGGCCTCAGCACGGTTCCCGCTTTTCTGCAACGCGCTATTGCTTCCACGCCATCAGCAGGAAAAAAGCAGCTCGTCGTCCTTTTTCAGCGCGGCGCCGCCGATGGACTCAACATCGTTGTGCCATTCGCCGAGCCAAATTATTACCGCATGCGCCCCAGCATCGCGATTCCGCAGCCGCGTCGCGGTGATAGCAACACCGCCGTTGATCTCGGTGGCTTCTTCGGCCTGCATCCTTCTCTTGCTCCTCTCGCTCCGCTCTTCGCCAGCAATCATTTGGCAATTGTTCACGCCGCCGGCTCACCCGATCCCACGCGCTCGCATTTCGATGCGCAGGATTATATGGAGTCCGGTACGCCCGGCATCAAAGCTACCGAAGATGGCTGGCTCGATCGCGCTCTCGGCACCATTCCTGAGCAAAATGCTTCGCCCTTTCGTGCCGTAGCCATGGGCACCAATCTCCCGCGCATGTTGCAGGGCAGCACCGCGGCCATCGCGCTTCCCGATTTGCGCCAATTCAAAGTGCAGCCGCAATCCGCCGCCATGTCCAATGTCGTCGAAGGCGGGTTCGAAGCGATGTATGCGCAATCCGTCGACCACGCCCTGCACGGCACCGGAACAGAGACCTTCGAAGCCATCGACACTCTTCGTAAAATCGATATGAACAAATTTCCGCCAGACAATGGCGCTGATTATCCCAAGAGCCCGCTTGGCCAGCGCCTGCAACAAATTGGCGTCATGCTTAAAGCCAACATCGGCGTTGAAGTTTTATTCGTGGATTGCGGCGGCTGGGACAATCACGTCAACGAAGGTGGCGTGCAAGGCCAGTTATCCAACTTGCTGAAAGATCTTGGCCAGTCGCTCGCCGCGTTTCATCAGGATATGGGTGACCGCATGGCCGACATCGTTGTTGTCACCATGAGCGAATTCGGCCGCACCGCAAAAGAAAACGGCAATCGCGGCACTGATCACGGTCACGCCAACTGCATGTTCGTCATGGGTGGCGATGTCAAAGGCGGCCACGTCTATGGCAAGTGGCCCGGCCTCGACGATCACCAACTCAACGAAGGCCGCGACTTGGCCTTGACCACCGACTTCCGCACCGTAGTCAGCGAAATCCTCACCCGTCACTTGGGCGTCAAAGACCTGGCCCCAGTCTTCCCCGGCTTCGACCCCAAACTAAAACCTCAACTAAACCTGATCCGCACCTAACCCGATCTCTACGCAGTCGAAGCGATCGTGCTCATCTTCTCGTCGCTCTACATGCAACCCGTCATTCCGAACGGAGTGAGGAACTCTGCACCATTGCGCGACTTACGCGCAATGAATCCCTCTTCGATTCAGCCACAAGCAATCTCTCGCGCCATCGACTTTGTAGCGCCGGCAGCTTGCCGGCTCTTGAGTTCATCTCCCGCCAACTCCATAGCTCAACCCTCCAACGGCTTCCCAATTTCCCAATGATGCCCAAACGGATCCACGACCCTGCCCAGCCTCCATCCATAATCCTCACGCACCGGCCAAATCTCCTTCGCCCCCGCCTTCACCGCTCGCGCAAACGCCGCATCCGGATCCGCTACCACCATCACCATCCTCGCCGTCCCGCCGCCCAATGATTCCGGACTGAAATTGAAATGTTCCGGCGATTCATCCGCCACCCAAAACTCCGATCCTCCAAATCCCAGGCGCGCCACCACAGCTCCATCCGGAGCTTCGATCCGGAACAATTCCTTTGCCCCAAACGCCGCCTTATAAAATTCCACCGCCTCCGCCCCGCGCCGCACCGATAGCATCGGCGCAATCGACGTCTTCTGACTCGCAGTGTTTTCCGATACGTCGCTCACACAGCCTCCTTCTGTACTAAACCGCCTGAGCGCCCGAGTCTATATCACTGCGCCCCGGACAAAAACAAAAAGGGCGGCAACCGCGCCGCCCTTCGATTTTTTCGTATCGGCGATTACTCGCCGCAGAAAAGTTTGAAAACTCCGGTCAGTTCGCCGCCGACCCGCGAATCCTCATCCCATAGAACGACCGGTACACGAACACAAACGACACCACAAAGAACGCTGCCGCCAAAATATGCGTCAAGTTGTCTCCCTGTGTCGCCGTCATTTGCACCGCCAGCTCCACCGCCAGCAATCCAAACAACGTCGTGAACTTGATGACCGGATTCAGCGCTACCGAGGACGTGTCCTTAAACGGATCGCCTACTGTGTCGCCAATCACCGTCGCATCATGCAGCGGTGTCCCCTTCTGCTTCAGTTCCACTTCCACAATCTTCTTCGCGTTGTCCCATGCGCCGCCCGCATTGGCCATAAAGATCGCCTGGTACAAGCCGAAAATCGCGATCGAGAACAAGTACCCGATGAAGAAGAACGGCTCCAGAAACGCAAACGCTAGCGTGGCAAAGAACACCGCAATAAAAATGTTCAGCATGCCCTTCTGTGCATACTTCGTGCAGATCTCCACGACTTTTTTGCTATCCGCAACGCTCGCCTTGGTCACGCCTTCCAGCTTGATATTCGCCTTAATAAACTCCACCGCGCGATACGCTCCGGTCGTCACCGCCTGCGTCGAAGCGCCCGTGAACCAGTAAATCATCGCTCCACCGGTAATCAAGCCGAGCACAAACGGCGCATGCAGCAGCGACAGCTTATTCACGTCCACCGTCAGCCCGTGCGTCAGTCCCATGATGATCGAGAAAATCATCGTGGTTGCGCCGACTACCGCAGTGCCAATCAACACCGGCTTAGCCGTCGCTTTGAACGTGTTTCCCGCTCCGTCGTTGGCCTCCAGCATTTCCTTGGCAACTTCGAAATTTACGTCGATGTTGTAATCCTTCTTCAACTCGGCGTGAATATTCGGCACCTGCTCAATCAGCGAAAGCTCATACACCGACTGCGCGTTGTCCGTCACCGGTCCATACGAATCCACTGCGATCGTCACCGGCCCCATGCCCAAAAATCCAAACGCGACCAACCCGAACGCAAACACCGGCGCGGCGATCATCAAGTTTCCCAATCCCAAATTGCTGATCAGGTAGCCCACCGACATCAGCAGCACCATCGCCAGGCCGATGTAGTACGCCGAAAAATTGCCGGCCACAAAGCCCGACAAAATTCCCAACGATGCTCCGCCTTCTTCCGCCGAACTCACCACTTCCTTTACGTGCCGCGATTCCGTCGACGTGAAGGCCTTCACCAGTTCGGGAATCAACGCGCCCGCCAGCGTTCCGCAGGAAATAATCGTCGCCAGCTTCCACCACAGCGAAGTATCTCCATTCAACGACGGCACAATCTGCGACGAAACCAGATACGTCAGCGCAATCGAGACGAACGACGTGATCCACACCAACGAGGTCAGTGGCGCCTCGTAATTCATCTTGTCCGCGTTGCCGTACCGCGCCTTGGCGATAATTCCGTTGATGAAGTACGCGCCCGCACTGGCAATCAGCATCATGATGCGCATGATGAAGATCCAGACCAGCAGTTGCACCTGCACCGTACTCGCCAGTGTTGTAGCGCGGTCGATCATGGCACTCGACGCTGTCTGCATCGTCACGCCCGCGGGCAGAAAATGTCCCGGGCTGATGGCCAGCAAAATAAACGTGATCAGTGCCACACCGGTTACGCCATAAGTTTCAAATCCATCCGCGCTGGGACCCACCGAATCGCCCGCGTTGTCGCCCGTGCAATCCGCAATCACTCCAGGGTTGCGCGCATCGTCTTCCTTGATCTTGAACACAATCTTCATCAAGTCCGACCCGATGTCCGCAATCTTCGTGAAAATTCCGCCCGCAATACGCAGCGCCGCCGCGCCCAGCGACTCACCAATCGCAAATCCAATAAAGCACGGTCCCGCGTAATCGCCAGGAATAAACAGCAGAATGAACAGCATCATCAGCAATTCCACGCTGATCAGCATCATCCCAATGCTCATGCCCGCTTCTAGCGGCGTGTGATAAATCGGATACGGCTTCCCGCGCAAACTGGCAAATGCCGTGCGCGAATTCGCGAACGTGTTCACGCGAATCCCGAACCAAGCCACTCCGTAACTGCCCGCAATGCCTACCAGGCTGAACAGCAAAATAATTGGCAGCGTCAGCGTCACTGGCTTGTTGGGCACCGGCGAGAGCCAGCCAAAGTACAAGCAGATCACCACCGCAATGAATACCCACAGCAGCAACAAGAATTTTCCCTGCGTTACCAGGTACGTTTTGCAGGTCTCATAAATCAGTTCCGAAATTTCCCGCATCGACCGGTGCACCGGCATATTCTTCAGCCGGTTAAAAATCGTCATCCCAAACAGCAGCCCGAACACGCAAATCAAAATTCCATACAGCAGCAGCTTGTGTCCGTCGATTCCTCCCAGAAAATTTACTTGCGACAAATCCGGCAGCTTCAACCCCGCCTCGCCGCCCACCGCTTCGTCCGTGGGTTTCGCCAGCAGCGTGGCGGCACTCAGCAGCAGCAACAGCGCTCCGCCAGAAATTCGTCTCGTCAAACTGCCCACACTTGCGCAGGCAGCTTTCACCGTATTGCACATGGAAAGACCTCCAAGAGGAATCACTTCGTTCGTTTTTGCCCCGGCGATTTGGAACGTTTAATCGCGCTCCGGCATTCTCGACTTAAGCCCACACACCATTCCACCACCGGCACAGGCGCGGTGAACACTCCTACCACCATTCACCCGCGTCGGGAGGAGCGACTCTCCGTTCTCCGGAAAGACTCCCGTAATTCATACAGGACGGGAAACTGTTTCAGCCCTTTGTTGGCACGCCCTCAGACCCTGGGCGGGTCAGATCCACTTCGGCACAACCCCTATCATGCCGACTCAAAGGGTCGATAGGAATACCGATTTATAACATTTCGCTAATGGTCGGTCAAACCTTTCACCATACTCTCTCTTCTCCGCTCACCCCCTTTCTCCCCTGCATTCACCGGCCCAACTTCGCAAATTCTTATTTTCCAAAATGCTTTCCGCTCCACACCAGTGTTAGTATGTAGTGCTAACATTGACTTACTTTCTTATTCCACCAGGCGACCCAGAAGATGAATGAATCGAGCGCCTTAGCGCCGCACAATGTCTCACCGCACTCGCTGAAACACGACTGGACTCGGCCCGAAGTCGATGCCATCTATCACACTCCAATTCCCGATCTGATTTTTCGCGCTCAAACGGTACACCGCCAAAATCACGCTCCCGATCGCGTACAAACCTGCCAGCTCATCTCCATCAAGACCGGCGGCTGTCCCGAAGATTGTGCTTATTGTCCGCAGAGCGCCCATTATGACGCCGACGTCGAGCGCCAGGGCCTTCTCGACCCGCAACAGGTCATTGGCGTAGCCCGCGATGCCGTTGCTCGCGGCGTCACTCGTTTCTGCATGGGTGCCGCCTGGCGCGAAGCCCCGCAGGGCAGGGAATTCGATAAAGTCCTGGAAATGGTTCGCGGTGTCTCCTCCCTCGGCATGGAAGTCTGCTGCACCCTTGGCATGCTCACGGATGCCCAGGCCGTCCGCCTGAAAGAAGCTGGACTCACCGCCTACAACCACAATCTCGATACCTCACCCGAATTTTACGGCTCCATCATCACCACGCGTGTTTACGATGAGCGACTTCGCACTCTTGCCGCCGTCCGGAAAGCTGGCATCACTGTCTGCTGTGGCGGCATTCTTGGCATGGGCGAAAAAGAAAGCGATCGTGTCGGCCTTTTGCAGCAACTCGCCACTCTCAATCCGCACCCGGAGAGCGTTCCCATCAACATGTTGGTGCGCGTGGAAGGCACTCCGCTTGCCTCCATGCCCGCTCTCGATCCGCTCGAAATGGTGCGTGCCATTGCCACTGCTCGTATCTTGATGCCCGCTTCGCGCGTTCGCCTCGCCGCGGGTCGCAAACAGCTTTCCCCGGAAGCTGTCACCCTCTGCTTCCTGGCAGGTGCCAACTCCATTTTCGTTGGCGAAAAACTTCTTACTACTCCCAATCCCGGCCCAGATGAAGACGAGCAACTCCTGCAGACTCTGGGACTGAAACCTCTTGAGTCGCATGCCGTCTGACGTTCTATCCACGTGGAAGGCCAGCCTGGGGAAAGGTCTGCGCGCGCTCAAAGATCGCCACCAGTTGCGCAGTCTCGCCCAGATTCAAGGCGTAAACTTCTGCTCCAACGATTATCTTGGCCTATCGCAGCATCCCGGACTCCGCGCCGCCGCCGTCCAAGCCGTGCAAAATTCCTCCCGCGTAGGCGGCACGGGCTCGCGCCTGCTCTCCGGCCAAACCGAAGATTGGCACAACCTCGAGTCCACCTTTGCAACATTTGCCGGCACCCAGTCCGCTCTTTTCTTTGGCAGTGGTTACGCCGCCAACATCGGCTTACTTTCCTCGCTACTCACCAAAGATGATTCCGTCTATTCCGACTCACTCAACCACGCCAGCCTCATCGACGGCATCCGCCTGTCCGGCGCTCGCAAAACCATCTACCCCCATCTTGCTCTCGACTTTTTAGAAACCGCTCTCCGTCAGGAAGCGGGCGCACCGTGGCGTCGCGTCGTTGTTACCGAAACTGTCTTCAGCATGGATGGCGATGTCGCCCCGCTCCAGCAAATCGCCGCTCTCGCTGAAAAATATGGCGCCGCGCTCATCGTCGATGAAGCTCACGCCACCGCAGTTCACGGTCCAGCAGGCCGCGGCCTCGCCGTGCAAGTCGGAATTCACGACCAACTTCTTGCCAGCGTTCACACCTGCGGCAAAGCTCTCGCCTGTGCCGGCGCGTTCGTCTGCGGCCCAGTCGAATTGAAGCAGCACCTCATCAATCACGCCCGCACCTTTATCTTCAGCACCGCGCTTCCGCCCTACTTCGCTCAGCAAATCGCTGCTGCTCTCGAAATTTCCGCCACCATGGATGCCGACCGCCATTCGCTACTCGATCGTGCCTCTCGCTGCTGCAAAACTCTGCGCGCCGCTGATTTTAACGTGGCTGCCAGCGCCAGCCAGATCATTCCCGTCGTACTCGGCACCAATGACGCTGCACTTTCCGCCGCAGACCATCTCCAGCGCGACGGTTTTGCCGTCCGCGCCATTCGTCCTCCTACCGTTCCCGATGGCAGCTCTCGCCTGCGCCTTTCGCTCACCACCCTGATCTCCGAAGACGAGTTGCATCGTTTAGCCCAATCCCTCTCCGCCTGGCACTCCGCGCATCAGCCGCAGGCAATCGCGAGACACGCATGAGGCGTCACTTCTTCATCACCGGCACCGACACTGGCGTCGGCAAGACCACGCTCTCCGCGTTACTCTGCGCCGCTCTCGATGCAGTCTACTGGAAGCCCATCCAGACCGGCACCCTTGAAGGCTCCGATCGCGTCACCGTTATGCGTCTTGCCGGTATTGGCACCGATCGCACTCTCGACGAAGTCTACAAATTTGTTCCCCCCGTTTCGCCCGATCTTGCCGCGCGCTGGGCCGGAGTCGAAATCGATCTTGGTCGCATCAATCTTCCACCCAGCCTGACCAACGATTGGCTCATCGTCGAAGGAGCCGGCGGCGTGTTGGTTCCCATCAACGGCAAACAGTTCATGCTCGACATGATGGTCAAATTCAAATTGCCTGTGATTCTCGCCGCGCGCAGCGGTGTTGGCACCATCAACCACACCCTGCTCACTCTGGCCGCACTTCACGCCGCCGAGCTCCCCGTCCACGGCGTCGTACTAATAGGCGATCAGAACCGCGAAAATCGCGACACCGTCGAAAAATTTGGCCATGTGCGCGTCATAGGCGAAATTCCCCGCCTGCCCAACCTGCATCGCACCGCGCTCATGCAAGTCTTCCTGAATCACTTCGATCGTTCCGCGTTTTCGCAATGAGCGCTCCGCTGCGAATCTGGCACCCCTTCACCAACTCACTCCTCGACCCTTCTCCGATCCGCGTCACCCGCGCTGAAGGCGTCTACCTCCACACCGCCGACGGCCGCAAAATTATCGACGCCATCTCCTCCTGGTGGGTCAATCTTCACGGCCACGCCAATCCCCGCATCGCCGCCGCCATCGCCGAACAGGCCCGCAAACTCGAACACGTCATCCTCGCCGGCTTCACGCAAGATGCCGCCGAAGAACTCGCCACTCGGCTCCGCAAATGGCTTGCTCCCGATCTCACTCATCTTTTCTTCTCCGATGACGGCTCCACCGCCGTCGAAGTCGCCCTAAAACTGGCCATCCAGTATTTCCAGAACCTCGCCCGTCCCGACAAACGCGAAATCGTCGCGCTCTCTCACGGCTACCATGGCGACACCGCCGGCGCCATGTCCGTCAGCGACGAATCGCCTTTCACCGAGCCGTTCCGCTCCATGCGTTATCCCGTCCATCGCGTGCACTCCGCCTATTGCTATCGCTGTCCCGTCGGACTTAAGCGCGAGACGTGCCACATCGAATGCGCCCAGCAACTCGAACAACTCCTGGCTGAACGCGGCGATCAAATCGCTGCCGTAATCGTTGAGCCTCTCCTCCAAGGCGCTGGTGGCATGATCATTCACCCCGTCGAATTCCTGCAAAAAGTCCGCGCACTCTGCACGCGTCATGATGTTTTGCTGATCGCCGACGAAGTGCTCACCGGTTTCGGCCGCACTGGAAAAATGTTTGCCTGCGATCTCGCCAACATCGTTCCCGACCTGATGTGCGTCTCCAAAGGCATCACCGGCGGATTTCTCACCATGGGCGTCACCCTCTGCACCGACCGCGTC
>Ga0210396_10002037_pt1 | contig 20900 bp, 10 predicted proteins | sample IncBWH17OmetaG_FD_155466 | JGI IMG/M metagenome (GOLD analysis project Ga0210396, IMG submission 155466) | Forest soil microbial communities from Barre Woods Harvard Forest LTER site, Petersham, Massachusetts, United States - Inc-BW-H-17-O ... | reverse complement strand
GAAAAGCCGTGATCTGCGTAGTATCGATCGCCACCGTGATCGTAACGTCTTTATCCAACGGCTGCGGCGCGGCAATCACTAACCCGACCGCCGTATCGATGTCGGTCTCCAGCGAAGTCCCGGCCGAATCATACTGAAAAGGCCCATAATGCCCATTGGCAGGACTCCACCCGAATTCAATGATCGGCTGCGTATGACTCACATCCAGATAAGGAGAGCTCTTCAGACAGCTGCTGAACACCACGGCCGCCGCCACCCCCGTAATAACCAAATATTTCCGATTCATATATTAAATGATTTTAATTTTATTCAATTACTTCGCCCAGAATATCGGTGTATTGATATCGTCCGCCGTCTGGTTCTGCGCATTCACATTCACCGGGTTCTGCGTATACTCCGTCTCGGGATACAACAAACGCTGCGGCATCGGCACGCCGGGTGCGCCATACGACGGCACAGCTATGAACGGGAACCCCGTCCGCCGGTAATCATTATACGCTTCCAACCCGTCGATACAACATTCCGCGATCCATTTCTGATAAAGGATGGTCTGCAACGGATTCGTCGAGGCCGCAAAATTCACCATGCCGTTGGTAGACCCGGACATATACGCATCCGCCGTAGCGACAGCATTGGAGAAACCAAGGAAATTAAACGAAGCCTCGACACCCTGCTGATATAACGTAGCCGCATTTCCGTTAAGTAGCCCCCGCTGTACCGCCTCCGCCTGCATAAATAGCGAAGTAGAAGCCAGCATCAATACCCCCGGCTGCGACGCGTTCTTCAACACGCCGGCGCCATAAGTGCTCGTAGTCCCATTTTGCGCATAGATGTTGTTGCCGAACTGCTCACCCCCCACGGTACCATTGGACAATGGCTTGTAATAATAATTCACCCGCGGGTCATTGATACTATCGAGAAAATTGATCATCAGCACATTCGCGCAAAACGAATTATAGTTCTGCGATCCCGGCCCATAGGCGGCCCAAAAGGGATTTGTCTTCGTGGGCAGATTGGCAAAATTGGGCTGCACCAACGCGTCCTGGGAAAGGAACCCGCCCCCATTGTTCTGGATCTGGGCGATCTCGCTCTTGACATAGGTCATATCGCCATTGGGCACCTGCCGCATCAGGATACGCAGCTTGATCGTATTCGCAAACTGCGTCCACGACGTCTTGCTCCCGTTGAACATCACATCCGACGCATCGTCAGCCGTGCTCTGCGATGCCTGGATCACCGAAAGCGCGGTATCGATCTGCAGCGCCAGATCCTTATAGATGGTCGTTGCGGAATCGTACACCGGGGTCAGCGTCACCAGCGGATTTTCAGCCTGGGAATAAGGAATGTTGCCATACTGATCTACCAGGTCCTGGAAAAGCATGGTCCGCAAAGCCCTGGCGGCGCCCGGCAGAATAGAGCCCTTCGAGCTGTTGGCAATCACAAAATTCAGGTCATAGATATTATGATACAACGACCCCCACACCCCGTTGCCGAAATTATTGGTAAGCTGGAAGTCTTCCATCGTCTGCTGGTTACCCGACGCGGCCCAGCCGTTATTCCGGGCAAAATAGCCCATCCACTGATGTGCATAATCGTAATTGTCCGTGGCATTGTACAGGTTGATCCCTTGCTTGTTGAAGATGATCTCCACAAGGGCCCCGGCAAAATAGTCCTTGCCGGTGAGCTGACTGCTCGGCGTGCCATTGGGGTCGTGCAGGTTCGTATCCAGCTTCTTCGTACAGCTGGCCAAAGCGATCAGTGCGCTCAGGGCCAGCAGATAAATATTCTTATTCTTAGGTGACATGATTTACTGGTTATTCGTTAGAAAATAGTGGCCCTTATCGAAGCGCTGAAAATACGCGTGGGCGGCGTCTGGAACTCCGTAGTATATCCCACCGCGTTACCCGTCGCGTTCGTGCTGAATTCCGGATCGGACATATTGTTCGCCTTGGGTCTCCACATAAAGAGATTCCTGCCGATCAGGCTGAAGTCCAGTTTCTTCAACACATCCTGTTTGCCAAACCACTTCATCGGGAACGCATAGGTCAGCGCGACCTCCCGCAACTTCCAGAAATCGGCACTCGTCACATAAGGCGCCCCTGCCTGGTTGTAGTAGTTGGCCCACCAGAAGATGGCCGTCGGCAACCCGCCTACACTCGTGATAGGCACATTCGTATTCGGCACAAATTTTCCTTGTGACACCTCGATCACCGAATTCGGTACCACAAAGGCCTGGCGGTTCGTCGCGTCACCGGCATAGATCCCTGCAAAGTCCATCGCATTCGCTTGCTCGTTCAGGATCTTGGCGCCTCCCCGGTAGTCGAATACCGCTTTCAACGTCAGGTTCTTGTAGGAGAAGCTGGGAGACAATCCCAGAAAATATTTGTAGTTGCCGCTCCCCGCATCTACCGGGTTGGGATTCAGCGAGGGCAGCCCCGAAGATCCATCCACGATCATCCGGCCCTGGGGATCACGCTTGAAATCCGTAACCATGATCTGCGGATAGGACTTCCCGGCAATTGCAAAAATGCCGCCGATAGACGTCGTACCGAAATTGATCTGATCCAGCTCTGCCTGGCCACCGGCAATATTGATGACCTTGGAGTTCTGGTAAGCAAAATTGCCCGACATATCGAACCGGAAATCCCGCACCCGGATCACCGGGTTCAGGGACAGGTCCACTTCCACGCCATAGTTATCCACCTTCCCCGCATTCGTCGTATAAGAGATTACCCCGCTGGAAGTGGAAGCCTGCAACGGAATGGTTTGATTGCTGGACTGCTGGTCATAATAGTTGACCTCCAGGTTGATCCTGTTCTTCAGTAAACCCAGCTGGAAACCTACTTCCTCGGCGTTGGTGTGCTCCGGCTTTAGCCCGGCCTGCACCAGATTGGTGCTCTGGCTGTATCCGCCATTATTGCCATACGGAAAACCCGGGATCACTCCCGCCACCGGGTAGATGGCATACGCCCCGAAATTGGGCAGCAGATAAGTATAGCCGCCCGGGATATTGCTGTTATCCGTGCCGGCGCCTACATTCCCCATGACCCCAAGCCGCGTATAACCGTCCAGGCTCACATTACCCGTACCGGCATAACCCAGCCGCACCTTCAGAAAACTTATCGTCTCACTGTTCTTCAGGAATTCCAGCTTGTCGCTCAGCACGGCCGACATGTCGACGGAAGGATAGCTAAAGCTCCTGTTCTTCGGGTCCAGGATGGATGTCCAGTCATTGCGGAAAGAACCATGCAGGAACAGCCAGTTATCATAGCCAATGGTCAGGTCGGCATAGACACTCTGGTCATATCGCTTGTAGGAAAAATAGGCATCCGCGCTCCCGTCGGAATGCAAGACCTTCGATGGGAAAGACGGTATGAAATTCGCTCCCACGACCTGCTGCGTATAGTACTGGTTACTATACCAATCTCCCCAGCTGGTCCGGGCGCGATAGTTCCCCCCCGCCACCAGGTTGAACTTGAAATCCCCATACCGCTTCGTCCCTGTGAGGAATACATCGGTATTCCAATCGTCATAATGCGCCTTGACCGTCTCATGCTGTTGCTGCGTCTGGCTGCCGGGAAAAACCCCCAGACTGGAACCGCCCAATGGACCCGCGCCCCCGTTGACGATAAAATCCGGGAAAATGATACTGTCGATATAGGACGGCGCATTTTCCCAGGTCTTGCTATAGCCCGTCCTGCCGGTAGCGGTCAACCAGCTATTGATCTTATAGCTCAGGGTGACATTGCTTAGCAGATTATCATTGCTGCTCTTGGACCGGCTGTTGAAGACCTGCCACCAGGGATTGGGGAAATACGCGTTCACAAAACCCTGGTTGTATTGGAACTTGCTGATATCCTTTATAGACTTCAGGTCAGTGCTGGGCAGCTGGTTCATCACATTCCAATACACCGGCCGGTATTGATCGTAAGAGTTGCCCGCGATATTCGTAGATACGTTGTAATAGCTTACCCCTACCTGGACCGTCAGCCGGTTCAGATTGGCATTCAGCGTGATCCGTCCCCCATTGCGCTGATAGGTGTCGTAAGGCACTACCCCCTGCTTGGTCGTATGGTCCCCGCTAAAGAACAACCCGCCCCATTTATTCGAAAAACCACCGGAAAGCTCGTTCTGATCCCCTACCCCCGTCTGGAAAAAATCCTTCCGGCCATTCGGCAACGACTTCCAGGGTACATAGTACCAGTGCTGGTTCTGATCCTCGCCTATGGGGATGGAATCCGTATGAAAATCAAGGCTGGCATACGGCGCGCCATACGCCTCGTTCTCGAACGGCACCGTATTGGCCGTACCCGTCAGCGGGTTCACGAAATAGATCGTCCCCCCCGCCGGATTAGGTCCGGACCCGCCTTCCCCGCCATAGCCACTGTACGTATTCTGCAGCGCGGGGAAATACGAAATGCGCTCTGCGCTCACCGTATTCTGATACGTCAGGGAGAACCTTCCCCGGCCCTTCTTCGTGGTGATCAACATCACCCCATTGCTGGCAGCCATCCCATACAACGCCGCCGCATTCGAACCTTTTAGTATCGTGATGTCGTCGATCTCGTTAGGATTGATGTTGGCCAGGTATTGCTGGTCCACCGGGATTCCATCCACCACGATCAACGCCTCGTTGTTCCCTTCGATGGACCTGCTCCCCCGGAACGTCACCTTGACCTGCGGGTTCACGCCGTTATCGGCCAGCCGGATGTCCACGCCCGACACCTTCGCGGCCAAACCCGTCGCCGCATTCACCACCGCGGCCTGGTTAAGCTCCGATGTCTTGATCTGCGACGTGGCATAACCCAGCTCCCGTTGCTGTCGCTTAATACCCAACGCCGTAGTCACCGTCACCTCGGCGAGGTTCTGGGTCTCGTAATGCGCCCGGATATTCAGCTCATTCGTATTCGGGCCGACCTTTACCTCCTGCGAAACGACCCCCGAAGAACTGAAGACCAATACATCCCCATTGTTAGCCTTGATGGAAAATTTCCCGTCATTATCGGCCATGGAAGCCGTCTTTGTTCCCTTGATCCTGATGGTAGCAGCCGGCACGGGAACGCCCGAGCTGTCCGTGATCCTACCCGTGATGACACGGGACTGCGCCTGGGACACGGTGATACAACCAAGCCAGACGCTCAATAGGAGCAGTAGTTTTCTCATTTCAATTGATTTTAGTAAATAAAAGAATAGCTGCCCCGGTGACTCAATGCCGGTAACAACCCTTTTCGACAGTGATCTGGTTAAAGAGACAAAAAAATTAACAGAAAAATTGCATATGAAAATTGGTTTGTGACCCAACCGGGAAAACCACCGCCTCAATCAGGATTTTATAAGACTAAAAAGATAGACTGATCTAAACCCCATGCATAGCCCAGCGATGCCTCCATAAAAACCCGCAAACCGTTCATAAGCAATAATTGCCATTCGCGGAGCAAGCGGTCATCATCGAGAGAAAAAGAAAGATGGTTGAAGAATAAACCATTCGTGTACAAGATGGTACAAGTGGATACAAGATGGTACACGGGATCAGGAAGGAAAAAAAGAGCAGGTGGTAGAAACCACCTGCGGGTCACATGAGAAAACTTCTAAGGACAACTTGTTTAAGATCCGGGGAAGTTGCCCGTTAGATAAAATACTGTTTCCCCGGAATAAGTTGGTATGTCGTAGATGCGCTTTCCAGAAAAGCTAACGCATCTACGACAACGCGCTAATGATTGTCCTTCGGACTAGGCCTTGCCAGGCCTTATGTGGAAAGAAAGAATGTAAACGATTTGCGCCGAAAGATAATCAGATTTTATAACGGGAATTGGGTAATCCGACCCAAACGGGATTTTTTCGTGTCCAATGGTCCTTTTAGCCATTTAAAAGGCAACACTTCCCAACCGTTAAACATCACCGTCTTCCTTTTACAATTAATTAACTTTTCTATCACAGCACAAATAAATTATTTCACGTTATCGTCTGCTACTACACCTGAGTTTTTCCCAAACATTAAAACTATTCACGCGCTTAGGCTTACTGCCTAAACCTAAACTGCTATGAACAAACAATTGGTTTTAAACGACAGGGTAGTTAAGCTCATCGGCATTCCTGCCATGGGACTCCTGATCCCAAACCTCACCGGTTTGATCGACAATCACCTCTACACCGTCTCCGAACTGGCGGCCTCCTACCTCTATTTCATAGTAGTCGCTTTTTTGGTCTGGGAAGGAAACGTGCGGCTGATGTATTACATCCGCGCCAGGATCCCCTGGTCGAAACGGTCGTATTACCGGGTCATCATCGCCCTCTTCTTTGCCAATATCGTCTACTCCGGCAGCCTGTCCGCCGCCTTTCTCCGCCTCTGGGTGCTGGCCTCCCATGAACCCCTGTCGGACGCCGACCACCTCATCAATACCGTCCTCGTCATCATCATCGCCGCCTGCTTCATCACCAATATCTACGAGATCCTCTTCCTCAACCTGGAAAAAGAATACAACGAATCCAAAGTCGAACAGCTCAACGTCGCCAAAGCACAGGCCGAACTCGAAGCCCTGAAAAACCAGATCGACCCCCACTTTATCTTCAACTCCCTCAATACCCTGTCTTTCCTGATCACCCGCGACCCCCTGAATGCCCGCCTGTTCAACGATACCCTGGCCCGGGTCTACCGCTATATCCTGTCTAATAAAGAACGGGACCTGGTCCTCCTCCGCGAAGAGATCGAATTCATCAGCAACTATTTCTACCTGCTCAAGATCCGCTTCGCCGAAGCCGTCAGCATGGTCATCGAGATCACCGACCTCTCCGCCGAAAACTACCTGATTCCCCCGATCTCCCTCCAGGCCCTGGTCGAAAACGCCATCAAACACAACGAATTCAGCGAGAAAAAACCCCTGACCATCGATGTCTCCATTTCGGCCGATTATGTCATCGTCCGCAACGTCATGAACCGCCGCTCCAGCCCTCAGCCTACGTCCAAGATCGGATTGAGCAACCTCGACAACCGCTATAAACTCCTGACTAAACGAAATATCCTCGTGGAAAATAATTTCGAATCGTTCACTGTAAAATTGCCGATTGTTCGGTTCTAGTAGATGCGGCAGATGCGCTTTTACAAAAGTTGGCGCATCCGCCGCACACCAGGGCTACGCCCGCAACCTTCGGTCGAGCTTCGCTCGCCTCTCGGTTGTGTCGTCCTGTCGGCCGAGACGGCTCGGGCCGTCTCAGGATGTACCAGTTTGAAACTTTTAAATAGTCCAGCTGCAACATTTTTCAATGACGCACGTCTTATCTTAAACAACGTCCTGGAAACTGTATAAGCGGTATGGAGAAAAAAATAATCATAACTAATTTTATCCAACAAAACTTAGCCAGATGAAAGTTCTAATCGTGGAAGACGAAAGGCCCGCATCGGAAAACCTTGTGGAGGAGCTCCAGGCGATCGACGATAGCATCGACGTGGTGGCAGGTTGCAACAGCGTGGAAGAAACAATCCGCTGGCTAAATAAAAACCCCCAGCCCGACCTCATCCTCATGGATATCCAGCTCTCGGACGGGCTTTCTTTTAACGTTTTTAAAGCATGCGAGGTCACCTGCCCCGTGATCTTCACCACCGCCTATGATAAATACCTCACCCAGGCCCTCGAATACAGCAGCATCGATTATCTGCTAAAACCTATTAGCCAGGATAAATTGAAAAACGCGATCCGCAAATACAAGGCCCTGCGCAACCATTTCGTAAATAGCCACGAATACAATTCGGGCAACCATTCCTTACCCGACTACCTTACCCAGGATCGCAAAAAGTCCCGCATCCTCGTGAGAAAAGGCGTTGATTTTCAAGCCGTCCGCCTGGAGGACACCTGCTATTTCTTTACCGAACACAAGCTGATCTTTTTAGTGGACAAAGAGAATCGGAAATACATGGCGGAGAAGAACAACCTCAGCGAACTGGAAGAAGAATTGGACAAGAATATCTTTTATCGCGCTAACCGGAAGTACATCATCAACGCAAACTATATCAAACGCTTCAAACCCCTCGAACGAAGCAAGATCAGCGTAGAGCTCACCCTCCCGGTAAGCGAAGAGATCATCATCAGCCAGGAGAACTCCGCCGGCTTCAAGAAATGGATCGCGCAGAGCTAAGCCAAATGTCTGTCCTGATGGACGGACCCGCCTCCGGCGGCTCTCGCCCCCTAAAATTGCAGGATAAACGAGCTCCCCACCCCCTCGACCGACTGCACCTGGATATTCCCCTTGTGCAGTAACATGATCTGCTTACATAGACTCAGGCCGATCCCACTCCCCGTTTTCTTCGTACTGAAAAAAGGAATAAAGATATTATCCATGATCTCATGCGACATCCCCACACCATTGTCCGAAACCTTGATGACAGGCCGGCCACTCCCCGCCGTGGACGCCGATAACGTGATCATCGGCTCGGGCCGCTCCTTGACCGCATCGATGGCATTCACCACCAGGTTGATCAACACCTGCTCGATGAGGTTCGTGTCGACCTCCAGCGCAAGATCGGTGTCGCTGAGCAGGATATCCATCTCGATATTCTTTTGCACGAGCGTCGGCTCCATGAGCACATGCATCGTCTCGAACAGATCGCGCGCATAGATCTTCTTCAGCGTCAACCTGGTGATCTTATTCAGATTCCGGTAGGTCTCGGCAAATTTTAACAACCCCTCGCTACGCTTGCGGATCGTGCCGATCCCCAGCTCCAGGTCCTCCAGCGCACCGGGCTGACCCTCGAGCAGCCGCGCCGACTCCTGCAAACGATGCAACATCGTCTCCGCCAGACTCGAAATAGGCGCCACCGAGTTCATGATCTCATGCGTCATCACACTCAACAGCCGCTGCCACGCCTTGGCCTCGGTCTCATCCAACGCCTCGTTGACATCCTGGAATGCGACCAGCTTATATACCCGGCCATCGGTCTGGAACGCCGTGGCCGCCATCAACGCCTTATAGACATTCTTGTCCTTGGTCATGGACACGATCTTGTTCTCCCCCGGCCGGATATTGAGTATCTCCCGGTACAACCCGGCGTCCCGCCGCTCCAGCGAGTTGATCGTTTTTAAATAGGGCACGCCGAGCATATTCTTAAAGCTCTCGTTCATCCAGCCGATCTCGCCGCTCTTATGCTCATAAGAAAGGATCCCCGTATTGACCAGCTCCAGGATCTTTTGCAGATACTGGAACTGTGTCTCCTTCTCCCGGCTTACCGTCTTGAAGGTGCTGTTGATCTCATTGAAACCCTGCCGCAACGACTGCAATTCCAGCGGCGCTTCCTTGACGTCGAAATAACGGGAGAAGTCGCGGTAATGGATCGACTCGACGAATTGCTCGACCTCCTGCTGCGCCTTGCGATGGAAATTATAGAAATCGAGCAGCTGGATGATGATCACCGGCAACAGCAACACCAGTCGCTCATACCACCCCTTGACCAGCAGGAACGAAGCCAGCGACAATGTCAGGAACATTAATAAAACCCGGATCAGGATCCTCTCCTGGTAGCGTTTGAATAAGGGCATAAAATAATTAGATATCGTATTTGCTCAGCCGGCGATACAGCGCTGTTCGAGTAAGGCCCAATTCCTTAGCGGCCTTGGAGATGTTTCCATTATGCTTTTCGATGACTTTTAGGATGGCGTTCTTCTCTATGGTGCTTAGCTTGAGATCCAGGTCCTGGGGCTCGTCACTCTTCGGCAAGGCGCTCTCGATGGGGGAAAAGATCAGGTCCTTGGCCTGCAGGACATCCCCTTCGGCCATGATCACCGCCCGCTCGATGGTATATTGCAGCTCCCGCACATTCCCCGGATAATGATACGACTTCAGCTTCTCGATCGCCTTGCTGTCGAAATCATGCAGCGGTTTCATATACTTGTTCGTATAGATCTTGTCGAAATGCTTTGCTAAAAGCGGGATATCCTCCTCCCGTTTCCGGAGCGGCGGAACCGTGATCTCCACCGTGTTGATCCGGTAGATCAGGTCCTTCCTGAACTTGGTTTCATTGGCCAGCTCCGTCATGGGCACATTGGTGGCGCAGATCAGCCGGATATCGATGGGCGTGGATTGATTTGTTCCCAGCCGCGTGACCTGCCTGTTCTGCAACACCGTGAGCAGCTTGGCCTGCTGATGCAACGAAATATTCCCGATCTCGTCCAGGAAAAGCGTTCCCCCATTGGCCCCTTCGAACCGGCCCACCCGGTCCTCCCGGGCATCCGTAAAGGCGCCCTTCCTATGCCCAAATAATTCACTTTCGAACAGGGTCTCCGTCAACGCACCGACATCCACCTTGATATACGGCTTCTCCGCCCGCAGCGAATGCTGATGGATCGCCTTGGCAATAAGATCCTTCCCCGTCCCGTTCTCCCCCAGGATCAGGATATTCGCATCCGTGGGCGCGATCTTCTGCAACTTGAAAAAGATATCCCGCATGACCTCGGATTCCCCTAACAGCTCCGTGCCGATCACCGAATCGCTGGGAAAATCGGCCCCTCCCCCCTTCTTGGAATCGTTCTTCTTCAACGCTTCCTTGATGGTCGTGATCAGCCGCTCGTTATGCCAGGGTTTGACGACAAAATCCGCCGCCCCTTCCTTCAACGAGCGCACCGCCAGATCGATATCCCCATACGCCGTGATCATGATCACCGCGGCCGAAGACCCGAACTCCTTCACCTTCCGCAGCCAGAACAACCCCTCATTCCCCGTATTGATGCTGCTGTTGAAGTTCATATCGAGCAGGATCAGGTCAAAAGACCGCTTTTGCAAAATAGACCGCATGTTCTCCGGGTTCTTCTCCGTTACCACATCCGCCGCCTCGGTCTTTAATAATAAACGTACCGCCGTCAGAACGTCAGGATCGTCATCGATAGCCAGTATATTGGCGTTTTTTAGGTTCATAAAATTTTTTATTGTTTCCGTGCAACATCTGGTAACTACAAGTATACCTTAAATATAAAAGTATGGCAATTAATTTTTTATACAATTCGGGGGCTTAAGGGCACTGTATCAAAAACGAACACTTTTTGTATCAAAAATGAACTATAACCGCCACCTATCCGACCTAAGGAACTGTAAATCATAGGTATTATAATCTGGCATATGTTTGTTATCTCCTTTAGAAGAATTTTTAGAATTTTCTCATGTGTAGCCCTCCCGGTATCTTTATACTGGGTGGTTTTTTAAAAAAGTCGAAAAGCTCTAAAAAGCCCAAACCAGGACAACAAACAAATTTAAATTCTTTATGGTAGACAGAGTAATACCCAAAAAAAAGTGGTCAACCAAACGCCTGATGACAATAGGCGGTATCGCGGCGCTAGTTCTTCTCATTGCGGCAAGTTTCTATTTTACCTCTGGAAAATCCAAGCTCAACGTTGATTTAGAAAGGATTACAATAAGCGATATCACCAAGGCCCCCTTCCAGGAGTCCATACCGGAAAACGGGACCGTCATGCCCCTGACCACGATCTATCTCGTGACCACCGATGGTGGCCGCGTAGAACAAAAATATGTTGAGGACGGCGCCATCCTCAAAAAAGGTGACCCTATCCTGCGGTTATCGAACCCGGACGTGGAATTCCAGCTGGCCGGTCAGACCACCCAGGTCTCCCAAATGCTGGCCTCGATGTCGCTCAGCAAGGTGACCGCCGAACAAAACACGGTTAGCAAGCTTACCGGCGAGGCCGACGTGCAAAGCCTCTATATCGAGGCTAAACGAGTCTACGATCTGGACCAAAAACTGTACGCCCAAAAGGCCATTGGCTCACAGGAATACCAGTCCGCCGTGAACAACTATAACTACTACAAGGAGAAGGCCCGCCTCCAGGAGGAGATCCTTCGCCAGGATACCATCTCCCGTGTAGCCCAGGAGACCCAGGACCAGCAATCCCTGGCTCGCGCTAAAACGACGCTGGAGATCCTGCAACGCAAAGTAGATGGACTCACGATCCGTGCCCCGGTCGACGGTCAGCTGACCTCCCTCGACGCCGAGATCGGCCAGTCCAGGACCGCCGGCTATGCGCTCGGACAGCTGGACGTGCTCGACGGCTTCAAAGTCCGCCTCTCGGACGTGGATGAACACTATATCAACCGCGTCTTCACGGGGCAAACGGGCACCTTCAGCTTTAACGACACTACGTATACGCTGAAGATCGTCAAGGTCTTTACCCAGGTGACCAACGGCCGCTTCCAGGTCGATATGAACTTCGTCGGCAAAGTCCCCCATGGCATCCGCAAGGGCCAAACCCTGCAGATCACCCTGGCGCTCAGCGACGAAACCACCGCCATCCTCGTACCCAAAGGCGGCTTCTATCAGCAAACCGGGGGCAACTGGATCTTTAAGGTCAGCGAAGACGGCAAAACCGCCTATCGCGTGGATATCCAGCTCGGCCGCCAAAGCACGGACTTTTACGAAGTTCTCTCCGGCCTCAAACCCGGCGACAAGGTCGTAACCTCCAGCTACGAAAACTATGGAAACATGCAGGTATTGGTTCTGGGGAAATAACTTATATTGTAACATCTGACGCCCGCAGGGCGTCAACTAAAGAAAACACATGCGACTCAAATTACTCCTCACCGCCGGCCTCGTCCTCCTCCTGAGTACGTTCGCCTCCTCAAACGAATGTACCCGGTATACGGGTAAGTGCGGGGGCCATCCGGCACAACCGGCGCAGGCGTCTAAATCAGCGCAGCCGTCTCAACCGGCGACATCGTCTCAACCGGTGAAGCCGGCGGCGGCACCCCGCGCCGTCACAGCGGACACCGAGTCGTCTACGCTCGTTATCAATAAACTCCTATACATCTAAACACTTTATATACATCACTTAAACCGCTTATAGTTATGATCAAGATCACCGATCTCCAAAAAACATACCGCACCGAAGAAGTGGAAACTATCGCGCTGAACAAACTCAGCTTCGAAGTCAAAGAAGGCGAGTTCGTCTCCGTCATGGGCCCCTCCGGCTGTGGTAAATCCACCCTGCTGAATATCCTCGGCCTCCTGGACGATCCCGATGGCGGTAGCTTCGTTTTCAACGGCATCGAAGTCGCCCACTTCAACGAACGCAAACGCGCCGACCTCCGCAAACGCAACATCGGCTTCGTTTTCCAAAGTTTTAACCTCATCGACGAGCTCACCGTTTTCGAAAACGTGGAACTCCCCCTCATATATCTCGGCATCAAGGGCCCCGAAAGAAAACAACGCGTGGAAGCCGTGCTGGACAAAATGCAGATCATGCACCGGCGCAACCACTACCCCCAACAGCTCTCCGGCGGTCAGCAACAACGCGTAGCCGTAGCCCGCGCCGTGGTCAATAACCCCAAGCTCATCCTGGCGGATGAACCTACCGGTAACCTCGACTCCTCCAACGGCAACGAGGTCATGACCCTTCTGACAGACCTCAACGAACAAGGAACGACCATCATCATGGTTACACACTCCGAACACGACTCCCGCTACAGCCATCGCATCATCCGCATGCTGGACGGTCAGGCCGTAACGGAGAACATCCTTGTTTAAGTATTAAGTACCATAGCCGGTCTTACCAGCCGGCAGGCACCAGTCATTGAGGTTCCGGAACGCAATCAACGATCCCCCGAGCCGCCGCAAGCGACCGGTAATTAAATTCATTTAATTGACCCCCGATGGGTCACAAAGCCATTGTCATGCTCAAAAATTATCTGAAGATCGCCTTCCGAAACCTCACCAAATACAAATTCATCTCTTTCATCAACCTCTTCGGGCTGACCGTCGGCCTGACCTGCTGTCTGCTCATCCTGACCTATATCCTGCACGAGACCAGCTACGACCGGTACAACACCAAAGCCGATCGCATCTGGCGCGTCACCCGAAGCTTCAATAACAAAGAGGGCATCGAATCCCTCCACCTCAGCGCTGTCGCCCCACCCTTCGGCCCGCTGCTCAAGAACGATTTCCCGGACATCCAGCAGGTCACCCGCGTCCTGCCCGGCGGCACCAACCCCTTCCGCTACCAGGATAAGATCTTCAACGAAAAAGACGGCTACTTCGCAGACAACAACCTCTTCAGCGTCTTCGACGTCGACCTCATCGAAGGCGACCGCCATAACGCCCTCTCCGACCCCTATTCCATGATCATTACCCGGGAGATGGCCCACAAATATTTCGGCGACGCGGACCCGATCAACAAACTCGTTCGCCTCGACAACCGTGTCAACTTCAAGGTCACCGGCATCTTTGAGCCGCTGCCCGACAATTCCCATTTCCACCCCCGGTACATGCTCTCCTTCAACACGCTCAAGGACTCCACCATCTATGGCGAAAAGAACCTGGAGCATGCTTGGGGTAATAACGCCTTCTACACCTATCTCCTCCTGCCGGAAAACTATCCGGCAAGATCCATCGAAGCGCAGTTCCCCGCCTTTGTCGACCGACATATGGGCGAAAATTACGGCGCAGGCTCCAAGCCCTCCCAACTTACCAAACTCTATCTGCAGCGACTCACGGATATCCATCTCCGCTCCCATCTCGCCGACGAAATGGAAGAGAACGGCGACATCAGCCGCATCTATGTCTTCGGCGCCATCGCCCTCTTCATCCTCCTGATCGCCTGTATCAACTATATGAACCTCTCCACTGCCCGCTCCACCCTGCGGGCAAAAGAGATCGGCATAAGAAAAGTCTCCGGCGCAGGCCGTGGTGAACTCATCAGCCAGTTCCTTTGCGAATCGGTCCTCATCGGCTATCTCGCCTTCGTCATGGCGGCCGTCCTGACCTACCTCCTGCTGCCCTCGGTGGGTGACCTCACCGGTCTGAACCTCTCGATCCGCAGCCTGCTGCAAGCGCCGGTGCTCGTTCCCGCCCTGTTGACACCCGTCCTCGTCGGCGTCCTGTCCGGCGCCTACCCCGCCCTGTTCCTTTCCTCCTTCCAACCCGTGAAAGTGCTCAAAGGACTGTTCAAGGCCGGCAGCAGCACCGCCTCCTTCCGGAAAATACTCGTGGTAGCCCAATTCTCGATCTCCATCGTGCTGATCATCAGCACCGCGATCGTCTTCCAACAACTGCATTACATCCAGAACGCATCCCTGGGCTTCAACAAAGAACATATCGTTACCATCGACTATAACGTCGCATTGAGCAAGAACTACAACTCGTTCCGCTCCACGCTCCTCCAAAACACCCGGATCCTCGCCGCCACCCGCTCTTCCCGTATCCCCAGCGGCCGCCTTCTCGACGAACAAGGCGCCTCCACGGAAAGCGGCGACTCGCTCCGCCCCGTGAACGCCGATATCAAATATTTAGCCGTCGATCACGATTTCCTTAAAACCTACGGCATCCGCCTCAAGGCCGGCCGCGACTACAGCCGCAGCTATGCCACCGATACCAATAACTTCCTCCTCAACATAGCCGCCGCAAACGTCCTGGGAATGCCCGATCCCCGGAAGCTCGTCGGCAGGAATTTCTCCTACGGCGGCGTCAAAGGGAAGGTCATCGGCGTCATGGACGATTTCAATTTCGAATCCATGCACCAGCATATCCTCCCCATGATCTTCTCCATGCCCGCCGATTCGCAGGCTAACAATGCCTATTCCTACTTGTCGATCAAACTCTCCGGCGCGGATATGGCAGGCTCACTGGCCTGGATCGAAAAGACCTGGAAACGCTATCTTCCCGAAGTACCCTTCGAATACACTTTCCTCGACGAAAGATTCGACCAGCTCTATAAATCAGAACAACAACAAGGCTCCCTGTTCACGATCTTCTCCGGCATCGCGATCTTCATCGCCTGCCTGGGGCTGTTCGGTCTCTCCGCCTTCACCATCACCCAGCGGATCAAAGAGATCGGCGTCCGCAAAGTACTCGGCGCCTCTACCAGCAGCATCGTTCAGCTGCTCTCTACCGATTTTCTGAAACTCGTAGCGATCGCCGCCTGTATCGCCTTCCCCATCGCCTGGTACGTGATGCACAATTGGCTGGGCGATTTCGCCTACCGCATCTCCATCCAATGGTGGGTGTTCCTGTCCGCGGGCTCCCTGGCAGCCGCCATCGCCCTGGTAACGATAAGCTTCCAGGCGATCCGGGCAGCCCTGGCGAATCCCGTAAAGGCGCTCCGATCCGAGTAACAACCCGGCGACAGGGCCGCCGCAACGCAATAGCGTCTAAACACACGTACGTGTCCGCATATGCTAAAGAACCACCTGCGGCTTGCCTGGCGCAACCTGACCAAAAGGAAGGGCTATTCCCTCCTCAACATCCTGGGCCTCGCCATCGGCATCACCTGCTTCCTGCTCATCTTCCACTACGTGGCCTATGAGCGCAGCTACGACGCGTTTCAACAAAACGCCGGCCGCATCGTCCGCATCCGGCTCGACGAATATCAACAAGGAAAACTGGCCTGGCAATCGGCCACCTCCTACCCCGCCATCGCCCCGGCCATGAAAAAGGAATTCCCCGAAGTACAAGACTATTGCCGCCTCATCGACGCCGACATGCTATTGACCAACCCGGAGAAAAATGTAAAATTCAACGAGACCAAAGGCTACTTCGCCGACGCTTCCGTTATCAGCTTCTTCAACATCCACCTCCTCCAGGGCAACCCCGCGGGCGCGCTCGACGGACCGGACAAGATGCTGCTGTCGGAGACCATGGCAAAAAAATACTTCGCCGGCGAAAACCCCATCGGAAAACACCTCAGGGCACAGGGCGACGGCGCAGTGGAAAGCTATGAGATCACCGGCGTATTCCAGGACTACCCCCCCAACTCTCATCTCATCCTCCACCACCTCGTCTCCTATTCCACCCTCGGCAAGATCCTCCGGCAACAAGGCGACTCCTCCAACGCCACCGAGACCGCCTGGGGCTGGTATGACTATTACGTATACCTGCGGCTGAAACCCGGCGCAAGCTGGAAAGCGCTGGAAACGAAACTACCCGCCTTCTGCGACCGGCATATCAACAGCGCGGATTGGAACAAAAAGAACAACAACCGCAATGAATTGTACTTCATCCCCCTAAGCGATATCCATCTCTATTCCAACTACAACCAGGAAGCCGAGGTCAACGGCAACGGCAAAGCCGTGAATTTCCTCTTCCTCATCGCCTTCCTCATCATCGGCATCGCCTGGATCAACTATACTAACCTGGCCACCGCCCGCTCTTTGGAACGCGCAAAAGAGGTCGGGGTCCGCAAAGTGCTCGGCGCCATCCGCCACGACCTCATCCTGCAATTCCTTACCGAAAGCTTCCTGTTGAATAGCATCGCCGCGATCCTGGCCACTGGCCTCGCCTTCCTCCTGGCCCCCTCCTTCGATACCCTCATCGGAAGCGACGCCGGCAGCTTTACCCTGCCACCCGCCTACCTGCTCGGCTTCGTAGGCATCTTCTTCCTGGGCTCGTTTTTGTCCGGCCTCTACCCCGCCTTCGTACTCTCCGGCTATCACCCGATCACCGTGCTCAAAGGGCTCTTCAAGAACAGCACCCGCGGCCAACTTCTCCGCAAGACGCTCATCATCGGCCAGTTCGCCGTTTCCGTGATCCTCATCACCGGGACTATCCTCGTGTACCAGCAGGTCCAATACATGCGCCGCCAGCAGCTCGGCGTCAACATCGACCAGACCCTGATCGTTCAGGGCGCCGCCTCGCCGGAGGATTCCCTCTATAAAAACGTCTTTCAGCCATTCAAAACAACGCTCCTGCAACAACCCGGCATCCAAAGTATCACCGCCTCGACCAATGTCATGGGCCAGGAGATCTATTGGACTAACGGCATCACCCGTCTGGGAAAAGACGCCCGGACCACCGTCACGCTCTATCTCCTCGGCATCGACTACGACTTTCTCCCCGCCTACTCCCTGCGCCTCGCAGCCGGCCGCAACTTCTCACGCCAGTTCCCCACCGATGAGCACGCCGCTATGCTCAACGAAACCTCCGCCCGGCTAATGGGCTTCCCCAGCCCTCAGGCCGCCATCGGCGAAAAGCTCGCACGCGGGCACGATACCCTGCATATCGTCGGCGTCATCGCGGACTATCACCACCAGGGGCTGCAAAAAGCGATCAACCCCATGCTGATCTTGCCGCGAGCCAATGTACGCAACTATTATTCGGTAAAATTCAACAGCGCCAACCTGCATCAAACCATCGGCACGATAAAACGCACCTGGGATCGCTATTTCCCCGACGATCCGTTCAATTATTCCTTCCTCGACGAATCCTTTAACGAACAATACAAGGCCGACACCCGCTTCGGCGCCGTCTTCGGCCTCTTCGCGGGCATAGCCATCCTGATCGCCTGCTTCGGCCTGCTGGGCCTGTCCGCCTACAATGTCCTCCAACGAACCAAAGAGATCGGCATTCGAAAAGTCCTCGGCGCCAGCTCCCAAAGCCTTATCGTCCTCCTCTCCCGGGACTTTGCCACACTCGTCCTGCTCTCCCTGCTCTTCGCCATCCCCGTGACCTACCTGGTGATGCACCATTGGCTGCAGGACTTCGCCTACCGCATCGATATCCAATGGTGGACCTTCGCCCTCGGCGGCCTGCTCGCCCTGCTCATCGCCCTGACGACCGTCGGCATCCAGGCGGCGCGAGCGGCTTTATCGAATCCCGTCAAAAGTTTACGAAATGAATAAACTTCCCGCGCCGCCCCGGCGAAATCTAATGATCGGCCCCGGCCGATCCGAATAAAAACCCATCCCATGACAAAGAATTTCTTCCTCATCGCGCTGCGAAATCTCCTTAAACACAAGGTCTTTTCCTTTATCAATATCTTCGGCCTCGCCATCGGCATCGCCGCCAGCCTGCTGATCTTCCAGTATGCCCGCTTCGAGCTGGGCTACGATCGCTTCGAAGCCAACGCAGGACGCATCTACCGCATCCAGCTGGACCGTTACAACCAGGGAAAACTCAGCACACAATGGGCCGCCGGCGCCGCCGGCATCGGCCCCATCGTCAAAGACGCCTTCCCGGAGGTGGAATCCCTGGCCCGCCTCCGCCCCACCGGCGGCGTCGTTGCCTATAAAGACCAGGAGTTCCGGGAGGAAAATCTCTTCTTTGCTAACGAGAACTTCCTACCCATGTTCTCCTATCCCGCGATCGCCGGTTCCATCGACGGCGCCCTCAAGGACGTTAACACAGCCGTGCTCACCACCTCCGCCGCGAAAAAATACTTCGGCAAGGAAGACCCGCTCGGCAAGATCATCACCGTTAACAACGCGGCCAGCTACAAGATCACCGCCGTTGTACCCGATCCCCCTGCCAACACCCATCTGAAATTCAGTCTCCTGCTTTCCTTCGCCTCCTTCGTCGCACAGCGCAGCCCCGAAGTCAATACCACGATCAATTGGGACGGCTTCTTCGCCTATCTCCTCCTTCGCCCCGGCACCGACCCCAGCCAGCTCGAAAAAAAGATCGCCGCCCTCGTAGAGAAGAACTGGGGCGAGGACATGAAGAAGAATCAATGGGGCATGGTCTTCCACCTGCAACCCCTCACCGATATCCATCTCTACTCGCATTATATGGTGGAAGCCGAAGCGGGCGGCGACGGCAAAGCGGTCTACTTCCTGCTGGTCATCGCCATTTTCATCATCGCCATCGCCTGGATCAACTATATCAACCTCGCCACCGCTCGCTCCATGGAACGCGCTAAAGAGGTCGGCATCCGCAAGACACTCGGCTCCCTGCGCCGCCAGCTGATCCTCCAATTCCTTTTCGAATCCCTGCTTATCAATACCCTCGCCGTCATCGTAGCCTTCCTGCTGATCCTGGTCTGTCTCCCGGCCTTCAACGCCATCGCCGGCAAAAGCCTGACCCTCTCCCTGCTCGCCACCGGCAGCTTCTGGACCAACCTGTCTATCCTTTTCGTCATCGGCACCCTCCTGTCCGGTCTCTATCCGGCCTTCGTGCTGTCCTCTTTTAAACCCATCAGCGTCCTGAAAGGCAAACTATCCGGCACCACCCATGGCGCCTTCCTCCGGCAATCCCTGGTCGTCGTCCAGTTCGCGGCCTCCGTCCTCTTGATGGTAGGCACGTTTACCGTCTATCGCCAGCTGCACTTCATGCAACACCAGGACCTCGGCGTTCAAACCAGCCAGACCCTCGTCCTCAAAGGCCCCCGCATCCTCGACTCTACCTACGATAACCAGCTCACTAATTTCCGCACCGAGATACTACGCATCCCCGGCATCAGCCGCATCAGCTCTTCCACCGAAGTACCGGGTCAAAAAGTAGGCTGGAACGCCGGCGGCATCCGTCTCGTGGGCGCCGACCAAACGCAGTCCCGGCAATATCGCGTCATCGGCATCGACTACGATTTCCTCGATGCCTATGGTCTCCGGCTCCTTAAAGGCCGGAATTTCTCCCGCCAGATGGGCACCGACACCGGCGCCGTCCTGTTCAACGAAGCTGCGGTACAGCAAATGGGCTATCGCAAACCGGAAGAAGCCCTTGACAAACGCATCGAATTCTGGGGGAAACAATTTACCATCGTCGGCGTCGTCACCAACCACCACCAGGAATCTCTCCGCCAGGCCTATGACGCCCACATCTTCCGCCTCATCCCCGACGCCAGTGCATACTATTCCATAAAACTAACCACCGCACACGATAGCTGGCCCACCACTATCGCCGCCGTCAAACAACAATACAAGATCTTCTTTCCCAATAACCCCTTCGACTATTTCTTCCTCGACGATCATATCGCCGAACAATACAAGGCAGACCAGCAGTTCGGCCAGACCTTCAGCCTCTTCGCCGGTCTCGCCATCTTCGTCTCCTGTCTGGGCCTCCTCGGCCTGGCCTCTTTTGTCACCAACCAACGCACCAGGGAGATCGGTATCCGGAAGATCGTCGGCGCCCCGGTCGCCAGCATCCTCGTCCTGCTGACCCGCGATTTTATGCGTCCCATCCTCCTCGCCTTCCTGATCGCCACCCC
>Ga0210396_10002036_pt1 | contig 20914 bp, 18 predicted proteins | sample IncBWH17OmetaG_FD_155466 | JGI IMG/M metagenome (GOLD analysis project Ga0210396, IMG submission 155466) | Forest soil microbial communities from Barre Woods Harvard Forest LTER site, Petersham, Massachusetts, United States - Inc-BW-H-17-O ... | reverse complement strand
GTAGGGCTCCTCCCCTTACCCTCTTTCGTAAGCTAACCGTCCCGATTTGCGCGCAGAAGTAAGTAAGGCGTCTCGCCTTACCCCGCGCCCTGAATAGTTCTCGGAAAGTCCAAACTCCAGACGGCGCTTTCGGAGCCGAGAAACAACCCGAACGCCCTTAACTTCGGGCCATTCAGCCCTGGGGGTAAACCCGGGGGTAAACCCCGGGCTTCGCGGCCCGTGGTGCCGGATACACGGCACTAAACACAAAGCTTTTGTCGATAACTTTGTACAATTCCTTCATCACGGCGTAAGCAGTTTGAAATGCCCTTTGAACTCTCTTGATGAGACCCAATGCCAAGGTTTTCTCATCCCGTTGCCTGTCGCCGCCGCGTTCCGCTAAGAAATTCTCAATGCCATGAGCCTTGTTGAACCGATTCACGGTTACCTTTCCATATTCTTCAGGGCATGATTTAGGGCAACTTCTGGCGTGGCTCCGCCGGTTGTGGCGATCTCGAATGCCGCCTTCATCGAACTCCAGAATTTGCCCATTTGCGGAATGTTCGGCATCACAACCCCGTTTTCAGCGTTCTCATAAGTCACTTTGATTAGATGGTTCTTGGCGGCCATCTCGTCACAGAGGGTTTTAAGTGCCGGAACACCAATGGGTGTGTCCGCGTCCATGGCCTTCAGACCGTCCGAAGTAAGGACATGTTCTTCCAGAAAGTGCTCCGCAAGATCGAGGTTCGGGCTTGAACGATTGATCAATGCGGTAGATACGCCGACGAACGGGCGCCCCGGATTACCACCAACGCCCGGAATCGGTGCAAGATCGAAATCGACGCCCGCTTTGCGAAGATTAGGCCAATCCCAGGGGCCGCCCACCATTAGCGCCAATTGACCGGAGGCCATTTTTTCACCTATTACGCTTAGCGTTGATCCTTTCGGCAAGATGCCCGTATTGATGAGTTCCACGATTGCCTTCAGACCCTCGACTGCTCCTGCGTTGGCCACTCCGATGTCGTTGATGTCATAGCCCTCGGCCGTCTTCTTGAACGGGTATCCTCCGGCACTGGCGAGGAACGGCCAGCTGAAGTAGGGCGTCTTGTAGTCCCACATGATCACGATCGCATTGGGGTTTTGGGCCTTAAGTTCCTTGCTAAATGCAGCCAGTTCCGAAAGCTGGGTAGGCACTTTTCCCGTGACGAGCTTCTTATTGTAGATGAGCGACGCCGCCTCAAGGGCAACCGGATATCCCCAAATGCGCTGTTTGTGTGTCACGGCGTCCCACGACATCGGCAGGTACTTCGCCTTGAATTTTTCTTTGATATCCAGCGGCTTTAGCAGACCTGAATCGGCCCATTCTCCGATCCGATCATTCGCCCAGAAGAATATATCGGGACCTTTGCCAGCCTGAGCCGCAGATTGAAAACTATCAATGATTTGCTCTTGGGTCTCTACTTTGACCGGAGCTCCGACCTCTTTTTCGAAGGCGTTGCCGAGGTTGCTCAGGGCATGAAAAGGTCGATTACTACTTATCCAGATCAGGAGTTCTCCATCGGTCCAGGCAAATGCCTGCGCCGCAGAGAAAAGTACGAAGATAAGACAGAGAGACTTTGTACTGTATCCTGCCGCGCGGGAAACCATCGCCTGTACCCAGAGAGCGAGGGGTTTTGTATTCATAAGGGAAACGCGTTTACCAACAATCCATCCATTGAATCATTTTTTGACGGAGTTAGGAAACGACTTTGTTCCTGCCAGAATGCAAGGGTACACCCACCGTCTCAATACCGGCAGTCCGAGACGATCGACGTTTCTGCCCACGAGCCGCGCCGCATCCCTTCTGAGAAGTGGTTCTTTGGAAACGATTGGTTCCAAATCACGGCGATTGTCAAATGGGCCCTGGTGACATGACTATTGGGAGAACCCCCGTGTGGAACGCTGATTGCATCGGCGTCCGCCGCCCCATGGCGCGCAGAGGAGGTAAACTATTGCACTTGAATCGTGGACTACGGTACTACTTTTATTTCCTTAAGCGGTTTCGTCGTGGTAGGCAATCTTCGAGGAAAGCCGCGCTGCAGCTAAGGCCCCTTTTGAGGTGCGCCCGAACCTGCGGGTGGGGGGCTGGCCCGCGGGGTAGAAGTAGCCGACCCTTTGGGCGGCGGCGGATTGAGTGTCGCGGTCACATTGTCCAGGAATGCGGCAAACACTGTGACCAGTGTTTGTGCTCCCGAACCTTGCGGCCAGGGCTTCTTCGAGGTCTCATCCGCAAGCAGGTCCCAGAGATAGGCGCCCACCAGTAGTGTATTGGACACCGTGCGGGGATAGGCCGCCAACTCTTGGTCCAGGGCAAACCGTTCTTCCAGCAAGTGGGTAATGACGTTGGCGACCGCCATGTCCGCATCCTGAGCGCAGATGGTGGGTACTTCGATGTGACGGCTATTTTAGATTAGAACACGTTAGTTGATGTTATAAGCTGCGATCGAGTCGTTGCCGAAGCCCGGCTTAGGTGTTTTTACCGGCCATGAACACTTAGCGCCTGGACGCAGAATGCCCAAACAAATTAGGCGGGGGATGTCGCACATCAACACCAACAATAAGGACATCAAAACGGGGAGCCCAGCGTTCCGCCGCGTCACCTTGGCCCTGACCGCGGCTGGTTTCTCAACCTTCGCCGTGCTCTATTGCGTGCAGCCTCTCCTGCCGGTTTTCACCGCCAAGTTCCACGTCAGCCCAGCCGAGAGCAGCCTGGCGCTGTCGCTGTCCACGGGCCTGCTCGGCATTGGCCTGCTCATTGCAGGTCCGCTCTCGGATGTGTGGGGACGCAAGCCGGTCATGGTGGGCTCGCTGTTCGCGTCGGCCCTCCTGACCCTCGTTGCCTCCGTGGAGCCGAGCTGGCCTTCGCTGCTCCTGATGCGCGCCTTGGCGGGCCTGACGCTCGGCGGGGTGCCGGCCGTGGCCATGGCCTACCTCAGCGAAGAGATGCACGCCAAAGCCATCGGGCTTGCAATGGGCCTCTACATCAGCGGAAACGCCCTGGGCGGCATGTCGGGCCGGTTGGTCACGGGTGCGGTGACCGACCTCTCCTCCTGGCGGGTCGCAATCGCTGCCATCGGCGTGCTGGCCCTGCTCGCAGCCGTTGCGTTCTGGCACAGCCTGCCGCCATCGTCCAACTTCGCGCCGCACGCACTACGCTGGCGCGAAATCCCGTCGTCCTTCCTCCAGCACTTCCGCGATCCGGGCCTGCCGTGGCTGTTCGCCGAAGCCTTTCTGGTCATGGGCGGGTTCGTGACCCTCTACAACTACATCGGCTTCCGGCTGCTTGCGCCGCCTTTCAACCTGAGCCAGACCGCCATCGGCGCAATCTTCATCGTTTATCTTGTCGGGAGCGCCAGTTCAGCCTGGGTCGGCCATTTGGCCGGACGGTTCGGCCGGCGCAAGGTGCTCTGGCTCACGATCGCCGTCGCGATCGCTGGGGTCGGTTTGACCGTCTCGGATGGGCTTGTGACCATCCTCGCCGGCATGGTCGTGGTCACGGCCGGCTTCTTTGGGGCGCATTCGGTGGCCAGCAGCTGGGTCGGGCGACGTGCGTTGCAGCACCGAGCACAGGCCGCTTCGCTCTACCTGCTGCTCTACTACCTTGGGTCAAGCGTGCTTGGGACCGCGGGCGGATGGTTCTGGGCGCGGCAGGGTTGGACCGGGGTCGCCGGCTTCGTGACAAGCTTGTTCGTGGTCGCTCTGCTGGTCGCGATCCGCCTTGCGGGCCTGCCTCCGCTCCGGCCGGAGGCAAATAGCCCGCCTTTGGCACAGTAAGTAGAGAGCAGGAGATTCCAGGGGTTATGCCGCTCTCGGCTCAATTACGGTCCCGTCGGGCAGGAGCACGACAAAGACACTTGTCGCAGCGCTCCCTTGATGTGGACTGTGGTTCTAAATTCGGTATAAAATCAGAGATAAGGATGATGGGGAGACTTTGCGCTTCGAGATCAAGTAGAATTCTCGCAGATCGCAGCGCCTCAAAACGCTTAGTGGATTGAAACAAACAATGCACACCAAAATTGAACTTCAGCCCAAGCGCGAACAACATCTCGCACGCTGGGAAGATCTCGGGGCTGATCTCGAACTGGCGAAGTTGCCCTATAAGATCGAGACCGATCGCTTGGGCCGCATCCTTATGAGTCCGCCACCATTTTTCGATCACGTCCGCTATGTCGCCACGATCATTGAGCTATTGCACGGTCACATGCCGGTAGGCAAAGCGCTGGCCGAGACCCCAGTCATAACATCAGATGGTGTCAAGGTAACCGATGCCGCGTGGATTTCCGCCGGATACGCGGCGGCGCTCGAAGGACAGCACCCAGCGGCCTTGGAACGGGCACCAGAGATTTGCGTCGAGGTGCTCTCACCGTCCAACTCGGTCGAAGAGATGGACGAAAAGCGTCTTCTTTATTTTGAGGCCGGAGCCCAAGAAGTCTGGCTGTGCGGCCTCGATGGCAAAATAACGTTCTACGCGCCCGCACCCTCTGCTCAATCAGTAATCTGCCCGCGTTTTCCAACCCAGATTTAAACGCGTGAGCGCACCTTATCCGCTGGAGCGGCCACCACCAGTTGATTGAGGAATGTCCCGGAATGTCCTCATTTCCTTTCCGGCACTGGGACATACGCAGAACCAATTCAATAAAACGATTGATGCTCGACGTCTCGGAAACGCGGGTCGACTTTTTGGAAAAGGGGTTGATCGTGGTGTACTCTGTTTGCCTGCACAGGTGCCGTGATTTCTCTGTACCAACGCTGAGTGCAGATCGAGCCCAACACAGAATCTGACTGACTCATGGCACGTGCTGCGGAAGCGAAGGGTAAGCTGCGAATTGGCGATGATTGGAACGCAATCCGGATCATCGCCCTGTCGCAGAGCAACCCGCTGAAAGCTATTGCCGAGCTCGTCGAGAACAGCATCGACGCGCACGCACGAAAGATCACGATCACGCGTGGTCGGGAGCGCGGCGAACACTATCTCGCCATCCGCGACGATGGCGATGGCGTTCCGCGCGATGCTAACGGCCTTCCCGATTTCCGCTACGTCGCCACGCACATCTGCGATTCGGTGAAGCGTCGTCTGAAGTCCCAAGGGACGGGAGCGGGAATCCAGGGCGAGTTTGGCATTGGCTTACTGAGCTTCTGGACGGTTGGCGAGCGGCTCGTCATGACCTCTACCGGCAGTGACCAGCGCGCCTACCAGATGACCATGAACAAGGGGGATCCCAGTTACGAGATTAGCCCTCGGCGCGTGCTGTTCGCCGAGCGCGGCACGGAGGTTCGCATCTCGCCGCTCCTCGAAGGCATTCGTACACTGAGCGGGGAGAAGATCCAGTGGTATCTAGCTTCGGAGCTGCGCGATCGTATTCGCAGCTCCGAACTGCGCATCAGCGTCATGGATAAGCTGGCGCGTAAACAACTCGAGGTCGAGCCGCGACAGTTCGATGGTCGCCTCTTGCATCAGCTGCCGTCGGTCCGCACCTCGTACGGCGATGCCTATGTGGAACTGTATGTGACCGAGCCCGCGGAGCGCTCGCGCGTTGCGCTGTACCGCTCCGGCACGCGTGTGGTCGAGGTGCTCGGCTCGCTTCCAGGTCTCGAACATGCTCCCTGGACGTCGAGCTATCTCGAGGGCCTCATCGATGTGCCCTTTCTGAACGTCACGCCGGGTACGCGCAGCGGCATCATCCACGATGAGCGCTATGCGGCTCTGTGCGACGCCCTGCGGCCGCTTGAGGAAGATCTGAATGCGCTGATTGACGAGCAGCAACGCGCGAAGGAGGAGCAGGCGAGCCAGCAGCTCATGCGCGCCATTCAGCGCGCCTTTCACGAGGCACTGTTGGCCCTGCCGCCGGAGGAGTACGACTGGTTCGACGTGCACGCGCGCTCAGGTCGGTGGGGCGAGGCGCGTCGTTCGGGCGAGAACGGCAAAGCGCTCGGGGCTTTGCCGGAGGATCAAGTGCTGGGCGCGGCCGAACCGGAGCCCGTGGCAGGGCCACAGCGCCAGTTCTTCGAGCACGCAGGATCGCTCTTCAGTGTCGTTGTCTCGCCCGCGGCGAGCACGATTGCCGTGAACGCCTCCCGCTATTTCAAAGCGCTGCCGCGCGATCGGTCTAGACGCCGAGTGACAGACGATCTGCAATTCCGCTGGGAAATCATCGAAGGTGGGGGCACCCTCGCGAGTGAGCACGATCAGGAGATCAGTTTTCAGGCGCCGGCGACGCCGGGACTCGTGCGATTGCGCGCCACCGTGAGGCAGCGCGATGTCACCTGTTCCGCGGAAGCGCTCATTACTGTGACCGACAGCCTCGTCCCCTCCACTGGTTCAGGGGTGATCGATGCACGCGGTCTTCCCGGATATACCTTCGAGTGCGCGTCGGGCGAATTATGGCGCTCCCGCTTCGATGCGACGCGCAACGTGATCGTCGTGAACAACGGCCATCGCGATTTCGTGTTCGCCTCGCGCACCCAAGCGCTCAAACTGCGCTATCTCCTAAGGCTCTATGTCAAGGAGCTCGTGCTGCGAAATTTTAGCGGCGTTCCCGCGGATCAGCTTCTTGAGCGCATGATCGAGCTGTCGCTCTATACGGAGGACAAGCTTTGACTCCTCTATGATGGGGCACTTGCTCACCGCCGACGTGTTTCAGAGCGCGGCTTTTGAGGTTCGCATACTCTAAAACAATTGTAACGCGTCGCTAAGAGTACAGGAGGAACTAATCGATCTCCCCGAGGTTCCAGTCTTTAATATGGCTGTTCAAAGTAAATATGATAAATCGGTCCGACAGGGAGAACAGGAAAGAGAAAACCTAACATGAGAAACATTAGTCGCCGGCAGACGATCATGTTCGGCACCGCCGCCATGGCGGTAACAGGCTCACTAAAAGGCGGCTGCATTGACCGGGTGAACTCCAACCGGCACGGTCGCGCTCACTGCGTTGGTGCCGATGTCGATGACTGAAACGGAGTTCGAACCAGCATTGGTCACGTAGGCATGCGCGCCGTCTGGGCTGATGGAAACATGAACCGGAAGGTTTGGAAGATCCAAAATAACGGTTAACAAAGACTCGGAGCTTAAAAGCGAGGGGTTGCATATCCCCGCAAAAAGTTTCAATCCAGGATCACGCCGCCAAAACGGTGTGAATTATCCGCCCCATTTGTGCTCACTGCGATTCGCGCGAAGGTGGATTCGTCGAACTTCATATTAGCGTGTTCCACAGCAATTCATTTGCGACGCTCGATTCCGTATAGGCGAATTCTTCGGCAATCTTCTGAATTTTGGCGATCACCCATGGATCCAGTTTGTAGGTCTTGCGAACTCTATCGACTGGTGGTCTTCCGGCGCCAGGTCTGCGCCCGCCATGAGTTAGCTTCGGTTTTGTTTCCTTCACTTGATTTGACCAAGTAGCGTTTGATGAATCTCTATCGCATTATCCGCCATACCAATAAAGCCATGCTGTCTATAGATCCTCTCTGCGTCGATCAGCGCGACGAGGGTCTTGTGCAGTTGTTCGCCAGACAACGTGAAGGTGTAAGCTTTGCTGAGACTGAGCGTTGTCGGTTCCGTATTCATACCTCAAGGTCGACCTAGTAATCCTCTCGTCAACTTGAAAAGGTACTACCGGAATCAAGTGGCGGCAAGGTTCCGAGGGCGAGGGGCGCCGCTCGCTTCCTGGCTGACGGATTGAAGGCGCCGGGCTGCGATGTCTATTTCGACCGGGAGCGGCTCGGTGCCGGCATCAACTTTCACTTTCAGCTGGAGGGAGGCTATGCGCGAGTGAGGAGCGTATCCGCTGCGATACGTAACGAACGAGCAACTGCTTTACTAAGTGTTTATTACTTGCGTCTGATCTAAGCTGAGATCGGTTCAATCGTCCCGCTGGGACGGGCCTATTTTCCTCATGATTCCAGGCACTTCGTGCCTGGCTACTAACGCGCTGTCCCTCCGGGACAAAAGCCATTCGCCCATCGAGGCGCCTCACAATTATCTTAGCAACATCCGGGAGATTGTAAGTGGGCGAAGAAAACGTTGATTGGAAGAGCCTCGTTGCCTTGCCGCCAGAGCTTAGCGGCAGAGGGAAGAAGGTGGCCTGCCCATTCGCAGGCACGCCTGCTGCGGTGGGCCATTGCGGATGAGGTGCCCACTAAGGGCGACCGTGGCGCGTACGAGAGGCCTCACCGCACGGCGCAACCGATGTCCCTTCTCAAGCTCCAACAGTTCTCGCGCCCAGGGCGGCAACAGACCGACGGCGGCCTGAACCAGCATGCGTTGGAGCGGTAAAGCCTGCGCTGCCACGAGTGGCACGTTCCAAACCAGGTCGAGAAACTCCTCCACAATCTCATGGCGGCGTAGCCGTGGTTGCATCGTCTCAAGGTAGCGCTCGACTTCTAAGGTCGACACCGGCATGCGGCTTACCCCATAGTAGCGACAGGCGCGGACCGATTCGGCATAGTAGCGGTCCTGTTCGGTGCGGGTCAGCCGTGGGTTGACGTAACGAAGATACGCGCTCATGAACCCGTAGCCTGCGGTGACGTACACCCAGGTAAGAAGCTCGGGATCGTTGGCCTGGTAGGCTTGACCGTCGGGCGTGGTGCCCCGGACCCGATCGTGCAAGCGACCTACCCTCGCGGTTAGCGCTTCGACGTCGCGCATTGAACCGTACGTGAAAGCCATCGTGGCCAGGCCCGTTCGCCGCACCCGCCGGGCCGGATCGCGGCGAAAGTCCGTGTGGTCCCACACCCCGGAGCGCACGCGTGGCTCAGCCAACTCGAAGATGACCGCTGTGATTCCGCCGATGAAGACGCTGGCAGGATTGCTGAGCACGCGCCAGGTCACCGAATCGGGCCCAAAGATGCCGGGATCACCAGCCGGTTCTAAATAGTTGATCGGTGGCAGGCCAGAGGGCGGCTCGGTCAGGTTTGGGAGCATTTTTTCCAGACGTCGCCGCGCCGCATTCAGAAGCGGCACTCGGGCGAGGCTGCCAACCGGCGGTACGGTCGCGTGCGGGTCCTGGGCCATGACGGGTCGTCTCCTTTCTACACCAAACGAGCCACTCGCCGCTTCTACCGAGGGGCAGCGCCCGGTTGATGGTTCGAGTAAACTCGCATCTAGAGGAGAAGACACGAAACGGAAAGTATTCCATTTCGTGTCTTCTCCTCGCAGGCCCGCTGGTTTGGCGCGGGAAGGTCCTTGGGAGTTTGTCGAAGTGACGAAATGCTCCTAGAGGCTATTTCCGATTAGGTCCGAGAGAAACTAAGTTGTACGCGGCCGCCAATACCTGTTACCCTCCATATCAACGATGAGCATCGAGCGATCCTGATCGAGCCCATCGCAAGAGGAACCCCCATATGAAGCACGTCGTTATAGTGGGTGGCGGTTTCGCCGGACTGAACTGTGCGCGTAAACTGGCTTCACATCCCGATATTCGAGTCACGTTGATCGATAAGAACAACTTCCAGCAGTTCCAGCCATTGCTCTACCAAGTGGCCACCGCCGTGTTGGCGCCTAGCAACGCAGCGTTTTCCTTGCGCAATGTCCTCCAGCGCCACTCCAACGTGGATGTAAAGCTGGGCGAGGTGGTCGCAGTTGATCCCAAGACGCGAACCGCTGAAACTGCAGAGGGACAAAAGTACCAAGGAGACTACCTGGTGCTTGCAGCCGGGTCACAGGCGAATTTCTTTGGGACGCCGGGAGCCGATAAGCACACGTACCCGTTGTACTCACTTCACGACGCCGAGTTGCTCCGATCGCGCATACTGGCGGTCTTGGAGTCCGCTGATCGCGACCCTTCGCTCATCGCCAAAGGTGCGTTGAATTTCGTCATCGTGGGAGCAGGTCCCACCGGTGCGGAAATGTCCGGTACGCTCGGAGGCATGACTCAGCGGATGTTTAAAGATCTGTACAAGGATCTGGATCTGAGCAAAGCTCAAATCTTTTTGGTCGACCATGGACATAGTGTACTGAGTGCGTTTTCCCAGAAGTCGCAAGAATACGCTTTAAGCATGCTAAAGCAGCTTGGCGTGCAAGTCCGGCTGGGAACCGCCGCTAAGGAGGTGGCTCCCGACCACGTGTTGCTCTCGGACGGAACTAAAATCCTGACTCGCACGGTGATTTGGGCAGGAGGCCTAAAAGCGTCCTTGTTGTCGAGCAATGTAGGCGTAGCTCCCGGCCATGGGGGACGTCTTGATGTGCAACCCGATTTTAGCGTGAAGGATTTCCCGGGCGTCTACGCGCTCGGAGATTTTGCGAACATCGCTGGCGCGGACGGGAAGCCTTTGCCACAGCTGGCATCCGTGGCGGAACAGTCTGGAAAGTGGTGCGCAAAAAATATTGCGGCAGTGATAGCTGGAGAACCGGAAGAGCCTTTCCGCTACTTGGACAAAGGCATCATGGCGATGATCGGGCGCAACGCGGCTGTGGCTGAAGTTGGTCAGCATCGCCATGAGCTGCAGGGCACGGTCGCTTTTGCTGCCTGGCTCGGGGTGCACGCTGCGCTACTCACTACGGCTCGTGCGAAAATAGAAACCTTTGTTGAATGGGGCTGGGATTATTTTGGCAAAGCTCACGGCGACCCAGTTCTCGATCGCTTGAGTCAGGCAAATATTAACTGGAACGCTGACGAGGAAAAGCAGGAGCAACCCGGGCTTGAAAAATGAGGGATAAACAAGCTGCGAATCGATGGTTGGTTGTTGTTAAAGGGGGGTATTTTCGTCCTCATTGATCTTAATCATTCCTCTCCTTTATGGCACGCCGAGTGTTAAATCTTGCTTCGCGTGAATTCACACCTCGACTTCTATGAAAGATCGGAACATTCCAGAAGAACTGCGGAAACACGAAATCGCCCAATGCGTCACTATCATTAAAGGCGGCGGCGATTTACCGAAAATCAGCGTTAAGACTGCATGGAGCACGGCGGAAATTTATCTGCACGGCGCGCAGGTTACCGGGTTTCAAAAAAACGGCGAACCGCCGCTCTTGTTCATGAGCCGGCAGAGCCAGTTCGCCGTCGGCAAAGCGATTCGCGGCGGCGTGCCAATTGTGTTCCCGTGGTTCGGAGCGCGCGAGGGCTTTCCGGATCACGGTCTTGCTCGAGTGACGGAATGGGAATGGGAGGGCAGCTCCGCCGCGCCAGACGGGAGCGTGACACTTCGATTTCGCCTCCCGGATAGCGCCGCACGCGCTGCTGACGCGCCGTCGGAGAACGTGACTTTCGCCGTGAGCGTCTCCGACAAACTGACTATGGAACTAATTGTCGCCAATCCATCGCGGACCGAAAATCTGACCTTTGAAAACTGCCTGCATACCTATTTCGCCATTGGCGACATCGCTGAAGTTGAGATCACCGGACTCAAAGGAACAGCGTACATCGACAAAGTAGATAACTTCAGGCAAAAGCTGGAATCCTCCGACGCGATTCGGATTAACTCAGAAACCGACCGGGTCTATCTTGAGACCTCGGCAGCGGTCGATATTCACGACTCCAGGCACCATCGCAATATTCGCGTGGAGAAAAGCGGCTCGGTCTCAACGGTGGTTTGGAATCCGTGGGTCGCCAAAGCCAAGCTAATGCCCGATTTCGGCGACAATGAATTCAAGCAAATGGTTTGCGTGGAATCTGGCAATGTCGCGCCACACAAAATCACCCTGGCACCAAATCAATCGGCGTCTTTGAAAGCGATTCTGAGCAGCCATCCGATTTGAGACCGCAATGGATCCGCCACTGGGTGCCCATTTTGCCAGGCTCCCCAGGAATCGTCACGCCATGCGCTAAGCTCTGAAGGAGCGCCGGAGTCGACTCTGGAAATGGCGCCCAGCCCGACTCATCTGCCGCTCCTTCACCTGAGTCGGTCAGGCGCAACCCAGAGTCTTGGCGGCTCGGAAGGCTATTCTAGAAGCCCTTTCCAAGGTACTGATCGACGTTAGAGGCATCCACGCGAGTTGATTTGAGTACGATCTGATCGGGGACCTGTTCGCCAATCGCAAGGTTATAGGCATACTGGATTCCCTCGGGCGCGCAGAATGGATAAGTAAAAGTAGCGGCTAATTTGCCATCCTTGATCGCTTGAAAGGCGTTGTTTTCCCCGTCGATGCCAACAATAACGATTTCTTTCAGACGACCGGCGGCTTCAACTACCTGCACAGCGCCGAGGGCCATCGCGTCGTTGTGTGAATAGATGGCCTGAATTTGTCCAGGTCCGAACCTTTTGAGCGTGTCTTCAACAAACTTCATCGCCGGTTCCCTTAAGTAGTCGCAGAACTGGTCAGCTACCACCCTCATCCTCGGTGCTTGCCTGAGAGCGTCGCGAAAGCCTTCATGGCGATCAGTGGTCGCAGAGGCGCCCACGGTGCCCTCAATTTCGATAACATTTCCGGCGCCGTTTAATTTTTCGATGAGGAATTTACCGGCATCAACACCGATTGGCCTGTTTTGCGCGCCGATTCGACAGGTGACTTTCGTGTTCACCTCTCGGTCAAGCGTGACGACTGGGATGTTCGCGTCCATCACTTGCTTCACAATAGAGGTAAGCGGCTCAGCCTGGACCGGACTAATGATCAGGACCTTGATCCGCTGCGTCATCAGGCTGCTCACGTCACTGACTTGCTTGGCAGCCTGGTTCTGACCGTCGGTGAAAATCAGCTCCACGTCAGGATAATGCTCTGCTGCGTACTTTTTATTCCCATCTGCCATAGCGATTCGCCATGCAGAGTTCATGGTGGCCTGAGAAAAACCTATGAGGATCTTTTCCGCGGCCGGCGCGCTGGACCAGATGCTTACCAGCAAGAAGGTGGCGCAGAACAAGGCAAAGCGTGCGGGAGTTATTTTGAACACGTTTTTCATTTAGCTGTTTTTGTTGGTTCCTCTCAGGTTCGATCATAGGCTAACATAAGGCAAGCTTCCATAAGCCCCATTGAGCGGTCACCATGGCGTTTACCTGTCTACTATGAGAATAGCGACAATGAGAGGAGTAAAACCCACGCGCAAATAGGGAACCCCTCTGCCAAGAATTACCTTGCGCTCCGAGCAGAACGATACCAATCTCTACAAGTAGGAGAATGCCTAAAATGGACACTGTATCCCCCCTCCGAAAGAAACTTATCATCTACTTCATTGGCTTCACGGCAGCGCTTGCCGGTCTGCTTTTCGGCTTGGACATCGGAGTCATCTCCGGGGCGCTGCCTTTCGTGAAGAATGCATTCAAACTCTCGGTTGAGGCAGAGGGAACTGTTGTTAGCGCCCTGCTGTGGGGAGCGGTGATCGGAACGCTGATCAGTGGAATGCTCTCGAGCAAATTAGGACGTCGCAAAACGATCCTGGTCAGCGCGGTGATCTTCGTCATTGGCTCGATTCTCTGCTCAATTTCGCCTTCCGAGCATTTGCTGATCGCCGCACGGTTGTTTCTCGGTATCGCTGTCGGCGTGGCGTCGTTCACGGCGCCGCTCTATCTCGCTGAAATTTCCCCGCAGAAGGTGCGTGGCTCCCTTATTTCGATGTATCAACTAATGATTACCATCGGAATTGTGCTTGCGTTTCTGAGCAATACCTGGCTCGCGTCTTATGCCACGTTTGGGGGGTTGACCGGTGGCCACTGGCGTATCATGCTCGGTGTGATTGCTATTCCTGCCGCAATCATGTTTGTGGGAGTACTCTTCCTGCCCGAAAGCCCGCGATGGCTGTTTCTAAACGGTTTCAAAGATCGGGCCGTGGCTGTGTTCAAGGGCATGCATCTTGACCACGACGAGATCGCAGCGGAGGTAAAAGAGATCGAGGAAAACCTAAAGGTTAAGCAGAATGGATTTGAGATGTTCAAAACCAATTCCAATTTCCGCCGAGCCATTGGCCTCGGGATTGGACTGCAGATCATCCAGCAGCTTACCGGCATCAATGTCGTGATGTATTTCGCGCCGACGATCTTTCGTATCGCGGGGTTCGCGACTACCGAACAACAAATGTGGGGAACGGTGATCGTCGGAGTCACCAACGTGCTTGCAACCTTCATCGCCATTGCGTTTGTGGACAAACTGGGTCGCAAGCCGATCATGTACGCAGGCTTTGTCACCATGGGCGCGGCCATGATTGCTGTCGGAACGGTCTTCAACATCGGGATCGAAAAGCATCCCGAGCTGGGCTATTTCGCCATACTTGCGTTGCTTATCTTTATTATCGGCTTTGCGATGAGCGCCGGTCCGATTATTTGGGTGCTTTGCTCGGAAATTTACCCACTTTCTGGCCGCGATCTCGGAGTGACATTCAGCACCGCGACAAACTGGATTGCCAATGCGATCGTAGGTATGACGTTCCTGTTGCTCCTCGCAGGACTTGGTAACGGCAATACGTTTCTCCTTTATGGCGCACTGAACGCACTGTTCATCATTTTCTTTGTGCTCTTCGTTCCGGAGACAAAGGGTGTGTCGCTGGAGAAGATCGAGGCGAATCTTTTGTCGGGGCTTTCGTTAAGGCAGATTGGTCAGCCACCCCGCGCCCACCGCGCTGTGGAACTACCCACTGGTCCCGCTCGCGCACATTAGTGTACCGTCTCGGAGGAAAACGAATCGCTCCGGATGGCTAGATCGAGACTCTTTCTGGACACGATCTACTCGACTCCAAGACGGGCTTCGTCCGCATAGGAACGAAGATTCCCATTACGCCCACCTGCTGCGCTGGTGCCTCCTTCAGACCCGATGGACCACCACGCGAATCGGATGGTTTGACCTCAAGGTGATTGCAGGTTTTGGGCGAATATTCTGGCCCGGGATTAACTCCACCCTCCAATCTCGCAGCAGAACAGCGAGAAGCAATTTCAGCTCCATCCAGGCAAATCCTTCCCCTATGCATTGGCGGGGACCGCCTCCGAACGGGAAATACGCGTACTTCGGGAGTTGTCGTCGAAAAGCTTCGGTCCATCGTTCGGGACGCATCTCCGTTGAATGCGCATAAAATCTTTCGGATCGATGCATGGTCCAAGGACTGACAACTAACAAAGATCCTTTCGAAATTTCAGCGGATCCGATTTGAACATCTTCGATGGCCCGTCTCCCGATAGACCAGGCGGGCGGATAAAGCCGCAATGATTCATGGATCAACTGATCCAGTAGAGTCATTTCCGGCAGTTGTGCGAGCTCCGGCGGCTTGTCCCCAAGGACATGGCAAAGTTCAACTCGAAGCTCTCGATCAAATCCGGGATGCTGCGCAAGCAGATAAAAAGTCCACGCCAAAGCATTTGCCGTAGTTTCATGTCCTGCCAAAAAAATCGTCGTCACTTCGTCTTCAAGTTGCTCTTCTGACATACCATTCCCGGTCTCCTGATCTTGTGCCAAGAAGAGCAGGCTCAACAGGTTAGATCCTTGATTGCAACTCGATCGTCGTTCCGCAATCATTCGTTGGACTATCCTGTGGAGCTCGGATCGCGCTGCTGCGGCTTCTCTAAGTTTGGCGGCACCGATCTTTTCTAGAAACCCGGCGAAAGGACTGAGCAGTAGAGGAAATGCTTCGGTAATTTTCGTCATTAACTCCCCAACTCGATGAGTCTCAGATTCTACGTCTGCACCAAAAAGAGTTTGGCCTACGATGGACAAAGTCAGCGCCATCATTGCAGCAGTCATGTTTACCGGTTGCGAATCCCTCCAGGAGGCCGATACCCTCGAAGCGCGAGCTATCATCGGATCAGCGTACGCCTGCAGGTTTCGGTGATTGAATACCGGCTGAATTATGCGCCTCTGTTGTCGATGCAAGTCGCCCTCACTTGTCAACAATCCATTTCCCAAGGTTTGCTTGACGCGGTCGAGTCCACGTCCCTTTCGTAATTTTGCGTGGCAGGTGACCAACACTTCTTTGACCAGATCCGGTTCATTGAAAAAGTAGATCTTTTCTCCCGCAACACGGAACACGAGAACAGGTTCAGTTCTTTTGCCCAAATCGGAGAGTAGATTGAACGGATGCTGATTGAACAGCCCTTGAATCGCTCTTCGCCAAACGAGTAACTGACTTACGGGTACAGGTTGCGTATTCATCGCGTATTAAAAAGTTCTTCCATCTCAGTGTACCGGACGGGTCGTTAAACTCCAAGACGGGACCCTACCAAGCGTAGCTGATTGATCTACCTCCTGAAACCTCGCTGAAGACTCCGGCCCACCTTGCGGGTGAGTCGCGCAGGTGCCGCCCTTCTTCGTGCCCCCGGTTCTTCGCCCGGGCCCCGTGCCGGGCGAGGCGGGCTCACTTCCTGGTCGCCAAAGAGTCATCCGCTCTTCTCGCCGGTCGGGATGTTTTGGAGCGCGTTCAGCGTCGCGGTTTTGTAAAGCATTCCGAGAGTCGGCATATTTAAGCAGGCGTCGACAAAGAGATTCGCGGAGGCATTGCACATCATTGCCACCAGTCCGATGTGCACAACATCCGTGGCAAGGTCGCCCATGATATGCACGCCAATCAGCTTCAGATCGTCCTGACGAAAGAGCAGCTTAAGAAAACCATCCAGGTCGCCGATGATCCGGCCACGCGCATTTTCCCGATAGTTCGCCCGTCCCACGACGTAAGCGACGCCCTTCTTTTTGAGCGACTCCTCCGTCTCACCGACCATGCCGACCTCGGGAATGGTGTAGATGCCGTTGGGCAGGAGCGGGGAAATCGCCCTTCCGGCGAGGCCGAGCGCGTGGCGCACCGCTCGCCGCGCCTGCTCCATGCTCGTCGAGGCCAGGGCGGGAAAACCGATGACATCACCCGCGGCATAGATATTTTCGATGTTCGTCTGGAAATGCTCGTTCACGGGAATGATCCCACGCTCGCCGGTTTTCACTCCCACATTCTCGAGTCCCAGCTTAGCCGTATTGCTTTGTCTTCCTGCCGCGACCAGCACCGCATCGCCGGTCAGTGCTGCGCCGGAGGAGAGTTCGAGCCGAACGCCACCGGATTCCATCGGAATGCATTTCTGCACATTTTCTTTCCAGTGAAAGACGATCCCGCTGCGTTGCATTGCACCCACCAGTGCCTGGGAAACTTCCGCATCCAAAAAGGGAAGGAGGACATTTCGTCCGTCGAGGATGTGGACCTCGGCGCCAAGCGCGCAGAAGGTGCACCCGTATTCAGCGCCGATCACACCGGCCCCGATGACCGCCAGAGTTTTCGGAATACGGTGCAATTTCAGGATCGTATCGGAATCGTAAATTTCGCCGTGACCAAAAGGAAAAACGTTGGGATGGACCGGCGATGAACCGGTGGCGATGAGGATCTTCTCACAGCGCAACTGGATCGCCCCGCCGGGGGCGGAAGGATCCTTCTCCCGATCTTCCGAACCCAGATTGACCTGAATCGTATGCGCGTCGAGGAATGTGGAAGTCCCGCAATAAATCGTCGCCCGGAGCACCTGCAACCTCTGCGTGATGCCCGCGTGAAAAGCGTCCTTCACGTGTTCTTCGTGGCCGAGAAAATCGGCGACGGTCACTTCTCGGCGTAGCGAAAGATCGACTCCATAGAGGTTGCGCGACTTAAGGCCTGACAAGGTCAGCGCCGTTTCGCGCAGCGTTTTGCTCGGCACCGTTCCCGTGTTGATCCCCGCGCCACCGATCTCCTGATGGCTGTCCACCAGCGCCACGCTTTTGCCGAAACTCGAGGCTACCGTCGCTGCGGTTACGCCGGCTGGACCGCCCCCCATCACCACCAAGTCGTAAGTTTTCAGATCGTTCGTCATAATCTTACCTTAGAACACTGAGCTTTCTCATGCCTTTGTAAGTTGACGAAGCCCGACCGCTTGAACAGCGAGCCGCCCGCCCAACCAAATCGACAACCGGAATTTAGGATCAGAACACAAAAGCGACTGAAGAAAAAGGGGTATTAGGAACACCGGAAAGTATTCCGTTAACGGAATACTTTCCGTTTCGTTTGTGTTGATCTGCAGATCGCAGTCGTCGGTTCCGGAATCGGGGCCCAACATATCGAGGGCTTTCAGGCATTCCCGAATCTCTTCAGAGTCCAACTTCTGTGCGACCTCGACGGCCAACGCGCTGCGGCCGTAGCGGAAAAATACGGGATTCCACAGATCACCAGCAGTTTCGCGGAAGCGTGCGATCGACCAGATATCGATGTGATCGATATCTGTACGCCACCCTACCTGCATTTGGAGCAAATAACGAGGGCGTTGAATTCCGGGAAACACGTCATTTGCGAAAAGCCGCTCGTCGGCAGCCTCGCCGCGGCGGACGCGGTCTCGGCTCTGGCAAAATCCAGTGACCGCCAGCTCATGCCCATTTTTCAAAAGCGGTTCGGTCATGGTCTGCAGAAGCTGAAATGCTTAGTCGACCGAAATCTTGCGGGCGAAGCGTTCGTCTTTAACGTCGATGTAGCCTGGTGGCGCGGTGCTGACTATTACCGCAATTCCTGGCATGGCAATCGAGCCAGCGAAATAGGGGGCGCGTTGCTAAACCTGGCGATCCACGCGGCAGATATGGTGCTCTATGTCCTTGGGCCAATGAAAAGCGTCTTCGGCCGCGTGGCCACGCGCGTGCATTCGATCGAAGTTGAAGACTGCGTCGCGATGTCAGCGGAGATGGCGGACGGCTCGCTGGGCACCATTTCGGTTACTGTCGGCTCGCTGGTGCAGATCTCTCGGCACCGATTTACTTTTCGCAATGTTACTGCAGAGAGTAATACGGAACCTTACCACAACTCACGGGAACCCTGGATTTTTTCCTACAATGCCGAGGGAGAGGGACGAAGAATTGCCGATGCCCTGGAGCACTTCGAACCTCTGCCGGAAAGTTACGCCGGTCAGTTCTATCGGTTTTATCAAGCTCTACAGGAAGGAACCGAACTGCCGGTTACGCTGACAGACGCGCGCGCGGCGTTAGAGCTGGTCGCGGCGACCTATTACTCGAGTGAAACGAATACCCCGGTTAGCCTCCCGATCGCGCCGGGCCATCCGAAATATCAGAGGCTCTAGCTTTAGAAGTGGAAGCCATGGAATATTATCGGTTGCCTACCTGCCACCTCGGAACAAACGTGAAACTGCTCAAGATCATTTTCGTTGCGGTCCTTCTACATCTGTCTGGATCTCTTCAAGCGAAAACGCTGACGGTGGTGCTGCTGGCCAACGCCAGTACACAGGACGTAATTCAGAAGTTTTTCAAGGAGTATAGCCGGGACCATCCGGGAAACGATTTTAATATCTCGATAATTCCGTACACTGCGCTGACCGCGAAGATCAACACCATGGCTACTGCCGGTGAACCTCCGGATATTCTGCTAGTGACAACGTCCTATATTCAAACATTTGCGGAACAGGCCTTGGATTTGGCGCAGTATACCAATGGAGCCGATTTATTAAATCGGTATCTCCCAAGTTACCAGGCTTTCGTCAAGTCGGGAGATAAAGTGATTGGAGTGCCCATGGCAGCCACGGTTAATGGTCTTTTCTACAATAAGGAACTTTTCCAGCAAGCGGGAGTAAGTGTGCCTGCTGACCCCGATCATATCTGGAGCTGGTCAGAGTTCAAAGATGTTGTCCAAAAAGTGATGGAACTACCATCCTGCCGCATTGGAGTTGCCTACGATTGTAGCGTGCAGCGCTGGTCTAACCTGCTCTATCAGGCAAACGGCCGCTGGATTTCTCCGGACGGCAAAACCATATTGCCGGATCGCGAAGCAGCCGCGCGAGCCCTAACGTTTTTTCGGAGTTTGGTCGAGGCAAAACTTGTGCCCACCTCTTCGTGGCCGGGAAAGACCGACGCAGGTCCACTCTTTAGGACGGGGGTCACCGCGCTGATGTGGGCAGGAAATTGGGAGCTAAAGACACTCCTCGGGGGTGGAACAGATTTTGCCTTCGGGACCACTTATTTTCCCAAGGAGGTCATTCGCGCCGCTTGTCCCGGAGGCGACTTATTGATGGGGTTTAGGAAATCGCGAAACCATGATGATGCGGCAAAAGTATTGCTTTGGTGGGCGGAGCCATCGACCATCAAGCGTTACCTCGAAAGCCTCGGCGGTTCATTGCTGAGCCCGATGAAGGATCTGCCGGTGAACTATGGAAAGTACAGCGATTACCTGAAACCAATGCTTGACGATCTAGCCGCCACGCCTCAATGGGTTGCGGAGGATCTGGCGAGACCCGAGCTCAACCTCTTGCAGAACGACTTACTTGACCAGTTGATCCTGTTCTCCACCGGAAGGACGCGCCTGGAGGAGACGTTCTCGGAGATAGAAAAACTTGGCTCCCAAGTTCTCCAACGGAGTCAGCCTGTAAGCAAATAGAAGAGCACCCTATGGAGAAACGAACATGGTGGCGCTGAGCCGTTCGGCCACCTGCCATTTCTCGCCGCGTCGGAAGCCGCCGGCCGCTTGGGTGTGGAAGGTCGCCACTCGCTCGATCTGTGCTGCGTAATCGGTCGTTTTCGCAACACTTTTTATTAGCTTTTGCAGGCCTCCTCGCACCAATTGGAGCGTAGAGAGTCGAGTATTACTCAGCTGCAAAGCGTGGAGGGAAGGGGAGGGCAGAGTGGGAAGCGCTCAATTGCGGCGCGCTATTTTCCTCGCCGCTGAAACCAATTTGTCATGCTGCTAGCTGCTCGACCGGCTCGCTGGCATTGGGAGGTTGACCAAGTAGTAAAAATTGTCGTGCGCCGTTGGCGTGTACGGTCCGACGTGACCTTGTTAGCGTGCCGTATCTTCCGTTTCGTGAGGCCAGCCGCAATATAAAGTGGCAAATGAATGACTTGCGCGTTACGAGAGACTACAATGCTTACGACTTTTTCGGATTAGAACGGGTTGCCGGAAGAGGTGCGCCTAAATGCCTTTCCACGTTTTTCTTTCTCATAGCAGTGCCGATAAACCTGCTGTTGAGGAGTTAGCGCGCCGGTTCGCCAAAGAGGGGATCCAGGCGTGGCTGGACAAATGGCATCTGATTCCAGGCGATCCATGGCAGC
>Ga0210396_10002032_pt1 | contig 20929 bp, 17 predicted proteins | sample IncBWH17OmetaG_FD_155466 | JGI IMG/M metagenome (GOLD analysis project Ga0210396, IMG submission 155466) | Forest soil microbial communities from Barre Woods Harvard Forest LTER site, Petersham, Massachusetts, United States - Inc-BW-H-17-O ... | reverse complement strand
AGGAGGGTCAGGCCCGCAGGGGTCAGGTCGAAGCTGACCGGGTGCCATTGCCCGTCCGCCGGCACGAAGTCGTAATTTGTCGATCCGTACTCGGTGCCGAAGGCGTCCTGAAACGCGATCCGCATGTACAGCGGCGTGGCGCCAAAGTCAGCGATCTCGGCGGTGATCTGTGTTACGCCGGCGGCGACGTAATTGCCCGTCCATTGCGACTGGTTAAAGAAATTGATCCGGGCGCCCGAGCCGGTGGTGCCAGTTGTGGGGACCTCCAGAAATCCGTCGGCCCCCTGCGGTCCGCCAGTGGCGACGACGAACGGATACTGGGGGGCGTTGACCCCTCGCGTCCAACCCAACACGCTGTCGCCCACGGGATTGAGTTGAAAGTCGTCGATCTGGCCGAAGGTGATCTGGGCGTTTGCACCGGGCGATAACGACATCGCCGCCGCGAACGCGACGCCGGCAAGCCAAAAGCATCTTCGGGTACGCCCTCGCATCGCATCTCCTCCGGGTTCCGTGGGGAATTCCGGCAAAACGATTCGGAGTATTATGCGTCGCCCGCGATCAGCCAGCCACCAAAAATAAATGCCTTGACCCCGTTATATAAGGCCGTATACAAAGCACCCTGCACTTGGGTGAAGTGGCACCCGCAGCGGCCCTGAAGGATCGCCATGACATCGCCGAGCCGGGATCGCCCAGGCTGCCCAGACCGCACAGGCTTCACGCTGGTCGAGCTGCTGGTGGTGATCGGAGTCATCGTGCTGCTCATGGGAATCTTTCTGGCGGCCTTTGCCAAGGCCCGTCAGACCGCCAACAGCGTTTCCTGCGCGTCGAACCTGCGGCAGTGGGGAATGGCAACGCAAATGTATGCCAATGAGAACAACGGTTTCCTTCCGCGCCGGGGCCAGGGCGTCGGGCCGACGTTTCAGATCGCCCGGCCGGCCGACTGGTTCAACGCGCTGCCCCCGATTCTCAGGATGAAGCGGTACATGGACCTGGTCGGGGCCGAAGGGGTTCCCCGCCCGCCAGGATCGACCCTCTGGCTCTGTGCCCAGGCGAGTGATTTTGACAGCAAATACTACTGGTCGTACGGCATGAACATGGCCCTGTCCGTATGGGAAGCCAATCAAAACAACGGCCAACCCAACAAGATTACCGGCGTCGGCAGCACGGCAACCATGGTCCTGTTCGCCGACGCCCCGGGGAATTACTGTTCGGTCTTCCCTTCAAAATCCCCCGGGGGCTATAACCCGGTCCCCCGTCACAGCAATCGCGTGAACATTTGCTTCTTGGACGGGCACGTCGAAGGCATCGACCCATCATACATCGGGGTTGGCACGGGGCTGATCGAGCACCCGGACGTGCGCTGGCGGCCGCCGGACAGCACGTGGAACAGCGCTCAGTGACAGCGGATGAGTTCGAACCAGAGGAGATGGGAATGAAAATGACAAATCGGCGGCGTTTTTGTTCGATGGCTGGCTTGTTGGCGCTCTTCATCACCCTGCGGGCCGCAGCGCAGACCACGGTAAACATCCCCGCAGCCCAGGACGCAACCCTCTATGGCGGTAGTGACGCCACCAGCAACGCCAGCGGATCCGGCCCCGGCATGTTCGTCGGTTCGGACCCCAGCAATCCGAAGCGCGGCTTGATCGAATTCAACATTCCCGCCCATGTTCCCGCGGGTGCGACGATCGACAGCGTGACCTTGACGCTCTACATGGACATGGTCGCGGGCTCGGGCGGAGGCACAGGCGGCGGCGACTCCACGCCGCGAACCATCCGGCTCTTCGATGTTACCACCCCATGGCACGGCGGTACCAACGGTACGACGGGCCACCCGGGTCCCGGGTTTGGTGGAACGGGGCACGGATTCACTCCTCCAAATCCCGGCGATCCCACCTGGAATTTTGCCAGCTACAACACCGTCCCGTGGACCACGCCCGGCGGCGACTTCGTTTCCACGGAAAGCGCCGATACCGTCGTCAGCCAGAATCTCAACTCCCCATACACCTGGGGTTCGACTCCTCAGATGGTCGCCGACGTTCAAGGCTGGCTCAACGGCGCGAACAACGACGGCTGGCTTCTCAAGAACGACAGCGAAACAAGCTCCCAGACGTTTCGTGCTTTCTACACCGCCGAGGGCGCCGTCGAACAAAGCGTCCCCCAGTTCGCGCCCAATCTTGCCGTCACTTTCACCGTTCCCGAGCCGGTCGGCATTTCCGTCTTCGGTCTGGCTCTACTGTTGCTGCGGCGGCGACGTCACGTGCGATAACCGGGTGCCCTGTTCATGGGACGCATCGCAAGAACTCTCCGACCCGACCGGACCCGATGGAGGTTGGTACACGTTATCGTTTTGCTCGCCGTCGCAACGCTCGCCGTCGCGTACCTGATCCCGATGGTTGAGCGCGCCCGCGAAGCCTCCCGGCTCGCGGTCTGTAGGGACAACCTGCGAAAAATCGGCGCTGACCTGCTGTTATACGCACAGGCCAACAAGGGAACCCTTCCCGTGTCACCCACCGTCGAGAACCCGCATATCGAATTGATCCACGCGTTGAAGGACGGCCACTTCGCGGGTGATCCGAAGAATTACTACTGCCCCAGCCTGCGCGATCCGTCTTTCAGCGAGCAGAACTTCAACGCCGGCATCACCGGCTATTACTACTACAGCGCCCTGGCCGCCGGCACAGATGCCACGCTCAGTAAGTTCCTCCGCAGCGGCGTCACCTGGCCCCGACAATTGAGCACGAGTATGGACCCAAAAACCTGGGTGATGAGCGATGTCTGGATCAGCGGCGTGCCGACGGCGCATGCCGGCTACCGCAAGGGCGTCAACTATGTGATGCTCGATGGCAGCGTGGACTTCGTGAGTGAGAGCCCCCGACAGGCTTTTCATTGAGGCGCAAGGATGGCGACTTTCCTGATTGGTTTGGACGACACGGACAACGACACCAGTCCCGGCACCGGCCAACTTGCCCGGCGGCTGGCCGCGGAAGCAACACGGCGGGGCGCGATTCATCGGGGAATCACGCGGCACCAGTTCCTGGTCGACGACCGCATCCCCTACACATCGCACAACAGTGGCGCATGCCTCGCCATAGACTGGGCGGGATCCGAAGCCCAGCTCGATTTCGCGATCGATTTGATCGACCAGTGGTCGGCTGTGGGCTCCGATCCCGGCGTATGCATCGCACGCGCCGATTCCGTGCCACGCGAAGTGGTCGACTGGGGTTGGCGGGCAACGCGCGAAGTGCTCGAGCCACAGGAGGCGATGACCACTGCAAATGCCGCCGGCATCTGCCTTCGGGCGCTGGGCGGCACCGGCCAGGGCATCATCGGCGCGCTTGGCAGCGTGGGACTGCGCGCCGGCGGCAATGAGGGTCGGTTTCTGGATCTGCCCGGCCTTCGAGAGTTGGGTGAACGTACTCGATTGGAAGAGCTTGAACGAATCGGCATTGACGTGCAGTATGAAACGCCGTTGGGCGCCGGAGCGAACGCTATAGGGCGCCTTGCGCCGGCCGATCAGCAGACCCGGATTTATTTGACCATGAACTGGATCCGGCCGCGACTGGTCGGCGGTCGGGCCGTCTGGCCCGTACGATGGAGCAGCGAACATGACGCCTGGATTCCCCTCGATCAGAAGAGAAGCCGTCCCCTGGAGTAAGGCACAGGCGGATGGATATCTGGCAGCAGCGGCTGTGGGCGTGCTTGCGGGCATCGTTGTCGCTTACTCACGGATGCCGCTGCATCTGCCTGGGCACAAGGCGCTGTGGTGGATACCGCCGGTCCTGGCCGCACGGCTGTTAACAGGCCGCCGTGCCGGGGCCTCTGTCGGTGCGCTGGCAACCATCGCAACCACGTTGTCGTTGGGCGGCAGATTGGCGGGTGGCGCTCTGGCCATGCCGCTGGTTGTTCTGGCCGGTGCGATTCTGGACGTGGCCGTGTTTTTCGTGCAGAACCGCGCCACAGAAAAGTGGCGCGTATTGCTGCTGCTGTCCTCAGCCGCCGCGGCGGCGAATCTGGTCTGTTTCGTCAAGCGATTGTGGGAGCCGATCGGTCCCTTCTTCTCGACCAGCAACATCGAAGACGTGAGCCGAGTGGCCGTTTCTTATGCCGTCTTTGGCTTCATTGCCGGCGCTTTGGGGATGGCTCTTGCCTCTGCCGTAATGAGAATCTGCACAGCCGATCGCCGTGAATCGGCTTCCAGCCCCGCCCGGCGTGCGCGCTGACCGGATGGCTTCGTGGAGGCGCGCGGAAGCGAGGATGACGTGACCGGTCGAGAGTTGATCAAGTCAGTGGGCGCGGAAGGATTCGAACCTTCGAAGGCATAAGCCATCAGATTTACAGTCTGACCCGTTTGTCCACTTCGGTACACGCCCGATTGTAAGGGCGGGGATTCTATTGGGGTTGCAAAAGGGCGTCAATTGCCGGTTAAGGGTGCACTTCAACGTGAAGCATTCCTCCGGCAGCATGTTTCAAAAATGAAATGCCGCCGCCCCTGAAACGGGGTTTTGCGTTGCCCGCGCCACTCGAACCGATGGACCGGGTTTTGCGATAGCTTCTCGAACGTTATGGGCGCGCGACTGAATTGTGACGGATTGCGGAGAAGTCGAGGAGACATGGCCGGCATGACGGCCTCGTGCGGGATACAGGAGATGCGAACCCACCCCCCATCCGCGCCAGTGCGTCCAACGGCTCCGACGGAGGTTTACGCACGCGGCATGCGGATCTTCAATATTACAAAAAAGAGTGTTCGTGCCGATTCGATCGGGCCGGCGGCTGCCGGGATCGACACCGAACCGCTCACGGCGCAATTTACCGAGATGCTCGGACAACCGGCTGCTTTCGCGGGATTCGTCGGACGGCGCATCCGACTCGACGGGATGCCTCCATTTACCATCGATTGGCTGACGCTAAGAGGGCGGGATTGCTTTGCGACCTTTGCCTGCGATCTTCCTCCGGTCACCGACTACCTGTTGGTGATGACCCGCCCGCTGCGGGGCCGAAATGACGCGAATCTGCGATGGTTCATGGAACGCGTCATCGGGGGGTTCGGCCCACAGCTCGATGACGATTCCGTCCGCCTGATCCGCGAATGGCCCGCTCCGGCCGCCCTGCGGTTTTCGCTGAATCCACGGCCGGCCGACCAGATCAATCTGGTCCAGCGCTGCTTCTGCGACGCATTTGCACGGGTCATTAACGACTCGTGAGCGCCGCCGGCGCAATGGGCTATACTCTCGCAACGCCCTGGCCCGCGCCGGTTGCCATCGGATGGATTCGACCCAATACAATCCGCCCCCGCTCAACGTCCTGCTGGTCGACGACGAGCTCAATATCCGCAAGGCGTTGTCCGCCTGCCTGGAGGCCGACGGACACCGCGTGGTCTCGGTAGGCTCGGAGACGGACGCCGAGCTGGCGATCGAGCGGCGGTCGTTCGATCTCGCCTTCGTCGACCTGTTCCTGGGAAAGTCCAGCGGGCTTGACCTGATCCCCAAGTTGCTCGGCGCGGCCCCCTGGATGAAGGTGGTGGTGATTACCGCGTTCGCGTCCCTCGATACCGCGATCGAGTCGATGAAACGGGGCGCCACGGACTACCTTTCCAAGCCGTTTACGCCCGCCCAGGTCAACATGGTCACCGGCAAGGTGGCACAGCTGCGGGTGCTGGAGCAGCGCCTGGCAACGCTCCAGGATGAGTTGGGGCAAGCCAGCCCGGAAGTCGATCTGAGCACCCAGAGTCCGGCGATGCAGCGGGCGCTCACGCTGGCGCGACAGGCCGCCCCCAGCGATGCGACGGTCCTGATCCGCGGCGAAAGCGGCACCGGGAAAAGCATCGTCGCACGGGCGATTCATGGCTGGAGCGCACGGGCGGCCAAGCCCTTTGCCGTCGTCGCATGCCCGGCGCTTTCGGCCGAGTTGCTGGAGAGCGAGTTGTTCGGCCACGTCCGCGGCTCGTTCACCGGCGCCGTCCGCGATAATCCCGGCCGCATCGTCAAATCCGAGGGCGGCACGCTTTTTCTCGACGAGATCGGCGAACTGCCGCTTCGCGTGCAGCCCAAGCTCCTGCGCTTTCTCCAGGACCGCCGCTTTGAGCGGGTCGGGGATCAGCACACGCGGCAGGCGGATGTGCGCATTATCGCCGCCACCAACGCCGATTTAGCTCTGGCGGTCGCACGTGGTAGTTTTCGCGAGGACCTGTGGTATCGGCTGAATGTGATTTCCATTGAGCTGCCCCCGCTGCGCGAGCGGTGCGAAGACATTCCCGATCTGGCCGAGCGGCTCCTGCTGCATTTCGCCCGCCAGAACCGCAAGCCGCAGCTCCGCCTCAGCGCCGAGGCAATCGGGGCGCTTCAGGCTTACAACTGGCCGGGAAACGTCCGCGAATTGCGCAACGTCCTGGAACGAGCGACCATCCTGTGTTCCGGCCAGACCATCGACGTGGGGCACCTGCTTCTCGGAGCGGCGCCGCCAACCAGCGCGCCCAGATTGGGAGATCCGATTCCCATCGAGAAGATGGAAGAGCTGCACATTCGCGGCGTGTTGTCGACCACCCGTTCCATCGAGCGGGCGGCCGAAATCCTGGGGATGGACACCGTCACGCTCTGGCGACGACGCAAGAAATACGGGATCGACTGATGCTTGGGCTCCGCTCCAAACTGCTGCTGGGACTCTCGGGATTGCTCCTGATCCTGCTGATCGTGAGCTTGCTGGCGGCGACCGTATTGGACTACTACAGCCGTGCCATCGAGCGGTCCTATCGCGAAGACTACGACAGCGTTGCCCTGTGTCAGAAAATGAAGGAGGACGCCGAGCAGCTCGATCTGGCCGCGCAACGGGCGCTGTGGAGCGAGCCGGTCGACCAGAGCGCCCTTGCCGCTGTCGAGGCCGACTTCAACAGAAACCTGGCATCGCAACGGCAGGCGGCGACCCTCCCGGACGAGCCGGCGGAAACCGAGGTCCTCAGCGCCGCCTGGGAACGTTACCGTCTCCAGTACCGCCGCGCTTTGGACCCCTCTGTCTCCCGGGACGAACGCCGCAAATTCTATTCGTTGGAACTGCGCCCCGATCTGCAAGCGGTGCGATTGGCCTCGCAGCGGTTGATCGAAATGAACCTGTCCTCCATCCTCTCCGTTCCCGGACGGGCGCAGGCGACCACCCGCCGGGCCCACTGGGCCATGCGGACGCTCACGATCTCGGCGGTCATGCTGTCGATTCTTCTGGCGCTCATGATCGGGCGCATCATTCTCAAGCCGATCCGCGCCCTGACCGAATCTGTTCACGAGGTCGAGCGGGGAAATTTTGACCAGGCCGTCCCCATCCACGCCCACGATGAACTGGGCGCGCTGGCCAAGGCGTTTAATACGATGGCCCAGCGACTGCGGGCCTACCGTCGACTCGACCACGAGCGGCTGGTCCGCACCGAGCGCACCACCCAGCTCGCCATCGACAGTCTCCCGGATGCCGTCCTGGTCATCAATCCTGACGGGCGGATCGAGTTGAGCAACTCCGCCGCCCGCAAATTGCTCCGAATCATGCCCGGGGACGAAGTGGACAGTTCCTCCCGCCAGTGGCTCAGCGCCCTGTGGAGGCAGATTTCGTCGGCGGGCGACAGGACGGAACTGCGCGACTACGAGTCGACCGTCCAGATCGAGCTGGACGGCGAGGCCCGCTTCTTCCTGCCGCGCACCGTCCTCATACTGGATGACTCTTCCCAGGTGGTGGGCGCAACCGTTGTCCTTGCCGACGTGACAGGACTGAGGCGGCTGGACGAAATGAAGAACAATCTTCTTTCGCTGGTCTCGCACGAGCTTAAAACACCGCTCACCTCGGCGCGCATGGTCCTTCATCTCGTGGCGTCGGGAAAAATCGGGCCCCTCACCGCCAAGCAGACGGAGCTTCTGTCTGCCGCCCGCGATGATACCGACCGCCTCCATCAGATCGTCGAAAACCTTCTGGACATGAGCCGGATCGAATCCGGCAGAGCACTCATGGACCTGCATCCCATCGAACCCCGGGAGCTAGTGAATCGATCGCTGGAGCCGCTGCTCGGAATGTTTCAGGGCCAGCAGGTTTCGCTCGCCACCGAGGTTGATGCGGGGCTCGGGCCCGTCCTGGCCGATGCCACGCGCATCGGACATGTATTTGCCAATCTGCTCATGAATTCTCTGCGTCACACGCGCCCGGGCGGCCGTGTTCATGTCGGGGCACGAGGGCGTGGAAATGCCGTCGAATTCTGGGTCCGCGACACAGGTAGCGGGATACCGCGCCAGCACCTGCACCAGGTATTTGACAAGTTTTTCAGGGTGCCCGGACAAAGCAGCACCGGCGGGTCGGGACTGGGCCTGGCCCTGGTCAAGCACGTCGTCGAAGCCCACGGCGGGCAGGTTCGCGTCAGCAGCGCCGAGGGGGAGGGATCGCTCTTCGCCTTCACCCTGCGCGCCATCTCGGCGGATCCCGCCGCCACCGCTACTTCGGCCCAGGAAATCTCGCCGCCTCGCACGTATGCGCCCACGTAGCCCGTTTCCCGCCCAACGCGGCCTCAACAGGTTTTGTTAGGAGCGCTGAACTAAAAGAGCGTGTAAAGAAGCGGCGCCAGGGCTGTGCTGCTGAGAATCAGGAGCGTGCCAACAAGCAGGAGAACGACCAGGATCGGCGCCAGCCACCACTTTTTGTTGTGCGTGAGGAAGTAGAGAAATTCTCCCAGGAAACTGCGTTGGGTGCTTTGCGCCTGGCGGGCAAAGGCATCGGAAACGCCTTTTGCACTGAATTCATTTGCTTGCGACATAAAACACCTCGCAAAAAACTTCATGACTGACGGAAGTAGCGATCGGGGCTGACGGGCGGATCGCGCTCGACCCAATAACTCTGCCGGCCCGGTTCAAATGTGCGCATCATTGGATCGTGGCCGAGGAGCCGCATGAGCAGACCCAGCGGCGTGATGATCAGGTAAAACAAAACCACGACAACCACGTGGGACAGGATCCAGCCAAAGGGATACGTCAGAGACATTGAAGCGACATAAATTGGCCGGCGCAGCGGCGGGATGAGGTAGTACAGCGCCACCAGCAGTGCGGAGGCGATCCAGATAATTTCGGCTGAGCGGAGCGAGTGAGTTCGTCGCAGCACCATCACGCCGGCGAAAGCGAAAAAGGCCGCCGCGAGCAGGCCAAACCAATGCAGCTCAGTCCGCGAAGGGTTTGTATTAAGCTGAATCATGGCCTAATCGGGCTTGAATTGGCTCAGATACGCCGGCAAATCGACTTTGACCGAGGCCGGCTGCTCGCTCTTGAGAAGGAGGAATCGTTCGATCACCAGCGCATCCATCTGCGTTGCCATGAAGCATTTGAATGCATCTTGCGGCGAGCAGACGATCGGCTCGGAGCGTACGTTAAAGCTCGTGTTGATGATGACCGCGCAGCCGGTCTTGCGCTCAAAATGCTTGATGAGTTTGTGATATCGCCCGTGCCGCTCTTCATCCACCGTCTGCACTCGCGCGGAATAATCCACGTGGGTAACGGCGGGGATTTGGGATCGCGGCACGTTCATCCTGTCGATGCCGAATAGCCGCGCCTCCTGGCCATCGATTTTAAGCCGCTTGGACTGGCGAACCGGCGCGACCAGAAGCATATAGGGGCTTTGTTCGCGCGGGCCCATCTCGAAATACTCATTAACACGATCTTCCAGGACCGCGGGAGCGAAAGGGCGAAACGATTCGCGGAACTTGATTTTCAGGTTCATCAGCGACTGCATCCTGGGACTGCGGGCATCGCCCAGGATGCTGCGCGCTCCCAGTGCCCGTGGGCCGAACTCCATGCGCCCATTCATCCAGCCGACGACGTTTTCCTTGGCCATCAGCTCCGCGATCTGGTCGCACAGATCATCGTCATCGTCAAAGTGGCGATACCTGGCGCCGATCCGATCGAGGAATGACTTCACATCCGGCTCGCTGTAGCGGGGGCCGAGGAGCGATCCGAACTGACGGTCGCGGCTCGCCGCGGTGCGCGGTTGGTCCAGAAGCTGATACCAGATGAATAGCGCGACGCCGAGCGCACCCCCGGCGTCTCCCGCGGCGGGTTGAATCCAGATATTCTCGAACGGGGTTTCACGGCGAATCCGGCCGTTGGCCACGCAATTGAGCGCGACGCCCCCGGCCATGCACAGGTCTTTCATCCCGGTCATTTTGTGCACGTGCCGGGCGCTGCGAAGCATGATCTCTTCGGTCACCTGCTGGATCGACGCGGCAATGTCCATCTCACGCTGCGTCAGCGGCGCTTCGGCGGCGCGCGGAGGACCATCGAAGAGCTTCGCGAATTTCTTCGAGGTCATCGTCAGCCCCTGGCAATAGTTGAAATAGGACATGTCCATGCGAAAGGAGCCGTCTTCCTTCAGGTCGATCAACTGCATGACCTGCTTGAGGTATTTCGGCTCGCCGTACGGCGCAAGGCCCATGAGCTTGTACTCACCGCTGTTGACTTTAAAGCCGGTGAAATAAGTGAACGCGGAATAGAGCAGCCCCAGCGAGTGAGGAAAACGCATCTCGTGAGTCAGGCGGATTTTGTTTCCCTCGCCGACCCCGAGGCTGGCGGTGGCCCACTCGCCCACGCCGTCGAGTGTCAGGATCGCGGCCTCAGCGAATGGAGAAGGGAAAAAGGCGCTGGCCGCGTGCGATTCGTGATGCTCGGTGAAGATATACTGCTTCTTGTAAGCGTGATTCAGTCCCCGGCTCATTTCCCGCGGAAGATGAAGCTTTATCCGCAACCACAACGGCATCGCCATCAGAAATGAGCGAAACCCAATCGGCGCGTACGCCAGATACGTCTCCAACAGACGTTCAAACTTCAGAAAGGGCTTGTCATAGAAGCCAACGTAATCAAGCTGTTGCTGAGCAAGCCCGCCTTCCTTCAGGCAGTAGGCGATGGCGTTCATGGGAAACCCAAAGTCATGCTTGACCCGCGTGAAGCGCTCTTCCTGGGCCGCCGCGACAATCTTCCCATCCACCACCAGTGCGGCGGCGGAATCGTGATAAAATGCGGACAGTCCCAAAATCGCCGTCATGAGCGCCTAGACGTGACTTTCGACGCCACAAAATCGGCCACGATCCTGGCCACCCGGTCACAGCCGGGGACGTTAAAATGAACGTCGTCATAGAAGACCGATGTGTCTTTGGGCAGCATCGACCCCAGATCGATGCAGTCGACGTGATCCTGACGGCATACATCGAGCAGCGCCGCATTGTACCTGTCCATGACCGCCGCAAGGGTCGCGGGATCATACGCCCCGTTTTCAAAGGCCTGGCAAAGCAGCGCTTGCTCCTGCTCGGTGAGGTTGGAACGCAACATCGATGGTTGTGTCATCAGCACCAGGTGTTGTCCATTCTTATGGCAACACTCGATAATTCGTCGAATGGTATCTTGATACGTCTGTATCGCCGCATCAAGTCCCCCGGGAATCTCGCTGATCGCACCGTATCTTGTCAGCAGCAGGTGACGGGCGGCACGGCGCTGCCGAACCCAGCCCGCCTGCATGTCCTGAATGATGGCTTCCCCTGACCTGGTGGCTTTGTAGAGTGAATATACATTCTGTAACTCTGCCGCCGCCTGCACCAGCCTCAGCTCGCGATAGTACGGCGCGGGAACTGGCGGATACTCTTCTCCGCTGGTCAACGCCTCGTATGGCGCCTTTGCAGCTTGCTTTACATAGTCCTCACTGAGGAAAGCCGCGACGTCATTCGCCCCGAGAAGAAGGATCACCCAATTGAACTCGTGGGCCGCCTGATAGTGACGAAGTTGGTACTCGTGGTGCAAACTGAATTGACCCGCGCGGCCGGCGTTACCGACGAACACAGACGTTCCCAGGCGGCGATGCAGCTCATCCTGTACCAACCACGGCCAAGTCTTTTTATCCGTCACGTAAAGGCATTCCGTCGTGCTCCCACCCACACACAGAACCTTCAGGTCGCATGTGTTCAGGTCCACTTCCGGACCTCTGAGGCCGAGGCTGTTGACGCTCACCACCACGTGCGGCTCCAGGCCCGGCAGTTCGGATGTGTCGATCTCCATGACCCGGCTTACCTGCGGCCAGGGTGCGCGTGCTCGATATGCCCCGGAATTCAGCAGCCGAAAAGAAACCTCTCCCAGGAGCCCGCCGAGAAGAATTGAATAAATCAGGGCGATGCCTTTGGCGGCCGCGGATCGGCGCATCACCATCAACGCTCCGACGACGACCGCATAGATGAACGAAGCCGTCATCACCACAAAATCAAAACCGCTGAATTCCAGGTGAGTCGAATTCCCCGACATGAGCCATGCCATCCCCACCCAATGCGCCACCAACGGCAGCAAAAGCAAGGCTGAAGACAAGGTAAACCAAAAGCGGCGTGTCGAATTCATGGCCTTGCGCCAAGCTCTCGCTCGGCTGTGGCGTCAGTCACCCCCGCTGACGACTGGACTTCCATAAGCACGTGAACCGACACGGTATATCAAATATTTCGGAGACTCAAGTGAATTGTTCATAGTTACGAATATATAATGATAATACATTACGAAAACAGCAAAAGCGCATGCGAGTTGATGACCGGAACGACATGTGATGAACCGGATTGCGACGGCGTGATTCACAGTACCAAGTTAATGAAATGAAGTGAGGTCACTGCGAAACGGCGGCGCTCTTACTTGAAACGTAGAATCGTGAAGGAGTCCGGAGGAAACGGATAGCGAGTTGCACCCTGCGCCAGTTGATAATTCCACGGGAAACGCCGGGGCTGGATGACGCCCGGGAAATCCGCCGTGTTCACCGCGTCCAGGTCGCCCTTCAGCTCATCCACCTGCGCCACCGACTCGACGGTTACGAATCCGTCGAACGATATCTCCGACTCGATCTGCCGCCGCGACGTGTTCACCACCTGCAATTGAATCGTCTTGCGGTCCGGGCTTGCCGTGGCGGTCACGTCGAGCGTGGCCGGCGGCGCTTTGGCTTCCGCTTCGATGCACAGCGGCAGGTAGTTCTTCGACAGCATCTGCGTCACGTAGTAGGGCGGCTGGGGCCACACCTTCGACGGATTGAGAAACAGCAATCCCTGGTCCCACCCGTTGTCGTTCTGCCCGTCGCACTGGAGGCAGTTGGCCGAGCACACGACCGGCACGCGCTCGCCGCCAAGACGCTCGAGCTGATTGATGGCGAAGGCGTTGCTCAGCGCGCGGGCCAGGTCGCGGCGATTGGCGTTCAACTCAAAGACGACGACTTTGTAATTCGCACCCGGACTCAGACGGCCAAGGGCGTCGATGAAGCTCTCCAGCCCGCCCAGCCCTGCCGGGTCGCGCGGCCGCTCGGTGTTCAGGTGCACGTCGAACCAGACCTCCCGGCCGTGTTCCCTGGCCAGATCGAGGATCTTCCTGTGCGCCGCCAGCGTCCGGATCCGCGGCGCGCCGCGGAAGTTGTACGGGTCAACAATCTTTTGTCCGTAGGCAAAGTCCCCGACGACCAGCACCAGCCGCGGGTCCTTCTCCCACACCGCCCCGGCAATCGCCTCGAAGCGCTCGCGGTAATGCTCGTCCACCGCCTCCTCGTTTCCCAGCTCGATGTGGGCCAGACCGAACGGCTGCGGGTGCCCGTCTTCGGCCCGCATCCTGCCCCATTTCGTGTCAGCGCTTCCATTGACGTACTCGACGAAATCCGCCATGTCCCGCGGGGTTTCATCCATGTTGAATGCGGGCACCGGCAAAAACCCCGCCGCCTCGCAGAAGCTCAGAAAATCGATGATGCCCCATCCGTTGCTCGATTGCCCATACCACGTCCCCTGGTGGGGCGGCCGGCGGTCGCGGGCGCCCGTCATCTTCTTCCAGCGGTACTGCGGCGCGTTCACCATCGACCCGCCGTACCGCAGCACCGTCAGCCCCTGCGCGAGCAAACCCCCGGCCACGTCCCGCCGCACCGGCAGCCCCTTGAACCGCCCCCAATCACCGGGCTCGAGAAATACGTACCCGGCCTCGATCGCGCCCGGCTCCTTCAGCACGATCGCAAAGCGTCCCGTGTCGTCCTCCATGTCCGGCGTCAACGTGAACTCGAACTTGTGCCAGTCGCCCGCCGGACAATCCATCCTGGCCTCGGCATATACCTTTTTCCCGTCGCCGCTCTCCAGGCGCAGGTAAAAAGGCGTCGGCCGCTCGGTACGAGCCCACACCCGCCCTTCATACGTCTGACCCCGGGCAAAGTGCATCCCCCAGCGGTTGAGCCCGCGGTTTTCGATTCCGACTTCGCCCCGGCCATCGGCAAAGGTGATCTTCTGGCTCGATCTGCCGACAAACGGGCTTGTCGAATCCATCGCGAAACTGCCGACGGCGGCGCCGCCGCGCACTTCCCGCCACATCCCGCTCACGCCATCCTCGCGTGCCGGCTCGGCAAAGCTCTCCCCGAAGATCATCTGGCCGTAAATGCCGCCGTACACTTCGTGATTCACGTCTTCGATGCAGGCGCCGGTCATGTAGCGCGACACCGCCCGCGCCGGGCCGCCGGCGCGCACGACGATCCGCGCCTCCTGGCCCGCCGCTGCCGCGCCCGTGACGACAAAAACCCAAAGTAACGCACAACCCAGTCGTTTCATCGCGGTTCCCTGTTACTCACATCGTACACGTCTTGCTCGCCGTGATCGCGACACCCGAAAGTGGAGTTTGCCGACCGCGCCGATTTGACCGCCCTCGCCGCACGCGGGTATGACAAGCATTTCCTGAGCCGGGGGCAACCCTTCCCATGCCGGTCGTGACCCTCAAACAAGCGCTCGAGTTGGCCGAGGAGAACAAGCGCGCCGGAAACCTTCCCGAGGCCGAGCGAATCTGCCGCTATGTTGTCTCGCAGCTTCCTCAGAGCGATTCGGCCCTGAAAACGCTGGCCGAGATGGTATTCCTCCAGGGCCGCGTCGGCGAGGCGACGGACTTGATGCGGCAGGCCGTCGCGCTCAAGCCGAGTTTTTCCAGCTATCACAACAATCTCGGGTTGCTGCTGGCCGCCGACGGGCAGCTCGACGCCGCCATCGAAGAATTTAACTTGGCCCTCTCGATCCATTCCGGGACGGCGGAGGTTCACAGCAACCTCGGCAACGTCTATCTCGCCCAGGCCCGGCCCGACCTGGCGATCGGGGCCTACCGCGCCGCCCTGGCCCTCAAGCCCGATCACGTCACCGCCGTCAACAATTTGGCCGGCGCGCTGATTCACGAGGGGTATCTCGACGAGGCGATGGACATCGCCCGCCGGGCTTTGTCGCTTCAGCCCGACAACGACTCGGCCAGCCGGATCGTCGGACGCGTCTTCCGCGAGTCGGGCCGGCTCGACGAGTCGATCGCCTGGTTCGAAAAACGCCTGGCCGACGATCCGACCTCCAAGGCCGCCGGCGACCTGCTGTTCACCCAGCTCTTCCATCCCGCTTACGACCGCAAAAGGCTGTTCGACGAAGCCACCAGGTGGAACCAGACTTACGCCCGTCCGCTACGAGACCTGATTCGACCGCACGACAACGATCGTTCCCTCGGCCGCCGCTTGCGGATCGGCTATTACTCCTGCGACTTGGGCGATCACCCGCTGGGCCGTTTCATTCTCCCTCTCCTTGCCAATCACAATCACGCCGGATTCGAGATTTTCTGCTACTGCGACTTTGCCCGGCCCGACGAGGTGGCCGGGCAGATTCGCGCCAGCGTCGACGTCTGGCGAAACTCGCGCAACGCCTCCGATCAGCAGGTCGCCGATTGGGTCCGAAGCGACCGGATCGACATCCTGGTCGATCTGTCGATGCAGACCAACGGCAACCGGATGCTCATGCTCGCCCGAAAGCCGGCCCCCGTGCAGGTGACATACCTGGCCTATTGCGGCACGACGGGATCCGACACGATAGATTACCGCCTGACTGACGGTTTTCTCGATCCGCCGGAATTGGGCGATGAGTATTCGTCGGAGAAACTGGTCCGGCTGCCGAATTGTTTCTGGTGCTACGTTCCGCCGCCCCAGGTGCCGCCGGTGGCTCCGCCGCCGGCGCAAGCCAACGGCGTTGTCACGTTCGGCTGCCTCAACGACTTCGCCAAGGTGACGCCGGACACGCTGAAAACATGGTCCGCCATTCTTCGCAGCGTCCCTGGCTCGCGCCTGGTGATCCACTGCAAGGAAGGGGCGCACCGCCGGACGGTCCTCGACCTGCTGGCGCGGGAAAACATCGAAGAGCAAAGACTGAGCTTCCTCGGTTTCCTGCCGATCGAGAAATACTTTGCGGCTTACCACCAGCTCGACATTGCCCTGGACAGCTTCCCCTACGCCGGCGGCACCACCACCTGCGACGCCCTGTGGATGGGAGTCCCGGTCGTCACCCTCGCCGGCCAGACCGGCGTGGCCCGCGGCGGCCTCAGCATCCTCTCCAACATCGGCCTGCCCGACCTGATCGCCACCACCCTCGACCAATACATCCAGATCGCCACCACCCTCGCCGCCGACCTCCCGCGCCTTTCCGCCCTCCGCGCCTCCCTCCGCCCGCGCATGCAAACCTCCCCGCTGATGAACGCCCCCCAATTCGCCCGCGACGTCGAGTCCATCTACCGCCGGCTCTGGCAAACCTGGTGCGCGAATGCCCCAGAATGATTCAATCGCAAATGTCGCACTTGTCACACCCCCAAAAAGTGCGACATTCTGCGACATTCGCGACATTTGGGGCACTGCATTTTCTCCCTAAGCGAGTCTCGTCTCTCCCTCCAAGTCCCTGGCTCATGGCGCGGCGCACCCCCAAAAAACCGCGCCACATCGCGCCAAACCGCGCCACTTATCGCATGGTCGCCAAGCCCGGCAATCGTCCCCGTTCCCGAACCGCCAATCACAAATCCCCCAGCCCGCCGCCACACCGCCTCGACCGTGGCACAAAATGGCCTAAAATGGCACATCGTTTAGCAATTTATTGCTCTGTGCCATTTTTCGGATTCTTGCGAAAGATTGCCCAGGTTCCCTTCGGAAGTGCGCCTCGCCGCCTAAATCCGGGGCAGATTGCGCAACCTCAGTTTCACGAACTTCGTACTTTTTTGGGCAGCGGCATGCGTCTGCCGTCGAATCAAAGTCGGTCCAGAATCCTGCTCAAATTCCCGGGCGCTGAGGTCGCCTCCGGCTGTTGACCCGGAAGTCAGCGGGGGCTCCTCGACATCCGCTCGGGAATCATTATCTTTATCCCCGCACTCGGGCGGGCAACAGGATGCCAAATCGGCAAAGCACTTCAACCCGCCGCCAAGAACCCATGACACGACGCAAAGACCCCAACCGCTATCCAAAGGGCTGGAATCGCGCCAAGGTGCAGGCCCTGATCGAGCATTACGAAAACCAGACCGAAGACGAAGCGCTCGCGGAGCTTGAAGCCGCGTTCCGCCGCGACGCCAAGCCCGCCAAGCGCCGCCGCCGCGTTACGGTCGGCTATCGCCGCGACACCGCCGACGGCGCGACAACGCTTGTTCCGGCTTCCGGGCTGCCGGTTGGGCGATCGCCGAGGTCGCCCGCGCGACCCAAGAAGTGACTACGACGCGTTGCGGCGCTGGCTACTGGAATTGCTCGGCGCTAGTCCTCGAAGAGACGGGGCTCTTCATCCAGTGGCGGCGGCATCGTTACCCGTGCCCCGTGCCGGACTGGATAAACAGGGGTGTGTTTGGCGACGTCGTCGAGCACCCCGTCTCGCCCAATTCTCGGCTCACACCACCGCTCAAACCACCACTGGCTAATTTGCTGCGTCGTAAGAGCCGTGTTTTTCGTCGAGAGAATGTATTTCGGCGTCCCGTCGACCCCGAGCAAATAGTCAGTCAGATTCTTGACCAGCGACACGCCATAAACCAAACGCGACGCTCCATGGTCTAGCAATGCGTTCGACTTTAGGCCAAGTTCATCCAATCCATCCCGAATCTTTCGGAGTCGGGGGTTGACACCTTCGCCAAATACGGAATTCACCCGTTGACCGCGCTTCGTCTGCGTGATCAGCATTTGCATCGCCTCCACCGTGTCCGCGCTAAACTGGAAGGTGCCGATGCCTTTGGTGCGCCCGAGGTACTCGTAACGAAGAACGCCACAGCCGTCTTGCTGCAAGCGATCGACGGGGATGACCACACGGTCGTACTGATTCGGACGACGGCCATATAACGAAGACGTGGAGATGTATACGAGGTCCGACGATCTAATTATCCGCCGTCCCGCCATCGAAGAGGCAATTATGCTGGGGGTGCGGCGGTACCGTCGTCGGTACTCGTTGGCCACTCCGGGCTCGCCATAAGCATCGCCACCAGCTTTCCACCGAACAAGTGACCGCACGGTGCAACAGCACCGCCGACAACTAAATTTATGTCGGCAATGATGCTTCAAGGCGGTCAGCTTGTGACCGGCGTCGAGGAGATACCGCCTGTGGGTTCGCGACTCAACCCGCGCCCTTTACCCCTGGTTCCCGGCCAATTAACCGTGTAGCGAGTGCATCCTTTAGGTGCGAGGCCATCACTCTCATCATGACCGTTCGCGCCCGCCGCGAGGGCCGCTTCGAGAGAAAGTGAGTACGCACGCCACATTCGTAGCGGGGTGCTTCGAGAAATTGCACGGCTGTCAAATCGACAATTGCGCCGTCACCAGTGGCCAGCCACCAATGTGTGCCGCCATCGGGAAGTCTACATCTAAAGACGCGGAGCCCCGAGGCCGAGGCGCCCATAAGGTGGTAGAAGCTCTCAGATGCCACGTAGCAGTGGCCGCGCAGTGGTTGCTCCGAAACGTCCGCCCGATACTGGCGCGCCCACTCGGGCGCCAACAGGTCGGATGTGAGATGAGAAACTATCAGGTCTGCGACCTTCCGCTGTGTCGGGTTCATGGTAATGCGCGTCTGAGACGCATCCGCCGAGGCGCGGTGATCAGGGGGCTCCGGCGCGACGCTTTAGGTGATCGTTCAGACAAAGCGGCTCAGCACGCCCATTCGAAAAACAGAACATTAGACGCTCGTAGTCGAACGTCGCGTCGGTTTTATGCACGACTGTGTGATGGTTGGGACAGAGTAGGACCATGTTCATGAGCTCATCGTCGCCACCTCGCGAACGATAGACAATATGGTGGGCTTCAGCCGATGGGACGCCGTAAACAGCCGGACTGTCAAACGCGCAGAGTTGGCACCGACCGGCGTACCGGTCGTGCAGTTCTGCCGCCAACCGTCGATCGCGACGGGCGTTTGCCAGCAATTCTTCACGGCGGGCGTCCGACACTCCACGGTGTTCGACCTCCAATGTTTCCCGCAGCGCGTCGCCACCGACGAGTAGCTGTCGCTCCAGTTCATATTCGTCGAGTAGCTGTCTCGCTCGATCTTCATCATCAAGACTTTCCGAGAACCTTTCGAGCAGTTGATGACCGCGCGGACTAATTCCACGTATTGTCTGGCACGCCTGGGGCAGGGTAGTTGGGGAGCAGTCCGAGAATGTGCCCGATTCCAAAGGAAGGCCTTGTAGGAAACGAAAGGCTTCGCTCCGTTTGGCCATTGGATCAACGCGAAAGTAACGAGACCGTCGGAGGTCGCCCCACACCCGGTAGGCGCCGTATTTGAAGGTCGGAGGGTTGATCGTTTTGGATCGCACAACCAGCTTTGCTGCGAGGAAGAAGCGCGGTGGGTTCTTGACAACCGTGAAAAGCCACAACGTCTCACCGAATTCGATCGCTGAATGGAGTCGTGATTGCCGTGAATTGAAGTTAAAGCCGGCGCCCTCGTCGAGATCGCGAAGGTAATTGTCCAACCGCCAGTAAGCGAGAAGGTGCATAAGTCCCGAAATGATACCGCTCCACACTCATGAAGAAACTGAGGCGTCCTTGGTGAACCCGGCGGCGCTCAGTGCCCTTTCAGGCAGCGCGCGGCGTGTTTTTGTACGCGCTTGACGCCCGTTAAAATGGTGGGAACAGGTACTCGTCGCCCAGAGCGGCGACGACGCGCTCTTGGCGCTCGATTTCGGTGAGCGGACGTGTCGCCATAGTTCGTTCCTCGGGAGAAAATGTGGTCGTCATCTTACAGCCCTTTCACGCGTCGGTCATTGCCACGATCGACAGCGACCGCACAGTTGGCCGCACGCCGAGTCACTGACTTATGTATGCGAGTTGGCCAAACTGCGCAATAATCCGCGCGTACTGCCCAGCATTGCGTACTGCGCCCAGCGCTGGCCCGAGGCCGTGACGGCGTCGTGACCGGGACGGCTTCCATCCAAGCTGGTAGGGGAACGGGCGGACGGGGGCGGCGTTTTGTCGACGCGATTACACAAACTGCGAAGCCACCTGCACGTAGCGCATGCGGCCCTCGTACAGGGCGGAGTCGAGCAGGCGTTGTTCTTCTTCGCTCAGGTTGCCCTCTCCTGCCTTACGGGCTCCTGGCTTAGGATGGACAGGACCATGGAAGAAGATTTCTTCATTGTCCGTCCGGCCAGCGGCCATCGGCTGGCGCTCGGTCGGCGCGAGATTCCGGATCCACGGCCTGACCTCTTTCCCGGCGCGCCCAGGGTCGGGTTGGTCATCAGCACCTACTCGGCGCTGCCGTACGTGGAACTTGCGCTGGCGGTACGCCAAAAGCTGTATCCCGACCTTCCAACCCTGGTGCACGACGACGCGAGCCGGCGAACAACGGAATTGGAAGCACTCTGCGGTCGCTATGGCGTGGAGTTTGAGACGGCCAGTTCCCGGCTCGGGCATCCGATGGGCGATCTTTGCGGGATCGTGGGCGGCTTACGCTGGGCCCAGGAACGGGGAATCGATCTGCTGGTGAAGATGTCGCGCCGGTTCATTCCGCTGACCAATTGGGTCGCCGGGCTGGCGGAACTGGCGAGGGTGTCGCAGTACGCGACCTACGCGAACGTCTGCCGGCATTTCGGGATGCCCATCCGCAGCGAGTGCATGGGGATGGCGGTGAAAGAGTGGCGGTCGGAGGACATCGAGG
>Ga0210396_10002030_pt1 | contig 20934 bp, 18 predicted proteins | sample IncBWH17OmetaG_FD_155466 | JGI IMG/M metagenome (GOLD analysis project Ga0210396, IMG submission 155466) | Forest soil microbial communities from Barre Woods Harvard Forest LTER site, Petersham, Massachusetts, United States - Inc-BW-H-17-O ... | reverse complement strand
GCCCGGCTGTGGGGCGCGGTCGATCTCGAGTTCCGGCCGCTGCCTGGCGAGGAACCGAAAGTCCCAAAAGATCTGGCCCGGCACTGGAAGCCTCAGTTGCTTCCGTCACACGAGGACTTTGGGCAACTGCTCAAGAGAACACGTACGCGAATGAATTTGTCAATTCGCGAGGCCGCTGCAAAGAGCCGTATCGTCGCGGAACTCCTGAGAGATGATCGATACGAAACCGCGCCGAGTTCGCTTAGCGATTACGAACTGCGCAACCTCCCCCCGCGCGACTTCCACAAGATCATTACCCTTTGCTCCATCTACGGCGTGCAGTTTGAATCCGTCATGAAACGGATGCGAATTGATATCGCGGAGGCGGGCACAGAACACATGCCGGACCGCTATTTATTCAGTGCTGAACCAGCAGTGGCGTCCAAACGCAGAGACGTACAGACTGTTGGTACGGGATTTGTCGAGAAGATGCTCAGAGAGTCTGAGGGGATCCCGTTGTTCTTGCGTGACTCGTTGGGATACTTCGCTGGTTCGGCACGCGTCTCTCTGGATGATTTCTTCTGGGTCGGAGGCGACGATGATCCCCTTCACCCCTACCTGGCAGACGGGTTGTTGGCCATGGTCAACCGCCGGCGAAAAACTCCTTTTCATTTCGCGGCGAAGCCATGGTGGCAGCAGCCGCTGTACATCGTCCTTATGAGGGAAGGGGTTTACGTGGCCTGCAGTTGCTCGGTTGAAAACGGCGTGCTTGTGATTCACCCCTACAGTCGGCACTTTCATCGCTCCGCAGAGTACCGACTTCACCAGGATACCGAAGTGGTGGGGCAGATTGTTGCTATTGCACAGCGATTTTCGTGAGTTTTCGTTTGACTGTCAGGCGGTTCTTCTACTTTACGAGAGTCGGATTTGCCGGGTTCATACATCAAGATAGAAGGATTCCCACCGAGATGTTCAACCACAACTCGCGTGGCACCTTCGCCCCCCAACGCGCCATTTCCCACAACCAAGGCTTCGGTCAATGCCAGGATCGCCTCACGTTCTTGGCAGATGAGAACTCTGCCACGCACCTTCGATGCCTTTTCAATCGCGACACGGCTTGCTGGCAAGATGGGGAAATAGCTGAACTCCCGATCAATACGGGCTTGATCAAATTGCGCGTCATACGGCCTATGTTCTTTCGGGAACAGATATTCGGTAGCCAGGCTTCCCGCAAAGATCGCCGCGAGCCGATTTTTTAGGGGATCCAGGCACTCGGAGCAAATCGGGTTCAGGCTGACCCGACTCTGTGTATCAGACTCATCAGCATTACGGTTTCGATGAGGAACTGGGAACTCGGCGTGAGAGTGCTGATGTGCGGTTGCATTTCCGGACGACATCCGATATTCGGTTGCTAGTAATTCCCATCATTTTCCTTGAAGGCCGCGCAAATTGACCGAAATCCGAACAAAGCACTCATTTTCTGGACATATCACATACGCATCCCTAGGCTTGCCATGATTACTATCTCGCTGGCATCGGGGAAGTCGCACGTTGTCCTCCGTCACTCAGCAGCGAAGGTCGCAATGGCTGCCGACTGAACTCACATGGTTGATCAAAGAGATTCGGCCGCTCCTGCACTGGCACCTGGGCAGTTTCCTGTGCATCACGACTGGCAGCCTTCTCGCGCTGCTCTCGCCGCTGCTGCTCAAGTGGCTCATTGATGGCATCATACCGCATAGACGCCTCGGACTGCTCCTGATCGCAGTGGCTTTGATCTTCCTTGGTCACGAGGGCCGGGTTGCCCTCACCAGCTTGGGCAGTTACCTGATGCTCAGCGCTTCGCAGAAGATGGGGCTCACCCTAAGAGTGAGGCTGCTCAAGCATCTGGATACTCTTTCTGCAGACTACTACGAAGACACGCCCGTGGGCGCGGCCATGTACCCGTTCAAGGAACCGATCGAAGAGATCTCTTATTTTGGATCCGATCTCCTGCCGGCGATTCTGCGGATGCTGCTTACGACCGCATTCACGCTGGTAGCCATGTCCGCGCTGAGCCCCGTGCTCACACTGACCGTCCTTCCTCTTATTCCCGTTTTTCTGGCGACAAGGCAGTACTTCCGAAGCAGGCTTGCGACCGACGCCGACGCCGCGCAGGACGATCGGCTCGCCTGGAGTAACTTCCTCGAGGAACATCTCTCGTCAGTGATTTCGATTCAGCTTCTGGGACAGGAGAAGAAACAGGAGAGAAGGGCTTTCCAGCTTCAGGCACGCTCGTTGCGGTCACAACAAAGACTCTATCGCACGGCCGCATGGTTCACGGTTTGGAGTTCTCTCGCGATTGTCCTGGCGATGTCTGCAGTCATCGGCGGTGGGGGGAAGAAAGTGCTCGCGGGCACGTTGAGTATCGGGAGCCTGGTCGCCTTCTACGGTTTTGTGACACAACTTTTCGATCCGCTCAGCGGTGCCTCGGAACTCTACACCCGAGCACAGAAAACCTTTGCCAGTATTCGTCAAGTCCAAGGCGCGTTTGCCTTGCGGCCGAGCGTGACAAATGCCGCGGGCGCACTCCAGCTTTCCATGCAAGACACCGCAGAGGTCGAGTTTGCCAACGTCGAGTTCGGATACTCCAGAAACAAAGACCTCCTTCACGTCCCCTCGCTTCGAATACTCGCTGGGGAACAAATAGCAATCGCGGGAGAGAACGGGGCCGGAAAGAGCACGCTTGTCAGGCTAATCGCTCGGCTCTACGACCCGGTTTCGGGCGAAGTACGGTTGGGCGGACAAGACATCCGGAATATTCATCTCAAGAGCCTGCGCCAGAGCGTTTGTTATCTGCCGCGCGAGCCGGCGTTGTTCGATGGATCGATCGCCTCCAATTTGCTTTTTGTGATGCCCCGTGCTTCGGAACAGGAACTCGAAGAAGCCATGCAGATGGTGGAACTGACAGCTTTGATTCGATCGCTGCCTAGCGGTCTCTGCCAGCGAATCGGACCGGACGGCTGCCAGCTTTCGGGTGGTGAACGTCAGCGCCTCGCTCTCGCGAGAGCGATTCTGCAACAACCACGAATCTTGATTCTGGATGAGGCAACTTCCTGCCTCGATTCGTCCTCAGAACAGAAGATTATTCGTTGCCTGCGACGCAACCTTAATCTATCGACCTTGATTGTCATTTCGCATCGGCTTTCTACGGTTTCGGCGTTTGGACGGGTTCTTCTTCTCTCACGCGGCCGCATTGTCAGCGATGGCGATTGCAACTCGTTCCTGATCGAACATGGTGTTCGCCCTGAGTCAGCGATTTCCACAGACTAGGTGCACGCCGACTGACAACATTCCAAAGTCCGATTAAGTCCAATTGTCGCGCGGTCTTATCGCTTGCGCACTGTCTGGTGGGCGGCTGGATGTGAGCCAATTAAGACGTAATGGTGAACGGGCTCGCATTCTCGAATCATCATTCGTTCCGGAATCTTGTAAGCCTGACAACAACATCCGCGAGACTAGGTTTCTTTTCTGGAAATTTCCACCTTTTTGTGGCTCCTGATCGATGAGCCTGTCACAGTGCCTGCAGACATTACTACTCACCTTTCACGTCAATGAATTGGGGCCTCCGATGTACAGAGTTTCAGAGGGCATCCGCAGCACGCACGGCCAGGACGGAGCGGTTGTGCTGGATATCCGGGAAGGTCGCTTTCTGCGCTTGAATCGGAGCGGCTCGATGATTTTTCAGTTGATCGAACGAGCACAGACGCAGTCTCAGATCGTCGCAACTCTGGTTCAGGAGTGTGGTGTCTGCTGGGAGGTTGCTCAAGCCGATGTCATCAAGTTCCTGCGATCTCTCGAACAGCTGGGACTTATCTATCAGCCTCCCGCGGAATGCGGGCACGCATGAACATAAACGGCTCCAATACAAAGCTTCAAATGGCATTTCTTGCGGCAAAAGCTTGGTTGGGGCTGGCATTTTTTGACGCACTGTTGTGGCAGGAGAGTTTTGCAACCATGCTTCAGCGCGTACACAATTGGAAACTTTCGACGGAGTCCTCGCAGCCGGAAACTGTGAGCCGAATTTGCTTAGCTCTGAATATCGCCTGTACGTACTATCCAAAGCGTGTCTTATGCTTGCAACGGGCAGCTGTCGGAACTTGTTTGCTCCGGGAATATGGTTTTCGCGCCAAGATGGTCATTGGCGTGCGAATCATGCCGCTTCTCGCGCACGCCTGGGTTGAGGTCGATGGCGCAGTAGTGAACGATCTTCCACGCGTCCAGAAATACTATGACTGTCTGACATCCAATTGAGATCAGTTAGCGGGAATACCAAATGAGCGTTCAAACAGGCATTTACTGCTTTGATAACACGGAAGTCTCACGCCTAGACGTGGAACGCCAGCTCTGGGGTCTAGAGGAACGTGGACCCGACTATTCCGGCATTTTCATTCGAGGTTCGCTCGGCATCGGCTACGGAGGTTTTCTCATCACGCCAGAGGAGCAGATGAACCAGCCACTCGTGCGCGACGACGGCGTCCTTACTTTTGACGGCAGACTGGACGACCGCCTGGCATTGTGTGCGAGACTCGACGACGTATCCAATTCCTTGGATGATGCGACCATCGTTCTGCGTGCATATGAACAACTGGGGGTGAACTCCTTTAGACTTCTCATGGGCGAGTTCGCTTTCGTGTTGTGGGACCGGGTTCAGAAGTTTCTCTTCTTTGTTCGCTCCTTTTGCGGCAGCCGACATCTCTATTACATAGCAAACCGTAGAAGGGTTATCTGGTCTTCGGAATTCGACGATCTGGTCATTAAGTCAGGAATCGACCCAGTCGTAAACGATGCCTACGCGATCGGTTTTGCCCATTATCAACCAGACATCAACGAATCTCCCTTCGTCAATGTTTTGGTTGTTCCACCCGGTTCTTACGTCCAGCTGAAACGCGAAGGCGAAACTTTATCGCCTGTGCGCACATGGAATCCGGAATTATCGCCAACGCTGGAACTTACCTCCGACACCAGCTATGAGGAAGCGTGCCTGCAAGAGATTGAATCTGCGGTGTCTGATCGCCTGCGAGTGAAAGGACCTGTATTCTGTGAACTCAGTGGTGGGCTCGATTCTTCAACCATAGCCCTTACGGCAGATCGAGTCCTCGACAGAAGCGGGCGGGATCTTGCCAGCCTGACGACAGTTTCTTGTACTTTTGAAACATCCCGCGAGGCCGACGAGAATTTCTTCATTTCCCTCGTCGAAAAACACCGCGGCCGAAGAGGTCTACGGATTGAAGAACAATCGATAAAAGTAGGACTGGGGCTGGAGGAAATTGAATTCACTGGCTTTCCCAATACGCAACACTTGTTCCCCGGGCGGTACACGACTACCGAACGGCTGATGAGGGCAGCCAATGCCCGGGTCCTGCTCAGCGGCAACGGCGGCGACGAACTCTTTTGGTCGGATCCTTTCGGGAGCCCCGAATTGGCGGACCTGCTCTTCCAAGGCCATTTCCGATCTGCTTTCTCGTTAGCAATGGATTGGAGCCGAGCGGCGGAAGTGCCCTTCTGGCAACTCTTCTTAACCCAAGCCATCGCTCCCTTGACCGCGAGGTTCTCGATTATTCCGTGGCGACCTTCGGACGGGCTTATCACGTCATGGACTACGAATAAGTCGAGAGCTTTCTTGACTGAGCCTGGGCGACGCCTCGGCTTGCAGTTCGACGGCCAAGTCCGTCCGCCAAGTCGGGCAGTCCGAATTCTCTCCCTTCGCTCTTCTACCGCACTGCTGTCAGCCGGTTACTACCATGAATATCACGGTATCTACTTTAGCCATCCATTTGCCCACCAGCGGCTGATTGAGTTCATGTTGTCCTTGCCCATGAATCAAATAACTCGTCCGGGGGAGCCGCGTTCTCTGATGCGTCGCGCGACCCGAGGGCTGCTGCCAGAAAAGACGAGGATTCGCCGGAGCAAGGCAACTCTCGAGGAACCACTTTGTCGCATGCTAGCGCGCAATAAGCACGCGCTATTTCCGACTGAGAACCTCGAAGTGTGTCGACGGGAGTACGCCGAACCAAAGGCTCTCGCTGAGGCAATCTCCCAGGCCGCCCTCGGAAATGTCGAGCGGGCGTCGGGATTGCTAAGTCTACTGGGTCTCGAGCGATGGCTTCGTTCCGTCCCTCGAATTGAAACTCGCCGATCCATGCTAAAGCGATCTTGTAGCTACGAGCTGAAGACTGGCGCCAGTGCGCCACTCTGTCCATCCGAGCAGTCCACCCACAACTCGGATAGGCCTGTCCGCAACGGGGTGGAGAAAGGAGAACTCTATGAATTACGAAACTCCGGAAATTGAGATCGTTGCGTCGGCTGAAAGCCTGATTCATTTCAAGCCCGCTGGCAAAGACGATTCCTCAGGTTCGGGAAAGAGCAGACAAAGTCAGATCAGCACGTCACTAGAAGCTGAGGACTAAGCTACCGAACTGGCCTTAAAGGAGCTCGGGATGGATGTTCTCGAGCTCCTTTTTAAATCGGCCCACCCACCCGGTTGTAGTCCGTCGACCGATTGACTGATATGCACAGACAAGACCATGCCGGAAATCAGGCTCATCCTTGTTCGCGGCACGGGGCAGCGTATTCGTATACTGGGTGCGCGAAACCGAAGTTTTCGGTTTCACACCACGGTGAACGCAGACGAAACTCTTGAAACAATCCGAGACTACTTTCGTGAGTCATGGTCTTGCGAAGTACACGCACTGAAATGGTTGTTCCCCGCGGACTTGTTCCGGGGAAAACGTTCTTCACCCCCGTACCTGGTCCTCCATGTTGACCATCCGAATCGCCTATCTCATGGGGAAACTCCGTTGGTCGGCGCAACAGCGACCTCCCACCATAGGGTACAAGGAGACCTTGCTATTCTGAGGCTGGCAACGCGATGCTCTCCCATCCAGCCTTGGAGCGAGCCAGCCTGGCTAAAACGAACCGAGGATTGGTTGGTCAGGCGTTTAGGGAGCGAGGCTGTTCGCGAAATTCGCCAAGTACGGGTGAATGCTACCGGCGCTGTCCTCAAGTTCACAGGTTGTATGGGAGCTTGCTTCCTCAAGGAGCTGCCTCCATTTCTCGCTTACGAAACGCGTTTGTTAGCAACTCTGCGCGACAAGTTGCCTGACGTCTGCGCCACCTTTTTGCAGGTGCATCGCGACAAGAATTTTCACATCACGTTTGCGATTGACGGCGTTCCTTTGGAAGCCGTCAACAAGTTCAAGAAGTGGAAGCTGGCTTTGGCTGGCGTGGCTCAGATGCAGATTGCGGCGTCGCAACATCTGGGAGATCTGCGGCTGGCCGGAGTGCCGCTTCAAACTTTAAAGAACCTCTATCGAAGTCTCGAGGCAAGTTTGTGCGTTTTATTAAACATGGGAGCCTCCGCTCCAAATCGCCTCAATCGAGCTGAGCGCAAGCTGATTCCTGTCTTAATCGCAACGGCAAGGGACGATTTCGAGTGCCTGGGCGAGTGTGGCCTTCCTGAGACGATTATCCACGGCGATCTCAACGAGAGCAATATCTTTCTAACCAAGACCAGCCAAGCAAAGTTCATCGACTGGTCGTTCTCCCGTCTTGGGCATCCGTTTTTCGCCTTGGAGAATTGCCTATTCTCCACATTCCAGCATGGACATCGAATGTTTAACGTGCACGAACGATTGCGCGCAGCCTATATCGAGCCGTGGCAAGCATATGCTTCGCGGAAACTGCTCTTCTCTGGGCTTCGCGCCGCGCATCGATTGATTCCGCTGGAGGCTGCAATCGCAATCGCGGGACACATCCGAGATCTCGAAGCGTACGAACCAGGAAATGTCAGGTACATCCCTTTGCTGCTGCGGAGGGCAATGGTCAGATTCGGCCTCTGTGATGGACTGAGTCTGTCCTTACCGCGTGGGCGTGCCTAAGCGATATCCAATCGGTCACTCCACTCTACGAGAGTGCCCACCTGGCATCGACTCCCAGCGTCGGTATTGGGCGGATTTTTCAGGGTCTGGGTCTTTGTGTCCGTTAAGCCAGAAGTCAAACCAGTCTACATTGCCTTCGAGCGAAATGTAGCGATCCCACGGCTTGACGAGTTCGTGCGCATCATTTTGCATCAAGACCATTTCGACTGGCTTGCCCAGAATCGAGAGGGCAGAAAACCATTCCCACTCTCCCAATACAGTTAATGGTCTCTGAGCCACGATCCTGACTGGGGTCTGGACCCTGTCGATATTAAACCCCGAACACCGCTTGATCCAGTGTCCTAAGCCTTGACCAAATGGCTTATAACCGTCATAGATAGACTCCACATCCAGATTCCGTCTGTCACTTGAGCCAGTGAGGATGTAGCCCCAGTAGCCAGCATCCCAGCCGTCTTGCACGGACGCGGCCGCAAAGCGGGTCTTGGAGTGCGTGAGGGCATATTTGACATAGGCGCAAGTGCGGCTCCAGCCAATGAGGCCCACACGTTTGCGATCGATTAAACGCCGTTTGTCAAGTTCGCTCACGATGCTCTCGAACTTTGAGTTCTCCCTGCTCAGTTCGAGAAAGGAACTCGCCGCACGAAAGTCATTGTTAAGCTGAAAAACCATGATGCCGCGTCCTGCCAGAGGTTGGGCCGCAAATGCCGATGGATACGGGCCGTCAATCACGAATTTCGTGGGATCGAAGCCGTGCGTTTGTATAACCAGCGGATACCGCGTACCCGGCGAATAACCCAACGGAAAGTAAAGGCCGCCTTCCACTTCATCTCCGTGTGAAGTTTTCCAGCGTAGAACCTCAACTCGGGAAAAACCTAGTTGTGCGAAGCTGGGGTTGGGATCGAACACTGGTTTTCTCTCGCGTGTCGCCGCATCAATCGCGTCGAGCCTCACGGGCTGATTAGGGGCTTCATCTTCGATCAGGACAGGTCGAGACCGAGTTATGAAAGAGTTATCCGCCTCCTCCCAGTTTCCATCCTTGCGTTTGTGAACAACAATTGAGCCGGCCAGGTTGCTCGTGGACTTCTGCAATGTCACAGAGTTGCTTGTCCAGTCCCAAGCCAAGAATTCGAAGGAATTGGGATTCGCTTCGAGCTTCTTAAATCGATGACTCTGAACATCGACCTCGACGGCAAAGGTTTCTCCAACGATCGCACTGCTCTTGCCGGCCGCAATCCCGTCCTCCAGCGGAAGAAGCATGTCGCTAAGAACTACGGATCTGCTGTCATCGGACCATGCCGCTTCGCTGCCCTCATCGCCAATCGGACTATTTAATAAGACGTCGATTTGCGTCGACTCTAAGTCGATAACGACATACCTTCGCCGGAAAATGTTCCCAGCAACCGTGGGCCATGGTTTTGCCCCGTCCCAGAGAAGTTGGATCGCCACCATGCTTCCGTCAGGAGACACATAGGGAGTGATCTCCCGGGAAAGGATCGGGCTCGGCAGCAATAGCGACGATTCATGCCCAGCACGCTTTATATACAGATGTTGGTCGGCGATGATGTCGTCAGCCACAGCCGCACTTCCCTTTTGTTGCTCCACGAGCTGGAACAGGGAGTCGACTGTTTCGACGACGTATCCGCCGAGTGGGTCAGTGCCCGAAAAGATAGATCGCGCCGGAGCATCCGCGGTGTAAACCAACGTTCCACCATCGGACGACACTCCGTAGGACAGGACGTTTGTCGAATGATCCGTAAGCCTGGTCAGTGTCAGGTTTTGGGTATCGAAGGCATAGATTTGTTGGAGTTCGCTGTTAACAGCGCCAAGAAAGAAGATCGTTTTGTTGTCCGGCATCCATCGAACCCGCTGGATAGCAGGCCGAATCGTTGAGGAGGCGATTGAAAGTAGTACGCGAGGCGCCGACGAACCTAGAGCGGTGGTGCGCCATTGAAGCAGCGAGTACTCGTTTGTGTTGTCCCGCAGATTTCCTTTCTTCGTGAGAATGAGAACGTTCGCGCCATCTGGAGAAAAGGATGCCAATGCGCCCTCGTCGACTTCTCCAAATTGCGTCATTCCGATAGCATCCGCCACCCTGACGGGACGCTTTCGCACGGCGGCCTGCGGTAGCACATTTCCGTCTCTGTTCTGTTGAGCGGCGGCGATTTGGAAAGCAGTAAGCACGACCCACAGCATCATCGCCAAGTTCCTCGCAAATTGGGCGGGCGAATTTCTAATGTCGGACATAACGAGCTCCGGGACGATGCTGAATGCTAACGAGCGATGCTGATGCAGGAATGAGCACTCGCGCGCGGCCACGCCAATGTATGGGTTCAGAAAGTGAGCTTGAACGCGAGTTGTATGGAACGAGGACCGCCAATTTGATACAGAGGATTGAAGGCGCCGGCTCCAAGATTGCCCCCGTCAAGGCTCTGTGCGAGTGTTTGAGTCGATAGGCCGAAACCGGCTGGACCGCCGAATGCAGGCGACAAATATTGCCCACTCGGCGGTCCAAAATTGGGATGATTCAGAATGTTGAACAACTCCGCACGGACCTGGAGGTTCAGAGAATCGTGAATCGGAAAACTTCGATGGACTGCGAGGTCCCACTGCAGCGCGTCGAATCCTCTCAGGAAGTTTCGCGGTGTGTCTCCCGGCCGAAGCGGATTGCCAGTCGCAGGATCAACCGGTGGATCGGCAAAGGCGACCGGGTTGAACCCTTTCCCTCCAGGACATGAAGCCCCAAAGACACTGATACATTGCGAGCCGATCAAATAAACCGCCTGTTGTGGTATGAGATCGGGACGGATGTCTGCATTGAAACCATTGTCGAATTCAAAAAAGCCAATGTCGGAGACATCGACGGGCAGCGCGGAATGGGCCTGAACGATATTGTCGATTGACCAGCCATCGAGAAACATCGTAGGCAACGTGCCCCTGGTTGGGGCTGCAATGTCATACGTCAACGCGGCTGAGAAAGCGTGGCGAACATCAAAATCGGAGGAGGCACGATTGAGGTTCGGATTCGCGCCCGGAACCAGAATGTTCGACGCAAGATAATCCGAGCCCGCCGATGCCGTATCGATGGAATGTGACCACGCGTAGGAAGCCAGCGCTTGCAGACCATTTGTAAGTCTTCTGCGGAATTGAAGCTGCAGGGCGTCAAAGTCAGAAGTTCCGGCATTCGCCAACAGTTGCGTTGCTCCGTAATTCGGATTGGGCGACGAAATGAATGCGGATTGCAGGAGCCGTCTCCCTTCGGCCCCGACATAGGAAGCCGTAATCACCTGCTGCGTGCCGAGTCCCTGCTCAAATGCGGCATTCCATTCGAAGGACCGGGGCAAGACAAGTCCCGGATCGACCGCGGACAAGATCCCTCCATTGGTCGTGTTTGGGGGAGTAACGAGAGGAGCCGCCGCCATTTGCGCGCTCAATGGAAGCGTTCCTCCGGAATAAACGGTTGTCGCCCCGAACGGATAGTACTGGGCCGAGATCTGGTTGCCCATCTCTGAACTCGCCATATCGTAAAAGAGCCCGAAGCCTCCCCGGACCACGCTTTGCCATTTCTGGTTCGAGTTCAATTCGTACACGATCCCCAACCGGGGAGCGAGGTTGCCAAACTTGGTTTTGTACACAGACGTTCCACTTGGGGCGAGTGCCAACTGCGACAGATTATTCAGGTCGAATCCGGTCACAGCGGCAAACGCAGGCCCCTTAATCGACCGGGGCACAAAATCGATGTCCCATCGGAGGCCGTAGGTGAGGGTCAAGCGGCGATGCACTGACCAGGTATCCTGCGCATAAAGACCCAAGTTACGAAAAAGGAAAATTGTGCTGTTACTTGCCGATACTATTGCCGATTCGAACTGGCCATTCTCCGCGGAAGGCACACTACCCAAGAAAGCCCCCTGCAAATAACCGTAGGGCGTATTCAGCGGAGATAATCTCCTATAGTCAATGCCGAATTTCAGTGCGTGATCGCCTTTTTGTTTCATCAAATTATCCAGCACATTAATTTGCCTCTGCAATGCGTTTTGGACCTTCCCTTCATGCAAGAATCCCTGCGTCAGCGCAGAGATATCAAAGTAAAATTGCGCATTGTCGGATGAGAATGGCGCTGGGAAAGGCAAGGGCGAAAGGGGGACAGCACCTCCAAAGTCGTCCATTCTGTAACTACGCGTTGCGCTCACCCTGCTATAGTTGAACCGCAGGTCGTTACTGAGGGTCGGGCGCGGAGTCCAGGTGCTCCCTGCCGTTGCGGTCTGGGTACGGAGACTGATCTGCGATGCGGTACTTAAGGCGCTCGTAATGCCGCGCTCATCGAAGGTCGAAGGGGAATCGCTATATCGAGCAAAGAGTTCAAGACTATCGCTCAGCTTGTGATCGGCCCGGAGGCTGTAAGCGTCGAGCGTTGCGGGATTGGAATAGCTTGCATTGAACTGCGCGACGCCGGCGGTTGTGGACTCGGGACCGTTGGGCAGCGGATAAGCGTCTAAGTAAGGACGCAAGGCCGCAATGGCGTTCTGGCGGGCCGCAATGTCAGGAACCGTTGTAAGAGTGGTTTGCGGCAGACGCAGACGCAGCCCCTCGTAGGAAAAGAAGAAGAAGGTCCGATCTTTGTAGAGTGGCCCGCCAAGCACGCCTCCAAAATCGTTTTGCCGCTCTTCTGCTTTTGGAAGCGGGGGGACATTCGTGTAACCGTTAAACCAACTGCTGCTGTCCAAGACGTCGTTCCGCAAATAATCGAACATCGTTCCGTGAAATTGATTCGTTCCCGAACGCGTGACGATTGAAATCTGTCCGCCAGGCGCGCGCCCAAATTCGGGCGCGTAGGTCGACGTCTGAATTCGGAATTCCTGCATCGCGTCAACTGAAACCAAACTGTTGGTGCCACCTAAGGCACTGAAAGACCCCAGCGAACCCGTCAGACCGTTTCCCGGAGAAGTATTCAGACTTACTCCGACACCAATATTCGCACTCACACCATCGACGGTCCAGTAGTTGGACGCGGCGCGCTGCCCGTTCACACTGAATTGCCCGGAGTCCGAGGGATTGCTAGTGGTAAGAACCACTCCGGGCGTAAGCTGAATCAGGGTTTGAAAGCTCCGGCCATTCATCGGCAAGTTTTCGGCAAACTGGCGGTCCACAACCGTGCTCACCGATGCACTTTCGGTGTTCACCAAGGGGGCCCCGCCTTGCACGGTCACAATTTCGTGAAATGCGCCGACCAAAAGCGTGAAATTGATGGCGAGCGAGTCTTGAACATTAAGGACCACATCATTCTTAATTAGTGTCTTGAAACCGATCTCAGATACCTGGATTCTGTAGGGACCTGGCGGCAAGTTCGGCAAAACGTAAATGCCTTCATTGTTCGTTTTGGTCCGGTACTGCACGCCGGTCACATCGTTCACCGCCACTATCTCCGCCCCAACGACCGCTGCCGTGGAAGGATCGGAGACCATGCCGTTTATGTTCCCGTTGGGGGACTGCGCGAACAGGGAGAACGTGTTCAGCGTTATGCAAACAAGGACCGGAACAAAACGGGGGAAGCGCATATGGGCTCTCCAGCGAGCAACGGATTTTCAAGCCACTCCTTCCGTTAATTCGCAGGATGCTCCGCGTCGGACACCACGAGACTTCGATTTAATTTTAAAACGGAGAGGATGAAGAGATTGGCCGGGATACCGGACAGCAGAGCTACGGATGGTTGGGGTCGATTTTCAGAGAAGCGAACAAGAGAGTCTTGTTACTTGGTTTGTGACTGCCGCCGTCGGGCTCGACGGTTACGAATACCGCGTCGATCTGGGCCAGCGTTTTCGCGTCATCACACTTTAGAATCCAGCGTTTTCTCGTCGCGTTATCCTCATAGAAAACGCCCAGGTTGAGTGCCTGCTGGCGATCGGGTCCGCGCCGGCCCCAGGCCTGGAAGGTACTCGCAGCTTTCAACGCAGCCTGCTGATCCAGATCGTAGGCGTAGAAAACCAGCGACTTGCCGCGGGTATAAAAAACTCGGCCATACGGCTTCTTCGTCTCGCCGGTTCCAGCCACGTCATAGATCTCCGCTATATAAAGATCCCGCGCACCCATTAGCTCACGGATATCACGGTCATGGCTCAGGAGTTCATCGCGTTGCTCAAGGGCGGCTCGCTGCTCCTCAAGTTGATGCGTAAGGTCGTTGACCTTGGCCTCGGATGCCTTCGCACGGGCAGCATCCTGAGTTGACTGCTGCGCAAGGGAGTCCAATTTCTGTTCAAGCAAGGTGGAATTGTTCTGCGCTGACTCAAGCTTGTGCGCCAGTTGGATCTTTTGTTGACTGAGGTCTTGATGGTTCGCTTCACCAGCACGGAGATTGCTCTCAAGCTGGTTCTGCGCAGCTTTCAATTCGCTTATTTCGGAGGATTGATGCACCAGTTGACGGCGAAGGTCCGCAATCACTCTGTCACGTTGAGTGATTTCGGCATTGGCGACGGCATGATCATGACCTGCATCGCTGAGCTGCTCCTCAAGCGAAGGCTGCACGGGAGGAGCCTCCTGCTTGGTTGGTTGCGGTTGGGTGGCTTTCGCGTTGTCGGCTCCTCGACGCATGCCGACGCGGTAAGCGAAGAAACTGAGCGCACAGAAGAGTAGAATTCCGGCGGCGTAGAGCATCCACACATTCCGCCACGTGGACTCACTTGAAAATGGAAGAATGCGATGGGGGAAGACTGACGAACCATTCTTCTTTCCAGTTTTTTCGGGCGGGTGCTCGTTTTCTTCCGCTAAGCGCTCGAACAAGGCCTGTTCAGCTTGGTATTGCTGTTCGTGAGACCAATCGTCGGCGCTCTGTGTGGGTGCAGGCTCCTCGCCGGCGGCGATGGCGGGCATTACATCACTGACGATTGATTCGTACTGTCGAAGGGCCTCCCGGCAAGACGCACAGATGGCAAGATGCTCCCGCAGCCGTTTCTGCTCGTCATCGGTCAGCTCGTTGGAGGTCGAAGCGGCACAGAGCGCTAGGAATTCGTCATGGGGTCCGGTTTGAGACAACGCCCCTGCTCCTGGCTTGGGCAAACCTTGTATCATACTGCTCCCGCGCCCGGCAATTTGCTACCAAAAATCTGTTTTCGCAGCCGTTCCAATCCACGGAAGGAATGGTGCCGGACGTTGCCCTTGGTCTGACCCAGCAGCTTCGCGATCTCGTCCAGCGTATAGCCTTCGATGAAGTGCAGCCGAAGAGTCTTCTGCTGGTCTTCCGAGAGGGTTGCGAACATCTTCTGCAGGTCCAATTCAGCCAGGATTTGGTCCACTGGATCGCCGAAATGCCCCGATCCAGTATCCGCGATCTGGACTGATTGGTCATCGAGTTCCACTTGCGCGTAGAAATGGCGGCAGTTCAGGTAGCGCCGGCGTGAAATTGCCCGGCGAAAAGTCATGTGCAGAATCCAGAAATTCGCGGAGCCCTTAGATCCATCAAAGGTTTCGCAGAGGCGGTGAATCAGGAGAAAGACGTCTTGGACAAGATCATCCGCCTCGGATGTGTCCCGCAGGACCCTCAACGCAATTCGGCGGATGAGACGGCCGTAGCGGCGAAACAAGATCGCTAGCGCTTCCCTGCTCCCACGGCAAACTTCGGCGATCAAGTCCTCGTCCGAAAGACAGGGTTCCTGGCGTTGCGGCTCGACCGTGCTCGCTTGCTTCTCGGCGATCCCCAGTTCCGGCAGTCGAATTGTGATCGAACTGTCCATGACAGGGAGCAGCAGTTCAAGGCTGCCCCGCTAACTACCTCTCTAATTAAGGACCTGCCTGCTTCCTCCGGGACGAATTGGGGCTTCCTTTTCGAGCGCATTAGTTAAGGATCAAGCAGATCTGGCCGTTCGCACACCGCTAAAACACGCTGAAGTGTTTTAGTTCCAGACACTTGCGAACCCGGCTCGCCCGTGAGCGGACTAAGTCTTACTTCGTCGATTCACAAAGCAAAATTCCACTTCTCTTCTGGCGACCGTGCACTCACTTGAGAACTGAGCACAAATCGCATCCCCATTTTAGGGATCCGCTTCGCTTCGCATAATTCCCCATTTTGGGGAATTAGTCAATAGGTGAATATATGTCCAGGGTGTGAACCCTAAAGATCCAGCCTAGCACCTCACTTCGACCCCGCGCAATATCTGAAAACAATCACGCACCGCTCGCGGAGGCCGGATGGGTGGAAATGAGGCGGAGGAGGTGGCAGCAGCGGTGGTGGTAACGGCTACGATGCCCGGCTGCAGAATCGGCCGCAGGGTGGGCCCGTCACCGGTTTTTTGGGGAAAGTCTGGGCGCACGGACTCAATATTGTCAGAAATATGTAGCATATATCTGACAAATCTGGAAAGCCAGGCCATATTTGTCAGATATATGCTACACTGTTCTGACAAACGAGGTTCCAATGCGTGGCCTAGGACTCGATCTCAGAACCGCCATACTCGACCGAATCTCCGCCCAATCCTCAACCGGAGTTTGGACCCCCGTCGACTTTCTGGATCTTGGCTCCCGGGAGGCGGTTGACCAAGTCTTGCACCGTCTCACGGCCTCGAATGATCTCCGCCGAATCGCCCGCGGACTGTACGACAAGCCCGGGACAAATCGGCTGACCGGTAAACCCACTTATCCCGATTATCAGCACGTCGTCGACGCCCTCGCACGGCGCGACCAGGTACGGATGGTCGTCGACGGGATCACGGCGGCCAACGATCTGGGACTCACCGACGCGGTGCCGGCGCGCGCGGTCGTACTCACGGACGCCCGGCTAAAACCTATCAAGCTCGGCAACCTGACTATTCATTTTCAGCACGCGGCGCCCAGCCGCCTGCATTGGGCGGGACATCCCGCCATGCGCGTTGTTCAGGCGCTCTACTGGGTGCGTGACCTGCTGCCCCGCGACATGGATCGAATCCGCGCGCGCCTTGTCTCTGTGCTGCAAGATTCAGTTCATGGCTCCGCCATCCGTGATGACCTGCGCCAAGGTCTTCCCGCGCTCCCCGAGTGGATGCAGACCATCGTGCGCGATCTCCTCCGCCTGACCGACGGTGCGGGGCAACCGCAAGGCAAACCCAAGGCAGCTAAGCGGGGAAAGAATGTCGTGAGCGAGAAAGATCAGCAGCCGAATTATCAGCACGATGATCATGACGGCCGACACGACGATCATGATGATGACCAACAGCATCAAGCCTACGACGATCAGAAGGCTCACCCCAGAGGCCTACGATGATCCCGGGATACGCAACTGTCCTAGCTGCTTCTGTGAATGACCGCCGCGATTTATTCGTTGGGGCCGGCAACCGGCTCGGCACAGTCCAGCAGAACGTCGAAAAGGATTTTTGGGTTTGCTGGACGCTGGATGCGCTTTTCAACGGACTGCAGGCCGGAGGCCCAAGGTTGCTATTCAAAGGCGGCACATCGCTTTCCAAGGCTTACGGATTGATTTCTCGCTTCTCCGAAGACATCGACATCACCGTCTTTCGAGATGACATCGGTCAGGCCGCGACGGTCGAAGAGTTGGAAGCGCTCAGCGGCAAGAAACGTGGAATGCGTCTCGACGCTATTCGCGAGGCCTGTCAAAACTATATCAATGGTCCTCTATTAGAGCAGCTTACTGGATTGCTGCGGGATCTTCTGAAAACCGCCAAGCAGGCGCCGGACCTTGGCCGCGTCGAGATCGACGCCGACGATCCCGATCGCCAAAGCCTGCTGCTGTGGTATCCCGCCGTCACTGCCGACGGAGCGAACTATGTTCGGCGCGCCGTCAAGATTGAAGCGGGCGCGAAATCCGCCCTTGACCCTCATTCAGCGCGGACGGTAACTCCCTACGTAGCCCAAGATCTCGTTGGCACTGATTTGGCGGTGCCGAATATTACTACGGTTGATCCGGATCGAACTTTTTGGGACAAGGTCGCCATCCTCCACGGCCTGCGACGGTGGTGGGATCGCCGCGCCGAACTGCGAGGCGGCGGGCAGCGGGTTTCGCGTCACTATTACGATGTCCATTGCCTGCTCATTTCCGATAACGGCGAAACCTTTGTGAAGGATGCGGCCATGGCCGCCGACTGCGTTCGGCACGCGCGAATGTTCTTCAATCGGCCTGACTTCGACCTGGCAAGCGCCAGCCCGGGAAGTTATGCTCTGGTACCTCACGACGACATGCTTGCCGATCTCGAGCGAGACTACAACGCGATGTCCCAAATGATATTCGGCGAGATTCCGGCGTTTCCGGCGATCATGGAATCCATTGTGAAATTAGAAAAGCGTTTGAACGCATAAGAACGACAAGCTCCGGACTCCCGATTGATTGGCCGCGGTTTCGCGAAACGGCCAAAGTCATTTTGCGGGAAATCCAATCACTCTAAGGCTCCCTAGTCCTCAACTGAACTCCTTCCGGCCTGGGGATTTCAACGGCGGTTTTTTCTTTGGTGCTTTTAAGCCGGGAGCTTCGTGCGTAGCGGCGATAGGCTTCTTGCAAGCGGGCTCATCGTCCTCGCAGATAACCAGTCCAGTGGAGGACGGAGCATCGGCGATTTCTATTGCCTTTTTTGTCGCAGCATCGATGGCGAAGTCTTTACCTTTAAATTTTCCCACTCGGCGGACCTGGTTCGCGTAAAAAAGCGAGGTATCCCAAACATCATCACCGAGGTTCCTCATTCGAACCTTAACCTTACGTTTAAGCGGGGTGGTTATGACAATTTCCTCGTATGCCATATCGTTCTGCATTTTAGCAGGGCTGTTGGAAGGCGATCTGAGGTGGATAAATTTTCGACAACTTAGATTTTCTGGTCGTCGCCAGCTTCTGAATCGTAGTCTGCGTGAGCCTCCTCGCTTGGCTGCTCTGCTTCGCGTGGGTCCTGTTTCTTATACGTTCCTCTCACCGACAGCAGATCTGCATGGCTTGGAGGGAACACATAGTTCTGGACAAACCAGAGCGCATCATAAGTCAGCCGGCGGCTGACAGCTGCATGCCCGTGCTCTTTTACGAACTGGCAGAAGTCATCCGCGTAGATGATTTTGGCTTGCAAGCCAGCAGACGAAAGAGAGCGGGACTTTAGCCATCCGCAATCGATCCATTTCTGAATCTCCTCGGGGCGGGTGTGCAACGCCCGCGACAGCGAGAACTTGGTGAACCACTCCCGGCCAGTTCGCCCACCGATGCCAAGACGGTGCAGCATCGAACGAACCGAACCAGGTGGCCGCCGAAGAATCTTCGCCGCCTCGTCCACCGGCATGGTAGTGATCAGGTCGAGAAGCCGTCGTTGCTCAGGTTTGGTCCATTCACGATAGGAGCGCTTTTGTGCTACGCCTGAGCGGCACAGGAAGCGCAAACAGGCTTCCCGCGGGTTCCCAGAGATCTCTACCAGCCTTGCGGCCAGCACGCTGCGGTCGGCCTGAGCGAGATGCTGGCCGGCGATCATTCGCTGTTTGTATTCCCTGGCCAGGTCTCTCGCCTGTTTCGACCACTGGAACACCCGGCGTTTGCTTACACTTTCGTCTTCCCCCATACTGCTGACTTTCGCAGGCCAGCCTTGGTCGAGTGTTTACGGCCAACTCCTCGCAAAAAGCTTTTGCGCCTTCGAAAACGCCTCCTCTCTTCAGACAGAAGGGCACGCAAAGTTGCCTCGAAATCTGTACGCAGACGACAGTGGCGAAGCTCAAATTCAGCGAGCGCGAAAGGCCAGCGTATACACGATTTCAAAGCCTTGTTGAAATATTTTTTTCTTGCAGAAAATCGTGCAAAAGAGGCTCCCAGGCCGCCGGAATTGCGGTTTTTGTGACGTTCTCGGGAGATGAACACCGCACGCGAAGGATGTCGACTGACCGAACCAAACTTGCTGCCGGGAGCGAACCCTGCAATTGCCGGGCAACTTCTCAGAAAAATCTGACTTTCAACGCAACGGATGTGCTCAGGTTGGGTTTATTGCATGAACGACGTCCGGAGTTAAAACGGGTCAGATCTAGCGCCTGCTCTGTGACCGTCACGCCACTCGTCGGCGAGCCGCACGCTCTCCCGACAAGGAGTAGGACCATGTCCGGCAGTTCCCGCAATGGATTCACATGGAAGGAGGTCGCCGACGTTTTGCGCGTCTCTCAAGTCTCCGACTCAGCGAGTTTGCGGCGCGAAATCAAAGGCCGGAAGAAACGAAGGATAGCAGCAAAACGGACGCCCGTAGCCACAAACGGTGCTCAGCGCACTTCCGAACAAGTGCAACTCCGTCGGCCTGGCGGTTCTCGCTAAGTTTAGAGCGCGTTCTTCGGCTGCCGAGGACCGCGACACTTGGTGCCTGTGTTCCGAGTCGGGGTGATACGCGGCAACCGCCCATGGGGCCGTACAAAAATTGGATCTCTCGACGTTTGCGAAGCGCGCACCTCAACGTTTGCGGCGAACGCGATTTTGACGGGTCACGGAGCGGAGGGCCGATGCACGACGGGAGGGAGGCCTTCCTATCTGCTCGATGGCTGCTTGAAGATACCGCCTCACAAACGGACGGTCCAATTCGTTCTCCTTGCGGATCGTGATATGGCGAATCAATTTGCCCGTACCCTGCAGAACTCCATTAGGGTCGTGCAGCAGTGCGCCACGGTTGAAGCCGAGGTTCACGTGACTGCTATAAGTCACGATGTGGCAAAAGCCGTCTTTAAGCGGTTTGCCGGTGAACGAGAATCCGATTGTGACAGCATAACCTTTGACGATGGATTCGATCGCGTCGGGCGCCTCCTCGAGAACAACCTCGCGCAGGGCCAATGCCAGGTTTGAAATGTGTGGATCGTAGGCGGCGAGATAGCTGAGCAGTTGGCGATCTGGCAATCGAGTCATTATCTTGGGAGGCTAGCACAACCCTCTGGCCTCGCCGGCGTCTCGCGATGTCAACGGCCCGAACAACAGGTCTCCGCTTTTCGACGCGTTTACTGCCCAAGAAAATGTCACAATGCGAGCGTCGAGATGCGTCGAGATAAGCCCCATTTCCGGAGGATGTGGTTTTCACTGGCTGCAATCGGATGCTTGCGTCTGGTTGTTCTGCATGCGCCGGGAATGTCAAGG